>Ga0209061_1004932_pt1 | contig 12258 bp, 10 predicted proteins | sample Coa_R1_10_FD_187157 | JGI IMG/M metagenome (GOLD analysis project Ga0209061, IMG submission 187157) | Surface soil microbial communities from Centralia Pennsylvania, which are recovering from an underground coalmine fire - Coalmine... | ecosystem: Environmental > Terrestrial > Soil >...
CCGGTGCGCAGCACCTCGGCCACCGGGTGGTTGGTGGCCAGGCCGATCGGGTGCAGGCGGCGGATCCGCTCCACCTCCCGGGCGTTGGCGGGATCCTCGGCCGCGGCCACCGCGGTGCGGATCTCCTCGGCGCCCTCCAGCACGTCGACGATCGCGATCTGGGCCAGCTCCGGCACCACCAGCTCCACCAGCCGGTGCAGGGTGCGCTCAAGCTCCAGCGAGCGGTCCAGCACCAGCCCGGCCTGGGCCAGGAAGGCCATCCGCTGCTGCAGGCGGATGTTCTCCTCCCGGGCGGGGCTGCGCTCCCCCCGCAGGTCGCGGATGAAGGCGGCGAACATCGGGGGGTGGGTGTCCGGCAGGCGGCTCACGCTCAGCTCGACCGGGAACTCGGTGCCGTCGGCGTGCAGCGCCGAGAGCTCGAGGCGGCGGTCCAGGATCGAGGTCTCCCCGGTCTGCAGGTAGCGCCGCAGCCCGTGCCGGTGCGCGTCGCGCAGCGGACCGGGGACGACCAGCTCGGCCACCTCCCGGCCAACCGCCTCCCGCCAGCTGCGCCCGAACAGCCGCTCGGCGGCCGGGTTCCAGTCCTGCACCCGTCCGTCGGAGCCCATCACGATCACCGCGTCGAGCGCGGCGCGAAACACGCTGCCGGGGGGAAAGCTCTGGGTGGTCGAGTCGAGCTCGCTCTGGGAACCGCCGGTTATCCGCTACCCCTCACCGATCATGGCCGTGCACGTTCGCGCTCTGACAATAGCCGTCGGCCGGTTGAGGGAGCGGCAGATGGGGAACGCAGCCTCCATGAGCACATTTTCGATCCAGACCGTCGCTTGGCATCCGCGGGAGGTGGGCGAGGCCGTTGCTCGGCATCCGGGGGAGGTGGTGAAGGCCGTCGCTCGCCATCCGCGGTCGATCCGGACCGTGGTTCCCCAGCCGGGGGAGCCGGTGTCCCCGGCCGTGCCCGAGGCGCCGGTCACCCCGGCCGTTCCCGACCCGGGCACGCCCGCCGACCCCGAGGAGCCCTCCACCGTACCCGCCCCGCAGGAGCCGGCCACCCCGGCCGTGCCCGAGCCCCAGCCGAACACCGACCCCGAGCCCGACCCCGGGCGCTAGCCCAGGGCCCCCTCGCCGGGCCAGGCCCGCCCGCCGGGGGGTGGATCACGCCTTGCAGGGTCACGTCCCACCGGTCGCCCCCAGGATCAGACCGCGCCTGTCCCGCGCGGTCACGCCGCGCCCACCGCGCGCAGGATCACCTGCGCCAGCTCGTCCGGGCGCTGCTGGGGCAGCAGGTGCGTCGCGCCCTGAAGCGCCACCAGCTCGGCCCCCCGAATCTGGGCGGCCAGCGCGCGGCAGGCGGAGGGGGCGACGATCCGGTCGGCGCCGCCGCTCACCACCACGGTGGGGGCCGTGATGTCGCCCAGGCGCCGCTCGAGCGCGGGCAGCTGGCGGACCAGCATCCGCTGCTCGGATGCGAACGCCCGCCAGGCCCGCGGGCGCAGGAGTGCCCGCCCCAGCTCGCGCAGGTAGCCCTCCTCCACGCCCAGCCCGGCCACCAGCCGCTGGCGCACCGGCGGGCTCGACAGCGCGGCGCCGCCGCTCGCCAGCATGCCCGCGCTGACCAGCGGGCCGATGACGGGCGCCGCCAGCAGCTGGTCCAGGCGGTTGAGCGAGTTCACATTCGCCGCCGGGGCGGCCAGCACGAGGGCGTGCACGCGCTCGGGATGCTCGGCGGCCAGCCAGGCCGCGACCGCCGCCCCCAGGCTGTGGCCGGCCACCGTCGCCCGCCGCACGCCGCAGTCGTCCAGGCACTCAAGCGCCGCCCGGACGTTGCCGGCCAGATCGGTGGGCGGCCGGCGGCCGTTCCAACCCGGTCGGTTGACCGCCAGCGTGCGTGCCCGAGGACCGATCGCCCGCCGCACCGCCCGCCAGTCCTCGGCGCTGCCCGGCTGCCCGTGGAGCAGTAACACCGCGGGCTGGGCCATGGCCGGGAATCCTATTGCCCGCCCCGCGCGGGTCCCGCCTGCGCGCGCCCGCGCGGCCCTCTCAATCGGGGCGCCCGCCCCGCGCGTTCTGAGCTGGCCGGGGCGAACGCCCCTCCGGCTTAGACTCTGGCCCGTGACGTCAGCGCTCCGCACGGAGGCGCTCGCGCCGCTTCGCCAGAGCCCGGCGCGCGCCGCGATCCTGCTCGACATCGACGGCACCCTCGCCCCCATCGTCGAGAAGCCCGATGACGCGGTGGTGCCGGAGCGCACCCGGCAGCTGCTGATCGAGCTCGCCCGCCGCTACGGCACGGTGGCCTGCGTGAGCGGCCGGCGGGCCTCCGAGGCGCGGGCGATGGTCGCCATCGGCACCATCTCCTACCTGGGCGCGCACGGCGCCGAGCTGCTCAGGGCCGGTTGGACGGAGGCCCGCCTGGACGCCGAGCTCGAGGACTGGCGGCGGCGCATCCAGGAGTTCGCCCGCCAGGTCGACAGCTCCGATCTGCGCCGGCTGCGGGTGCGGCTGGAGGACAAGGGGGCGATCCTCGCCTTCCACTGGCGGGGCGCGCCGGACGAGGAGGCCGCCCGCTCGGCGATCGACGCCGTCGCCGCTCGCGCCGAGGCGGCCGGGCTGCGCACCCACTGGGGGCGCAAGGTGCTCGAGGTGCGCCCGCCGGTGCGGATCGACAAGGGCGCGGGGATCACCGCCTTTCTGGGTGAGACCGACGCCGACCGGGCGATGTACGTGGGCGACGACGTCACCGACCTGGACGCCTTCCGGGCGCTCGAGCGGCTGGTCGAGGAGGGCCGGCTGGCCCACGCGGTCAAGGTGGGCGTGCGCTCCGACGAGGGGCCGGAGGAGATCGTCAGCCAGGCCGATCTGGTGGTGGAGGGCACCGATGGGGTGCTCGAGCTGCTGTCGTTGCTGGCCCGCGAGTAGCCGGTAGCGGTGCGCTTCGCCGACTTCCTCCGCACCACCGTCCTGATCAGCGCCGCCGCGGCCAGCGCCCTGGCCGCGGTCACGGTGGCCGGGGCGGCCAACGCCGGCGGCGGGCTGGTGGTGCCGGTGGGGGCGGGGTGGTGGGTGCTGGCGATCCTGATCGGCCTGTGGATCGGCCGCCGGCGGGAGGCCTCGGCGGCGATCGCCGACCTGCTGGCCCGCGCGCGCATGCAGTCCTCGCTGCCCGAGGTCAACCCCGCGCGCACGCTGCTCAACCGCCTGTGGCCGCTGCTGGTGTGCACGCTGGGGGCGGCGGCGCTGGCGTTCGTGCTGCCCCAGGTGCCGGCGATGGCCACCGGGTTTGCGATCATCTGGGCGCTGGCCTGGCGCCGCCAGCCGGCGGCGGTGAGGGCGATCGAGGGTCGCGACGGGGCCCGCTTCTACGTCCAGCGCACCTCGCCGTTCAAGCCGATCCGGCTGGTTCGCACGCCCGGCTTCCGCTCCAACCTGTTCGAGCTCAACGGCACCTCGGGGCCGGCGCCGCGGGCCCGGCCGCGGGCCTAGCCGCGAGCCGCCGGTGCCGGCGAGCGACGTCCTGGTGGTGGCGGTGGGCAGCACCGGCGGCTGGCGCGCCGCCGCCCGGGAGCTGGTGGCCTCGCTTCGGCGGGCGGGGGCGCGGGTCGCCGTGGCGCACACCGGACCGCTGCCCCGGGTGCGGACGTTCGCGCTCACCGACCTGGTGGAGGCGCGCGCGGCCCGCCGGGCCTGCCAGCGAGCGATCGCCGAGCACGCGCCCGGCGCCGTCATCTACTGCTCGATGACCGCCGCCCTGCTCTGGCCCCGGCCGGGCGCGGTGTGGCTGGACACGCTGGCGGCCGAGAACCGGCCCGGCCGCCACGGCGTCTGGCAGCGTCCGGTCGAGCGCCGCCGGCTGGCCCGGGCGCCGTTGATCATGGCGATGAGCCCCCGGGCGCTCGAGTCCACCACGGTCTCCCCCCGCGCGCTGGCGCTCGTTCCGGTTCCGGTGACGCGCTCCGGGCCGCTGCCGGCGATTCGCGATGTGGCCGCCGTCACCTACGCGGGGGATCCGGAGAAGAAGCGCCTGGAGGCGGTCCTGGACGCCTGGCGGGCCGCCCGCCGGGAGGATGAGACGCTGGTGGTGGCGGGCACCGAGCCGCGGCCGGACTCCCCCGGCGTGCGCTTCGCCGGCCGGCTTGAGCCCGACAGCTACCGGGCGCTGCTGCGCCGCACCCGGGCGTTCATCGCCGCCCCCCGGCGCGAGGACTACGGGATCGCCCCGCTGGAGGCGCTGGCCGACGGCTGTCAGCTGGTCACCACGCCCGCCCCCGGCCCCTATCCCGCGCTCGAGCTCGCGCGCCGGCTCGACCCGCGCCTGGTCGGCAATGATCTGGTTAAGGCGATCCGCCTCGCCCTCGACGAGCCGCTGCCCCGCTACGCTGAACGGGCGGCCGCGCTGCTTGAGCCGTTCTCCCCTGAGGCGGTGGATCGGACGGTGGCGCACAGCGTTCTGCCACGATTGCTCTGCCCGTGAACATCCTCGGCTACATCCCCAGTCCGCCGGAGAACGGGTTTCACCTGGGTCCCTTCTTCATCCACGCCTACGGACTGGCCTACGTGGTGGCCGTGGCGGCGGCGATCATGGTCACCCGGGCGCTGTGGAGGCGCGACGGCGGCGACCCCAACCTGCCCCAGGAGATCGCCGTGTGGGCGTTCCCGGCCGGGCTGATCGGCGGGCGGATCTACTTCCTCATCACCACCCCCAGCCAGATGCCGCCCCACTGGTGGGGTCCGTTCGCGATCTGGAAGGGGGGGCTGGGCATCTGGGGCGGGGTGGCCGCCGGGACGCTGGTCGGCCTGTGGTACGTGCGCCGGCGGGGGCTGACCCGGGCCCAGGTGCTGCGGCTGATGAGCTGCGTGGCGCCAGCGCTGCTGGTGGCGCAGGCGATCGGACGGATCGGCAACTACTTCAACCAGGAGCTGTTCGGCAAGCCCACCCGGCTCCCGTGGGCGCTGGAGATCAGCCCGGCGCATCGGCCGCCCGGCTACGGTCGGTTCGCCACCTTCCAGCCGACCTTCCTCTACGAGATGCTGTGGGACCTCAGCCTGGCCGGTCTGCTGGCCTGGCTGGTCAGCCAGCGCCGGGTCAGAGATCACGGCGCGTTCGCGCTCTACGTGGCCGGCTACTCGGGGTTTCGGATCTTCGAGGAGACGCTGCGGATCGACTACTCGCAGTACATCCTGGGGATGCGGCTGAACTTCTGGATCGCGCTGCTCGGCACGTTGATCGGGCTGGTGTGGTTCGCCTGGATCCAGTGGCGCTGGTGGGGGCTGCTGGGCCAGCGCCGCCAGCCGACGCTGCCGGATCAGACGGCGCTGGCCGCCGACGGACCGCTGCCCGCCGGCAGGGAGCTGCGGGCCGACGGCGCGCTGCCCGCCGACCGGGCGCTCTCGGGCGACGGGGCGCTGGCGGGCGCGGGCGCGGTCAGGACCACCCCGGCCGGGAGGGCCAAGCCGCGCCGGCCGCCCGGCCGGCGGCGCACCTAGCCGCTCACCGGTTGCGCGGCCGCAGCGCCGCCACCTGCTCCCAGCTGCGCGTGTTGGCCACCTGCTCGGCGGTCAGCCAGGCCCGACGGGCGGTGGCGATCCCGAAGCGGGCGACGGCGAAGGCGCCCGGGCGGTGGGCGTCGGAGTTGATCACGAGCGGGATCCCGGCCGCCGCCGCGGCCCGCGCCGAGGTCTCGTCGAGATCCCGGCGGTCGGGGTTTGAGTTGATCTCCAGCATCGTGCCGGTGGCCGCGGCCGCCTCCAGCACCCGCTGGAGGTCGAATTGGTAGGGCGGCCGCTGCTCGATCTTGCGCCCCGACGGATGCCCGATCGCGTCCACCAGCGGGTGCTCGATCGCGCGGATGATCCGTCGGGTCATCGCTTCGGCCGGCATCCGGAAGGAGGAGTGCACGCTGGCGATCACCCAGTCAAGTTCGCCCAGCAGCGCGTCCTCGTAGTCGAGCGAGCCGTCGGGCAGGATGTTCACCTCCGAGCCGGCCAGCAGCCGGATCCCCTCGATCTCGGTGGCGCGGATGCGGGCGATCTGCTCGCGCAGCTGGGCGGGCGAGACGCGGCTGCCGAAGCCCATGGTCGCCGAGTGATCGGTGATGGCCAGATACTCATAGCCCCGCTCCCGGGCGGCGAGCGCCATCTCCTCGATCGAGGCGGTGCCGTCGGAGGCGGTGGTGTGGCAGTGCAGCTCGCCGCGCAGGTCGGCCAACTCGATCAGCCGGGGCAGCGTGCCGGCCCGGGCGGCCTCGAGCTCGCCGCGGTTCTCGCGCAGCTCGGGCTCGATGTAGTCCAGGCCCAGCAGCGCGTAGAGCTCGGCCTCGGTGGCGCAGCGGTGCATCTGGCCGCTGGCGTCGTCGAGCACGCCGTACTCGGAGACGTGCAGCCCGCGGCGCACGGCCAGCTCGCGCAGCGCCAGGTTGTGCTGCTTGGCGCCGGTCAGGTGCTGCAGGAGGTTGCCGTACTGCTCGGGGTCGACGATCCGCAGCTCGACCGGCATCCCGCTGTGGGTGCGCAGGCGGACCCCGGACGCGGTCGGGCTGGAGGCCGACTCCACCAGGTCAAGCGCCGCCGCCGCGCGCGCCAGCGCCAGCGGCTCGGCCGCGGTGGCGATCACGTCCAGGTCGCGGACGCTGTCGGTCATCCGCCGCGCCGATCCGGCCAGCTCGACCCGCTCGGCGGCCGGGTGGGCCCGCAGCGCCTCGAGCAGCGGCTCGGCGATGGCCAGCGCCCGGTCGAGCACCACCCGCCGCTCCCCCCGCTCTCTCTCGCGACCGGCCAGCGCGGCCAGGATCGCCTCCTCGGCCCGGGGGCCGAAGCCCCTGAGCTGGCGGATGCGGTGCTCCTGGGCGGCGCGGCGGAGCTTCTCGGGCGAGTCGATCCCCAGCTCGTCGAACAGGCGGCGGGCGCGCCGGGGGCCCAGCCCGGGCAGCCGGGTGATCTCCACCAGCCCGGCCGGAAATTTGCCCCGCAGCCTGACCAGCGCGGGAATCGCGCCCTCGTCGGCCAGCGCCAGCACCTTCTCCTGGATCGTGCGGCCCACGCCGGCCAGCTCGGTGGCGCGCCCCCGGCGGGCCAGCGCCGCCACCGACACCGGCGCCTCGCGGATCGCCCGAGCGGCGTTGCGGTAGGCGATCACCCGATGGATCACCGCGCCGTCGAGCTCGTAGAGGTCGGCCAGCTCGTCCAGGGCCTGGGCGATCTCGGCGTTGGTGGGGTCGCGGGCGGCGCGGTCGCCGCCCGGCGGGGCGGGGTCCTCACCGGGCGGCGGGCTGCTGGGTGGTTGGCTCATGGCGCCGTGGAGGCTAACCTCCCCGTACCACCTCCGTACTACACTTTTTGAAGTAAAGACAATCATCCACGTCAAGGAGCCGACCGATGGCAGATACCGTCGCCGAAGTCACCGACAGCAACTTCCAGGCCGAGGTGATCGAATCCGAGATCCCGGTGCTGGTCGACTTCTGGGCGCCCTGGTGCGGCCCGTGCCGGATGGTGGCGCCGGTGGTGGAGGAGATCGCCCGCGAGCGCGGCGGACAGCTCAAGGTGGTCAAGCTCAACATCGATGAGAACCAGGACACGGCGGTCCAGTACAACGTGCTGTCGATCCCCACGCTGATGGTGTTCCGCAACGGGGAGGTGGCCAAGACCGTGATCGGCGCCTACCCGAAGCGCAAGCTGGAGGCGGAGCTCGAGCCGGCGCTGGCCTGAGCGCCGGCCGGCCGCGACAGGCCCGCGCCGCCCGCGAGCGCGAAGTTGCGAGCCTTGAGCGAGCGAGCAGTCAGGAGAAGCGCCCGTCGCGCCACCGCCCCCGGCCCCCGCCCCCGGGTCGGCCTGGTGCTGGGGGCGGGCGGGGTGCTGGGCGGCGCCTGGCTGGTGGGCGCGCTGCAGGCGATCGCCGCCGAGACCGGCTGGGATCCCGGCAGCGCCGAGTACATCGTCGGGACCTCGGCGGGGGCGATGGTGGGCGCGCTTTTGGCCTCGGGCGTGCCCCCCTGGTTCATGGTCGCCCACTCGGCCGGCGAGTCGTTTCCCGGCCTGCGGGACGCACAGGGCGAGGAGGCGGCCGAGGCCGACCGCTCGGCCGGGGCCACCTTTCGGATCGACCGCAGCGGCTTCGCCCTCGGGCCGGGCTCCTGGCGGCTGGCGCTGGCCTCCGCCCAGCACCCGTTCCGCTACACGCCGCTGGCGGTGCTGTCGGGTTGGCTGCCGCGCGGCATCATCTCCACCGAGCCGCTCAAGGACACCGTCCGCCGGGCGTGCTCCGATGACTGGGTGCCGCACCCGAACTACTGGGCGATGGCGGTCGACTACGCCACCGGGCGGCGCGTGGCCTTCGGACGCCGCGGCGCCCCGGCGGCCCGCCTGCCCGACGCCGTGGCCGCCTCGTGCGCGATCCCCGGCTTCTACCGGTGCGTGGAGATCGGTGGGCGCGCCTACGTGGATGGCGGCGTGCGCTCGCCCTCCAACCTGGACGTGCTGCGCGATGAGCCCCTCGATCTGGTGCTGGCGCTCAACCCGATGTCCTCGCGTGACCCGGCCACCCCGCGCGGCTGGCGCGACCGGTTGGCCTGGCAGATGCGCCGGTCCGTCGGCCGGCGGCTGGGGGCGGAGGCCAAGCGGCTGCGGGCGCGCGGGATCGAGGTGCTGCTGCTGCAGCCCACCGGACCCGACCTGGCGGTGATGCGCGGCAACCTGATGAGCGGCCGCCGCCGGCACGAGACGATCGAGACGGCGATCGAGACCACCACCGGGCAGCTGCGCGAGTCCGGGATCGGCCGCCGCCTGGCCGCGCTCGGCCCCGGCCACCCCCACCTCGTGCGCCGCCCCGCCGGACCGCCGTCGAGCTGGCCGGACTTCCGGGAGCTGGCCCGCGCTCGCTGGGGCACGCGCGAGGCGGCCTAGAGCCGCTGACCCCGCCCCGATCCGCCGCCCGCGCCCGGCGGGCGGCGGCGGTGGGCCCGGGGCGGCGGCTAGGCCAGCGCCACCCCCACCCGCAGCTCGCGGCCGTCGACGCGCACCGCCTCCACCCCGGGCAGCGGCTCGTAGCGCACCGCCACCGCCAGCGTCTCGGCGGCGATGTACTGCTGGAAGGCGCGGGCGGCACCGAGCAGGTCCGGGTCGCCGTCCAGGGTGAGCACGATCCGGTCGCTCACCTCCAGCCCGGCCGCTCGCCGGGCCGACTGCACGGCGTGCACGATCTCGCGCGCCCAGCCCTCGAGCTGCAGCTCGACGTCGAGCTCGAGCTCGAGCGCGACCGCGTGCGAGCCCTCCCGCTCGAGCTGATAGCCCTCGAGCGGGCGCAGCGACACCTGCAGATCCTCGGGGGAGAGCTCATGGTCCTGGCCCGAGACGCTGATCGCCACCCCGCCGCCGTCGCGCAGCGCCGCCGCCACCCGGGCGGGGTCCAGGGCCGCGACGGCGGCCGCCACCAGCGGCATGTCCTTGCCGAAGCGCGGCCCGAGCCGGCGGTAGTTGGGGCGCACCTCCAGCTGCCCCAGCTCATCGGCGTCGGAGACGAACCGCAGCTCGCGCACGTTCAGCTCCTCGCGCACCAGATCGCCGAAGCGCTCGATCGCCGCCCGCTCGACGCCGGTGGCCACCACCACCGCCGCCCGCAGCGGCTGGCGGACCCTGATCTTGGCCTGCCCGCGGGCGGCCAGCCCCAGCCGCACCGCCTCGCGGGCCACCGCCATCGCCTGCTCCAGCTCCAGGTCGCGCTCGCCCGGCTGTGGGAAGTCGGTCAGGTGCACGCTCGGCTCGGCGCCGTCCAGGTTGTCGTAGATCTCATCGGCCACGAACGGGGTGAACGGGGCCAGCAGCTGGGCGAGCGTGACCAGCGCGGTGCGCAGCGTCATGAACGCCCCCGGCTCCCCGTCCCAGAAGCGCCGGCGGGAGCGGCGCACATACCAGTTGGAGAGATCGTCCAAATACTCCTGGATGGCGCGGCCGGCGAGCGTGGCGTCGAACGCGTCCAGCCGCTCGCGCACGGTGGCCACCGTGGCCTGCAGGCGCGACAGCGCCCAGCGGTCGAGCTCGGTCAGCTCGCCCTGCGGGCGGCGCTCGAGGCGGTTGGCGTTGGCGTACAGGACGTAGAACCCGTAGGTGTTCCACAGCTGCAGCAGGAACAGGCGCACCGCCTCGCCGATCGTCTCCAGCGAGAAGCGGTAGCCGTCCCACGGGTACTTGGAGGTGAACAGATACCAGCGGAAGGCGTCGGCGCCGAAGCGCTCGATCACCTCCCAGGGCTCGACCGTGTTGCCCAGCGACTTGGACATCTTGCGCCCCTGCTCGTCGAGGATCAGCCCCAGGCAGACGACGTTGCGGTACGGCGAGCGGTTGAACAGCAGCGTGGAGATGGCCAGCAGCGAGTAGAACCAGCCCCGGGTCTGGTCGAGCGCCTCGCAGATGAAGTCGGCCGGGAAGCGGCGCTCGAAGTGCTCCCGGTGCTCGAACGGCGCGTGATGCTGGGCGAACGGCATCGACCCGGAGTCAAACCACACGTCGATCACCTCGGGCACGCGGCGCATCGCCTGGCCGCACTCGGGGCAGGCGAAGCCGACCTCGTCCACGAACGGGCGGTGCGGGTCGGCCAGGGTCACGCCGGAGCGCTCGGCCAGCTCGCTCAGCGAGCCGACCACGTGCACGTGGCCGGCGGGGCAGCGCCACACCGGCAGCGGCGTCCCCCAGTAGCGCTCGCGCGAGAGCGCCCAGTCGACGTTGCCCTCCAGCCAGTTGCCGAAGCGCCCGTGCTTGACGTGCTCGGGGTGCCAGTTGACCGTCTCGTTGGCGGCCAGCAGGTCGGCCTTGCGCTGGCTGGTGGCGATGTACCAGGACGGCTTGGCGTAGTAGAGCAGCGGCGTGCCGCACCGCCAGCAGTGCGGGTAGGCGTGCTCGTAGCGCTCGGCGCGCAGCAGCCGCCCGCGCGCCCGCAGATCCTCGACCAGATCCGCGTCGGCGTCCTTGACCCAGCGGCCGGCGTAGGGGCCGATCCGCTCGTCGTAGGTGCCGTTGGAGCGCACCGGGTTGATCACCCGCAGCCCCTGCTGCTCGCCGAGGCGAAAGTCATCCTCGCCGAAGGCCACCGCCGTGTGCACCAGCCCGGTGCCGTCCTCGGCGGTGACGAAGTCGCCGGGGAGCACGCTGTGGCCCTTCTCGCCGTACTCGGCGCCGGGGATGAAGTCAAACGGCGGCTCATACCGGGTGCCGAGCAGCTCCCGGCCGGGGAAGCGCTCGAGCACCTCCGCCTGCGCGCCCAGCACCCGCTCGCGCAGCGCCTCGGCGAGGATGAACGTGTCCGGGCCGACGCGGGCGCGCACGTAGGTGAGCTCGGGATCGACGGCCACCGCGGCGTTGGACACCAGCGTCCACGGGGTGGTCGTCCACACCAGCAGCTGGTCGCCGGGGCGGGCCGCCCCCGCCGACTCGCGCACCGGCAGGCGCACGTAGACCGACGGGTCGCTCACCTGCCGGTAGACGTCGGGCTGGCCCAGCTCGTGGCTTGAGAGCGCGGTCTCGCAGCGCGGGCAGTAGGGGACGACCTTGAGCTTCTCGTACAGCAGCCCGCGCTCGTGGATCGTCTTCAGCGCCCACCACACCGACTCGATGTAGTCGGGCTCGAGCGTGCGGTAGGCGTGCTCCAGATCGACCCAGAAGCCGATCCGCTCGGTCAGCCGGTTCCAGTCCTCCACGTGGCTGAGCACCCGCTCGCGGCAGACGGCGTTGAACTCGGCGATCCCGAAGCGCTCGATGTCGCTCTTGGCGGTGAACCCGAGCTCGGCCTCCACCGCCAGCTCGACCGCCAACCCGTGGCAGTCCCAGCCGCCCTTGCGCTCCACCCGATGGCCGCACATCGTCCGGTAGCGGGGGAAGATGTCCTTGAACACGCGCGCCAGCACGTGGTGGGAGCCGGGTGGCCCGTTGGCCGTCGGCGGCCCCTCGTAGAACACCCACTGGGGCGCGCCCTCGCGTCGGCGGACCGACTCGGCGAACACGTCGCGCTCCCGCCAGCGGGCCAGCACCCGCTCCTCGAGCGCGGGGAAGGAGACGCGCGGGTCGACCGGGCGGTGGGGCGGGGCGTCGGGCGGCGACGCGGGCGTCTGAGGCCGCTCGGCGCCGCGCGACGGCTCGCCTGTTTGTGCCTGGGGCCGCTCGGCGCTGATCGTCGGCTCGGACGTAGCGGGCCGCTCGGCGCCGCGCGACGGCTGGGGCTCGGGCTGGGAGGCCATGGGCGCCCGATTCTAGGTTGGGGCGGCGGCACGTCCCCCGCCGGGC
>Ga0209061_1004933_pt1 | contig 12251 bp, 14 predicted proteins | sample Coa_R1_10_FD_187157 | JGI IMG/M metagenome (GOLD analysis project Ga0209061, IMG submission 187157) | Surface soil microbial communities from Centralia Pennsylvania, which are recovering from an underground coalmine fire - Coalmine... | ecosystem: Environmental > Terrestrial > Soil >...
GGCGAAAGAGATGGCGCTCAAGGTATCCATCTACAACTCGTTCATTGTTGCGGCGATGTAAAAAAAGAAGCATTCAGAGAACACACAGAGGAAGGCATCAAAACATCATATTCGTGCAACAGAGCACTTTATTGACAAGGTTTTATATCCACGAAAGTCAAGTATCCTGTGCCCAGATTAAGTCCCAATCGCCGGCCTTGCAGACCGAATACCAGTACTATCTTAGAATCAAAGCTGACCTGCTCAAGCAATACAAAGGTAAGTTTGCTTTAATTAAGAAAGAGGAGCTTGTTGGAACTTTCGATACGGATCAAGATGCGTACAATTCGGATGTTGACAAATTTGGAAACGTGCCTTTTCTAATAATTCGTATCCAGGAGACAGATGGATCAGCTTGGATTCCTGTTCTATCTATGGGTCTTTTGAATGCCGGTCTTTGAATTCACTTACAATGCCGCAGCAGCTCCAGGTCAAAGTCCAGTCACACCTCAAGCGGCTCTTCAGTTCCTCGGACCTCGAATCCAAGGTATACAGATTGCAATACCATCGCGTCTTGAACAACAGTTAAGAAACTCAAAGCAGCCAGTGCCTTCCCCAAATTCTGGTGATGCGCTGATTGACACGGGCGCTACTGTGAGCGGTGTGGATGATTCTGTGATTCGCAGGTTGGGAGTATCACCAGTAGGATTAGCGAATGTCGGAACTGGGGCTGGGCCGAATCAACAGAACCTTTGTCCTGCAAGATTCATCTTGCCTAACCTCGGATTTGGACTTGAATTCAGTAGAGCATTGGGAAGTAATCTCTCTTCGACAGGGCTCATAGCTCTCTTGGGCAGAGACGTCCTTTCAAGAATGGTTTTCATCTACAGCGGTGTTTCAGGTAGGATTACGATCGCGTTCTGAAATAGTTTGGCACTGCTTGCCTCAAGCGATATGAAGTTGATGTTGATTTCACCCATTTCCTTTTCGTATTTGGTCATACTCTGATTCCTTCTCCGTCTCTTCCTGTTCCCAATGACGGCCTCCTCTTACGATCCAAAGCGGCATAAAGGTGACCCCGCGAAAAGACATTTTTCTGTTTATAGAAGAAGGCGACCGGGTTACAGGTTCTAGTGAATATGAAAATGAACCGCCGTAAGGAAGTTTGAAGCCCCAATTTTTTGGAGACGGAATGAACGTGGGAATCTGGGTGCTAATTTCAGTAAAAGAGAATTGTCAAAAGACGACGTTCTGAAATTCAATAAAGTAGAGATAGGTTATCTTAACATTTCATTTGAGTGGAACGACCCATGTAGTAAACGAACCTGGTTTGCTTTTTGAGGGCCCACGCTCGCTCTTCCAGTTCTTGTCTTTCTCGCCAAGGAATTTGCTTATCACCACCGAGGCAAGATCATACGCGAGGTGATTCTTTTCTTGATCATCTATTACGGCCGGTAAAGTCTGCTCAATCTTTTGAACCACGCTTCGCCATGGCATTCCATTGGAAGAACCCGTTCCCGCCGAACTCTCTACTAATTTGATAGTCGAGATTGTCAGGACGATGCAATGTTTAACTAAACTTGACAGTTCTGTATTAAGAATTTTCTACTTCGTCAACGTACTCGGGCGGGAAATCAAGAAACGGTGGGCTTCGGATTCCAAAGGCAAGTATAAACACGGTTGTTAGAACATCAAGCACCTATCTCTTAACGCAATTGGTAGGTGTGTCGCAACTGGTAGTAAACAAATTGGAAGGACATTCCGGCAACATAGACCAAGAAGAAAGCTAACCAGTAATATCCCCAGTCTGAAGAGGATAAGACTTTTGTGGTACTAAGAAGAGAGGCGATGCCTATGATCGTCCATCCGCTTCCCGTTACGATGCAGTGAGACTCCCTGCAATGAAGAAAATTTCTGATGCAGTAGGTCCCTTCGTAAAGGAAGGCTAACGTGAAAATGCCCTCCCATGCATAGGTTGGGTAGGACTCTGGATGGTTGTGCATGTAGAATCCGGCAATGAAGATCAATGCGTATAGGAGAACGGGCCGATATCCCGAATGGAGCTTCCTCTCAAGAGAAACCCCTGCTCTTTGCATACAAAAGCGGATTCTAGCCTAGGAGATTTTAATATAAAATCTTTATTTGAGTTGTGTCAGGCCAAGTAGCAGTTGTTGTATTGCACGATCGCATCCTGGTTTTGCGCATGAATTGTTCCTGATAAACTTTTGATGCTACTAACATCAGATACTATGCTCAGTTTGCTTCGGTAACTTCTGGGAAGGAGGAAAATCATTCTTTCTTTCTTAGCGAGTGAGATCATTTCACATCAACGTTTCCCCATCAGCAAGCCTTCTCCAAAACAGAAACTCCAGCGGAGATCAAGAAACATCCAGAGCCATGGCGCAGGACATTGCTTGAGATAGTAGAGAAGGTCAAGCTTGAGAAAGAAGACAAAAGAGCTCGAACAAGATCAAGAAACAGAACCACTTGGTTTTGAAAACTGATTTGCGATGAACGCCTGCAGTGTGGTCAGGAAACCCGGATCTTTCATTAGGTTAGTCAATATTTCGTCCGTCGACTCTCGCGCGTTTTGAAGCGTGATCGCGGTCTGGAAATCAAGAGGGGGCTCCGCGACTCGCAGAGAATTTGTTAGTCGGAGGATTTACCTCGCTGCAGCGCTCACACTGGAGTGGCTTGGATGATCTCTCCTCCTGGTTTATCTCCTTCTCCGTCTTGATCCCGTTCAGCTTGAAGAGAGCGTTGTCGACATCGCACCCACAGAGAGATGCACATGGACCGACGGCATTCTTGAGCCAAGAATTCATCCAAGATATTCGTTCATCTGGGCCTCGGTAAGCACGTTAGCAAGACTCGAGGCCCTGGCATGCCTGAATGAGTGTGGATTCACTCTCTTCTTGATGTGGCAGCGCCTAGCCGCCTCGGTTAGCATCTTGCTGCAAGCACCGTATTCCAATCTTTCAATGCTCCCAACGCTTTCGAAATTAGTCCAGAGAGGAGCGTCAGCATTCTCAGGAGATGGATGACGATTCAACCACTCAGCTAGGGCCTTTGCAGAGAAGATGATTCTTACTCTTCGACCCACTGTTTTTCCCGCCATAATCAGGACGGCGCAGTATCTATCAAATTTAACCGAACCGACAGTCAGAGAATCTAAAGGCGAGTATCCCGATCTGTTGGTTTTGGCAAATCCATCACAACCAAATACGCGGCTGCTCCCAAATGGAATCCTGCGAACCAAAATATTAGAATCAGTAATTTTCTGTTCATTTGTCAAGCGTTAAAGAAATACCAGCTGCCTAATTCGAAACGCGTGCAGGTGTACAAAAATTGTACATCTCCGAGCTTCATATATTGGCCAAATGTGAGTCAGGGCAATATTGTGTTCCCTTCAATTGTCAGAGACTCTCAATAGATCAAGAACAGCATCCGTGATAACAGTCCAACATGTTGTCAAGAAATACGGAGATTTTGTTGCTGTTAACGATGTCTCTTTCGAGATAAAGCAGAATGAGATCTTCGGAATCATCGGACCGAACGGGGCAGGCAAGACCACCACTGTGGAATGCATCTCCGGGCTCCGAGTGCCCGACTCTGGTTCGATCAGTGTTTACGGGTTTTCGCCACAAAAAGAGCGAGACAAGATAAGAAAACTCGTGGGCGTACAGCTGCAAGAGAGCGCGCTGCCCCCCGCGTCTCAAAGTTGGAGAGGCACTCAACCTTTTTGCTTCTTTCTATTCGAATCCACTAAATCCTGATGAACTGCTAGAATCGCTCGGAATCACGAAGGTCAAGAATTCACAATTCAGGAAACTATCCGGCGGTCAGAAGCGGAGGTTGTCAATAGCACTCGCACTCATTGGGAACACTAGAGTTGCAATACTGGATGAATTGACTACAGGACTTGACCCGGAAGCGAGACGTGAGACGTGGGATCTCATTGAAGGTGTAAGAGAACGCGGAGTCACCGTGATTCTGGTGACCCACTTCATGGATGAAGCTGAAAGATTGTGTGATCGCTTGACTCTTATCAATCATGGCAAACTCGTAGTGCTAGACACCCCTGAAGCCATTGCGGCACTGGCGGGCGGGAACAGAGTGCGCTTCTTTCCGTCACGTCCTGTGGATGACAAGACATTGTTGGCCATACCCGGCGTTTCAGGAGTAGATAGGAAGGAAAAGTACGTTACTGTCACGGGCACCGGCGATCTTGCGACCTCAGTCATCAACTCTCTTGCGAAAATCGGAGTCCAAATATCCGACATTGAAGCGCGAGGGGGGAACCTTGACGACGCATTTGTGAAACTCACCAAGAATGAAACATCTTCAATTTCTGGAGGCCGAAAAGCATGACATCTGTTCAGGAAGGATTAAAGAGCAAGAAGTCGAGGGGTCACTTCAAAGAGCTTCTCAAGGTTCAGGGAAAATTAGCCATAAGAGGCGGAACCGGAATCATCGGCATGGCCGTCCCGATTGGATTGCTGTTGGTGTTTGTATTAATTGGTAGTGCGTCGCCAGGCAACGTAGGGAGCACCAACTATACAGTTCTTGATCTCTACATGCCGGTAATCATGGTCCTTGGATTTGTCTTCATTGCACTCGGGTTGCCCAGCAACTTGGTGAGGGATCGAGAGATAGGATGGCTCAGAAGAATATCAACAACTCCCGTACATCCCTCAAGATTACTTGCCGCACAATTGATCATAAATCTCATCTTCGCCTTGGTTACCGTGGTGATCATGATCTTTGGAGGCGAAGTAATCTTCCACGTGGCGCTTGATGTGAACATCCCTCTCTTCGTCCTCTCAATTATTCTCTCGATTGCGGTCATTTTCTCGTTGGGCATGGTTCTTGTTGCCATAGCTCCTTCGCAGGCCGCCTCACAGGGCTTGACCGGGGCGTTCGTCTTTGGTTTGATGTTCTTATCAGGTCTATGGACTCCACCCCAAGCAGTGGGCGGACCGTTGGCGACAATTATATACTACTCTCCGTCTGGCGCAGCTGTCAGAGCTTTGCTTGACTCGGTCTTTAATCAACCCCCTCCATACACGACTCTTGTCACACCAGTTGTTTACGCAGTCATTTTCTCATTCATAGCGATCCGATTCTTCCGTTGGGAATGACACTAAGGTAACAGTCTCCATGCACTTGATCCTCCGCTTTATGACCATGTGCTGAATCTCATGCCTAGTTTGCATTGCGGGGAGATGTTGGGGTGATAACTCTGGACACCGTACGGCCTCCTTCTAGCTTTTCTTGGTGTCTTCGCCCTAACTTGATTCTTCTTGCGTCCCGAACTCTCCAGAGGAAAGAGATGGTCGCAAAATGGATGCGGGTATAATGAGAACGGGTCAAATAAAATACATAGGGTAGCTGTATCAATATGGGTCGTCATGGCTGTCTTCTTGATCCTCAGCAAATACCTGTAGCAGGACACGATTGCTCCAGTCATCATTGTCAACTGATCTTTTCTCGTGTTCCAGTATAATCTGTATAATGATGAAGACATGAGTGTATACCGACACGTAGACATATCCACATATCGTTAGATCCTTTGTTGAGGACTAATGAATCTCGATTCGGAAATTTCAGTTTGCCTACATTTTCCAGTATTCATGCCACAAACTGGTCATATGCTTCAGATCCCTTCGTCGTCAAACTTACGTCTCCTGCGTCGTCAATTTCAACGAATCCCTTATCTTCCGTCCAAGCAATGTATTTGACAAATCTGTTGTACGCAAGACTAGATGCAGTCCATAGAGCAGTTCATTTTGATATAGGGAAAAAGCGGGTACCGACCCCGATCTTGATACACAACTGGGAAATAAAACCGTAAATGTTTCGCTGCGCAAAGCATAATACGTTGTCCCACTCCACTTAGTGGGATGCAATCTTCGGTATTGGATGAGAAGAGGCGCGTAGTTTTGCCAAAGGAAATAGCCGAGGAGCTGGGCCTGGCCGAGGGAACAGTGGTGGCTTTCGAAAGAAGAAAGGATGTGGTGATCATGAAGAAGGTGACGGGAGAGAAGGACCCTCTTCGGGAAATGATGTCGTGGGATCCAGCCAGAACCAAAAGACCACAACGTGTCACGGAGAGCGAAATCAAGGAGATTTGGGGTTGAAAGGCGTAGACTCGAGCATCCTAGTCTATGCCCTGGATCCGGAGACGAAAGAGCACTCGAGAGCGGTGCGGGCCGTACTTTCTCTGCAAGATTGGGCCGTTAATCCGACGGTTGTTCACGAAATCTACCATACATTGGTTTACAAGCGAGGCATGAAACCAGCTGATGCAAACTCGAAGATCAAGACGCTGCTGAGGGACAGGAGAACGCGTTTCTTCAACATCACGAAGACGATTTCGCTTTACTCTTTGGATCTGGCTTCAGAGTTCAACTTGGGCGGGAGAGATTCACTTATTGTCGGCTGTTACATGATGAACGGACTGGAAGCTATGTTAACCCACGATGGAGCCATCCTGCAGATTGGAAATGTCAATTTCAGAGGTCATCAGATAACCTTCCTTGACCCACTTGCATAACACGCGGCATAGAGAGTTAGATTTTCGAATCCATTTGGATATCGGTCATAGCCTACTGGACTCACATAAAGACCGATCCTGGATCTCGATGGAATCTTCTGAAGAGGGCAATCAAGGCATGAGCCTAATCGTATGAGCTTTGGCACGTTAGTCAAATTGAGCAGGTAGCCTCGCTATGATTGCCAGATTGTAGGTCAAGACCTTCAGCCTGATTTCGTTCTTCTGGCCTCGCCTCTTCTTCGAGTAGAGCGAATGACTGAATCTTCCTTTGACTGTGGAGACAGCTGTTTCAGCCAGGCTCCTTCTGTGATATTTCTTTAGATACAGTTTCTTGCTTCGCCTGTGGAGGAAGAGCATCTCCTTCCATGCTTTGGATCCCTTGCTCCTTACCTTTACGATGTTCTTCTTGATGGAGATGTACGGCTCTCCACCGCATTTTGCTATCAGGTCGCAAATCTTTCTCGAGAGATAAGCCTTGTCAGCGCATAATCTTCCAAGATTCTTCTTGATGAACGAAAGGAGATATACTTCACCTGCTTTGGATCGGATTTGAACGGAGGAGTGACCTTGAACGACAGAATGAGGAGGCTCGTGCAGTCCACGATGAAATGTAGTTTCAGGAAATCTCTTCGTTTCCCCTTTCGTCCCTTCTTTGTCTTCCTCTTCCCGTGCCTGACGTCAAACCATCTCACGAATCTCATTATCGAGAAGCCGGTGCTATCAACAGCACAGGTGCGCCTATCTTCTTCTCCTGAATCTCTTTTTTCCTGTAGTAACCTTCCTCGACAATGAAAGAATTGAGCTCGGACAGATACTCCTTTGTCAGACGAATCATCGTTCTCTGAAGATCCATCCTGCCAGGAAGTTCCCTCAGTCCGATGATCGGCCATAGATAAGTTGAATCTTCAAGAAACGAAACGATATTCCTGTATGGCAGGCGGAGCCATGTCTTCAGGAGGAGGCAGATGACAAGAGCTCTCGGATCGTTCTTTGCGGGCTGACCCATATTATCCGGATTCGCCTGCCAAGGAGATTCTCTTCCATAGACAAACTCCCTTGCCTTTCTGACGAATTCTCCGTACTCCTTCTTCTTTCCCTTCTCGTAATCAGACCATTCTCCTTTGGCTACCATGAGGTTTGAGAGAATGTAATCTGAAAGATGAGAGAGCTGGTCAAATGTCCTTGATGAGATGCCTAAGAACTATTGTGCCAAAGCCATGTGTCTAGTAGTGCCTGAATAAATCATTCAGCGCTATTCGAGCGTTCTTCACCTCGATATGGCCATTTTTTCACTTCGACGACAGTGATCGCGAGGAGTCCAAAGAAGACACGGTGCCCTGAAAGCAACCAATTCGTGCAGGAGTTGAAGGTCAGCATTGGTTTAACAAAAGCAATGGCAATCTGGAAACGGTGATTTTCTTGTTCCATGACTGAGGATTATCGACATGCTGGACATCATAATTAAATAACACCTCTATTCGCATCTTCTAGAAGCACCTTGCATACCGCTACACCATTTTTCGTTTTCTCACGTGATTCCGCGATAAAGTTTGTGCTTGTAGCATTCTTACTTCTCTTGATATTCCCTACTCTGAGAACACCGTCTGTCGTGGCATCTGGGACTCAACCAAGCGCGGTCTCTCTGCCGCTAAAGGGAGACACCTTGCCTTTCCTTGCAAATGCCACTTATCTAGGCCCAGCAAACGTTTCGCAAACAATCACTCTCGGATTTTATCTCAATGACAGCAAGTTAGCTCTCGAGAGCCACGGAAACGTGTCTGCGCGTGCCTCGGTGGAAACTAGTTTGACAAATTGGGAATCTTCAGCAGGGCTTGCGCCAGGTGTGGCAGAATGTACGACCACATGGACCGCCAGAAATGTCAATGGCTCCCTTTCCTCGGCGAAGAATTTGGAACCATGTAGTACGAATAAACTGGAAACACGAACTACGATAGGACGGGCGGAGGCATTGCTTGGAGTCACTATCAACCTATATTCGTATGAAAATGAAACATTCTACGCCAATTCTGGTGATCCAGTAATGCCTATGACTGTCAACAATGGAACGGTCATCGACATAACAGGCCTCAACGACTACACTCCAAACTTTGTCTTCACCCAAAGTATCGGAGGGGTCACTTCTCTAATCCCATCTGATGTGTATGGATTTTACGACTTTAGCTCAATGTTTAGTGCCGGACACAAAGGTGCGGGCAGGACGATAGGTATTGTTGGTGCTCCACTATGTGGCATTTCACTTTCCGATGTGACTGCCTTCTGGAATAATTACGGCATACCTTGGTCTTCACTGCAAGAAATCAGCTTGAACGGTGGAATACCTGCAGAAGGCTGCGCATCTGGAGGGGATGTGGAAGAAGCATTAGATTCGGAATGGTCTGGCGCGACAGGTCAAACAGCCAACATTGTTTTGGTTACAGAGAATGATAACCAAAAAACGTGGTCGCAGCAAGTGTTCGATATCCTCGGTGCGTTGGTACACCACTACAATCCGGACGTCATTACTTCCAGTGTTGCTCCTGAATGGCTTCAGGGAGCCCCAACTTCAGATCTCAATGAAATATTTCAGCTTACAACGAGTGCCATGGCAAACGGCACGAGCATAGTTGCAGCGAGCGGAGATTCAGGACTAAATTCCAATACCGATCCCATCGCAGCAGATCCATACGTCACTGCTGTTGGGGGTGTTGATGACACTCTCAATAACCCTGGCAACAGCCCCGGTATTTTGGGGCAATCCGCTTGGCACCTATCTGGTGGTGGCCAAAACACTTACTACAATCAACCTCAGTACCAGAAGAGCGAGGCTGTGAAAGCTCCGTCCAATGGCTATAGAGATTACCCGGATCTTGCATTCCCGTCCGCACCAGCCATTGCCGTCTACTACAGCGGTGGATTCATTCAGGCAGCAGGAACTAGCTTTGCGTCTCCGATGATAGCAGGGATGGTGGCAGACATTGATTCTTATGTTAATTCGCAGCTTGGCTCGTCGAACTGGCGGGCTGGTTTCCTGAACCCGGCTCTTTATGATTTGGGTTACAATAGCTTTTACGGCCACAAGGCGTTCAATGACATTACGACAAGTGACAGCGGGAGCTGTGCAACTACTGGATGGGATTACTGCACAGGAATAGGAACGCCTGACGCTTGGAACTTGGCACAAGATTTCGGTCAGATGTACGACCAACCAAACCCTACCACATCTACTTTTCAAGATACTTTTAGCAGTGGTCTGGACGGGTGGTCTTATGCTGGCCACAGCGGATACACTCTAACGACGGATAGCAGCACCGGGCAACCGGCACCGTCTGCCCTCATCAGTGGGGACTGTAGCGCATGTGGTCAGGTTCAGATGCAAAAGACGATAACGTTGGACAGCCTGCCTTCCGGTACGCCATATGTCCTCTCATTCTGGTGGAGAGCCAAATCGTCGACAACCCTTAGTACCGTAACAAATGCGCAGGTTGCAATAATCCAAGTAGGCAGTGACACTGTCCTTTATCAAGCCAACTTAGTTGAGGGTGGTACTACAGATACTGGTTGGAAATACTTCTCTACTGATATCACGAGTGCGCTAGGAGGAGCCACGAACATACAAATCTGGCTCTATATGAATGACGCTTGGTCGACAAACTGGAACCAGGAGAACTGGTACGATGATGTTTCAATAAGCAATCATCTCATCAATGACCAATTTTCGAACAGCCTGAATAGCTGGGCTATTTGTGGCAATACTGGTTACCAGATTTCTAAAGACACGTCTACTGGAGATCCCGCACCTTCTGCCCTTATATCAGGAGACAGCAACGCAGGAGGCTTTTCAGGAATGTGCAGTACAGTCACTTGGTCGGGATCAGGAACCTTTGTCGTGTCGTTTGAGTGGAGAGCGACATCGACGTATTCTGGTAGCACTGTGACTAATGCCCAATTTGAAGTGATAGATCCAAACGGCAATGTGGTGCTTGACTCGCAAAATCTGATAGGAGGTGGAGTGACAGACAGTGGATGGCACACGGCGAGCATTGATGCATCGTATTATGTTCAGGGCCACTCAACGGTAATTGTAGAGCTCTATCTCAATGATTGGTGGTCTGCAAATTGGTCTCAAAAGAACTGGTATGACAATGTGGTTTTGCTAAGCAGCAATTGAGAAAGAAGGAGTGAAGCAGCAGATCCCGTCGCATTCATTGATGCTCGCGATGTTGGTTGTAATAGTTACCATATCCTCACTTGGAATCGGGATCACTTACAACTCACTGCACACTACAACAAGCAATGTGGCTTCCAATTACGGGCGTCAGGTCAGGTTCTCGGGCACGGTCTTGCCATTTCTCTCGAGCGCGACATACTTGGGCCCAGCGAGCGGCTCTCGACAGCTTGTGTTAAAGTTCGATCCAATAACCTCTGCCCCTGAGTCTTTGGAAGTGAACCTTTCCGACTGGGAGCGAAGCGTTGGGTTGACGCCTGGACTGTCCGAATGCCCTGTTTCCGTAGGAGTAGTTGATTCGAATGGTTCGACAAGCTCGTGGAGTAGTGCGGAAAGATGCTCGATCGATCAGCTAGAAGTCTTGACCACCATAAAGCAAGCTGAGACTGCGCTTAATACCACTATTAATTCATACAGTTACGACGGGCAAGTTTTCTTCGCTAATTCGCAAGATCCTTACGTTCCCAGCAAAATTGCGATCTATTTGGTAGACATCGAAGGTTTAAACAACTACACCATTCCATGTTGCGGCCCAATCACAAACCAATCAAGGGTGAAATAGAACGCTCTTTCATTTGTCATTTCTGTTGTCGATCTCCATCTGGAACCGTTTCCAGTTACCGCTCGATCTCTTGAGCATGGTGTAACTAATATTGCGCGTACGTGCAAAGAAAAGACTCAGTATCGTTTCCGCTCTTGCAGCGGTCTGTGTGATTCTCTTGGTGCTAGCGCCAATTGTGCCAGCACGAGTATCCATCCAGTTAGGTCACACTTTCGTCCTTGGCACTGCAACGGGTCACGTTTCGTTTACATTCATTTATTTCGGCTTTGGTCTCGTCTATATCCAGTCGCCATGGGCTAACTGTTCAGGATTCTATTGGAACTACCAAATGGCCGGCTGTATCATAAAGATAATTTGAATTGTGGCTATTACTCAAACCATTATAAGAGAAAAAGTGCACCATGAGAAAGACATAACCAAACTGATGATCAAAACAAATTCCGACAAAAGAGACGGTTCTTGCACAAGGACTGTAGATCCTTTGACAGAAAGCTTAGTCATGACAGGTATTTCGCATTCCCAAAAACAAAAGGATCAGTTTAATCAGTCGTTCGTTGGCTTTCTCCAAGGAGTGGACGACTCTAGCAGCTTACGGTCGGATTCCGCTAGTGGTTTGACGTAGTCTCTGATTTCCCTCATTTCTTCGTTCTGGGATAAGATGAGATATATACAAACCCATTTTTACTGTGTTGCACGATTCGAGCGCGTAGTCTAGGAATTTTGGCTCAAGTGTGCTTGTACTGAGGCACCCATTCTCACGGTATGTCAGACGACAGAGACTGGAGCAAGTACAACGACGAACTTGTCAGAAGGGGACAGCTGGAGCTAGAAGAAAAGATCATGGACGATTGGAGGGAGGAGCTCAAGAAGGAAAACGACGGAAAGGTGGGCGAACCATTTCATTACCCAGAAGCGTACATCCGGCTGAT
>Ga0209061_1004935_pt1 | contig 12247 bp, 10 predicted proteins | sample Coa_R1_10_FD_187157 | JGI IMG/M metagenome (GOLD analysis project Ga0209061, IMG submission 187157) | Surface soil microbial communities from Centralia Pennsylvania, which are recovering from an underground coalmine fire - Coalmine... | ecosystem: Environmental > Terrestrial > Soil >...
CACCGCCGAGGGCGTGATCGAGCGGGTGCCCAACCCGGCCCCGCTGGCCCGGAACCTGACCGTGCTGCGTCGGCGCTCCCGGTCCCTCTCCCGGAGCCAGCGCGGCTCGAATCGCTGCCGGCGCAAGGAACGGCGTCGAGCCCGGCTCCAGGCCCATCTCGCCGCCCTCCGGCGCCACGAGATCCCTCGGCTCACCACCCGGCTGGCCACACCCCACGGCCGGATCGTGGGGGAGGGGCTGGACGCCGCCGGCAGGCTGCGCCAGAAGGGGATCCCTGGGGCGCGGGCGCGGCGCCGGGGGCTGGCCGACGCGGCGCTGGCCGAGGTCCGGCGGCAGCTGCGCGACAGGACCGGCTGGAGGTCCCCATCGGAACGGGTCCGATGGGGACCCCGCAAGCGCAACCCCGTGAGGGGTGCCGCTTGAGTGCTATTTGCTCTCTCTGCGGTAACGCCAAGGCGCCGCGCTCGACGGCATCCCCCTCGCGAGCCGGGCTGCGCCGGCGGGCGATGAGGCCGACGGTCCAGAGACATCCCCACCGGCGGCCCGTGTCGGGGCTCGACGGTGACCGGGGCCTCGACAGGGTCAGGCTCCAGAGCCGCGATCCGGTCCACATCGACCGGGAGCACCGACACCTCCTTGAGCCCACGTGGCTGACGACCGAGGCGCTCGGCCGTGCTGATGGGCCAGCCCTCACAGCCGGATCGGGCCATAGGTCCCGGGGCCGTCCCCGGGGCTGGTCCTCGGAACGGGGTAGGGCCACCAGCGCCGACCGCAACGCCGGCCCACCTCGAAGCCGAGCCCGGGGCGGGCGGGTCGACGGTCGAAATCGGCCCGTCACATGAGGCGCGAGCCCTCGTGAGGGGGGATGGAGGGCAAGCCTCCCGGGAGGGCTTTGAGGCGTCCCGAGCGCCCGTACCCGTGCCGCCGTGTCTGGCTCGACCGGCCCCCCTTGTGACGAGGATCCGATCGAGGATCCGATCAACGTAAGGGGTGCACCTGGGCACGGATGCGGTCACCGATCTCGAGGAGGCCGAACGATGCCACCAACCGGTCCCGCCGGTGCCGGATGACCTGGAGCCAGCACCACTCGAACCAGCTCGGGCCGCGATCCAGCCGGCGCCGCGCCTCCGCTCCGTCGACCATGTACACCGCGCCGGGGTTGAAGAGCAGCTTCCCCTTGACCAGGTCGGCGCGGGCGCGATGCGTGTGCCCGTACACGATCACGTCGGCCTCGGGGAAGCGCCGGCACAGCCAGTCCTGGAGGCCAGCGTCTGGCCACACCCGTCCCAGGCTCAGGGTGCCGAGCAGGGTGACCGGCTCCTCGATCAGATGGCTCCGGTTGCCGTGGATGATCGCGATCGTCCGACCGCCCACCGACAGCTGGCGGACGAGCGGGAGATGCTGCAGGTGGCCATCGTGGTCACCGCGGACCGCCTCCACCGGGGCGATGGCGCGCAGACGGTCGAGGGTCGCGTCCCCGCCCACATCGCCAGCGTGGACGATCAGATCCACGTCCCTCAACCCCGTGAGCAGTCGCGGCGGGAGCTCGTCCAGGAACTCCGGGCAATGAGTGTCGGCCACAACCCCGATGCGGACCATGGCCCCATTGTGACGTCTGGAACATTCTTGCGCATGACGTTGACAATCTGGCAAGAACCAGTTTCTAATCTGGCTTATGGACGATCAGCGGCGTCAGGTGCTCCAGCGAGTCGCCGATGGGGAGCTGAGCCCTGCCGAGGCGGCCGCCCTGCTCGACGAGCTCGACGCCCAAGCCCGGGCGACGAAGGCCACGGCAGCCGCCTGGGGCTCCCGTCCGGGGAGCGACCGTGCCGCTCGAATCCGGATCGTGCGCACCCTCTGGTCGGTGGAGGCGGTCGGCGATCCATCGGTGCGAGAGGCGGTGGCGGAAGGGCCACACCTGGCCCGGCGGGTCGACGACATCTTGCTCATCGAGGGGGAGCTGGACGAGCAGGTGATCACAGGGTTCTGGTTCGCCTCCCCCTGGCCAGGACGCCATCGGTCCGCCGGATGGCGGTTTCAGGGACCGGTCTGGTCCGTGCCCGGTCCCGGGCCGCGCATGGCCTGGCCCTGGCCGCGCACACCCGCTACCTCTCTTCGGGTACGGCTCAACCCCGAGCTCCCGCTCGAGGTCGAGACCCAGGCCGGCAACGTCCGCGTCCGAGATGTGCGGGCCCCGGTCCAGCTCATCGTTCAGGCGGGTCGGGTGGCGATCGAAGGCTGCCCTGGGCCGCTCGAGGTGAGCGTTCAGGCGGGCACGGTCCAGGTGCACGGCCGCCTTGCCCAAGGCATCTCGCGCCTTCGTTGCGAGGCGGGGGCCGTCCAGGTCCACCTCGAGCGCGGCTCCAGCCTGCAGGTGACGGCGGCCTCGACCTTGGGCCGGGTCACCTTCGACGACACCGAGACCCCACCGCCCTGGACCGTCGGCGCCGGCGAGGGCAGGCTGGAGGCCCACACCACGATCGGATCGGTGAGGATCACGACAGGGCGGTGAGCGGCCAGGTCCCTCGCTCCGCTCCCCGTGATTGCCCCGTCTGCGGCGAGCAGCTGGTGCTCACCCGCCTCTCCTGTCGGTCGTGCGGGACCGAGCTCTCAGGGGCGTTCGAGGCATGCGAGTTCTGCTCCCTCGGTCCTCAGGAGCGTGAGGTGCTGCGGGTCTTCCTCGCCTCGCGCGGCAACATGAAGGAACTCGAACGCCACCTCGGCGTCAGCTACCCTACCGCCCGGGCTCGGTTCGATCAGCTCCTGGCCCGGCTCGGCCTGGGCCCAGAGCGCGGCCCCGGGCACGCCCGGCTAGAGATTCTGGAGCGCCTGGCACGAGGGGAGATCGACGTCGAGGAGGCTCTACGCGGCCTGAGTCCAGGCCCAGACTGAGAGGCCACCGGGGCAAGCCTCCAACGCCCCTCCCCCTCTCCCTGCGGCCCTCTTCCCTATACCTACCGGGGTGGTGCCTGCTTACCGAGGTAGTGCTTGATGACAGCGGGCGTCACGTCTGGTACATCGATCTTTGCCTCGTCAAGCACCGATAATGTTCGTCGGACCGCAGTCTTCACACCGTGGAGGGGAGCTTCGATGGCATCTGTCTCAGCCGGCATCGGCTCACTAGACCAGGAGCTGCATCGCAGACAGCTCGTCCGGGCGATGATCTCGTCCACGATCGGGAACGCGATCGAGTTCTACGACTTCGGGCTCTACGGGCTCGCCGCCAGCCTCTACCTGGGGCCGCTCTTTTTCCCGACCAAGGATCCCCTGACCAGCACCCTGGTGGCCTTCACCACCTTCTGGGTGGGCTTCCTGGTCAGGCCGATTGGGGGGTTCATCTTCGGCCACTTCGGCGATCGAATCGGACGTCGGGCCACCCTCATCGTCACCTTGCTGACCGGCGGTGGCGCGACCGTGCTGGTGGGTCTGGTGCCGACCTACGCCCAGATCGGCATCGCGGGCGGTCTCATCCTGACCCTCCTGCGTCTGCTCCAGGGTCTCGCCGTGGGCGGCGAGTGGGGCGGCTCAGTGCTGCTCACCATCGAGTGGGCGAACCGCTCTCGCTACCGCGGCTTCTTGACCGCCTTCCCCCAGGCTGGTGCCCCGGTCGGTGGGGCACTCGGCACCCTCGCTCTCGGCGTGTTCACGGGCCTGTTGGGCCGCACCTCCTACTGGGGGTGGCGCATCCCCTTCCTACTCAGCCTGATTCTGGTCCTCGTCGGCCTCTACGTGCGACTGGGGATTCTTGAGACCCCTGCCTTCTCCAAGCTGCTGGAGGAGCGTCGCACTGAGCGGCTGCCAGCGGTGCAGGTCCTGCGGCGCAACTGGGGCGATGTGGTGCTGGTGGCGCTGATGCGTGCCGGCCAGCAGGGCGTGACCTTCATCCTCACCACGTTTGTCCTCACCTACGGGGTGCTGGTCCTGCACCTGCCCCAGTCCCAGATCATCATGTGGTCGGTCATCGCCGGTGTGCTGGAGATGTTCACCGGTCCCTTCTTCGGCTACCTCGGTGACCGTGTCGGCCGTAAGAGGTTGATCCTGATCGGCGCCGTCCTGATGGGCGCCTTCGCCTACCCGTACTGGACTCTGCTGAACACTCGGATGCCAGTCCTGGTGGCCCTGGCCATCCTGATCTCGCTGCCCATCCAGGACATCCAGTTCGGGCCGCAGGCGGCATTCATCCCTGAGACCTTCACCGGCCGGCTGCGCTACAGTGGGGCCTCGCTTGGCTACCAGCTGTCGGCCGGGCTCTTCGGTGGCATCGGCCCGATCATCGCCACCAGCCTGCTGCAGCGTTACCACAGCTCCACCCCGATCGCCATCTACATGATGGCCTGCGCCGTGCTCGGGATCATCGCCATCTCGCTGATGCGCGACCGCCGCAGCCAGGACCTCTCGGTCGAGTACGACGACGTTCCCCAAGCAGGAGCCCAACCAGCCAGCGTCGTCTCGGGCAACTGACAACTCTTGGGAGCCCCCGAGGTGTGTGCCGGGGGCTCCCACCCCGTCATCAGGGAGCCGATGTCAAGATGGCCAGCGGGTGTCCACCTGCCCTCATGCCGGGGCACCCACTGCGGCCCGGCCCTCAGCCCCCGGCGAGATCGCCGATGAGGGCTCGGGCGATCTCCACCACCTCGGCCGCCGATAGCCCTAGGCTCTCCAGGTGGGCATGGTGGGCTCGTTGGAAGCCGGTGAAGTCAGCGCTGGCGGCTCGCTCCTCACGCACCCGCTTGACCTCCTCGGTCACCCGCGTCACCAGCTCCCGGTCGGGGGAGAGCCCTGCCCCGCGCAGCGCGTGCTCGATCACCGCGGTCCCCGAGTGCTTGCCGTACACGTACCGTGTCCCGGTCCCCAGCTCCTCGGGCGGGATGAACTGATAGATGGCCGGATGGATGAGCATGGCGGCGGTGTGGATGCCCGACTCGTGGCTGAAGACGTTCAGGCCGATGCCGGGCTCGGTAGGAGCGACAGGGATGCCGCTGATCCGTTCCAGGCAACGGGCCAGGTCGCGCAGGCGCTCGTAACGGAACCCCGGGATCTCGATCCCGAACAGGTAGCGCAGCTGAAGCACCACCTGATGGAGCGGGGCGTTGCCGGCGCGCTCGCCGATGCCGTTGACGCTGGTGGTGACGATGTCGGCACCGGAGCCGAGCGCGACCACCGAGTTCCATGCTCCCAGCCCGAGGTCGTTGTGGAAGTGCACCACGAGGGGGGCCTCCGGTGTCGCCGCCTTGATCCGATGCACGTACTCGCGCACGGCGTAGGGCGAATAGCAGCCCACCGTGTCCGGGGTCGAGGGCCGGCTCCCGCCGGCGGCGAGCCCTTCGGCGTGGAGGCGCCCAACGTACTCCGGATCGGCTCGGGAGCCGTCCTCGCCGCCGAACTCGATCAGCTCCGCGCCTTCAGCCCGAGCGAACCGGATGGCCTCGCACAGCATGCGGAGGTTGGCCTCCCGGTAGAAGGAGAGCGGCAGCTCCAGCCACTCCTCCGGCGACCGGCCTTCCCGAGCCAGCAACGTCCTGCCCAGCTTGTACTTCAGGTGGAGGTCGGAGGCCGAGGTGAAGATGAAATAGCCCACCGCGTCCCGGGGATGGCCAAGCTCGTCCAGCACACGCAGCGTGGCCTGGATGTCGGAGCGGGTGCAGCGCATCATGCAGATCAGCTCGACGTCCGGTCGGATCTCACCCCGACGTCGACCCTCAAGGATCAGCCGCAGCGTCTCCCGCTCGCTCTCGGAGACGGCGGGGAACCCCACGTCCATGATATGGACCCCGATCTCAGAGAGCGCCCTGGCCAGCTCGTACTTGTTCTGCGGTGAGATGGCGACGCCAGGCATCTGCTCCCCGTCCCGAAGCGTGTCGTCGTAGAGACGGATGCGCTCTGGAGGGGGGAAACGAAGGTCGTGCTGGAAACGCCAAGGAGGTCGGACGAGTTCATCCAGCGGCTCCCGGAGCCTCACCGGCCCCCCCGCCTGATCCTCACCGATCACCCTTGCCCCGTCCACCGCATCCTCCTCGCGACTCGCTAGGCCTCCCGTCCGCCCTCCGCTCTCCGCTCCTGCAGCCGCCGTCGCACCCACGGCACCAGCCCCCCTGTTCGCATGAGCTCGGTCATGAAGGGGGGGAAGGGCTCGGCCGGGTACTCCCGACCGGCGGTGAGGTCACGGACCACCCCAGCCTCCAGGTCCACCTCAACCTCGTCCCCCTCCTCGACCCCGGCCGCAGCCGCCGGAGACTGGACGATCGGATAGCCGAGGTTGATGGCGTTCCGGAAGAAGATCCGGGCGAAGGAGGCCGCCACCACACAGGCGATGCCCGCCCCCCGGATGGCAACGGGGGCGATCTCACGGGAAGAGCCGCAACCGAAGTTGGAGCCAGCCACGATCACGTCGCCCGGGCGCACGCGTCGCGCCCACCCCGGGCCCACCCCCGGCACCCCCTCCATGGCGTGCTCCCCCAGCCGCGCCTCGTCGAGCGAGTAGATCGCGTACCGCGCCGGGATGATCTGGTCGGTGTCGACGTCGTCGCCGAACCGCCAGGCGCGGCCCCGCAACCGGGTCGAGCCGAGACCGCCAACGCTCATGCCGTCGCCGGCGCTCCCACCACCTCGGCCGGATGCACGATCTCGCCCGCCACCGCGCTCGCTGCAGCCACCACCGGGCTGGCCAGGTAGACCAGAGCCCCGGGGTCACCCATGCGCCCCGGGAAGTTGCGGTTCGTGGTCGAGAGGCAGACCTCGCCCTCGCCCAGCACCCCTTGATGCCCACCCAGGCAGGCTCCGCAGGTGGCGGTCGTCCAGGCCGCGCCCGCCTCCAGGAAGATCCGGATCAGCCCCTCGCGCTCGGCCTGGATGGCGACCTGGTGGGAGGAGGGGGTGACGATCAAACGCACCCAGGGGGCGACCCGGCGTCCCTCCAGGATCCGCGCCGCCCGGCGCAGGTCACCGATGCGCGAGTTGGTGCAGGATCCGATGAAGACCTGGTCCAACCTCGTGCCAGCAACGGCGTCGATGGGCGCGGTGTCGGCCGGCGACATGGGTCTGGCCAACGTGATCGGGACACGTTCGGCATCGATCTCGATCACCCGGTGGTAGCAGGCGTCGGGGTCCGCCGTCACCGGGACGTACGGTCGCTGGGCCCGCCCATGGAGGTACTCCTCCGTGACCTGGTCGCAGGCCATGATGGCGTTCTTCGCCCCCGCCTCGATGGCCATGTTGGCCATCGTCAGCCTCCCCTCCATATCGATCCAGCGGAGCGCCTCTCCGGTGTGCTCTATGGCCTGGTAGCGGGCACCGTCGACACCGAGGGCGCCGATCACGTGCAGGATCAGGTCCTTCGCCTCCACCCAGGGGCCGAGACGGTGGTGGTAGATCAGCTTCAGCGACTCCGGGACCCGGAACCAGAGCTCCCCCAGGGCCAGAACGCAGGCCAGATCGGTGGAGCCGATGCCGGTGGCGAAGCAGTTGAGCGCCCCGTAGGTGCACGAGTGCGAGTCCGCGCCCACCACCAGCTCGCCGGGTAGCACCAGGCCGCGCTCGGGGAGCACCGTGTGGCAGATGCCTCCCTGACCGACCTCGAAGTACCAGCCCACCCCCATCTGTCGAGCGAACTCACGGGTCATCCTGCCCAGGGCAGCGCTGGCCGCGTCCTTGGCGGGTTGGAAGTGGTCCTGGACGATGGCCACCCGCTCCGGGTCCCAGACCCGATCCGCGCCCATCTCCTCCCGCAGGATCCGTCCCGCGGGGGGGATGGTCAGGTCGTGCCCCATGGCGAAGTCGATCTTGGCCAGCACCAGATCGCCGGGGCTGACCTGCCGCCGACCGCTGGCCCGGGCCAGGATCTTCTCCGACATGGTCATCCCCATCGGCACCACCTCCTCCCGCCTGCCTCAGTCAGCGAGTCGGCTCACCACCGCCGCTCCTGCCTCCGCCGTGGAGAGCGACCCGCCCAGATCCCGGGTGCACTCTCCTGCCCGAATGGCGGCGGCCACTGCCTCCTCGATCCGCCTCGCGGCCTCACGCTCGCCAAAGTGCGCGACCATCATACCGGCGCTCAGGATGGCGCCCAAGGGGTTCACGATCCCCTTGCCGGCGATGGTAGGGGCGCTGCCGTGAACCGGCTCGAACAGGCCCCGGCCGGTCTCGAAGTTGACGTTGGCGCTGGGGGCCACCCCCATTCCCCCGATCAGGGCCGCGGCGAGATCGCTCAGGATGTCACCGAACAGGTTGCCGGTGACGATGACCTCGAACTGGGTCGGGTCACGGACCAGCTCCAGCGCTGCCGCGTCCACGTAGAGATGACGCGTCTCGATCTCGGGGTGGCGAGCCTTCAGATCAACCCAGCGCTCCTGCCAGAGTCCACCAGCGTGGTGGACGGCGTTGGACTTGTCGACCATGCAGAGACGACGCCGGGCGTGACGGAAGCCACACTCGAGGATGCGGGTCACCCCACGGTAGGTGTTGACGTCCTCCTGGATCGCGACCTCATGCTCGGTGCCACGCCGGAAGCGCCCCCCGGCCCCCACGTAGAGGCCTTCGGTGTTCTCGCGCACGATCAGGAGGTCGACCGCACGTCGTCCGGGGTCGCGCAGGGGGCTCAACCGATCGTCGTAGAGCCGGGCCGGACGCAGGTTGGCGTAGAGGTCGAGCTCGAAGCGCATGCGGAGCAGAACCTGGGCGGCGTAGCCGACGTCGGGCACCCTGGGGTCACCGATCGCGCCGAACAGGATCGCGTCCGCAGCCGCGATCTGGCGAAAGGTGTCCTCCGACATGGCCGGCTCTCCACGCAGCAGCGGGGCCGCGCCCACCTCGAACTCCTCGAACTCGTAGTCAAGCCCCAGTGCCCGCAGGACCTTGACCGCCTCGGGCACCACCTCCTGGCCGGCGAGGTCGCCGGGCACCACCGCGATGTGCTTCCTCATGGCGTCCTCTCCCGGGAGACCAACCGGCATCCGATCGCGTCACGCATGCCCCGTAGTGTGCCGCGTTGGCCAGGCCCTCAGCTCCCGGCACGGAGCCGGTAGCGCTGGATCTTGCCCGTCGCCGTCTTGGGCAGCTCGTCCACGAACCGGATCTCGTGCGGGCACTTGAAGTGCGCCAGGCGGCCACGGACGTGCTCACGGAGCTCCTCGGCAAGCCTCGGGCTCTTGTCGCGACCCGGCCGGAGGACCACGAAGGCCGTGGTGCGCAGCAGGCGCTGCTCGTCGGCCACTCCCACCACCGCGCACTCCAACACCGCCTCATGGGTGCTGATGGCCGCCTCGACCTCCGACGGGCTCACCCACATCCCGGAGACCTTCATCATGTCGTCGCTGCGCCCCTGGTAGTGGTAGTAGCCGTCCGCGTCCCGCATGTATTGGTCGCCGGTGTCGATCCACTCACCGACGATGGTCTGCTTGGTCCGCTCGTGCCGATTCCAATAGAAGGCACAAATCGAGTCGCCTTTGACCAGCAGGCGGCCGATCTCGCCCGGCCCCACCTCTCGCCCCCGCTCGTCGACGATCTTCGCCTCGTAGCCAGGCACTACGCGCCCACTGCTGTCGGGGCGAACATCGTCGAGCCGGTTGGAGATGAAGATGTGGCAGACCTCCGTGGAGCCGATGCCGTCCAGGATGACCGTTCCCGTACGCTCCTTCCATCGCTCCAGAGTGGAGCCAGCCAGGGGCTCCCCGGCGCTCACACACGCGCGCACCGAGCTGAAGTCGGCCCGCGCCCAGAGCGCCTCGTCGGCGGCGAGGAGGCTGGCGTAGCTGGTGGGAACGCCGAAGTAGACGGTGGGACGAAAGCGTCGGACCAGGTCGAGGACGGTGGCTGGCGTCGGAGGGCCGGCCAGGAGGAGGCTCGATCCCCCCACGCCGAAAGGGAAGTAGAGGGCGTTACCGAGCCCGTAGGCGAAATAGAGCTTGGCCACGGAGAAGGTGAGGTCCCCCTCGTTCAGACCGAGGATGGGCCGGGCGTAGTTCTCGATGCAGTATCGAATGTCGTGGTGGAGGTGCACCACCCCCTTGGGCATCCCGGTGGTGCCAGAGCTGTAGAGCCAGAAGCACATGTCATCACCGGTGGTGTCGGCTGGCTCAAGCGTCTCCGACGCGGCAGCGGTGATCTCCTCATAGCTCAGCTCACCCGGCCCTGCCTCCCCGACGACGATGAGGTGTCGGAGGTACCGCCGCCCCGGCCGGATCTGCCGGAAACGCTCGGCGAGCGGCGCCGACACGACCGCTGCCCGCGCCCGGCTGTCGTCGAGCAAGAAGGCGTAGTCGTCGGCGGTCAGGTTGGTGTTCACCGGGACGGGGATCGCCCCCAGCCGAATGGCTCCAAGGAAGGTGGCCACGAACTCAGGGCCATCGAACATGGCCATCAGCACCCGTTGCTCGATCTCCAGCCCCAACCCCCGCAGCGCGTCGCCCATGCGGCTGGCGGCCGCAGCCACCTCGGCGTAGGTCAACTGCACCCCCTCAGCGGTGCGAACGGCCACCCGTTCGCCCCGGCCAGCCTCCAGGTTGCCGTCCAGCAGGTCGACGGCGACGTTGTACCTGGCGGGGAGTGCGCTGGCGCTCCAGGCCGTCACGCTGCTCATTCCCGAAGTCTAGTGAGACGGCGGCGGGATGGCGACGCAGCCGGGAGGCACCCGAGGGCCAGGGCGCCGGCCGCTAGCTTGCGGCGGTGCTGGCCAGCAGGCGAGCGAAATCGGTGTCCCTGATCTCGCCCAGGAACGAGTGATGACGGTCCACCGGCAGGTCCACCGACGTCTCGTAGACGAAGGCATAGACGTTGTCGAAGGTCCAGTCACCGTAGCCGCGGAGGGCTAGGTTCTGCCGCAGCTCGGAGGATCGCTGCCCGAGCTCGAACAGCCGCTGGGCCTGCTGGTAGAGGGCTCGCAGGATCTGCAGCTGCATCTGCAGCTCCGCGATCTCCCGCTCGTCGCCCTCCGCCTCGACCAGGGCGTCGATCTGCGCCTGGAGCTCGTTGATCTCCGTGGCGTACTCGTCCATGGACACAGACTACCTCCCCTCCCAGGCGGCCACGGACCCCCGGTCACGGCTGTGCGGGTCCCGAGGCGAGGGGGGAAGGCGACGGAGGGCCGTCGAGGGCCCTCCGTCGCCCTGAGGCTCGCCTCGACCAGGGGTGCCGTCAGGGGGCTAGCCCAGCAAGGAGTGGCTCGCGACCAGGCCGGCGATGAGGATCGAGATGATGTTGACCACCTTGATCATGGGGTTGATGGCCGGCCCGGCCGTGTCCTTGTAGGGATCGCCGACCGTGTCGCCGGTGACCGCCGCCTTGTGGGCCTCGGAGCCCTTGCCGCCCAGGTTGCCCTCCTCGATGTACTTCTTGGCGTTGTCCCAAGCGGCACCGCCGCTGGTCATGTAGAGGGCCACGAAGAGGCCTGTCACGATCGTCCCGACCAGCATGCCGCCCAGGGCCTTGGGGCCCAGGACGAGGCCGACCACGACCGGCGCGACCACGGGGAGCAGGCCGGGGAGGATCATCTCTCGCTGCGCGGCCGCGGTGACGATCCGCACCGCGGCTCCGTACTCCGGCCTGGCCTTGCCCTCCATGATCCCCTTGATCTCACGGAACTGCCGGCGCACCTCCTCGACCACCAGGCCGCCGGCACGGCCCACGGCGAGGATGGCGAGAGACCCGAACAGGAACGGCATGATCCCGCCGAAGAACAGCCCGACGATGACCAGCGGATCGTTGAGCTGGAACTGGAACTGGCGGCCATGGCGGGCCAGCTCCTGGGTGTACGAGGCGAAGAGGACCAAGGCGGCCAGAGCCGCCGACCCGATCGCATACCCCTTGGTCACCGCCTTGGTGGTGTTCCCGACCGCATCCAGGGGATCGGTGACGTTGCGGACCTCCTCGGGAAGATCGGCCATCTCGGCGATGCCGCCGGCGTTGTCGGTGATCGGCCCGTAGGAGTCGATGGCGACCACGATGCCGGTCAGGGAAAGCAGGGCCACGGCCGCGATCGCCACCCCGTACAACCCGCCGAGGCCGTAGCTGACCAGGATGCCGACCCCGATCACGATCACCGGGAGGGCGGTCGCCATCATGCCGATGGCCGAGCCGGCGATGATGTTGGTGGCATGCCCGGTCACCGATTGACGGGCGATCAACCGCACCGGCCAGTACCGAGCCTCGGTGAAGAACTCGGTGATGGCGACGATCAGGACCGTGATGAGGATGCCGACCAGCCCGCACCAGAAGAGGTTGCGAGGATCGGAGATGCCGCCGACCGGCCTCAGG
>Ga0209061_1004937_pt1 | contig 12242 bp, 9 predicted proteins | sample Coa_R1_10_FD_187157 | JGI IMG/M metagenome (GOLD analysis project Ga0209061, IMG submission 187157) | Surface soil microbial communities from Centralia Pennsylvania, which are recovering from an underground coalmine fire - Coalmine... | ecosystem: Environmental > Terrestrial > Soil > Unclassified...
AGCGACCGACCAGCGACCGACCAGCGACCGACCAGCGACCGACCGAAGGCGGAGGCGACGTGACGCGGGTGTGGCTACCCGACCCACCGGACATCCTGGCCCCTTTCGGCGGCCTGCCCGAAGGCATCGAGGCCGACGTCTGGACCGGGGCTGACCCGCTCCCGGCCACGCGGGACGAGGTTGAGTTCATCGTCCTCCCCGGCGGCGTGACACCCGGGACGATGGCCAAGGTCACCAGCCTGCCCAGCCTCAGGGTCATCCAGCTCACGTCCGCCGGCGCCGAGCACGTCCGCCCGCACATCCCCGACCGCATCACCTTGTGCAACGCCCGCGGCGCGCACGACGCCGCGACCGCCGAATGGACGGTGGGCGCGATCGTCGCGCACCTGAGGAGCTTCCCGCGCTTCGTCAGCGCCCAGGAGAGGGGGGAATGGGATTTCGCGCCGGGCGAATCCGTGGGCGGCAAGCACGTCCTGATCGTCGGCTACGGCTCGATCGGCGCGGCGGTCGAGCGCCGCCTGGCCGGCTGGGAAGTCACGATCGAGCGGATCGCGAAGAACGCGCGGCCGGGGGTAAGGTCCGTGGGGGAGCTGCCCCAGGCGCTCGCGCGAGCCGACATCGTGGTCATCCTCGTCCCGGTCACCGAGGAGACCAGGCACCTGGTGAACGCCGAATTCCTCGGCCGCATGAAAGACGGGGCGCTGCTGGTCAACGCCGCGCGCGGCGCCATCGTCGACACCGACGCGCTGGTCAAGGAGCTCGCCAGCCGCCGGATCCGGGCCGCGCTCGACGTCACCGACCCCGAGCCGCTCCCGCCGGGGCACCCGCTGTGGCGGGCGCCCGGCCTGCTGCTCACCCCCCACGTGGCCGGCGCGGTCACCGACGCCCGCCGCCGCGCCTACCGGGTTGTCCGCGAACAACTGGCCCGCTACGCCACGGGCGAGCCGCTGCGGAACGTCATCGGCCCGCGGGGATACTGACCGGCCGCGTCACCGCGTCATCGGCCCGCGGGGACACTGGCCGGCCGCGTCACCGCGCCATCGGCCCGCGGGGGCACTGGCCGGCCGCGTCGTTCCGGGTTCCGGTCATTCCGAACGGACGGGTGATCTCGCGGCAGCGGACGGTGACTGCCCGCCCCGCCGGCGGAGCCGGGACGGCGCGACGCTTACATGCTTACAATGGAGGCCGTGTGACGGACTGCCGGCCAAGGGGGATAGACCGTGACGGCGACGACCGACGAAGTCCGGCCGGTGATCGTGACCGTGGACGACGACCCGGGGGTTTCCCGGGCCGTCGCGCGGGATCTGCGCAGAAGGTACGGCGAGCGGCACCGGATCGTCCGCGCCGAGTCCGGCGCGGACGCCCTCGATGCGCTGCGCCAGATGAAGCTGCGCGGCGACCTGGTCGCCGTCATCCTCGCGGACTACCGGATGCCCGGCATGAACGGCATCGAGTTCCTCGAGCAGGCGATGGACGTGTACCCGTACGCCAGGCGCGTGCTGCTGACCGCGTACGCGGACACCAACGCCGCGATCGACGCGATCAACGTCGTCGACCTGGACTACTACCTGCTCAAGCCCTGGGATCCGCCGGAGGAGAAGCTCTACCCGGCCGTCGACGACCTGCTCAAGGCGTGGCGGCGGGACGACAGGAAGCCGGTCAGGGAGACCAAGGTCATCGGGCACCGCTGGTCGGCGCCGTCGTCCCGGCTGCGCGACTTCCTGGCTCGCAACCAGGTCCCGTACCGCTGGTACTCCGCGGAGGAGGCCGAGGGACGGCGGCTGCTCGAGGCCGCGGGCGCGGACGGCCGGGACCTCCCGGTGCTGATCACCGTCGACGGCGAGGTCCTCATCGCGCCGTCGCAGGGGCAGGTCGCGGCGAGCGTGGGCCTGGCGACCACCCCGGAGCGGGACTTCTACGACCTGATCGTGGTGGGCGGCGGGCCAGCCGGGCTGGGGGCGGCCGTCTACGGCGCCTCCGAGGGCCTGCGCACCCTGCTCGTGGAGAAGTTCGCGACGGGCGGCCAGGCCGGCCAGAGCTCGCGGATCGAGAACTACCTCGGCTTCCCGGACGGCCTGTCCGGCGGCCAGCTCACCGACCGCGCGCGGCGGCAGGCCGTCAAGTTCGGCGCCGAGCTGCTGACCACCAGCGAGGCGACCGGCCTTGAGGTGAACGGGCCGGCCCGCACGGTACGGCTCGCCGACGGCCGCGCGATCGACGCGAAGGCGGTCATCCTCGCCACGGGGGTGTCCTACCGGCAGCTCGGCGCGCCGGGCTGCGAGCGGATGCAGAACGCCGGCGTCTACTACGGCGCGGCGCTCTCGGAGGCCGAGGGCTGCCGGGACCAGGACGTGTACGTGGTCGGCGGCGCGAACTCGGCGGGGCAGGCCGCCGTGTACCTGTCCCGGTTCGCCAGGTCGGTGACGATGCTGGTCCGTGCCCCCTCGCTGGAAAAGTCGATGTCGTACTACCTCATCGAGCAGATCCGCGGCATCGACCGGATAACGGTCCGCACCTGCACCGAGGTGGCCGAGGCGCACGGGAGCGGCCACCTGGAGCGGCTCACCCTCCTGGACCGGAACACCGGGCGCACCGAAACCGTTGACGCACAGCAGATGTTCATCTTCATCGGCGCGGCGCCGCTGACCGGATGGCTGGACGGCGTGGTGGCCCGTGACGAGCACGGTTTCGTGCTCGCCGGTCCCGACCTGTCCGAGGGCCACCTGACCGACTGGCCGCTGGACCGTCCGCCGTACCACCTGGAGACCAGCGTCCCCGGCGTCTTCGCCACCGGCGACGTGCGCGCCCAGTCCGCCAAGCGCGTCGCGTCCGCCGTCGGGGAAGGCGCCATGGCCGTCATGCTCGTGCACCGTTACCTGGAGGTCCTGTGACGACCCCGCTGCCCGCTCCCCGCCAGACCATCCTCCGCTGCGACCCCGGCGAGCTGCGCACGCTGTTCCTGTTCGAGAAGCTCACCGACGAGCAACTGGCCCACCTGTGCGAGCAGGGCCACGTGGAGCTCATCGAGCCCGGCGTCGTCTACACCGAGGGCGCCCCGGCGACCTGCCTCTACGTGCTGATCGAGGGCACCGTGGTCACCTCGCGGAAGGTCGGCGAGGACGAGGTCGAGATCAGCCGGACCAGCCAGCGGGGCGTGTACGGCGGCGCCTTCAACGCCTACCTGGGCGACCGGGTGCCGCAGGTGTACCAGAACTCGATGCGGGTCACCGAGCCATCCCGGTTCTTCGTGCTGGGCGCGGACTGCTTCGCCGAGATCGTCCGCGACTGGTTCCCGATGGCGGTGCACCTGCTGGAAGGGCTGTTCTTCGGCGGCCAGGCGACCCGCGCGGCGGTCGGCCAGCGGGAGCGGCTGCTCGCGCTCGGCTCGCTGACCGCCGGGTTGACCCATGAGCTGAACAACCCGGCCGCCGCGGCGGTGCGCGCGACGTCGAGCCTGCGCGAGCGGGTCGCCGGGATGCGCGGCAAGCTCCGCCTGCTCGCGGCGGGCAAGTACGAGCGGGCCTCGCTGGAGAACATCATCGAGCTACAGCAGCGCGCGGTGGAGAAGGTCGCCAAGGCGCCCAGGCTCGACCCGCTCGAGGCGTCGGACAGGGAAGATGAGCTCAGCGGATGGCTGGAGGACCGCGGCATCTCCGACGCCTGGCAGCTGGCCCCCACGTTCGTCCAGGCGGGCCTGGACGCCGACTGGCTCGACCGGGTGCGGGACTGCGTCGGCGACCGGATGCTGGAGCCGGCGCTGCGGTGGCTGAACTACACCGTCGAGACCGAACTGCTGATGAACGAGATCGAGGACTCCACGACGCGGGTCTCCACCCTGGTCAGCGCCGCGAAGCAGTACTCGCAGCTGGACCGCGCGCCGTTCCAGGTGGTGGACGTGCACGACCTGCTGGGCAGCACGCTGCTGATGCTGTCCGCCAAGATCGGCAAGGGCATAAGGATCGTGAAGGACTTCGACCGGACGCTGCCGCGGATCCCGGCCTTCCCCTCCGAGCTCAACCAGGTGTGGACGAACCTGATCGACAACGCCGTGCAGGCGATGAACGGGTCGGGGACGCTCACCGTCCGCACCGCGCGCGACCATGACCGCGTGCTCGTCGAGATCGGCGACACCGGCCCGGGCATCCCCGCCGGCATTCAGAAGAGGATCTTCGAGCCGTTCTTCACCACCAAGCCGCCCGGCGAGGGGACCGGCCTCGGGCTGGACATCTCGTGGCGGATCGTGGTGAACAAGCACCACGGCGACCTGCGCGTGGAATCCGAGCCGGGCGACACCCGCTTCCAGGTGCGGCTCCCGATCCGCAAGCCCCCGGGCGCGGACGGCCCGGACCCGACCCCGGACACCGAGGAGCGATCATGACGACGGCCACGCCCGAGGGCATCGACCCGGCCGCGGCGCCCAGCGGCACCGGCTGCGCCGAATGCGACGCGACGGGCGGCTGGTGGCTGCACCTGCGCCGCTGCGCGCAGTGCGGCCACATCGGCTGCTGCGACAACTCGCCGGGCCAGCACGCCACCAGGCACGCCCGGGAGAGCGGCCACCCGGTCATCCGCAGCTTCGAGCCGGGGAGTCGTTGGTTCTGGTCCTACCCGGAGGAGGCCTTCTACGACGAAGGCCCGGAGCTGGCCCCGCCGCAGCACCACCCGCCCGGCCAGCCCGTTCCCGGGCCGGCCGGCCGGGTGCCCCGCGACTGGCGGGCTAGGCTCAACCCGTGAACGTCATCTCGCGCGGCTTCTCCGGCCGCAGGCGCCCCGGCGGTGACAGGCTCCCGCCCGGCCAGTACCTGGAGAGCGGTTTCCCGGTCCTGTCCGCCGGCCCCACGCCGCCGGTGCGGACCTCGGACTGGGAGTTCACGATCACCACCGAGGCCGGCCAGGCGCGCCGCTGGAACTGGCAGGAGTTCACGAGCCTGCCCGCCGAGCAGATCACCACCGACATCCACTGCGTCACCAAGTGGTCCAAGCTCGGCACGCACTGGCGCGGCGTCTGCCTGGACACCCTGCTCGACGGCATCGCCACGGACGCCGGCTACGTGATGGCCCGCTGCTACGGCGGCTACTCGACGAACCTGCCGCTGCCCGACCTGCGCGGCGGCCGGGCCTGGGTGGCCTACGAGTACGAGGGGCAGCCGCTGCCCCCCGAACACGGCGGTCCCGCCCGGCTGCTGGTGCCGCACCTGTATTTCTGGAAGTCGGCCAAGTGGGTCACCGGCCTGGAGCTGATGGACCGCGACCGGCACGGCTTCTGGGAGGAACTCGGTTACCACGACTACGGCGACCCGTGGCGCGAGCAGCGGTACCAGGGCGACTGAACTGGCTGGCCGGCACCCTCGCCGCCGCCAGGGACGAGACCGCGACCGCCCGCACGCTGGTCCTCGACGTGCCCGGCTGGCCCGGCCACCTGGCCGGCCAGCACGTGGACGTCAGGCTCACCGCCGAGGACGGCTACTTTGCGCAGCGCTCCTACTCGATCGCCTCCGCCCCCGGCGGCGCCCGGCTGGAGCTGACCGTGCAGCGCATCGCCGACGGCGAGGTCTCGCCGTACCTGACCGGGGTGATGGCGCCCGGCGACCGGCTGGAGCTGCGCGGCCCGGTCGGCTACTGGTTCGTCTGGCGCCCGGAGCCGGCCGCGCCCCTGCTGCTGGTGGCCGGCGGCAGCGGCATCGTCCCGCTGATGGCGATGATCCGCGCCCACGCCGCCGCGGGCAGCACGGCTCCGCTGCGGCTGATCTATTCGGTCCGCACCCCCGCCGACGTCATTTACGCCTCCGAATTGTCCGAACGGACGGCCGCGTCTCAGCTGAGCGTGACCTACCTCTACACGCGTGCCGCGCCCGCGGGCATGCCGGCGGGGCGCATCAGCGCCGGCGTCCTCGCCGGGGCGGCCTGGCCTCCGGCGGACAAGCCCGCCGTCTTCGTCTGCGGCCCCTCCGGCTTCGTCGAAGCCGCCGCCAGCCTCCTCGTCGAGGCCGGCCACGACCCGGCGGCGATCAGAACCGAGCGCTTCGGCCCCACGGGCACATAGCCGTACCCCGGCGAGCCGCTTACGCGGGATACAGCCGCTCAAGGTACTCGGCCACGCCGTCGGCGTCGTTGCCGCCGATGACGCGCGTGGCGGCTGCGAGGACGTCCGGGTGGGCGCCCGCGACCGCGCAGGAGGTGCCGGCCCAGGTGAGCAGGGGCAGGTCGTTCGGCATGTCGCCGAACGCGATCACCTCCCCCGCGCCGATCCCCATGCGCGCGGCGAGCGCGGCGACCGCGGTGGCCTTGCTCACCCCGGCCGCGGCGGCCTCGATGAGGCCCTTGGCGCTGGAGTGGGTGACGCTGACCAGGCCGTCGAGCGCCGGCGCGGCCATCGCGAGCAGCTCGTCCGGGGTGTAGCCGAGGTGCCGGCCGAGCAGCTTGGCCGCCGGCCGGGCGAACAGCGCCTCCTCGCCGGGCCGGGGGATCGCCGCGTTCGAGTCCCAGGTGATCGCCTCGAACACGGCGTCGGCGGCCCGCCCGTCCGGGTACTCGACCGCGATCCCGATGCCGGGGATCGCCGCGCGCAGCGCGGCCGCCGCGGCGGCGAGGGTCGCCGGCTGGATCAGCCGCACGGCGGTCACCCCGCCGGTGCGCATGTCGTAGGTGAGCGCCCCGTTGGAGCAGATCGCCGTCCCGCGGTGCCCGAACGCCGCCGCGACCGGCCGCATCGCCCGCGGCGGCCGCCCGGTGACGAGCACGAACCGCGCCCCCGCCGCCTCCACCCGCGCGAACGCCGCCACCGTCCGCGCCGAGATCGTCCCGTCCCCGCGGACAATGGTCCCGTCCAGGTCGGTCGCCACCAGCCGCGGAATGTCTCGCACAGCGCATGAGCCTATCCGCGGCGCGGGACCTTGTGCCCTACCCGCGGCGCCCCCCGGGCGGCAGGCTGACGCCATGAGTGCCGCGCGAGACCTGACCCCGCCGCCGGACCTGCTGCACGACGCGCCGTTCGCCGGGCCGGTGCGCACCCGCCGGCCGGTCTACGTCGACCTGCTGCCGCCGTGCAACGACGCGTGCCCGGCGGGGGAGAACATCCAGGCCTGGCTGGCGGCCGTCCGCGACAAGGACTTCGGGAAGGCCTTCGACATCCTCACCGGGGACAACCCGCTGCCCGCGGTACACGGGCGCGTCTGCTACCACCCCTGCGAGGACGCGTGCAACCGCCTGCACCTCGACGAGGCCGTCTCGATCCACGCCGTGGAGCGGTTCGTCGGCGACGAGGCGCGGCGCAGCGGCCGTTCGTTCCAGATAACGGCAAGGCAGGCCAGCGGGAAGAGGGTCCTGGTGATCGGCGCGGGTCCCAGCGGGCTGTCGGCCGCCTATCACCTCGCCCGCCGCGGGCACCTGGTCGAGGTCCGCGACGCCGGCGGCGAGCCCGGCGGCATGATGCGCTACGGCATCCCCGCCTACCGGCTGCCGCGGGACGTGCTCGCCGCCGACATCGCGCGGATCGAGGCCCTGGGCGTCACGTTCACGATGAACCACCGGGTCACCGACCTTGAGGCCGAACGGCAGGGGTTCGACGCGGTGTTCGTCGCGGTCGGCGCGCACCTGTCCAGGCACGCCGAGATCCCGGCGCGCGACGCCAGCCGGATCGTGGACGCGCTCTCGTTCCTGCGCGAGGTCGCCGCGGGCGGGCAGCCGGTGATCGGCCGCCGGGTCGCCGTCTACGGGGGCGGCAACACCGCGATGGACGCCGCGCGCACCGCCCGGCGGCTCGGCGCGGATGAGGCGCTGATCGTCTACCGGCGCACCCGCGCGAAGATGCCCGCGCACGAGGAGGAGGCCGCGGCCGCCGAGAAGGAGGGCATCCGGATCAACTGGCTGCGCACCATCACCGACTTCGAGGGCCCGGAAATGACCGTCGAGGTCATGGAGCTCGGCGACGACGGGTACCCGCGGCCGACCGGCCGCCTGGAGACGCTCAGGGCCGACACGCTGATCCTCGCGCTCGGCCAGGACGCGGACACCGGGTTCCTGCGCCCGCTTCCCGGCGTCGAGTTCAACCGCGACGGCACGGTCGTCGTCGACGGGCACATGATGACCGGCTGCCCCGGCGTGTTCGCCGGCGGTGACATGGTGCCCGCCGAGCGGACGGTCACGGTGAGCACCGGGCACGGCAAGAAGGCGGCCGCCTTCATCGACGCCTACCTGCGCGGCGAGCCCGCGGCCGCCCGGCCCAGGCACGACCTCGCGGACTTCGGCCGGCTCCACCCCTGGTACTTCGCCGACATCAGGCCCCGGGAACAGTCCGAACGGGCGGCGGCTTCGCGTGTCACCGACTTCGGCGAGGTCACCGCGGGGCTGACCGATGACGAGGCGGTCTTCGAGGCCGGCCGGTGCCTGTCCTGCGGCAACTGCTTCGAGTGCGACGGCTGCCTGGGGGCCTGCCCGGAGGACGCGGTGATCAAGCTCGGCCCCGGGCACCGGTACCGGTTCGACTACGACCGGTGCACCGGCTGCGGCATCTGCTACGAGCAGTGCCCCGTGCACGCCATCGACATGGTCCCGGAGGAGGGACGATGAAGGTCATCGACGGCAACGAGGCGGCGGTCTCGGCGGCCTACCGGCTGAACGAGGTGTGCTGCATCTACCCGATCACGCCGTCGTCCCCGATGGCCGAGCTGGCCGACGAGTGGTCGGCCGCCGGCCGGCGCAACGTGTGGGGGAGCGTGCCGGCCGTCGTGGAGATGCAAAGCGAGGGCGGCGCGGCGGGCGCGCTGCACGGCGCGCTGCAGAGCGGCGCGCTGACCACGACGTTCACCGCCTCGCAGGGCCTGCTGCTGATGATCCCGAACATGTACAAGATCGCCGGCGAGCTGACCCCGGCGACCTTCCACGTGGCGGCCCGCGCGCTGGCCGCGCAGGGGCTGTCGATCTTCGGCGACCACTCCGACGTGATGGCGGTGCGCTCGACGGGGTTCGCGCTGCTGGCCTCGTCCTCCCCGCAGGAGGCGCACGACCTGGCGGCCGTGGCGCAGGCGGCCTCGCTGGCCACAAGGGTGCCGTTCGTGCACTTCTTCGACGGGTTCCGCACCTCGCACGAGCTGAATGAGGTCAGCCTGCTGTCGGACGAGGACCTGCGCTGCCTTGTCTCAGCGGACCTGGTCCGCGAGCACCGTTCCCGTGCCCTGTCCCCGGACCGGCCGTTCATCCGCGGCACGGCCCAGAACCCGGATGTCTACTTCCAGGGGCGGGAGACGGTCAACCCCTTCTACGCGCGGGTGCCCGAGGCCGTTCAGGCGGCGATGGACTCCCTCGGGTCCCGCGCCGGCCGGCGCTACCGGCTGGCGTCTTACCACGGCCACCCCGAAGCCGAACGCGTGATCGTCGTCATGGGCTCGGGGGCCGTGACCGCCGCGGAGACCGCCGCCTACCTGGCCGGGCGCGGCGAGCGGGTGGGCGTCGTGCAGGTGCGGCTGTACCGGCCGTTCCCGGTTCCCGCCTTCCTCGCGGCGCTGCCCTCCACGGCGCGCCGGGTGGCGGTGCTCGACCGGACCAAGGAGCCGGGGTCGCCCGGCGAGCCGCTGTTCCTGGACGTGGTCGCCGCGCTGGCCGACGGCGTCTCGGCCGGATCGCGCGAGGCGATGCCGCTGGTGACCGGCGGCCGGTACGGGCTGGGGTCCAAGGAGTTCACCCCCGGCATGGTGGCGGGGATCTTCGCCGAACTGGCCGCGGAGCGGCCGCGGCCGCGGTTCACGATCGGGATCAACGACGACGTGTCCGGCCTCAGCCTGCCGTATGACCCGTCGCTGGACATCGAGCCGCCGGGGACGGTGCGGGCGGTGTTCTACGGGCTCGGCTCGGACGGCACCGTCGGCGCGAACAAGAACAGCATCAAGATCATCGGCGCGTCCGGCCGGCACGCGCAGGGCTACTTCGTCTACGACTCGCGCAAGTCGGGGTCGGAGACGGTATCCCACCTGCGGTTCGGGCCGTCCCCGGTCAAGGCGCCGTACCTGATCGGCCGCGGCCAGGCGGGGTTCGTCGGCGTGCACCAGGAGAAGCTGATCTGGCGGCCCGAGGTGCTCGGGCGGGCGGCGCCCGGGGCGGCGGTGCTGCTCAACACCGCACGGCGGCCCGGGGAGGTATGGGCCAGCCTGCCCCGGCCGGCGCAGGCGGCGATCGTGGACAAGAAGCTGTCCCTGTGGGCGGTCGACGCGACCGGGATCGCCCGGGCCGCCGGGCTCGGCGGGCGGGTCAACACCGTCCTGCAGACCTGCTTCTTCGCGGTCTCCGGGGTGCTGCCCCGCGAGGCGGCGATCGCCGCGATCAAGGATTCGATCGCCAAGACCTACGGCCGCCGCGGCCCCGACGTCGTCGCGCGGAACAACGCGGCGGTGGACGCCGCGCTCGCCGGGCTGCACGAGGTGCCGGTGCCGGACCAGGTGACGTCCGCCCTGGAAGTGCCGCCGCCGGTGCCGGACGACGCGCCGGAGTTCGTGCGCACGGTGACCGCGGCGATGCTGGCCGGGCGCGGGGACGAGCTGCCGGTCAGCGCGCTGCCGCCCGACGGCACCTACCCCAGCGGCACGACCAGGTACGAGAAGCGCAACATCTCCGACCTCGTCGCCGCCTGGGACCCGGACCTGTGCATCCAGTGCGGCAACTGCTCGTTCGTCTGCCCGCACAGCGTGATCCGGTCCACCTTCTACCCGGCGGGCCTGCTGGCGGGCGCGCCGGAGGGGTTCGCCTCGGCGCCCCTGGACGCGCGCGGGCTGCCGGACACCCGGTTCACCCTCCAGGTCTACGGCGAGGACTGCACCGGCTGCGGGCTGTGCGTGGAGGCCTGCCCGGTGTCGGCGCCGGCGGACCCGTCGCGCAAGGCCATCAACCTGGAGCCCGCGTCGCCGCGGAAGACCCGGCGGGACGTGGCGTTCTTCGAGACGCTGCCGGCCGTGGACCGGGCCCGGGTGGACTTCGGCACGGTGCGCGGCACGCAGTTCCTCCAGCCGCTGTTCGAGTTCTCCGGCGCGTGCGCGGGGTGCGGCGAGACGCCGTACCTGAAACTGCTGTCACAGCTGTTCGGCGACCGGCTGATGGTGGCGAACGCCACCGGCTGCTCGTCCATCTACGGCGGCAACCTGCCCACGACGCCGTGGGCGCGCAGCGCGGCCGGGCAGGGGCCGGCCTGGTCCAACTCGCTGTTCGAGGACAACGCCGAGTTCGGCCTCGGGTTCCGGCTCGCCGCCGACCAGCACCTGCGGCTGGCCAGGGAGCGGCTGGCGGAACTGCGCCCGGTCGCGGGCGAGGACCTGGCCGACGCGATCCTCCGGGCGCCGCAGCGCCGCGAGTCGGAGTACGCGGCGCAGCGCGCGCGGGTCGCCGCGCTGAAAGAGCGGCTGCTGGCTCTCCCGGAGCCGCCCGCGTCCGTTCGGGATCTGCTGAGCGTGGCCGACCACCTGGTCAGGCGCTCGGTGTGGATCGTCGGCGGCGACGGGTGGGCGTACGACATCGGATCGGGCGGCCTGGACCATGTGCTGGCCAGCGGCCGGGACGTCAACGTGCTCGTGCTGGACACCGAGGTGTACTCCAACACCGGCGGGCAGGCGTCGAAGGCGACGCCGCTCGGCGCGGTCGCCAAGTTCGCCGCGGCCGGCAAGCGGGTGCCGAAGAAGGACCTGGCGCTCCAGGCGATCGCCTACGGCAACGTGTACGTGGCCCGGGTCGCGATGGGGGCGGACCCGCAGCAGACGCTGCGCGCGCTGCGCGAGGCCGAGGCCTATGACGGCCCGTCGCTGGTCATCGCCTACAGCCACTGCATCGCGCACGGCATCGAGAAGGACGGAGTCACCTTGCGCAACGGGATGGACCAGCAGTACCGGGCGGTGGCCAGCGGGTACTGGCCGCTGATGCGGTACGACCCGCTGCTGCGGTCGGCGGGGGAGAACCCGTTCCTGCTGGACTCGCCGCGGCCGCGGATCCCGCTGGCGGAGTACATGCAGGCCGAGCTCCGGTTCCGGGTGCTGGCGCGGACCGACCCGGCGGCCGCCGAACGGCTCGCCGGGCTCGCCCGTGAGGAGGTCGCCCAGCGGTGGGCCACCTACGAGGAGATGGCGGCCCGCGGCGCGGAGCGGTTCCCGGCGGCCGCCCCCGCCTCGCCGGCCGCCCCCGCTTCGCCGGCGAAGGGGAGTAACTGATGGACCTGCGCACGCGGTACCTCGGCCTGACCCTGCGCAGCCCGCTGGTCGCCTCGGCCG
>Ga0209061_1004938_pt1 | contig 12239 bp, 8 predicted proteins | sample Coa_R1_10_FD_187157 | JGI IMG/M metagenome (GOLD analysis project Ga0209061, IMG submission 187157) | Surface soil microbial communities from Centralia Pennsylvania, which are recovering from an underground coalmine fire - Coalmine... | ecosystem: Environmental > Terrestrial > Soil > Unclassified...
GCTCGGGATTCGGGACCTCCGCCCAGCTGAACCTCACGGTCGCCGCACCGGCCAGTTCGGCCGGCTCGGTATCGGGGTCGTTGCTCCTCGGCGTCGGGGCGGGGGGGGGCGCGGTGGCGGCCGCGCTCGTGGCCGGGATCCTTCTCTACCGTCGGCGTCGCGGTTCCCCCTCGAGACCCCGCTGACCGGCGGCCCCCCGCCCGGCCCTTTCGATACCGTGACATAGGCCGGAGCTTCCCGAGGCCATGGGCCGGCGACTCCACCGGGGGGGCCGGTTCCGCCGGTGGCTCGGCCGGCGCCTGGGGGGAGACGAAGCCCTCGGCGACCGGGCGTGGCGCCGGATCCTCCACGGTCTGGGCGCCGGGGCGATCGCCTACTATCTGCTGCCCACCGAATTGATCGGCGGCTTCTCCAAGCTCGATCTGCTGCTGCTGCTCCTGGCCGGCGTTCTCCTCCTGGAGGGCCTGCGGCTGGGCGCGGGGCTCGATCTGCCCACCGTGCGCCCATACGAACGCCGGCGGCTCGCGAGCTTCGCCTTCTTCGCGGTCTCCCTCACGCTCGCGCTCCTGCTCTTCCCCGTGCCGATCGGGGCCGCGACGATCCTGGGCGCCAGCTGGGTCGATCCGCTCGCGGGGGAGCTGCGGGGCAGCCCCCGATATCGCCGAAGTTATCCGGTCGTCCCGGGGCTCGTTTACACGGTCCTCGCCGCGTCGATGCTCGTCGCCTGGAGCCCGGTCGCCCTGCCTTGGGCCTTCGGAGCCGGGGCGGGGATGGCCGTGGTGGCCCTCGCAGCCGAGTATCCGAAGAGCCGGTGGATCGACGACGACCTGGCGATGACCCTGCTGCCGGCGGCGGCCGTCTGGGGAGTCGCCGTGGCCCTCCCGCCCCTCGCGGGGCTTCTCCACTAAGGCGCCGGGGCCCCCGACAGGCTCCGCAGCACCTCGCGTGCCCGCTCGATCGCCGTCCGCAGCGGCGCCCCGGGCTCTCCGACCGCCGTGGCCGCCGCACTGTTGCCTCCGCCCCGGCCCGCGAACGAGGCCCGGGCGGCCTCCAACAGGGCGGAGGCCGGGATCCGGGGGGCGGTCGATCCGATGAGATATCCCCGCCCCTCCGACTCGGCGCCCAGGATCGCGACGCGGCCGGGCTCCTTGGTGAGCCGCCGGGAGAGGGCCTGGAGGCCTTCCCGCTCGAGAGGGAGCATCGCCGCGTAGACGATGACGTCGCCCACGCGCTCGGAGTGCGACGGGTCGTCCAGGAGCCGTCGGGCCATCCCCTCGAGGTCCTCCTTCCTCCGTTCCTTCTGGGCGCGGCGCACCTCGTCGACCTGGTGGAGGAGCCGGTCGATCCCCTGAGGGAGCTCCTCGACGGGGACTCCGACCTTCCGGGCCGAATCGCGAAGGATGGTTTCATGCTGGTCCCGGATCTCCAGCGCCCGTTCGCCGCTCGCGTAGGTGATCCGGACGATCCCGTCCTGGATCCGGTCGATGTCGAGGAGCGCGATCGCGCCCACCTCGCTCGTATGGGTGCAGTGGGTCCCGCCGCACGCTTCGACGTCGAATCCCTCGATCTCCACGATCCTAAGTTCCCGGCCGGGGACCGCTCCCCCCTGGTAGAGCGTGAAGCCGAACCGACGTTCGGCCTCGGTCCGGGACTCGAAGTAGCTCTTCACCGGCCGGTTCTCCCGGACCAGGGCATTCACCCGGCGCTCGACCCGCCGGGCCTCGTCGGCCGTCAGGGGGCGGTAATGCGTGATATCGATCCGGGCGGCCTCGGGCCCCTTGTATGCACCGGCCTGCCAGACGTGCGGCCCGAGCAGCTCCCGGAGGGCGCCGTTCAGGAGGTGGGTTGCCGTGTGATGCTGCATGAGCTGGGTCCGGCGCTCGCGGTCGATCCGGCCCCGCACCCGCTCCCCGACCGCCCATCGGCTCGGGGACTCGAGGCGGTGGATCACCCAGGGCCCCCGGCGCAGGACCTCGACGACCCGGAGGTCCCCCAGCAGCCCGGTGTCGGTCACCTGGCCGCCGCCCGTGGGGTAGAAGTAGGTGCGGTCGAGCACCACCCGAAGGCCGTCGGACCAGACGACGTGGGCCTCGAAGTCGATGGTGTACGGGTCGAGGTAGTAGCGGATCTCGGTCGGTGGCGTGCCCGTCGGCACCTCGATCCCCGGGTCGTCGACTTCGGCGTTGTCGTTCGCCGGCCGGTCCGAGGCGTGGCGGGCCGCGAGTTGGGCGTAGAAATCGTCGGGGATCTTCGGAGGCTCGGCGAGTTCCTCGACGGCCAGATCCGGCGGGATGCCGAGCGAATCGTACCATTCGAGGAGATCGGCCGCTTCGATCCGGCCGCCCGCCGCCCGACGGCGCTCGTCGCTCCGCCGGATCACGCTCCGGGCTCGCTGGATCGCCTCCCGGTACCGTTCGATCTCGGCCTCGACCACCTGGTGGAGGTCGGCGCGATGGTCGCCCACCTCGGGGAAGTCGGCCGCCACTTCCCGGCCGACCCGGTCGAGCAGGGCGAGGATGTCCCCGCCCTCCGGCCCCCGGTCGAGGGTGCGGAGGGCCCGGCGGAGGAGGAGCCGGGCAAAGTACCCCTCCTTGGAGTTCGAGGGGACCACCCCGTCGGTGAGCATGAAGTTGAGCGCCCGGGCATGGTCGATCAGGAGCGCCGCCTCCCGGGCGGGGAACTGCGCCGTCAGGTCGGCGTAGATCGATCCGAAGGCGGCCTCGTAGGCCGTCGTCGTCCCCTGCCCCATCCAGGTGAACCGTTCAAGCCCGTAGCCGGTGTCGACGACCGTGAGCGGCATCGGGCGGATCCGCTCGCCGTCCCGCACGTACTCCATGAAGACCAGGGTCGCGAGCTCGAGACCCGCCAGCCCTACGCTGAGCGAGGGGCCCAGGTTGCCTCCCCCCTCCCACTCCTCCTCCTTGTAGGTGATCGCCCGGGGATCGGCGCCGAACTCGGTGGTCAACAGCTCGTGGCAGAGCTCGACGCAGCGGTCCTTGAAGTAGACCTCATGGTCGGGCCGGTTGAAGGCATGGTGGGCCATCATCTCGAAGAGCGTGAAATGCCGGCCGCTGCGGCCGACCTCCTCGAGATCGATGAACCTCAGGCACGGCTGACTGATCGTGAGCGGGTTCGCCGGCGGCGGGATCGCCCCGCTTGTGACCCACGGCTGGAAGTCGTAGATCGACGCCTGCGTGAAGAAGACGTCGTTCCGCCACCGCGCCACGGTCGGGTACCGACGCTGACGGGTGTGGCCGTGCCGCTCGAAGAACCCGAGGTAGGCGCTCCGGGTCTCCCGGAGCGACCGGGGGCGGGCAAACGCCGGGCGGCCGACAAACCCATACGGGACACACGGGGCCTCCTGGCAGCGGTCATGGTCGCCGAGCGACCAGAAGGCGGAACCGCAGGCCCGGCAGCTCCGGCGCTGGAACCCCTGCCGGTGGAAGAAGTCCAGGTCGTACTCCGTGGGGTCCATGATTCCGGCCGAGCGCCGGGCGACCTTAAACGCTTTAGCCGCCCGGACGACCCCTCCGATGGGTCCGGCGGGGCGGCCAAGGGAGGCAACGGTGGCGTCGGGGATCCGGACCGATGCGCCCAGGACTTCCCCCGGGCGCTCCCTGGCCGTCCTGATCGCGCTGCGGATCGGCTACGCCTACAACTGGTTCAACGTCAGCGCGGCGCTGCCGGGGATCGGCGCCCAGTTCGATGTCGGCCCGGGGGAGTGGGGGCTGCTCCTCGCCGCCTTCCTGGTCGCCGCCGGCCTCATGCAGGTTCCGGCGGGACTCCTCTCCCGACGCTACGGGGCCCGGGCCCTCTCCCTCGCGGGGGCCGGTCTCCTCGGAGCCGCCAGCCTCGCCTGCGGCTTCGCCCCCTCGTTCGTCGCGCTCCTCGCCCTCCGCGCCGCGGCGGGCACCGGCGCGGCCCTCTTCTTCTCCCCCGCGATCGGACTGGTCGCGGGACTCTACCCGGAGGGCCGGCGGGGCCTGCCGCTCGGATCCTTCACGACCGCCTTCAGTGCCGGGGCTGCCCTCGGGGTCTTCGGGTCGGCACTCCTGGTCAGCGCGACGTCCTGGCCGTTCGCCTTCCTGGTGGGCGGAGCCGGCCTGCTCGTCCTGACCGGGATCGGCCTGGCCATCATCCCGAAGTGGGTCGGCGCTTCCGCCCCCCGGCCGGCCGCCGACGCGGATCGGCGCGCCGTCCGGGAGGTTCTCCGGTCCCCTGCACTCTGGGGGATCGGGATCGCGTTCATCGGGCTCGAAGGGGCGACCTTTGCGACGGGGCAGTTTCTCCTGCCCTTCGGGCTCGCGCTCCGGGGATGGTCCCCGGCGCTGGCGGGCGCGATCGAGGCGATGTTCCTGCTCCCGAGCGTGGCCGGGGGTCCCTTCGGCGGTCCGCTCGCCGAGCGGTCGACCTACCGGCGGACCCAGCTGGTCATCGGCGGCAGCCTCGCCGGCCTCTCGGTCCTGTTCCTGCCGTGGGCGGGGGCGGGGGCCGCCCTCGCGATCGGGATCGCCTTTGCCTTCGCCTACGGATTCGTCTACTCCGTGATGTATGTGCTCCCCCACTACCTTCCCGGGCTTTCCTCTCCCGAGATCCCGCTCGCGATCGGCCTCTTCAACTCGGTCCAGCTGGCCGGCGGAGGGCTGGTGGCGCTGGCGTTCGGCCAGATCGTGGCCGCCCGCGGATACACAGTCGCCTGGGTCGCCCTGGGGCTCATCGTCGTCGGGACGCTGGCCGCGATGCTGCTCGTGCCGAAGACCGGCCGAGTGCCGTCCGCCTCGCGGCCGACCGTCGCCTAGCGGACCTTGGCCCCTCCGGAGCCCGCGCATCCTCGGGCCGGGGGGTGGGACGGCCCGCGGCCCTCGCTCGGCCGGTCCGGCAGAGCGCCCGAATCGGGCAGCGGCCGCAGAGCGGGCCGATGGGCCGGCAGAGGTTCTGGCCGTGCTGGACCAGGAGCGGGTTCAGGGGGATCCAGAACCGCCGATCGAGGATCTGCCTCAGCCGGGCCTCGGTCTCCTCTGGACGGGTGGTGAGTACAACCCCGAGCCGGTTCGCGATGCGGTGGACGTGGGTGTCGACAGGCACCCCGGGGATCCCGTAGCCGAAGACCAGGACGCAGTTCGCCGTCTTGGGGCCGACCCCGGGGAGGGAGGTGAGCTCGGGCAGGGTTCGGGGAACCCCGCCCGAGAACCGTTCGAGGATCTCCCGGGCGACCCGGGGGAGAAGACGGGCCTTGGTCCGGTAGAACCCGGTCGGCCGGATCAGCGGCTCGATCTCGTCGGGGGCGGCCCGGGCGAGTGATGGCGCGTCGGGGAACCGGGCGAAGAGCGCCGCGCTCGCCCGGTCGGTCGCCTCGTCCCGGGTCCGCTGGGAGAGGATCGTCCCGATCAGCACCTGAAACGGGTCCTCGGCATGGTTGCGGAGGTAAGGGACCCGCCAGTCACCGGACCCGTAGAAGTCGGCGAGCCGGTCGAGCAGCCGCTCCCAGTCGAACCGGGGGGGAGCGCTCATCGGCTCAGGGGGCGTCGGGCGGAAGGGGACGCATGGGGGAGACCCCCGACCCCGGGGTCGGAGAGGTCCGGTTCGAGATGGGCTTCGGTGTCGGATGCGCTCAGGAGTTCGCCGACAAGGTAGTCGCTCCCAATCACGAGCGTGAAGCCATCCGGGCCGGTGCCGGCCCGGGCGAGGGCGAGCGCCTCCGCCGCCGACCGGGCCAGGATGACCGCCGGGAAGTGGGCGTGGGCCGCCACCTTGAGCTCGGCCGGCGTCAGGCTGCGTTCCGACCGCACCGGCGTCAGCACGATCCGGCGGGCGAGGGGGGCGAGCGCATCGAGGATTCGGTCCACCTCCTTGCCCCGCAGGCACCCGAAGACCAGGACGTTCCCGTCCGGATCGGCGAGCGGCGCGATCTCCGCGAGGCTGTGGGCGACCGCCCGGGCGCTCTCGGGGGTATGGGCGACATCCACGTAGAGGTCCGGCGATCGGGCGATCCGCTCCAGCCGTCCCGGCCACTTGAGCGTGCGCAGGGCGGAACGGACCCGGCTCTTCGGCAACGTCGCCGACTCGGCGGCGAGGAACCGGGCGACCGCCGCGACGGCGAGCGCAGCGTTGCCGGGCTGGAAGGAGCCGTGCAGCGGGAGGTGGATCCCCTCGAACCTCGTGCCGGGCAGACGGACCGTGAACTGCTGCCCCTTCGGGGAGAGCCGCCGGTCTTCGACCCCGACCTCGCGACCGAGCTCCCAGAGCGGGATCCCCTGCTCCCGGGCGACCGAGCGCACGACCGTCCGTGCCTCCTCGGGAAGCGCGCCGACCACCCCGGTCATCCCGGGATGGAAGATCCCCGACTTTTCCCGGGCGATGTGGGTCAGGGTCGGTCCCAGGAGGTCGGTATGCTCGAGCTCCATGGTGGTCACCACGCCGACCCGCGAATCGAGGACGTTGGTGGCGTCGAGCCGTCCGCCGATCCCCACCTCGACGACCGCGGCGTCCACCCGCGCGCGCGCGAAGTGTTCCAACGCCGCGGCGGTCGTCACCTCAAAGAAGGTCGGTTCCCGGGCGATCCCGCCCGCCTCGGCGAGCCGCCCGGCCACCCGTTCGACCCGGGCGATCGCCCGGACGAGGTCGGCCCGATCGATCGGGGTGCCATCGATCCGGATCCGCTCAACGTACCGGGTGAGATGGGGGGAGGTGAAGAGGCCGGTCCTCCGGCCCCCCGCGGTCAGGATCGCCTGGGCCATGGCGGCGACCGATCCCTTGCCCTTGCTGCCGGTGATGTGGATCGACGGGAACTTTCGCTCGGGATGGTCGAGCCCCTCCAGGAGCGCCCGGATGGTCTCAAGGCCCGGCTGCAAGCCGAATCGGCGCCGCCCGTAGAGCCGGGAGAGGGTCCGCTGGTAGGCCGTGGCCGTCACGGTGATCGCCCAGGAGTCGGGGCGCCCCTTAAGCTCGCGCCGGGCCGGTTAGTACATCGACCGTTCCCGATACTTGCCGAAGACCGACTGGAACGATCGGACGATCTCGCCGAGGGTCGCCTTGGCCCGAAGCGCCTCCAAAACGGCCGGCATGGTGTTCTCCGACTCGGTCGCGGCGACCCGCTCGAGCCGCTCCAGCGCCGCCCGGTGCTTCGCGGCGTTGCGCCGGGCCCGAAGGGCCTTCAGCCGCCGGCTCTGTTCCCGGCGCGCCGCTTCGGTGATCTTGAGCCGGGGGACCCGGATCGGCGCGTCGACCTGGTAGGCGTTGACCCCGACGACCTTCTCCTCACCGGAGTCGACCGCCCGCTGGTAGCGGAAGGAGGCCTCCTGGATCTCCCGCTGGAAGAAGCCCTGTTCGATCGCGGCGACCGTGCCGCCCAGTTCGTCGATCCGGTCGAAGTACCGCTGCGCCTCCTCCTCCATCCGATCGGTGAGCCACTCGACGTAGTAGCTCCCTCCGAAGGGGTCGACCGTCTCCGGGACCCCGCTTTCATACGCCAGGATCTGCTGGGTCCGCAACGCGATCCGGACCGCGTCCTCGCTCGGGAGCTGCAGTGCCTCGTCGTAGGAGTTGGTGTGGAGCGACTGCGTCCCGCCGAGGACGCCCGCCAGCGCCTGGATCGTGGTCCGGACGATGTTCAACTCCGGCTGCTGGGCGGTGCAGGAGCAGCCGGCGGTCTGGGTATGGAACCTCAGCCACATCGACCGTTCCTTGCGCGCCCCGAACCGGTCCTTGAGCGTCCGGGCCCAGAGCCGCCGGGCGGCCCGGAACTTCGCGATCTCCTCGAAGAGGTCGTTGTGGGAGTTGAAGAAGAAGGAGAGCCGGGGCGCGAAGTCGTCGACCTCCATCCCCCGTCGGACCGCCTCCTCGACATAAGTCAGCCCGTCGGCGAGCGTGAAGGCGAGCTCCTGAACCGCCGTCGAGCCGGCCTCGCGGATGTGGTAGCCCGAGATCGAGACCGGGTTCCACTTCGGGAGGTGGCGGGTCGCATACTCGATCGTGTCGATGACCAGCCGCAGGGCCGGTTTCGGCGGGTAGAGGAACTCCTTCTGGGCGATGTACTCCTTGAGGATGTCGTTCTGGGTCGTACCGCCCAGCTGCTCGGGAGCGACCCCGGACGCTTCGCCCGCGAGGATGAACATGCCCCAGATGATATTCGCCGGGGCGTTGATGGTCATGCTGGTGGTGACCCGGTCGAGCGGGATGCCGCGGAGCAGCCGCCGCATATCGTCGAGCGACGAGACGTTGACGCCGCACTTGCCGACCTCGCCGATCGCCTCCCGGTCGTCGGCATCGATCCCGTAGAGGGTGGGGTCGTCGAAGGCGATCGAAAGGCCGCTCTCCCCGTGGCTCAAGAGGTAACGGAACCTCCGGTTGGTGTCTTCGGGGGTCCCGAACCCCGAGAACATCCGCATCGACCAGAGCCGCCCCTGGTACATCGTGGGGTGGATCCCCCGGGTGTAGGGGAACTGGCCCGGCGCGCCGATCCGCTCCGCTCCGCCCTTGGAGGACCGCGGAGTGTAGAGCCGTTCCACGGGGATCTGGCCCAGGGTCGTGAACCGGTCCTTCCGTTCGGGAGACTTCGCGAGGGTCGGGCGCAGGACCTCCTCGGTCCACCGCCGCTCGGCCGCGACCACAGGGTCGTTGGGATCCGCGGGCGGGGTGGTGGGGGGGACGGGGGAGGTGGCTCGGCCGGCCGACATCCGGCAGGGGACGCCGGGGCCGAAGATAAACCCCCGGATGGTCAGGGCTCGGGCACCCGGAGGCCGACGAGGTCGCTCCGTCCCCTCCGGACGACCCGCGCCCCGAGGGACCGGGCGAACCGTGGGAACGCCGTCCCGGTCCAGATGGTGTTGTCGGCCAGCACGACGCTGCCCGGATGGAGTTTCGGCCGTATCGTCTCCAGTTCGAACGAGAGATGCCTTGGGGTGTGTAGGCTATCGTGGAGGAAGAGATCGACCGTGGGAATCTCCGCGATCAGCTTCGGTAGTAGCTGTTCGCTCGGGCCGACCCTCAGGTCCCAGCCCCTCCGAAGTTCGGGAGGAACCGCCCATCCGCTGGATCGGCCAGGCGGTACCGCGACCGGCGAATCGTTGGGCCCGAACCGGACCGACCGCTGCACGGTCGGTCGGTCGATAGAATGGAGCCGCCCGACCCGATTCCGTCGGATCCCCAGCAGGAAGTGGGCCGACGAGACCCCGCTCGAGACCCCGGTCTCGACGATGTGCCGCGGACGGAGCAGGCGGACCAGGGCGTACAGCTCGAAGGGAGCGCGGAACTGGGCGTAGTTCGGCCGGCCCCCCTCCTGGTGGCGGGCCCGGATGGCCCGGGCCCACGGGCGGAGCCGATCGACCTCCGCCAGGACCGACTCGACCCGTGGGGGGTCCATCCCGAGAAGGCGGGCGACCCAGCCGGCACCGGCGGCGGCCCGTCGGTCGCCGAGCTCGCGCGCCGCGTTCCGGACGGCCGGTAGCACTGGAGCGGAGGGACGCCGGTGGGCCATCGCCGCGCGAGGTCGGCCCGGGCCTTAGGGTTTTGGAGCCAGATGGGCCGAGCGGACGACATAGCGGGCCGCGCTCCCGTAGGCCACCGTCTCGGCCCGGTCGACCTCGATGCGTCGCCCGAAGAAGGGGGCGTCGAGCACCAGCGACTCGTACTCCCCCCCTTCCCCCGCGACGTTGACCGCAACCCGACCGTCCCGGCGACGTTCCAGGTCGGCGAGCAGGGCGGTGTCGAGTCTCCGCCCGAGGAGATCCGCCGTGAGCGTCTCGGCGGCGACATGGACGATGCGGATGTCGAGCCCGGCGCCGATCTCGGCCCGGACCACGGTGGAGGCGTCCTTGCCCCAGAGGGGCAGGTAGGCGACCCGGTCAAGCCGCGCCGCGATCTTGAGGAGACGGCTCCACTGGTAGGAGGAGGCGATCGCGCCGGCGACGATCGGCCCCGACGAGCTCCGCAATGCCGCTTCCAAGTGATCGGTATCGGCTTCGGAGGAGGGTCCTGGGATCCGGACCGACCGGAAGCGCTTGCCCCACGCCTCGGCCTGGAGCCGAACGAGCCCGAGGTTCGGGGTGTGAAACATCCAGGACTCGTTGTCGTCCGGTTCGAGGACCAGAAGTTCGTCGACGTCGAACCCCTGCTGGTCGGCGAGTGCGGCCGAGAAGATCGAGTCCTTTCCCCCCGAGACGAGGGCGGTCGCGCCCATGGTGGCTACGGAGCCCCGACCCCGGCGCGCCAACGGGTGTACAGGTCGTCCCCGTCGAGCGTCGCGATCGAGTCCCCCAGGACCCGGAAGTGAAAGCGGCCCGGTTGGACCTGGCCGATCCGGGCGACCGGGAGTCCCCGGCACATCCGCTCCCATCGGACCCGGTCGTCGGGGGCGATCTCGACCACGAACCGGGAGCCGCCTTCGGCGACGGCGGCCGTCCGGGGGTCGACCCCCGGGATCCGGTCCAGATCGATCGCGAACCCCGTGTGCCCCCCGAACGCCATCTCCGAGACGGCGACGGCGAGGCCGCCATCGCTCACATCGTGGACCGCCTTCAAGATCCCGACCCCCCCGGCGCGCCGGAGGGCTTCGCCCCACCGGGCGAGGCCGCGGGGGTTCGGTCGCGGAATGGCCCCGCCCGAGAGCCCCCGCTGGCGGGCCCAGAGGGAGCCCCCGAGCCGGGGATCGGTCGTCCCGAGGAGGTAAAGGAGGTCGCCGTCCCGCTTGAGGTCGCTGGTCGTCGCCCGGCCGATGTCGTCCAGGAGACCGGTCGCGAGGACCACCGGGGTCGGGGGGATCTCCCGGCCCAGCCCCCCGTTGTAGAAGCTCACATTGCCTGAAGGGACGACGAACCCGAGGGTCCGGGCCGCGCCGGCCATGCCCCGGACCACCCGGACGAAGTCGTCCATGACCCGCGGGTCGGTCGGGGGCCCGAAGTTGAGGCAGTTGGTGAAGGCATCCGGCCGGGCCCCGACCGCCATGAGGTTGCGCGCCGCCTCCTCCACGACCCAGGCGCCCCCGGCCTCGGGGTCGATGGCGCAGAGCCAGGGCTGGGTCGCCGTGGCGAGCGCCAGTCCCCGGCGGCTCTCGGGCCGTGGGCGAAGAACCGCCGCATCCCCATGACTGGGGTGGGCCAGGCCGCCCTGGAGCGGCTTCACGACGGTCCGGCCTTGGACTTCATGGTCGTAGAGCCTCAGAATCGGTTCCCGGGAGACCACCTGGGGATCGAGGAGGAGCCGGGCCACGGTGTCGGCGAGCGGCTCCTCCGGCATCGAGACGGGCCGGGCGGCGGGCCGGCGGCGAGGCCGTCTCGGCCGGCTCCGCAAGGGCGGGTCGACGCGGAACCCCAGATCCAGGTCGCTCACGAGCGTCCCGTCCCAGCGCAGCCGCTCCCGGGGTTCTCGAGTGACCCGGCCAATGACCGTCGCCGGAACGTCCCGGCGGGCGAACAACTCGAGGAGGGCCGGTCGCTTCCGTTCCGGCACCTCGAGGAGCATCCGCTCCTGGGATTCGGAGATCCAGACCTCCCAAGGTTGGAGGCCAGCCTCCCGCTGCGGAACCCGGTCGAGGTCGACCTCGAGGCCAAAACCCCCGGAGTACACCAGCTCGCCGGCGGCGGTCGCGAGCCCGCCCCCGCCGAGGTCCTTGACCGAGACGACGTACCCGGCCTCGAATGCTTCGAGGCAGGCCCGGATGAGCGGCTCCTTGAGGATCGGGTTGCCGAGCTGGACCGCGCCCCGCGACTCCGAGCCGCTCGATTCGTTCAGCTCCCGGGAGGCGAAGGCCACCCCCCCGATGCCGTCCCGACCGGTCCGTCCCCCCGCGAGCACGAGAAGATTGCCGGCCCGACGCGCCCGGTTCCGTTGGAGACGACGGACCGGCAGGAACCCGACCGACGCGACGTTGACCAGGGGGTTGACCAGGTAGGCCGGATCGAAGTAGAGCCCACCGGAGACGGTGGGGACTCCGACCCGGTTCCCGTAGTCCCGGATGCCGGCGATGATGCCGTTCAGCAGGTAGGAAGGCCGCTTCACTCCCGGGGGCAGCCGAGACGGGTCGGTGTCGAGCGGGCCGAAGAAGAGCGGGTCGGCGAGGGCGATCGGCTTCCCGCCGACCGCCAGGATGTCCCGCAGGATCCCCCCGATGCCCGTCGCCGCCCCACCATACGGCTCGACCGCCGAGGGATGGTTGTGGGATTCGATCCGCAGGGCGTAGGCGTAGCCCGGTTCGAAACGGACCACCCCGGCGTCCCCGGTCCCGAGGACGCGTCGGTCCTTAG
>Ga0209061_1004939_pt1 | contig 12238 bp, 10 predicted proteins | sample Coa_R1_10_FD_187157 | JGI IMG/M metagenome (GOLD analysis project Ga0209061, IMG submission 187157) | Surface soil microbial communities from Centralia Pennsylvania, which are recovering from an underground coalmine fire - Coalmine... | ecosystem: Environmental > Terrestrial > Soil >...
CCGTTACCGCCCAGATCATGACGGTCGCGATGGCGGCTATGAAGGCCGAGGGATGGCCGGCGGTCCGAGCGACCGCGGCCGCCGCTTCACCAAATCTCCGATTAATCTCGTGGGAAATACCTGAGGTGTCCCTTTTCCTGACCATGAACCTCTCCGTTGGACGTTGGCGCGCGAATACGAGCATGAACAATGCGATCGTAGCCGCTCTTCCCGCCGCGCGTCGGGTCGACAGTCCCGCGCCCGAGGGTACCGAGCTCTCGCCCCGCTTCGACTGCTAGACGTGCATCGGAAAACTTGGTTCCGGGCGGAACCTTAACGACCGAGAATGGTTCAAGTCGTGGTCCGCTCAGTCGACGGAACCAAACAGATCGCATCCGGCGCGCCACCGCTGTCGCGAATGGTCGGCACGGGCGTCACGCGATGGCGATGAGGCGTATGCGATGGCCATGCGACGAGATTCGCGCAAATCTGGCGATATCGAACGGCGGCTGCGCGTCCTCGAGCAGCAGCTCGGGCATTTCGGGCATTATGCGCGCCATGCTTCCGTCGGCACCATCGCGACGGCCGGCGGCTTGCGGGAATTCGTCGCCTCGACCTTGATCGGTCTTGCCGAGTGGCTGCGGGGCGGTATCGGCCGACTTGGAAGGATGAAATTCGGCGGCGGGGCCGCCCCGATCGGAAACGGCCTCGTGAACCGGTGTGCGGACGAAATCCGATACCGTCCCGTCCTCACGCTCGTCGCGACGCTCGGGATCGGCATTCTGATCGGTCTCGCCGCTCGGCGTGGATCCTGACCCGCCGCGATCCCATGCAAGTCGGTGGCATAACAACAACGAAGTAGAGAGGTTTCGTTCATGAATGAAGATCGCGTGACGGGCACGGCCCGAAATGTCGCCGGCAAGGTCCAGGAGGAGTTCGGCCGTGCTGCCGGTGACAGCACAAGCGAGGCCGAGGGAATGGTCAACCGCGCCGCGGGCGCGGCGCAAGATCTCTATGGCCAGGCGAAGGAGGCGGCTGAAGAGGCGGTGGAGACCGCCCGTCGGCGTGCCGCCGACGCGGAGGACTATATCCGCGAAACCATCGAGAAGCGTCCCTATACCACGGCCATCCTGGCGCTCGGCATCGGGTGGCTTATCGGACGCATGGGGCGACACGAGTGACGGGCGATTCGATTACGATCGGGGCCATAAGCCTGCGGGGAGCGGCCGGCACGGGCTTCTCTCACGGCGATCCCTTCCCGGATCGCCGCTTGTCAAAAGGATGGATGCCGTGACCGTCGGAACCGTTCTGCTTATCGTGTTGATCATCATACTTCTTGGCGGCTTCAGCGGCCTGGGAGGGGGTCCGTTCTACGGAACGGGATATTACGGCGGCGGCGGGCTCGGTCTCGTCGTGCTGGTGCTGCTGATCCTGGTCTTGCTGGGCAAGATTTAGCGCGGAGGTCCGGTGATATCGACACGCCACTGCGGGCGCAGCGACGTCGTCAGGACTTGGAGACTTGCTCCGGACCGCCTCATCGCCCTTGCGGCGCTCCTCGTCCGCCGGGTAGATGCCGCGGGTAGATTCCGTCCGATCGGACCATGCTCTGGCGCATGAACCCGAACAAGCGGGTAACGGTTTTCGGAAAAGATCCCGAGTCAACGGGATCGCAGGCACGTTCGGCGTTTCAATCTCGACGCATCGCCCTCGAGCCATCGATTGAGGAGCCGGGCCTCGTATCGAATGCGGTTTTGCCGACCCGACTTGAGGCATTTCATCTCAAGGAGACGTGGGCTCGCCGCTCCCATCGTCCTTCACGGGAGATCGATTGTGCCGATAGGCGCTGACCCCGAAGGCGAGCGCGCCGAGCGCAAGCAGCGGAACAATTCTGCGCGCCCCGAGCGCGCGCCCTATCTCCAGCGCAAGCGCGAGCATTTTCGGATCAAGCCACGCCGCGCCGTATCGCTTGCCGAGCGCGTGCTCGGCCCGTTCGACGGCCTGTCGCCGCAATTGCCTGTGCACCAGGAATGCGACGATCGCGACCACGAGGAATGCGATCGCAAGCAGGAGCGCCGCGACCAGCACGTCATAGCGGCGGGCGAGCCAGATGAATGCGGTCGCGACCGCGAAGCCGAGCGTGAGACCGCCGGCCAGGCCTGCGATCACCAGCCACGCCGCGACGGCCTTGGTGAGCCCCGTCTTCGCCTGGGCCTGCAGCTTCAGGTATTCCCGCCCCGCGGCCATGGCGGCTCCGGTCCTGCTGACTTTGCTCCGCTATCGCGCCCAGAGGGCGCCCAGCAGAAAACCCACGCCGACCGCCAGCACCAAGGTCGTGTAGGGTCTCTTTTTCAGGGATTTTTCGATTGCAATCGCCATGTTGTCGCGGACGTCGCTGACGGCTTCGAGGGCCTCGCGCCCTTTATCCTCGACCTCCGAAACGATGGATGTTTGGCTGGTCGTTGCTCGCGGCGCCATGAGAATGCGTCCTTTTCGCGATCGTGATCGGCTGTTCTCGAGAACCGACGGGGTCGCGATAATGTTCCAAAGAATTTGCTGCCGCCGCGGCCCCACGCCTGCAGGGCTGGGACCCTTTCGCCATGATCCGTGCTTTTCCAGACACCCGGACGTTGGCCTTGCCTGCCGGCGGAGAGCCGCGGACGCACTCCGCCGGATCGGCCCAGCCGACGATCGCGGCGTTACTGCGTTATATGGACTGGCCGTATCGCGTCGATCCGGTCGATAACCCTCAACGAGGATTTGAGCCATGAACGTGCTTATTAGCCTCCTCATCACCTTCCTGGTCATCGTGCTGGTGCTTTATCTCGTCAACATGCTTCCGATCGATGGGCGCGCGCGGCAGATTGCGCGCGTGATCGTCGTGGTGATCGGGATTCTCTCGCTGCTGAAATATCTCGCCGTATTCTGAGGCGCCCGGCCCTGCGCGGCACACATGCGCCCCGCATGCGTTCGTCGCCCGCAGGGCCACGGCGGCTCGGTCGCCATTGCGTCGGGGGCGATTCCGATTTTGCCGCGGCGAAGCCCGGGTCAATCCGCGACATATTCATGGGCGACGCCGCGGCAATCCATTTCGAATTCGAGATCGCGGACGGGCGGGCGACAATAGTGCCATGTGAGCCCGCCGCGTGCCGCGCCGCGGCGCACGATCTCCTCGGCGAGGAAGGGATGGATGTCGTGGACCGTGTAGACGTTGGTCGCGGTCACGTCCGCCCAGGAGAAGCCGAGCGCCGCGAGGCGCCGTTCCATCTCCGCGAGAACGAAGCGCGCCTTCTCCCTGAGCCCCTCCGGCGACAGGTCGTGCCGCCGCACGATGTGATCGCGATAGTTGCCGCGGCCTTCCGGCGCTTCGGCGCTCCCGGAAATGACGAACGACGCCGGCGCGGTGCCGCGGCTCGGCTCGGTATAGGTGAAGGCATGGAAGGACGGCACCGGCGGCGGCGCCACGGCAGGGCAGACATTGCTGCGCGCGACCGCATTGCGGCGGCCGTCACAGAGTCCCCATGCGTGCAGCGTTTGCACGTAGCTCTCGTTGAAGGCGTGAAAGCCCTCCTCGGTGAACGGGGCCGGGGAGCGCAGCTCGCAGCCGCAGAGCGCGGTGAGTGGGCGCCCCGCCGCGGCGAGGATCTCCTTGATCCGCGCAAAGCCCTGCTCGATGGGCGGCGGATTGCGGAACGTGACGCGGACGAGGCTGTGGTCGGGCTGCGCCGCGACGCCGCCCGAATACTGAAAGACGGCGTCGATGAAGCGGTAACCGCCCGGTTCGAACCGCACGATCGTCGGGTCCGGCCGCGCTGCCATGTGTTTCGCTCCCGTTCTCCAGCAGGCGTTCGAAAAAAGCAGGGCGCTCGAAAACTCGCAAAGCGGAGCGCGATGCGCAAGTTTCGTGTCGAGAACCGGAAACGGCGGGTCTGTCGTGCGCCCGGGCTGTGAGATGGGCATTACTATCGCCCATTCGGGTGCCTTCAAGACGTTTTTCGGCGGTCCGTTCGGGCAGGTCCGGATCAAATGGAAGCGGCCTCGTCGTCGCGAGGAGCGATGGAAACGATCGAGAACGAGTTTATGCCATCGTCGATTGCGCCGAGGGGGCACGATGCCGCCTCGATATCATCGTGACATCGTGGAGATCCGCGCGACGTCGTGCCCCTGGCGAAGTGCTGAAGAATGCGTGCAGCGCTGGGCGATGCGCAGACTTTTCTTGTCCAGATCCCTGGGCGGCCACTCCTTCCCGCGCCGGCAATGTGAGGCTTTAATGGAGGTTGCGCGCGCCGGCCTTTCGGAAGCGCCTTTCCGCAGCCCGCTCATGAGGGGATCGGGTTTTTGAAAAACGGTCGTGCGTCGCGAAATGTTGGCGGAGCAAGGTGAATCAGCCGGGCGCGTCGCGCGCCAGCCGCCCGATCGCGCCGAGCATCGACGAGACGCATCGCGGCAAGCTGCCCCGCGTCTCATCCACGCCGTGATGATGGAAGGCAACGCGCGCGTCCGCGCCGTCAAGACGGGAGCGCGAGCCACGACGAGTCGCGTCCACCCTCTGATGGCAGAGCCGACTGCCGCGAGGCTGGGGCAGGAGGGCCTCACGCCGGTCCCGCAGCCCCGGCACGAACCGTTCGGCTCGAGGCCGAGCGGGGAGGTCGCGGTGACGGCGCGAGGGCGGTGAGGCAGGCAGTCCCGCCCCGAGAGGCCGCGGCAGTGATGCCGCGGAAGATCCAGTTCATTCCTCCCACGAACAAAGTGGATTCCCTGCTTCAATGAGGCCGCGGCAGTGATGCCGCGGAAGATGTTCACCCATACTTGGGGTGATCAACTGCGTGTCGGGGCTTCAATGAGGCCGCGGCAGTGATGCCGCGGAAGATACCGACCTGCGCGGGACCGACTGCCGCTTGCATGAGCTTCAATGAGGCCGCGGCAGTGATGCCGCGGAAGATGCCGATGACTGCCGCTACTAAGGAGATGGGCTATGTCAAGCTTCAATGAGGCCGCGGCAGTGATGCCGCGGAAGATCTCGGCGCTCGGGGAGGAGCAGAAGCTTGTCGAAAAGCTTCAATGAGGCCGCGGCAGTGATGCCGCGGAAGATCATCGGTTCCAATGATGGCACCCTGCTATCGAACTTCAAGCTTCAATGAGGCCGCGGCAGTGATGCCGCGGAAGATCATCGGTTCCAATGATGGCACCCTGCTATCGAACTTCAAGCTTCAATGAGGCCGCGGCAGTGATGCCGCGGAAGATGATTGCTACACCGGCAAGCCCGGCTGCGGGGAGTGTAGCTTCAATGAGGCCGCGGCAGTGATGCCGCGGAAGATGCGTACGGCCGGTGATAGTCGCACGCAATGAGGTCGGTCGCTTCAATGAGGCCGCGGCAGTGATGCCGCGGAAGATTATAGCGCCGGCTTTCCGTTGTTCTCCATATCAACGCGCTTCAATGAGGCCGCGGCAGTGATGCCGCGGAAGATTTTGTTGGTGTGGCGGACGGTGTTCCGACAGAAGAGCGCTTCAATGAGGCCGCGGCAGTGATGCCGCGGAAGATAATAACAGATCAAGCTCACATATGCGTCAGGCATACGGCTTCAATGAGGCCGCGGCAGTGATGCCGCGGAAGATGGCCACTATCTGCGATGAGCCGCCCGGGTTCACGGCGCTTCAATGAGGCCGCGGCAGTGATGCCGCGGAAGATCGCCTGACCAAGAGGAAGTACGCGGCAGTAGAGGCTTGGGCTTCAATGAGGCCGCGGCAGTGATGCCGCGGAAGATTTAGTACTCTCGAATAAGTATGGGCGGATTATTGATAGCTTCAATGAGGCCGCGGCAGTGATGCCGCGGAAGATCACTCCGGGGACGTGAAGGGTGCGCTTGATTTGCTGGAGCTTCAATGAGGCCGCGGCAGTGATGCCGCGGAAGATATGGTTTCCAACTACACATGGTACATATATACGCTTGCTTCAATGAGGCCGCGGCAGTGATGCCGCGGAAGATTCTACGAGATCGGATATCAGACCAGCGGTCACGACGCGGCTTCAATGAGGCCGCGGCAGTGATGCCGCGGAAGATAGCGTGCCACCGATGCTCTGCGCACGGCGCGGCGCAGCTTCAATGAGGCCGCGGCAGTGATGCCGCGGAAGATCGGGATTGTCTATGCCATGCAGGATAGGTGGCTTACTGGCTTCAATGAGGCCGCGGCAGTGATGCCGCGGAAGATATGGTGATGTTGGCGGCAATCCTGTTCACGAGGGCCGCTTCAATGAGGCCGCGGCAGTGATGCCGCGGAAGATGCGCATGGTCGCTGCGGGCGACACCGAAGCACTCCGGCTTCAATGAGGCCGCGGCAGTGATGCCGCGGAAGATACTCAAGGCCGCAGAGGACATCGCCGCCGCACTCAAGGCTTCAATGAGGCCGCGGCAGTGATGCCGCGGAAGATGCATTCCGCGCGTGCCAAGATTACCACCGGGGACTAGCTTCAATGAGGCCGCGGCAGTGATGCCGCGGAAGATGGGTGGGGATTGGGAGGTTTGGTAATGGGGTGGGGATGGAGCTTCAATGAGGCCGCGGCAGTGATGCCGCGGAAGATCATGCGATGATGTCGAGCCCGACGCCTAAGCCGAAAAGGCTTCAATGAGGCCGCGGCAGTGATGCCGCGGAAGATCGCTTTGGTACCTAGATTTCGGTGACAACGGCTGGAGAGCTTCAATGAGGCCGCGGCAGTGATGCCGCGGAAGATCCACGCCAGCTACAGGAAATCATAGCGAGGCGAGAGGCTTCAATGAGGCCGCGGCAGTGATGCCGCGGAAGATGGGACCAATCGGTGCCCGGCCGCAGCGCCGTGATGTTGCTTCAATGAGGCCGCGGCAGTGATGCCGCGGAAGATCAGAAGCGTGAACAGGTCCTTGATTCCTGTTTCCGCGCTTCAATGAGGCCGCGGCAGTGATGCCGCGGAAGATCCTGCTTCAGTAGTTTCGGTAGGCGTGGCGATTCAGACGCTTCAATGAGGCCGCGGCAGTGATGCCGCGGAAGATTACGGAATTGCGACCAGCATCAGCATGGCTGCGGGCGGGCTTCAATGAGGCCGCGGCAGTGATGCCGCGGAAGATGCGCTCGCGATCGGGCTGGCGCGATCGCCATTGCCCGCTTCAATGAGGCCGCGGCAGTGATGCCGCGGAAGATTCTCTAGCCGCGGCGTTGTCCAAATCCCTCGCGGTGGCTTCAATGAGGCCGCGGCAGTGATGCCGCGGAAGAAAGCTCGCCAGAGATCGAGATCATTGAGCATACAGAAGCTTCAATGAGGCCGCGGCAGTGATGCCGCGGAAGATATAACTGCCCCATCGCTTCTTCTTTGGTGGTACAAGCTTCAATGAGGCCGCGGCAGTGATGCCGCGGAAGATGATCCGCACACGACCACGAACTACAGCAGCACTTACCGCTTCAATGAGGCCGCGGCAGTGATGCCGCGGAAGATGATGATGATCAACGACCTTGGACGGCTCGACGCCGGGCTTCAATGAGGCCGCGGCAGTGATGCCGCGGAAGATTGGAATCCCGGCGCGCCACCAGAGCCCGGCGAGCCGATGCTTCAATGAGGCCGCGGCAGTGATGCCGCGGAAGATGCTTGCTGGCCATCCGTTGACGCCGTCCGGTCCCTGGCTTCAATGAGGCCGCGGCAGTGATGCCGCGGAAGATGACGGGACTTGGCGCGTCCAGGCAGCGCCACAAAAAGCTTCAATGAGGCCGCGGCAGTGATGCCGCGGAAGATACAAGTACACGCTTTCAAATCACCTTTGGGGATATCTGCTTCAATGAGGCCGCGGCAGTGATGCCGCGGAAGATAGGCGTCGGAGGCGGATCTGCCCAAGGTGGTGTCCATGCTTCAATGAGGCCGCGGCAGTGATGCCGCGGAAGATTTCGCTCACACGCGAACGCAACAGCGAACCTTTCTGTTGCTTCAATGAGGCCGCGGCAGTGATGCCGCGGAAGATGTCGTCGGATTCGGGCTTTGCGTGAAACCCTCCGGGTCGGCTTCAATGAGGCCGCGGCAGTGATGCCGCGGAAGATGAGCAAGTGGCTATGGAGCCACGCGTGCCCACCTATGTTGCTTCAATGAGGCCGCGGCAGTGATGCCGCGGAAGATAGTGCCAATTTATTAGGCCTGCGATCGTGACGTCTGCGAGCTTCAATGAGGCCGCGGCAGTGATGCCGCGGAAGATCCTGCCGCAACACATTGTGCTGGGTCACATTGAATATGCTTCAATGAGGCCGCGGCAGTGATGCCGCGGAAGATGCGGCCCGGCGCATTCAATAGGGGCGGCGTGAGTCCTGCTTCAATGAGGCCGCGGCAGTGATGCCGCGGAAGATCCGCGTAGCATTCTGGCCGTTCTAATCACGATGGAGGGCTTCAATGAGGCCGCGGCAGTGATGCCGCGGAAGATATGAGTAGCGACAAGCAGCATGGTTCAGTCTCCTTTCCCGCTTCAATGAGGCCGCGGCAGTGATGCCGCGGAAGATCCGCGTGCATGCGATTGAGCGAAAGATTGTCGACCCTGCTTCAATGAGGCCGCGGCAGTGATGCCGCGGAAGATGCGTTCGGAACAGGTACTGCTCGGCCGCGCGTCGCCGCTGGCTTCAATGAGGCCGCGGCAGTGATGCCGCGGAAGATCCTAGTCCCCCTAGACCCATGCCCGCCGCTCGCCTGCTTCAATGAGGCCGCGGCAGTGATGCCGCGGAAGATACGAGTCGCGGGGTAGGGTCGTCGTCCGGATCGACAGCTTCAATGAGGCCGCGGCAGTGATGCCGCGGAAGATCTGACGCCAGAGCGCCGCCGCGAACTCGATGCCGCCGAGCTTCAATGAGGCCGCGGCAGTGATGCCGCGGAAGATAGGCGCGCAGCGGTTCGTCTCCGCCCCTTTTTTCACCGGCTTCAATGAGGCCGCGGCAGTGATGCCGCGGAAGATGCGCTACTTGGTCAGCCCACAGCCGCCGATAGTGACCGGCTTCAATGAGGCCGCGGCAGTGATGCCGCGGAAGATGTCCCAATCCAAGTCGAGAATACCAGCACCCTCAACGGCTTCAATGAGGCCGCGGCAGTGATGCCGCGGAAGATCACTACCTCCTTGGACGTTTCCTCTTCCCGATCGGGGGCTTCAATGAGGCCGCGGCAGTGATGCCGCGGAAGATGTTAATACGGGACGGCGACAACACTCACACTGACATTCGCTTCAATGAGGCCGCGGCAGTGATGCCGCGGAAGATTTCGTCTTTGCTCTTGATCTCAAGCGGGCGTTTGAAGGCTTCAATGAGGCCGCGGCAGTGATGCCGCGGAAGATGCGGCGAGCAAAAGCTGGTGCTGTTTGGCTGGCACATCGCTTCAATGAGGCCGCGGCAGTGATGCCGCGGAAGATCTCCATGATACCGCCCTCGGTTGACATGCCGCCATCAGCGCTTCAATGAGGCCGCGGCAGTGATGCCGCGGAAGATCCGCTTCATCGGTAGCGCCGCCCGTACCAGCTCTGGGCTTCAATGAGGCCGCGGCAGTGATGCCGCGGAAGATCGTCAACGCATCGCACGAATTTCGGGGCTATCGCGCGAGCTTCAATGAGGCCGCGGCAGTGATGCCGCGGAAGATTTGCGGTCATAAGCTTCATCCTTTGGTCTCGACAACAGCTTCAATGAGGCCGCGGCAGTGATGCCGCGGAAGATTGACGGCAGATGCGAATATCAACGCGGCAATCCAGGCTTCAATGAGGCCGCGGCAGTGATGCCGCGGAAGACTACCTGCGACAGGTCACACTAACTGTCCGCACCTCTCGCTTCAATGAGGCCGCGGCAGTGATGCCGCGGAAGATGACCTTGGCAAGCTCAACGTCAGCGATGTCGCATTCGAGCTTCAATGAGGCCGCGGCAGTGATGCCGCGGAAGATACACCATGGTCAAGCGCATAACTGACCGTTCCCAGTGCTTCAATGAGGCCGCGGCAGTGATGCCGCGGAAGATTCGCGGCGAAACGATAGGAATCCCGCGGATTCTCACTGCTTCAATGAGGCCGCGGCAGTGATGCCGCGGAAGATCTGCCCGAAGCGCGAGTGATTTTCGATCGACGTTTCACGCTTCAATGAGGCCGCGGCAGTGATGCCGCGGAAGATTCTTCGTATAAATCTCTGGCGCGCTGTATCTTCTCGCGCGGCTTCAATGAGGCCGCGGCAGTGATGCCGCGGAAGATGGGTCCTTGGCATCTGTATCGAATTGTCGTTTATTCGCTTCAATGAGGCCGCGGCAGTGATGCCGCGGAAGATATGATGCGGATGCGGCAGAAAGGGCAGAGCAAACCGCGCTTCAATGAGGCCGCGGCAGTGATGCCGCGGAAGATCATAATCCAGCCTTTGCGCGCCGAGTCGGTATCCCGGCTTCAATGAGGCCGCGGCAGTGATGCCGCGGAAGATTCGTGACGGATCCTCGTAGCAGATCGCCATTAATCCGCTTCAATGAGGCCGCGGCAGTGATGCCGCGGAAGATGAGCTCGTCTGCTCGATCGGAGACGCTCTACCGGTGCTTCAATGAGGCCGCGGCAGTGATGCCGCGGAAGATTCGTAAATCTGACTGACAGCCGTTGCACTCTGGTTCTGCTTCAATGAGGCCGCGGCAGTGATGCCGCGGAAGATTTGCGTGTACAATTTCAGCATCACAGATATCGCCCAGCGCTTCAATGAGGCCGCGGCAGTGATGCCGCGGAAGATGGGATGCGCCGTGGAACGCGTCTTAGAAATTCATAGGCTTCAATGAGGCCGCGGCAGTGATGCCGCGGAAGATTCGCAAACCGTGCGAAAAATCTTGCGGTCATGGCCGGGCTTCAATGAGGCCGCGGCAGTGATGCCGCGGAAGATCGTCACTATTGCGGGCGTAAGCGTGGCCGACCTTGGGCTTCAATGAGGCCGCGGCAGTGATGCCGCGGAAGATATATTTCGCGACCATACAATAACGCCAGATTGCCTGTTCGCTTCAATGAGGCCGCGGCAGTGATGCCGCGGAAGATAAGTCAACTCATGGACCAGCATTCAAAACATACGCAGCTTCAATGAGGCCGCGGCAGTGATGCCGCGGAAGATACGTTCAGTGTGGGGGAAGATCCGCAGGTGGCATTGAATCGCTTCAATGAGGCCGCGGCAGTGATGCCGCGGAAGATGCGTGAGCTATGATGGTCGCAAAGTAGATCAACAACGCGCTTCAATGAGGCCGCGGCAGTGATGCCGCGGAAGATGACGCGCTCGAAGTAGGAGGATTCCCGCGCCGTCTCGACGCTTCAATGAGGCCGCGGCAGTGATGCCGCGGAAGATGGCCTGCTCGCATCCGGCCGCGGCATCGGCGTTTTTGCGCGCCACGGCGAGCGCTGTCGCAGGGGGAATGCGCGCCGCGCGGACGGCGCCCGCATTCAGCTTAACGATGTCAAACATCGCATTGTCCCGCAAGCACCTTTCGGCCCGCGAGCGGTTCCCGAGCCGGCCGCGTCGCGCGAGCGCTCGCGCGGCGGCGGCGGCGGGGAAACGGCGGCGATTCATATCACAATCGCGGTCCGTTTCACAGATTCGAAAGGCTTGCCAAGGCTTTCGACCCGCGGGTCGACCTTGTCCGCCGGCCCAAGATCGAGAATCAGCACGTGGTCCTCGCCCGTATGGATCGCTTCGTCAAGGCGGCGTCCCATTTCGGCACGGCGTCTCGCAGTGAGACGGCATTGGAAAACGGAAAGCTGCAACCAGCGGCCGTAACCCTTCATCAGCCTGAACACGCGCCGCCACCGGCGCGGATTGCCGATGTCGTAAGCGACGATGTAGAGGCGCTCGTCGATCATCGCCGCGTCCGCTCCCTTAGGGCGCCCGCGCTCGGTGGCGGCGCGATGACCCCTCGCGATAACCACGACAGGAAACGCCACGTCCGCCCGCAAGGGGCCGCCTATGCGGCAGCAGCGCGGCGTGTGCGGGGCCAAATCCGCACCGCAAGCTCCGGTCGAAACGACACGCCAGCGGCGCGGGGGCGATGCGACATCCGCTTCGCAACCCTGCGTCCGGGCCTGTCTTGGCGGACCAATCACGCATCGCGCCGATCTTTCTCCCCCTCTGGCGACTTCGTCACCGCACGAGATAATGCGGATAGTCCTCGATCTCGCCCTGCAAAAATCGCGCGAACAACCGCGCCTGTACCTCGATGAGCCTTCGCATGGAGACGCGATAGCCGAATACGGGGTGCGTCACCTCCTGCTCGAGCCTGCGCT
>Ga0209061_1004943_pt1 | contig 12229 bp, 11 predicted proteins | sample Coa_R1_10_FD_187157 | JGI IMG/M metagenome (GOLD analysis project Ga0209061, IMG submission 187157) | Surface soil microbial communities from Centralia Pennsylvania, which are recovering from an underground coalmine fire - Coalmine... | ecosystem: Environmental > Terrestrial > Soil >...
GCAGTTGTTTACCTTCGGCGATCCTTCGCGAGACCCGCGCGCGCATGTCGTCTCCGTGGCCTACATGGCGTTGATTTCCGATCCCGCCCGGGTGGCGGTGCCCTCGCACAAGTACGCCGCCGGCGGCTGGTACGAAGTCCCCGGCCAGCTGCCGCCGCTGGCTTACGACCACGCGCTGATTGCCGACTATGCGTTGTCGCGCCTCAAAGCCAAGCTCGCCTACACCAACATCGCCGCCTTTGTGTTGCCCAAATCCTTTACCTTCAAGGAATTGGAAGATCTCTACGCCGCGATCCTGGGGCGCAGCCTGGACCGCCGCAACTTCCGGCGCCGGATTGCCGCGATGGGTCTGCTCAAGAAGCTGCCCGTAAAGCGCTATGGCCCCCATCGCCCGGCCGGCCTCTACAGCTTCAGGAAACAGACGCTGCAGGTCGTGCAAATGCTGTGAACTGATATACTGTGGTCGGGGTAAACGATGGCCAAGAGCCGAACAACCAGGCTTCTCATTGCCGGCGCTGCAGTGGCGGTGCTGGCCGTGATTTACTTCGGCGCCTACGCCTGGCACGCCGGTCTTGATCCGGCTGCGGCCGGCGGTCCTGGGCACAACGTCGTGACCCTGGATCCCGGCCTTTACAAGGGGCCTGCACACGAGGCGTACCGCGTGGCGCGCGAACATCCCGAACTGCTTGCCCAGATGCATTGCTACTGCGGATGCGATCGGCTCCATGGCCATAACAGCCTGCTGGACTGCTTCCGCGATACGCATGGCGGTCATTGTGCAATTTGTGTGGGGGAGGCAATTGACGCCGAACGAATGTACAAAGCCGGAACACCGGTCGATCAGATCCGTGATGCTCTGCGCCAGCGCTACTATCGCCACGAGAGCTGAACTTGGTAGGCATCGTTTCCACATACCTGGAGCACTTCACCTACCTCGGACTGCTGGTCGTGCTGGTCCTGTGCGGGCTGGGACTGCCGGTGCCCGAGGACGCGGTGCTGCTGACCGGCGGCTTTCTGGCCCATCGCGGACTGGTCCAGTATCCGATTGCGCTGGCCGTGTCGTTCGTGGGAGTAATCACCGGCGACTGCTCGCTGTTTTTCCTGGGCCGGCGCTTCGGAACCGGCTTGTTGCGCTACTTCGGCCTGGTCCATCCCAATTCCCGCAAGAGCATCGCGCGCATGCGCTCCTTCATGAACCGCTACGGCCATCGTGCGGTCTTCTACGGGCGCTTTCTGGCCGGTCTGCGCGCCCTGGTCTACCTCAGCGCCGGCTCCCTGGGAGTGCCCACGCCGCGCTTTCTGATGTACGATCTATTGGGCGCGGCAATATCGGTCCCGCTGGTGGTTTCGTTGGGATACATCTTCGGCCCCGAGATCGAACAGCTGCTGCGCTACCTGGGCGGCATCCAGCGCCTGCTGCTGATTGTCGCGGTCGCCTCGGTCGCGATCTGGCTGTCGCGGGTGTTGTGGCTGTCCAAGCCGGTGAGCGCGCCGGCGGAGAGTCCCCAAGCGGAGGCCGAATAGAGGCCGGTATGTCAGCTCACCCCCGGCCCGCGCCGGGGCGCCAATCGCGGCGGCCATCCTGTGACGGTGTTGTCGTGCTGAACGCCGCGCCAGGGAAGCGGCCATGGAACTGAGGTTTCCAGCTCTCAATCTCAAGGCCAAGCTGCTGGTGATTATCGTGGTCCTGCTGGCCGCGACGCTGAGCGCCGTGGTCGTAGTCAGCCTGCGCACCCAGCAGGCGATCGCGCAGGCCGAACAGAAGAACGTCAAGGATCTGGCGGGCGCCATCCAAATCAGCGTCCAGGAGCTGACCGCGGTGGGCGCCACCGACCGCGACAGCCTGCAGAATTACGTGCGCAACCTGCACAACAAGGGGATGGAGGTTTCCATCGCCTCCAGCCAGAACCTGATTATCAACAGCTCCAACCCCCGCCTGATCGGCGCCGAACTCAATCCCCGCACCAAGCAGGTGGTGATCAACGAGCGGCTGGGCGCCGACGCGCGCCGGCCTGCCTCCTACGATTTGGTGCCGATGACGCGCGAGAGCACCGTGTACCTGATCCCGGTCGTGGTCGAAGACCATCTGATGGGCTATGTGCAGGTGATCGCCAACTTCGGCGACTACACGCAGTTGCTGAGCCAGGCGCGCACGCGGCTGGTTACGCTGGCACTGGTGATCTTCGCCGCCGGTATCGTGCTGTCGTACGCGATGGCGGACCGCTACACGCGGCCGATCAACGTGGTGGCCTCGGCGGCACAGAACATCGCGGCGCGCGGCCTGGAGCCGGTGCCCGAGGTGCGCCGGCGCGACGAAATCGGACTTCTGACCCGCAGCTTCAACGAGATGGTCGATCAACTGCGCCACGCGCGCGAGCGCGAGCAGGAACTCAACCGCCTGGAGCGCTTCACCGCGCTGGGTCAGTTGGCCGGCGGCCTGGCGCATGAGATCAAGAACCCGCTGCATTTCATCAGCCTGGCGGTCGATCAAATCCGCGCGCGCTACGCCGGGCAGTTAAGCGGCGAAAAGGATAACTTCCTGCGCCAGATCGCGATGATCAAGGGCGAGATTCATCGCCTCTCGGGCCTGATCCAGAACTTTCTGCATTACGGCAAGCCCATCGAGATCCGCACTGCGCCCACCGACCTGCGCACGATTCTGAGCGACGTGCTGACCTTGTCGGAGTCGCGGCTTAAGAGCCAACACATCGAGGTCGTCGAGAGAAACGGCGCCTGCGTTCCCACCGTGCTCAACGTCGATGCCGAGAAAATCCGCACCTGCTTCCTCAACGTGGTGGCCAACGCCACCCAGGCAATGCCCGATGGCGGGCGGCTGACGATCGACTTCACGCGCCGCGACGGCAACCTGCTGGTCAGCTTTGCCGATACCGGGGTCGGCATCGAACCGGGGGTGGCCAACCGGGTCTTCGAGCCGTTCTTCACCACCAAGCGCGAGGGTATCGGCATCGGCCTGTTCCTTTCCAAGAGCATCATGGAAAAACACGGCGGCGATATTAAGATCGAGGCCAACTCCCCCCCACCCGGCGCGGTGGTAACCTTTACCTTCCCGATGGGCGGGGCGCGGGCCCAGACCTGAGGCTTATGAAAAAAGCATCCGTATTGGTTGTAGAAGACAACGACCTGGAGCGGCAGATTACCGCCGAGATCCTGCGCGAGGAGGGTTTTGCGGTCGAGGAGGCACCCGGCGGCAAACGCGCCCTGGAACTGCTCGCGCTGGGCTCCTTCGACGTGGTGCTGACGGATTTGGTGATGCCGGGGATGTCGGGCGAAGAGCTGCTCGCCACCATCCGGCCCAAATATCCGGCCACGCAGGTCGTGATGGTCACCGCGCATGGCACGATCGACAGCGCGGTCAAGGCGATGAAGGCCGGCGCATTCTACTACCTGACCAAGCCCACCGACCGCGAGACGCTGGTGATGACGGCGCTGAAGGCCGCCGAACTGGCCAACTTGCAGGAGGAAAACCTGCTGCTGCGCAGCCGCCTTGAGGGCAAGCTGCAAATCGAAGGCATCGTCGGCCAGGATCCGGCCATCGAGGAAGTAATCAAGATCGTCCGCAAGGTGGCGCCCTCCAACTCAACCGTTCTGATCCAGGGCGAGAGCGGCACCGGCAAGGAGATCATCGCACGCTCCATTCATAAGCTTTCCCCGCGCGCGGCGCGCCCGTTCGTCGCTATCAACTGCTCCGCAATTCCCGACAATCTCATCGAAAACGAACTGTTCGGCCACGAGCGCGGCGCGTTCACCGGCGCCACCGAGCGCAAGATCGGGCTGATTGAAACCGCCGACAAATCCACGCTGTTCCTCGACGAGATTGCCGACCTCGGCATCGGCTTGCAGGCCAAGCTGCTGCGCGTGCTCCAGGAAAAAGAGGTGCGGCGCGTGGGCGGCAACGAATCCTTTCACGTCGATGTGCGGCTGGTGGCGGCGACCAACCGCAATCTGGCTGAGGAAGTCGCCGAAGGGCGCTTTCGCGAGGACCTCTACTATCGCGTCAACGTGGTGACAATCACACTGCCGCCGCTGCGCTCGCGCCGCTCCGATATCCCCGTGCTGGCCAACCATTTTCTGGCCAAGTACAGCCAATTGGCCGGCGGCCGCGTCAAGGAAGTCAGCCGCGAGGCGATGGAGGTGCTGCTGGATTACGCCTGGCCTGGCAACATCCGCCAGTTGGAGTCGGCCATCGAGCGCGCCGTGCTGCTGTGCGACGGCGACCGTATCGCGCCGCGCGACCTGCCCGCCGAGGTGCTGTCCAAGAAGTCGCCCACCCGCCCCGGCGAGCGCGCCCGCACCGAGCGCTTCGAGATTCCGCCCGAGGGAATCAACTTCGACAACTTGGAGCGCGACCTGATCATGCAGGCGATGGAGAAGGCCGACGGCGTAATCGCCAAAGCCGCCAAGATGCTGGGCATGAGCTATCGCACGCTGCAATACCGGCTGGAAAAATTCGGCGTCAAAAAGGGCGAATCGCCCCGCCCCCTCGAACCCAAGTAAGCCATCCATCTAAAAGCCGGTTCACGAACCGCGCGTTGGTGTCCAAGCGCACCGCTTATGGTTTACAATCGGCGCGCGGATGGGCCGCTACTTGGACATCAGACGTCAGGGCTGAATCTTGAGCATCGAGCAGGGCCGCGGGTTGACAGGATTTGGCAGATCGCCGTGGGCGGATCCGGCACAGGCCCCGGGACCGCTGGCAGGTTGCGCGATTGTCGAATGCGGCCAGGGCGTGGCGGCCGCGTTTGCCGCCCGCTTGCTGGCCGGGCTGGGTGCCGATGTAATCAAGGTCGAACCGCCCGGCGGCGACCTGCTGCGCACGCGCGGGCCGTTTGCGAACGACCTCCCGGATCCCGAAAATAGCGGCCTGTTCCTGTGGCTTAACGCCAACAAGCGCGGCATCACGCTCGATCTCCGTTCAGTAGGCGATCGCGCCAAACTGTATAGACTGCTCGGCGGCGCCGACGTCCTGATCCATAACGTGGCGCCTGCCGAGCGCGCGGCGATGGGCCTGGACAGTGCCGAGCTGTGCGCGGCGTTTCCCCACCTGATCGCCGCCACCATTTCCGCCTACGGCGACAGCGGTCCGCGTGCCGGCTATCGCGCCTACGAACTCAACGCGTTCCATTCCAGCGGCGCCGCCTCGGTCAGCCCGCTCACCTCGCCCTACCCGGAGTTGCCGCCGCTGCGGCTGTTCGGCAACCCGGCGGAATTCGAAGGCGGCCTGCATGCCGCGATGGTGACGCTGGCCGCGCTGTACCATCGGATGCAATCCGGGCGCGGCCAGGCGCTCGACGTATCCGAGCAGGAAGCGCTGGCCGCCACGCTGGAATCGAATTTCGTGCTCTATTCATATGCAGGCGTTGAAAGTTCGCGCTTTCGGCCGCGGCGGCCCGGCCCGTGGTTTATCGTCGAATGCACCGACGGCTATGTGCTGTTCTCGCTGCTTTATGAAAATGATTGGGTCCGATTCGTGGAATGGATCGGGCATCCGCCATGGAGCAAGGACGCCGATTTCGCCGACACCATGGCGCGCGGGCGCAACATGGCGAAGCTGCGGCCGCTAATCCAGAATTGGGCGCGGCCATGGAAGGTGCGCGAGCTGTTCGCCCAGGGCCGCGCCCATTCGGTGCCGATCGTGCCGCTGTCAAAAATCGCCGACGTGTTCGCCGACGAACATCTGGCGGCGCGCAAGTTCTTCGTGCCGCTGCCCACACGCAGCCCGGGCGACAAACCGCTGCTTGCTGCGGGCGCGCCGTTCAAATCCACCGCCGATCTCTGGTCGATGCGCCGTCCCGCTCCGCGGCTTGGCGAACACAATTCGGAAATCGAATCCCTGCTGTCGGCGCCCTGGCCGACGATCGAGTTTCCGGACTCTTCCGCTGGGAATCGCACTACCGCCGCACCGCCGCTGGCTGGTGTGCGTGTGCTCGACTTCATGCAACTGTGGGTCGGCACGTTTTGCAGCCTGCAACTGGCCCATCTGGGCGCCCAGGTGATTCGCGTGGAAAGCGCGCGCCGCCCCTGCTGGCAGCGCTCGCTGCCGCCCTTCGCCGACCGCAAGCCGGGACCCAACCGGGCCGGCATCTTCAATCAATGGAACCAGGGCAAACGCAGCATTCGGCTTGACGTGCGCACTCCGCAGGGCTTGGCAATCGCGCGGCGCCTGGCTGCGCGCTGCGACGTGGTCACGGAGAATTTCGCGCCGGGCGCGATGGCCCGCATGGGGCTGGATTACACCGTGCTGCGGGCGCTGCGCGAGGATATCATCCTGCTTTCGGTTACCGGCAATGGACAAACCGGACCTTACCGCAATGACGTCAGCTACGGTACGACGGCGGGCGCCCTGTCAGGCATTTACGGCCTGTGTGGATACGAGGGCGGCGAGCCGCTGGAGCCCGGATGGATCTGTGCGGAGTCGGTGGCGGCCGTCACCGGCGCGATGAGCGTGGTGGCCGCGCTCATCCATCGCGCGCGCACCGGGCAGGGTCAGCACATCGACGTCGCGATGATCGAAACCACCGAGATGGTCATGGCGGAAGCGCTGATGGAATTTGCGATGAACGGACGCGAGCCGCGCCGGCTGGGAAATCGCGATCGATTTATGGCGCCGCACAACTGCTACAAGACCCGGGGTGGAGCGCTGGAGTGGGTGACGATTGCGGTCGGCAGCGAGCGCGAATGGCGCTCGTTATGCGCCGCGATCGGCCAGCCGGCTCTGGCCGACGACTCGCGTTTTAGCAATGCCGCGATGCGCAAGCGCCACGAAGACGAGCTCGACGCGATCATCACCGCCTGGACGCAGGTGCGCGACCGCTGGGAGATAACCCAACTGCTTCAGGCCTCCGGCGTGGCTGCGATTCCCACCATGAGCAGCAAGGACCTCGCGCACGACCTGCATCTGGCGCAGCGCGGCTTCTTCCCGGACCTGGTGCATCCTGAAGTCGGCCGCCGGCTTCACACCGGCATTCCCTGGACGATGTCCGCTACGCCCTGCCGCGTGCAGCGCCCCGCCCCGCTCCTGGGCGCCGACACCGAAGAAATCCTCGGCGAACTGCTGGGCCTGTCCAGCACCGAAATTCGCCGTCTGCAGGACAGCGGCGTGCTGACCTAAGGCGTCGCTTACCTCTCGCCTGTTATGCGCCGCGTCGGCAGGTAGCACCAGCACGCGATTTTTGCGCCGCCGCCGGTCCGCACCGTTACAACCTCGCGGGTGTAGAGGCTTGGCACCTCCTCGTAGCGGTCGAGCGCCTGCAAATCGCGCGGGTCCAGACCCAACAGGATGGCACCGGCAGTTTCCGCTCCGGCCCTGGGCACGATGTAGAAGTAACGGCCGCGCCGGCGCTCGAAGCCAACAAGGCGCGCCCGATGCATGCGCAACTCCCGCCCCACGACCGCGCGCTGGCAGGCGCGATCAAGCAGGCTTCCGTAAACGAAAACGCGCATCTGGGGATGGTTGCTGGACCTGCTCACTGGGCGTAGCGTGGCTGCTAGACTTGTTCAGGTTATGCGATTGCTCGACGAGCAGATTCTATCCGACCTCGAGCGGCTCAGGCATCAGGCGCTTTATCGCCGGATGCGCACGATCGAAAGCGAGCACGGGGCGCGGATTGACTACCAGGGGCGCAGCATGCTGATGCTGGCGTCCAACAATTACCTGGGCCTGGCCTCCCATCCGGCGCTCAAACGCGCCGCAATCGCGGCCGCCGAGCGCTTCGGCACGGGCACAGGGGCTTCGCGCCTGATTGCGGGCAATCTCAAGGTGCTCGACGACCTGGAAGCCCGCATCGCGCAGTTCAAGGGCGTAGAAGCGGCGCTGGTCTTCGGGTCGGGCTATCTCGCCAATCTCGGAACCATTCCCGCCCTGGCCGGCGCACAGGACGTAATCCTGAGCGACGAACTCAATCACGCAAGCCTCATTGACGGATGCCGCCTGGCGCGCGCGCAGGTGATGGTGTACCGCCATTGCGATTGCGATCATCTGAAGGCGATGCTGAAGCGGGCCAGCGGCGCTCGCCGCCGCCTCATCGTTACCGATTCCGTCTTCAGCATGGACGGCGACGTCGCACCGCTGCCCGACATTGTGGAACTCGCGCGCCGCCATGATGCCGCCGTCATGATCGACGAAGCGCACGCGGTCGGCGTGCTCGGGCCCAACGGCGCGGGCTTGGTTTCCGCCCACGGCCTGGAGCGCGAAATCGACATCCAGATGGGCACGCTGAGCAAGGCGCTGGGCAGCTACGGCGCCTACGTCGCCGGCTCGCGGACGCTGATCGATTTCCTGATCAATCGGGCGCGCAGCTTTGTCTTCACCACCGGCCTGCCGCCCGCCAGCGCCGCCGCCGCGTCGGCGGCGATCGATCTGGTCGAGGCCGAGCCCGAACGCATCAAGCGGCTGTGGGACAACGGATGCTACCTGCGCCAGCGGCTCGTCGAGCTGGGCTTCAAATTGGGCGCCAGCGCCACGCCCATTCTGCCCGTGATGGTAGGCGACGCGCAGCCCGCGCTCGATCTCGCCGACGCCCTGCTCAGACGCAACATCTTCGTATTGGCGATCCGCCCGCCGACCGTGCCCGACGGTACCGCGCGCCTGCGCGTCACCCCGACCGCGGAGCATACGCGCGCCGACCTCGAGCAGGCGACCGCCGCATTCGCCGCCGCCGGCCGGGAAACGAACCTGATTCGGTGACGCGATGACGGAAACGGCGCATCAGCGTTACCTGCGTCTGGCCGCGGCCGACCATCGTCACCTCTGGCATCCGTTCACGCAGATGCAGGTGTGGCTGGCGGAGGAGCCGCTGATTATCGAACGCGGCGAGGGCAATTACCTGATCGACGCGCGGGGCAACCGGTATTTGGACGGCGTGTCCTCGCTGTGGTGCAACGTCCACGGCCATCGCAAGGCCCAGCTCGATCAAGCGCTGCGCGAACAGCTCGATCGTATCGCCCATTCCACCATGCTCGGTCTGTCCAACACGCCCGCGATCGAACTGGCCGCGGCGCTGAGCGCGATCGCGCCCACCGGCCTCAGCCGCGTCTTCTACTCCGACTCCGGCGCCGAAGCGGTCGAGGTGGCGCTGCGCATCGCGGCCCAATACTGGCAGTTGTCCGGCCAGCCGCAGCGCACGCTGTTCGTCACGCTGGAGGAGGCCTATCACGGCGACACCATCGGCTCGGCCAGCCTGGGCTACAGCGAACCGTTCCATCGCCATATCCGCCCGCTGCTCTTTCCTACGGTCAAAACGCCGCCGCCGCACGTCTTCCGATTCCATCGGCGGATGGCGCCGCAGGCCGCGGATGAAGCCGCGCTGGCGGCTGCTGCCAGACTCTTGGAACAGCATGGAAAACAAACCGCCGCATTGGTGATCGAGCCCCTGATGCAGGGGGCGGCGGGCATGTGGTCGCATTCGACCGATTATCTGCGATCGATTGTCGAAATGGCGCGCGCGGCGGGCGCGCTGGTGATTGTCGATGAAGTCGCGACCGGCTTCGGGCGCACCGGCGCGATGTTCGCCTGCGAGCATGCCGGTATCAGTCCCGACCTGCTATGCCTTGGGAAGGGAATCACGGGCGGCTATCTGCCGCTGGCCGCGACGCTTGCCACCGAGCGAGTCTTCGAAGCATTCCTGGGCCGGCCCGAGGAATTCCGCGCCTTCTACTATGGCCACACTTACACCGGCAATCCGCTCGCCGCCGCGGTCGCGCTCGCCAATCTGGAGGTCTTTCGCGATGAGCGGGTGATCCAAGCGATACAACCGAAAATCGAAATTCTGCGTGGCGCATTGCAAGCGCGCTTCGCGCGCCATCCCAAGGTCGCCGACATCCGCCAATGGGGCCTGATGGCGGGAGTGGAGATAATGGATTCGCCTGAGGAGCGGCGCGCGTATCCGTACGCGGCGCAAACCGGCGCGCGCATCGCCAAAGCGGCGCGCAAGGCCGGAGTCGTGGTCCGTCCGCTCGGCGACGTGATGATCTTCATGCCGCCGCTGTCGATCACGCCATCGGAAATCGAGATGCTGACGGATGCGGTTTACAACGCGACGTGCGAGATTGTCGGGAAATGACCAGCCGCCTGCTCATAACCGGTACCGACACCGGCGTCGGCAAAACGATGGTGGGATGCGCGTTGGGCTTCGCGATGAAGGTGCGCGGGTTGCGCGTGGGCGTGATGAAGCCGGCGGAGACCGGATGCGTGGAGCAGGCGGGCCAACTGATACCGGCCGACGCGCTGGCCTTGCGCGCCTCCGCCTCCGCCAACCATCCGCTGGAACTCATCTGCCCGTATCGATACCGCTCGCCGCTGGCCCCGGCGGCGGCGGCAGAGGCCGACGCCCTCGCACCTCCGGAGCCCGGCCGCATCATCAGCCTGTGCGAGCGTATCGCCGCCGACAGCGACGTCGTGATTGTCGAGGGCGCCGGCGGTATCGCGGTGCCGCTCACCTGGGACTTCAACTATGCCGACCTTGCCGCTGCCCTGGGACTCACGGTTATCCTGGTGGTGGCAAACCGGCTGGGATGCCTCAACGCCGCGATGCTTTCGCTTGAGTACGCCGCGCGCAGGAATTTGCCCGTCGCCGGGTATATACTCAATGATGCGCAGCGGGCGGATTCGCCTGCCGCCCGCACCAACGCCCTATCGCTGCAACGTCTTACCCGCGTTGCGGCGCTGGGCTCGGTGCGGTACAAGGAACCGCTGCCGCTCGAGATTGTAAACAGAGTGCTCGATTTCTTTTCCCAATCGCTGGGAATCAAGTCGCCATGAAAGTCAACATCGACCTTAAAGCCGGATTTCTCCAGTCACTCAAACGCGAAGTGCTGGCCACGCTCACGCCCGAAGAGCGCGCCGTCATCGAGGTCTCGACGGGCGAGATGGGTAACAAGCCCGACGCGGTCAAGTTGGGATGGCTCAAAATGCGCACCGGGGAAGTGTGGACCAAGCAGCGCTACACGCGGGCGCTAAAGAAAACGATGGACAAACTCAGAGCGGCGGTCGCCCGCGAAGCGGGCGGCAAACAATAGAAAACGGGGGCTCCCCGATGGCAACGGTGACTGAAATCGCTCCCGACCTGTTCCGGATCTGCACGTATCTGCCCGGCCTGAACATGCAGTTTAACCAGTTCCTGGTGCGCGACGTGCAACCATTGCTCTATCACACCGGGATGAAAGCGATGTTCTCCGCGGTGCGCGACGCGATCGCAACGGTGATCGATCCGGCCGCGCTGCGCTGGATCGCTTTCAGTCATTTCGAGGCCGACGAGTGCGGCGCTCTGAACGAGTTTCTCGCGCTCGCACCCACCGCTCAGCCGCTGTGCAGCTTCGTCGGCGCGATGGTAAGCGTCAACGATTTTGCGATCCGGCCCGCGCGCGGATTGCAGGACGGCGAGACGGTCGCAACCGGCGCGCGGCGTTTGCGCTTTGTCGCCACGCCACATCTGCCGCACTGCTGGGAAGCGGGGCATCTGTTCGAGGAAACGCAGCGCATCCTGTTGTGCTCCGACCTCTTTCATCAGGACGGTGACGTCGAGCCGCTGATCGATTCACCCCACGGCCTGCTCGCGCGCGCCAAGGACACGCTGCTACGCTACCAAACCGGCCCGTTCGCGAACTATCTGCCGTTTACCTCGAACACCGAGGCCAATCTGGCCAAACTGGCCGCCACAAAACCCGCGCTGATCGCGCCGATGCACGGCTCGTCGTTCAAGGGCGACGGCGAACGGGCCCTGCGCGAGCTGGCAAAACTATTGCGCCAAGTCATCCCGGACAAGAATCCAGCCTGACCGAAGACCCCGGCCGCCCTGCCGGCACCTTACCCTTCCGGGTGTGCCCTCGCATCGCCATCCTCAACACGGTGAAGATGGCCCCTGGCCGACAATCGAAAATCGAAACGTTCAAGGAACCGTATCCCTATGCTCCCAGGTGATAAAGCCGGGCGGCGTTTTCGAACACCATTTTCCTGGTGACCTCCTCCGGCACTCCTTCGAAATCGGCCTTGATCACCTCGCGCGAGCGCGGCCAGGTCGAGTCGGAGTGCGGAAAATCGGAGCCCCACATGTAATTGTTCTCGCCGAAGAACTTGAAGGTGGCGGGACCAACCGGATCATCCAGGAAAGTCGCCCACACCTGCCGCTTGAAATATTCGCTGGGTTTAAGCGTGAGCTTCGCATAGGTTCCGATCTTGCTGTACTTGTCCCAGGCGTGATCGAGCCGATAGAGA
>Ga0209061_1004944_pt1 | contig 12229 bp, 12 predicted proteins | sample Coa_R1_10_FD_187157 | JGI IMG/M metagenome (GOLD analysis project Ga0209061, IMG submission 187157) | Surface soil microbial communities from Centralia Pennsylvania, which are recovering from an underground coalmine fire - Coalmine... | ecosystem: Environmental > Terrestrial > Soil >...
CGGTTCCGCTACCGGCTGCTGCACAACCACCTCGACGCGGTTCTGTCCGCGAAGCTGCAGGGCAGGGACGACATCGTCGTCGCCAGGGTCGCCCTGCCGCTTCGCTCCGCAACCATGCAGCCGGCCGCCAGCCCGCCTCCTGAGCAGGCCGTGCGCCCGCGCCCCGCCGGCAAGCCCGGCGGGGCAGAAGAACTCATGCCCTGAAACCGAAGTTACGTGATCTTCCTGTGATCACATACATCTGTCCTGGTCAGGGCGTTGCGGACAGAAGATTTTCCTGCCCGCGGGTACAGGCCGCTGGCTGTTTCAGCAGAGTTTTTCCAGGCCAGGTCAGCGACGTTTGCCAGGTCAGCGACGTCGCTGCAGAGCGTTACAGTAACGTCGGTGAAAGCGGGCTGCCGCGCGGCCCGCCGGGGCCAGCAGAGGCCGGGGCCAGCAGAGGCCGGGGTTGCTGCGGGAATGCTCACGGCCGCTGGCAGTGCGGGCAGAAGTTCGTCGCGCGGCCCGCGACCGTGGTGCGGGCGATCGGGGTGCCGCACACATCACAGGGCTGGCCCTGCCGGTGGAACACCTCCGCGTGGTCGAGATAGCCGCCCTGGCCGCGGAACTCGTTGACGTAGGCGGCAAAGCTGGTGCCGCCGGTTTCGATCGCGCTGCGCAGGACGGCCCGGATGGCCGCATGCAGGCGGCGGGCCTCCGCCGGGCTGAGGCCGCCGGCCGCGCGGGCCGGGTGGATACGGGCGCGATGCAGGATCTCGTCGGCGTAGATGTTGCCGATACCGGCCACGACAGTCTGGTCGAGCAGGACGGCCTTGACCGGTGCCCGGGCGTGCCGGGTGAGGCCGCCGCGGAGAGCGGCCACCGGGAACGCCTCGCCCAGCGGTTCAGGCCCAAGCCGGGTGAGGAACGGGTCGGTGTCGCACGGGTCGGGACCGGCCAGGCGGATCCAGCCGAACCGGCGGGCGTCGTTGTAGTACAGGCAGGCGGCGCGGTCCAGCCGGAAGATGGCCCGGGTGGTCGGGTTCGGCATCGGCCGCAGCATGCTGGGGGTGGGGTGGCCTCCGGCGACCACCGTTGCCCCCGCGACGGTGACGATGAGCTGGCCGGTCATCTTCGGGTGGACGAGCAGGCTGCCCGAGCCATCCAGCAGTACGACCAGGACCTTGCCGCGGCGGCTGACCCGGCCGATGCGATGGCCGGTGACACAGGGGCCGGTGATCTCCGGTGACCCGGTCACGACCTTGGCGTCCAGGACCTGCACGGACAGGATGCGCCGGCCCGGGAGGACTGCGGCCAGGTCGCGGCGCAGCGTTTCCACCTCGGGCAGCTCAGGCACCGGTCAGGAGCCGTTCACGAGTCCGCAGGATCACCTCAACTTGATATACCGCGGGCCCTGCAGTTTGCCAGCGGGCAGCCGGGCAGGCCAGTGACTGGCCAGGCGTGCAGGCAATCTGCAACGTCGCCAGGGCAGGCTGGCCGGCGGGAGATCCGCGGACGCTCCCACCGTCACCGTCCCCGCAGTCCCGGCGCGCACACCAGGATCGCCGCACTGCAGCGAGGAAAGGAAGAAGGTCATGACCAGCGTCGTCTATCCGCCCGGCACCCCCGAGATCGGCGCCCGCCGCCGCGAGCTCGCTCCGGCGATCCATCAGGCGTTCGACGAGTTCAGCAGGCAGGTGTTCGCCGACGGCGCCTTGCCCGTGAAGACCAAGCAGCTGATCGCGGTGGCGGTCGCGCACGTCACTCAATGCCCTTATTGCATCAGTGGCCACACCAAGCTCGCCCACCGGGCCGGGGCGCGCGATGAAGAGATCATGGAAGCCATCTGGGTAGCTGCCGAGATGCGCGCAGGCGGTGCCTTCGCCCATTCCACGGTGGCCTTGCACGCTCTCGGCGAGAAGCGGCAATAGCAGCCACCTCCGAACGGCGGATCCGGTGCGCCGCAGCCGGCCGGATCCCCCGGCCTCGCCAGGCAGAACCGCGGGCCTGCTGCAAGGAAGCTGCAGGCTCGGGGTATGACTGTTCCTGAGGGTCAGGCAGGCCCGCGGTTCTGCGAGGAGGGCGCCAGATGGTCCGCGAGGGCCTCACGGTTCCCGGTGCTTCCGTGCCCGTGCTGAGCTGGGCGGTACCGGCCGTGATCAAGGAGCCGGAGCCGTGACCCGGGTCAAGGAGATCATGACGACCCGGGTGGTCACGGTGACCGCCGACACGCCCGTCCCGGTGATCGCCGCCATACTGCGGGAGAACCGGATCAGCGGTGTCCCGGTGACCGACGTCACCGGATCCGTCGTCGGCCTGGTGAGCGAGTTCGACCTGCTCGCCAGAACGGGGAGGACGGCAGCGGACGTCATGACGTCCTCGGCGATCAGCGTTACCGAGGACACCGACGTCGACGATGTGCGCCACCTGCTTGTCGAGCGGCGTATCCGCCGGGTCCTGGTCATGAGCGGCACGCGGCTGGCCGGGATCGTCAGCCGCGGGGACGTGGTGGCGCTGCTGACCACCGAGTGGGCCTGCCAGGTCTGCGGCGAGACCGCACGCGGTCAGCATCCGCCGCCGCAGTGCCCGAAGTGCCATGCCGGCCCGGAGCGGTTCGTCATCCAGGATCCCAGCCCCGGAGACTGACGAGCACGGCGGGCAGGTACCTCAACGGGCCGGAGGCAGAGCCAGCGGGCCGCAGACAGAGAAGGAGGATCCAGGTCATGGCCGAGACCCGGGGACGCGGCACCGGCCGGGCCGAGGCCGCGTCCCGCACTCGTGCCGGCGGTACCAGGCGAGCAGCGACCAGGAAAGCTTCCCGCCCGGAGGCCGGGCCTGATCGTGAGGACCCGGCGGTACTACGGGAGTACTACCGGCAGATGGCGCTGATCCGGGCGTTCGAGCTGCGCGCGGCCGAGATGTACACCCGGGCCAGGATCGGCGGCTACTGCCACCTCAACCTGGGGGAGGAAGCCACCGTTGTCGGCCTGATGGCCGCCCTCCGCACGGAGGACTACCTGTTCACCACGTACCGGGAGCACGGCTACGCGCTGGCCAGGGGCGCTGATCCCGGCCGGGTGATGGCCGAGTTGTTCGGCCGGGCCGACGGCCTGTCCCGGGGACGGGGTGGCTCGATGCACCTGTTCGACCCCGGGATCCGGCTGCTGGGAGGGTACGGGATCGTGGGCGGTCAGCTTCCCCCGGCGACCGGCGCGGCGCTGGCCCTCGCCTACCGGGGCGGCCCGGGACCGGACCGCCCGGCGGTGATGTGCCTGCTGGGGGATGCCACCACCAACATCGGGGCGTTCCACGAATCGCTCAACCTGGCCGCGCTGTGGCGCTTGCCGATCGTGTACGTGATCGTCAACAACCAGCTCGGCATGGGTACGACGGTCGAGGCGGCCTCCGCAGAGCCGGACCTTTTCAAGCGCGGCTGCGCCTACCGCATCCCCGGCCAGCGGGTGGACGGCAACGACGTGCTCGCGGTTCGCGACGCCGCCCGAGCCGCCCTGGGGCAGGCCCGGGGCGAGTACCAGCCGGTGCTGCTGGAGGCGGTCAGCTACCGGCTGCGCGGTCACTCGGTGGTCGACCCGGCGAAGTACCGGGCGGCAGAGGAAACCGAACGGGCGCGCCGGGAAGATCCGCTGCCCGCCTTCCGCGCCCGCCTGGTGGCGGCGGGCGTGCTCGGCGAGGATGCGGCGGCGGAGATCGACGCCGGGGCGTCCGCGGCGGCGGACGCCGCCGTGGAGTTCGCCGAATCCCGCCCCGACCCGGAGGTGGGCGGCCTGTTCGACTACGTGTACGCCACCCCGGTGGCCAATACCTACCGGGGGCTTCCTGGCGACCCCGTCGCCGGTGCGGGCTGACCGCGGCGGGCCAGGGAACTGCGGCAGGCAAGAGTACAGGGCAGGACGGAGGACGGAGGGCGTGGCGGTCATCAGCTACCGGCAGTCCCTGCACGACACGCTGCAGGCGGAGCTGCGGCGGGATGAGAACGTGCTGCTGATGGGGGAGGAGATCGGCGTTTTCGAGGGCTCGTACAAGATCACCGCCGGGCTGCTCGCCGAATTCGGGCCGCGCCGGGTGCGGGACACCCCCATCTGCGAGGAAGGGTTCACCGGGGCCGCCATCGGCGCCGCGATGATGGGGCTGCGGCCTGTCGTGGAGATCATGACGATCAACTTCAGCCTGCTGGCCATCGACCAGATCGTCACCAACGCCGCGAAAATGCGTTCGGTGTCCGGCGGGCAGGTCAGCGTGCCGCTGGTGATCCGGACCCCCGGCGGCGGGGGCCAGCAGCTGTCGGCCACCCACTCGCAGAACCTGGAGGTCTTCTACGCGCACGTGCCGGGGCTGAAGGTCCTCGCCCCGGCGACCCCCGCCGATGCCAAGGGCCTGCTGACCGCCGCGATCCGTGACGACGACCCGGTCATCGTGCTGGAGAACCTCGCCCTGTACAACACCAGGGGCGAGGTCCCCGATGGGGACCACCTCACCGAGATCGGCCGCGCTGCCGTGACGAAACCCGGCAGCGACATCACGATCATCGGCTACTCGCGGTCTGCGGTGATCGCGCTCGACGTCGCCCGCAAGCTGGAAGCCGGCGGGATCTCCGCCGAGGTCATCGACCTGCGCAGCCTCCGGCCGCTGGACCGGGAAACGCTCTGCGCCTCGGTCCGCAAGACCACCCGCGCCGTGATCATCGAAGATGACTGGCTCAGCTACGGGATCGGCGCGGAGGTCGCCGCCACTGTGCAGGAGGGCGCGTTCGATTACCTCGACGCCCCCGTCCGCCGGGTCGCCGCCGCCGAGGTGCCGCTGCCGTACGCCAAGCCGCTGGAGCTCGCGGCCCTGCCCGACGCCGGGGCGCTGACCCGCGTCATTGGCGAAACTCTCGACGCCACCCGCTTCGACCGCTAGGAGAGGCCATGCCCGAGGTGCTCATGCCCCGGCTTTCTGACACCATGGAAGAAGGCACGCTCAGCCAGTGGGTGAAGCACGAGGGTGACCAGGTCCGCAAGGGTGACATCCTCGCGGTGATCGAAACCGACAAGGCCGCCATGGACATGGAGGCCTACGACGAGGGGGTGCTCGCCCGCATCCTCGTCGGCGAGGGCTCCTCCGTCCCCATCGGCACGCCCATCGCCGTCATCAGCGCCGGCACCGGTGCCGAGGCCCCCGCTGCTCCAGAAGGGCAGCAGGCGCCGCAGGCGGAGCCTGTGCCCGGTGCCGGGCAGGCCCCGGCCCCAGCGGCACCACCGGCTGGTCAGGCGCCCCCGGCCCCGTCCGGCCCCGGCGCTGCGGCTGGCGCGGCACCCTCGCCCGAGGCCGCCGCTCCGCAGCCTCCGCCCCCGCCGCCACGGCAGCCGCCGTCAGGCCGGGCTTCCCCGCTCGCCCGGACCCTCGCGCGGCGGCACGGCATCGACCTCGCCACGATCACCGGCACCGGTCCGGACGGGCGTATCGTCCGCGCGGACATCGAGGACGCCATCCGCACGCGGGGCGAGGGCCGGCCAGCGCCGCCGCCGGCGGCGGCACCCGCGGCCGCGCAGCCTGCCACCCAGCCGGCTGCGGTGCCCGGGGAGGCGGAGGAGGAACCGCTGTCGGCGGTGCGGCGGCTCACCGCCGAGCGCCTCGCCGAGAGCGCGCGCGAGGCACCGCACTTCTACCTGACGGTCACGGCCGGCGCGGACGCGCTGCTCGCCTTCCGCGCCGAGGCCAGCGAGCACGCCCCCGGCGATCTCAAGATCAGCATCACCGACGTGCTCATCAAGGCGTGCGCGACAGCGCTGACCACCCACCCGGAGGTCACCTCCTCCTGGGGCGGGACAAAGATCCTGCGCCACCGCCGCATCGACGTCGGCGTCGCGGTGGCCGTCGGTGACGGGCTCATCGTGCCGGTCATCCGCGACGCCGACCGCAAGACGCTCACCGCCATCGCCCGCGAAGCGCACGATCTGGCCGCCAGGGCGCGGGAGCGGCGGGTGACCCCGGACGAGCTGGCCGGGGGCACGTTCACCATCAGCAACCTCGGCATGTACGGCATCGAGCGGTTCACCGCGGTGATCAACCCCCCGCAGTCGGCCATTCTCGCCGTAGGCGCCGTCACCCGCCAGCCGGTCGTACGCGGTGACCAGGTCACCATCGGGGCCACCATGGCGCTGACCCTGTCGATCGACCACCGCGTGCTCGACGGCGCCACGGGAGCCGGCTTCCTCACCGACCTGAAGAAGCTGATCGAAGAACCCATGCGGATCGTGCTCTGAATCCCCGATGGCCGGGTGCGTGCTCCTGCCGGGCCTGGTCATCTTCGCCCCGGCCAGCGGCCGCCCGGCAGGGGCTGCCGGCGATCGCCGCCTGCCTGGCCGAGGGGATCAGCATCAACGTCACGCTGATCTTCTCCCTGTCCCGCTGTGACGAGGTCATGAGCGCGTTCTTCGAGGGCATGGAACGGGCCAGGGACGCCGGCCGTGACCTGTCCTCCATCGCCTCGGTGGCCTCGTTCTTCGTGTCCCGGGTCGACACGGAGGCCGACGCGCGGCTGGACAAGGCCGGCACCGCGGAGGCGGCGGAACTGCGCGGGAAGGCGGCGATCGCGAACGCGCGGCTGGCCTACCAGCACTACGAGCAGGCCTTTTCCGCCGCCCGGTGGACGAGCCTGGCCAAGGCCGGGGCGAGACCGCAGCGACCGCTGTGGGCCTCCACCAGCGTCAAGGACCCGGCCTATCCCGACACCCGCTACGTGGTTGACCTGGTCGCTTCCGGCATGGTGAACACCATGCCGGAAGCCACCCTGCGCGCGGTCGCCGGCCACGCTCAGGTGCCCGCGGACTCGGTGCGTGGCCGCCACGAGGACGCCCAGCGGGTGCTCGGCCGGCTGCGGGCCCTCGGCATCGGCCACGACGACGTGGTGGCGCCCCTCGAAGACGAGGGCATCGCCAAGTTCGGCGCCAGCTGGGACCACCTCAGCCAGCAGCTGGCCGCCACCCTGCGGAGGCAGCCCGCGCGGCAGCAGGGGAGCTGACACGTGCCCGCAGGCACGACGAGTCCCGCAGCGCGGACAGGCATGGTGACACCGGGGAACGGAGCGTGGCGTGAAGCCGCAGGACAGACCTTCGTGATCGCCGGCGCGGGCCTCGCGGGTGCGCAGCCCCGGCGTCCCCTGAGGGGAAGGTTCCGGCGGGCGCTTGACCCGCACCGGTGACCCGCGCTGGCCGTGGTTCAGCTCTCCTGATGGCCCGGGGCGCGTTTGAGCAGCCCAGGACTGGGAACCAGCTACTGCCGCTACGAGGTGAGCGCCTGAGCCGGGCCAGCAGATGGACGCGTGGCCGCGGACGCGGCCGTCTGGCGGCGCCGCGTTCCCCGCTGGCTGCCTCGGGTACGTGGTGCAGCGTGGCAGGGCGGGTACATCAGGGGCTGTTTCCTTCCCGGCGGGAACACCCGTGGCGGGCTCGCCGGCATAAGGGTGCAGCGCCAGTGTCCGCCCCGCCCTGGACCTGCTGGCGGCGCCCCCTGTACGAAGCCGCGGGACTCCGGCGGCACGCGGCAGGCTGGCTGCTGAATATCTCAATGGGGGGTTTCCATGAGCATCCTGCAGCAGGCGGCGCGCCGGCTGGAGCGGTTCGGGGCGCTGGACAGGCTTGCCAGGCCGGTGGCCGGGGTGGCCGGCCGCGCGGTGCGGCCCCGCCCGGTGCGTAACCTGCTCAGCGGCACCAGCCTGGGGCATCCCCTGCACCCGGTGCTCACCGATGTGCCGATCGGCGCGTGGGGGATGTCGGCGCTGCTGGACGCCGTCGGCGGGCCCGCTGGCGAGGGCGCGGCTGACCTGCTGGTGGCGGCCGGGGTGGTGGCCGCCGTGCCCACCGCGGCGTCCGGGCTGAACGACTGGTCCGGCACCTGCGGGCCGGAGACGCGGGTGGGCCTGGTGCACGCGGCGCTCAACACCACGGCGCTGAGCCTGTACCTTGCCTCCTTGCTCGCGCGGGCCCGGGGCAGCCGGCGCCGCGGCAGGGCGCTGGGGCTGGCCGGGCTGGGGATGCTGCTGGCGGGTGGCTACCTGGGCGGCCACCTGTCCTTCGTCCGGGGCGTCAACGTCAACCGCACCGCCTTCGAGCAGCGGCCCGCCGGGTGGACGCCGGTGCTGGCCGACGCCGAACTGGCCGCGGGGGAGCTCCGCAAGGCCGGCGCGGGCGGCGTTGGGGTCCTGCTGTACCGGACGGCGGACGGGGTGCATGCCCTGGGCAGCACCTGCACGCACATGGGCGGCCCGCTGGAGCAGGGCACGATCAGCGACGGCTGCGTCACCTGCCCGTGGCATGGCAGCATCTTCCGGCTCGCCAGCGGGACCATCGTGCGCGGCCCGGCCAGCACGCCGCAGCCCCGCTACGAAACGCGGGTCCAGGATGGGCGCATCGAGGTCCGCGCGTGCCCGTGAGGCGGGAGACGTATGCCCGCGGCTCTGGGCGGGACGCGTACGCCTGCGGCTCCGGGAAGGTGGCGTTACCCGCGGTCCGGGAAAGGTCATGCAAGGCAGCAGGAAGGTTACACGAGACGGGAGGCAGGCATGGCGATCGCGGAGCGGACAGCACAGACCACATGGGAAGGCACGCTCCCCCGCGGCCGCGGGATGGTCCACGGGGCCACCGGGGCCTTCGGCGAGCTGCCTGTGACCTGGGCGTCACGGACCGAGCGCCCGGACGGGATGACGAGCCCGGAGGAGCTGGCGGCGGCGGCGCACTCCTCCTGCTTCGCCATGGCCCTGGCGCTGCGTATCGGCGAGCACACGGCGACCCCGGAGCGGCTCACCGTGTCCGCCACCGTGACCTTGGACGAGGTGGACGGCGTGCCCACGATCGTCTCCTCGGCCATCCGTGTCCGCGGCCGCGTGCCGGACCTCGACGCACCCGGCTTCCAGGCCGCGGTCGACGAGGCAGCCAGGCTCTGCCCGGTGTCGCGGTTGTTCGCCGGCGCACGGATCACCGTCGAGGCCGAACTCGAACCGCGATGAGTCCCCTGCGGACAGGGCCGGCCCGGGTGCTGCGCGTGCCCGCGGCCGCCGGGCCTGCCCCGGCGAGCGCGTCCAGGTGAAACCGGGCGGAGTCAGGGTGCGGGTCCATCCGGCCGGCGGCTTCCTGCGTGCCCAGCGGCGTGCTTGCCGCACAGCAGGCCCGGCACATGGCCCCGGCTCTGGCCGGGCAGGGGAGCAGCACCGGATGACAAAAGCCCCTGCACGTTCACCACGGCGGCTTACGCTGCATTTTCTTTGTGGAAACTACATGCTCACTGGGCATGTCCTGAGTGCCCCAGTCGCGCGGCCGCTCCCCAGCGGGCCGGGACGCTTGCGCGAAGCCGGCCCGCCTGCGGCCGCACCGCGGGCGGGATTTTACTGCCGCGGGGGGAGCGCGGCGACGAGCGGCGTGTCGACGCCGACGGTGCCGAGCTTGGCGGCACCTCCCGGAGAGCCGAGCGGCTCGTCGCGGCCGGGCAGTGGCTCGGCGAAGAACTTCGCGTTCTCCCCGGCGTAGACCTGCCACTTCTCCGGCAGGTCGTCTTCGTAGTAGATCGCCTCGACCGGGCAGACCGGCTCGCAGGCCCCGCAGTCCACACACTCGTCCGGGTGGATGTACAGCATGCGCTCGCCCTCGTAGATGCAGTCCACCGGGCACTCCTCCACGCATGCCCGGTCCAGCACATCCACGCAGGCCTCGCCGATTACGTACGTCATCGGTCTCCGCTCCTCAGTCTGGGTGCGCCCTGGTATTTAAAACAATACTACAGTAAAAATTACATCGTTCAAACGATAAGGTCCTGGCGGCCCAGAACACGGGCCGGCCTGCCCCGTCACCCTGACGGCTCGCGGGAACGCTCCCGCCGGCCTCACTCAGCCACGATGGCCACGCCGGCGGTCCAGGCTACTGCCGCGGTGGCGGCGGTGGGCTCGTGCGGCCTGCGCTCCGGCCGTCGCCATCAGGGCCAGCACGCTGGCCCAGGCGGCCACGCCGGCCCAGACCCACCCGCGGGCGATGGTGAGCATGAAGGCCAGCCCTGGGGTCTTGCCGAGGGTGGCGGAGGCCACCGCGTACATGCCGACCGGGAACACCATGGACCACAGCCGCGGCTCGTAGGCCAGCGGGTAGCGCCGGCGGACGTGCCGCCAGTAACCGAACAGCACCAGCAACGGGATCCACCAGCTCCCGAACGCCCACAGCACCACCGACAGGCCCACCAGGAAGGGGCGCAGCCCGGCGAGCAGCGGCGCCGAGCCGGGTGTGCGCAGCGCGAGGATGCCGGCGGCGGCGCGGACGCTGATGGCGGTGGCGCCCATCGCGATCCAGTAGGCCGGTCCCATCTCGGCCGGGGTCACCTCGATCAGCATCAGCCGCAGGAAAATGATCACGATCAGGATGACGTACAGCATCACGCCGATGCCCCAGAACGTGACCGCGACCTCCGGCAGGGCCTGGCGCAGCGCGGGCCACGGGGCCGAGGGGGCGACGCCGGCGGCGAGGACCGCCACCGACTGGGTGGCCACCACCCAGATCAGCCAGGTGCCGTTGAACTCGGCCAGCACCGGCCGGCGGGCGGCGGCGACGACGGACCAGGGCAGGGCGTAGGTGAGCACCAGCCACAGCAGCGCCCCGGCCGCCCCCAGGCCGAGGGCGATGCGGGAGTACCCGGCCATGGCCAGGCGGAGCGCGAGCACGTCGGTGCCGGCCACCAGCGTGAAATAGGCCATGGCCGTCACCGGGTTCCGCAGCGAGCGGCGGAACCAGCCGGCGTAGCAGACGGCCCGGGCGAGGTAGGCAGGCCCGAGGGCGACGAACCCGGCGGCCGTGACCGCCAGCGTCACATCGGAGATCACCGGGTGGCCGAGCAGCCCGGTGCCGACCGACACGATCCCGCTCGCCATGACGAACGCGAAATACCCCGGGTCGAACGTGGCGACGAACCGGCCGATGAGGCCACCGGGCAACGGGGGAGGCGAGTCAGCGGTCAGCGGGCGCTGGGCTGTCGCCAGGTCGTTGTCACCTGATTCTCCTTCAGGGGACGGCATCTCACCTCCTGCCCGGCTCGCAGGCGTACCCCATCTACCCCGGCAGGCGCCAAAAAGGCGGAGCCGGGACATTCGCCGGCGGCCTTGCCCCTCATCGCGGCGGCCATCCACCGGCGTTGCCCGCGCGGCGGGCTCAGTACCGCGCCGCGATGCGCCGCCAGCGGCGGCGTCCCGTGCCGGGCTCGTTCGGCCGCACCGCTTTCCTGCTGCGGTAGACGATGTAGGGGCGCCAGAGGTACCACAGCGGGTAGCTGAAGGCGTGCACGAGCCGGCTGAACGGCCACAGCCCGTAGAGGAACCAGGCCGCGGTCACGTGCACCTGGTACATGATCGGCGCCGCCTGGATCGAGCTGACGTCGGGGCTTCCGGTGAACAGGCTGCGGAACCAGGGCGACACCGTGACCCGGTAGTTGTAGCCGCCGCCGATCTCCTGGACCCCCAGGGTCAGGTAGATGCCGAGCAGGACGACGATGGCGAGCAGGATCAGCACCGCGTAGTCGACCGCGCTGGTGGTGGCCCGCACCCGCGGGACGAGCGTGCGCCGGAAGACGAGGAAGGCCGCGCCGATGAGCACGCCGATTGCCGCGATCGAGCCCGCGATACCGGAGAACGTCTCGTAGACGTCGTTCGGGATGCCCAGCATCAGCGTGAACGACTGGGGGATCAGGATTCCGATGATGTGCCCGCCGATGGCGGCGAACGTGGAGTAGTGAAAGATCGGGGAGCCCCACTTGAGCAGGGAGCGCTCCTGCAGCTCGGTGGAGCGGCTTGTCCAGCCGTAGCGGTCGTACTGCCATCGCCAGATGCACCCGACGACGAAGGTCAGCATCGACAGGTAGGGCAGGAGAATCCACCACCACATCTCGGCCTGGGTCACCGGCGCACCTCCCCCGGCAGGAGGACGTCCCCGGTACGGCCCTCTCCCGGCAGGCGGATGCCCGCGGTCACGCGGGCGCCGCCCGCGCCGCTATCCGCGGGCGCGCGGGCGTCCGCTGGCCAGCCCGTCCCGGGCAGGTGGCCCGTCCCGGGCAGGTGGCCTGTTCCGGGCAGGTGGCCTGTTCCGGGCAGGTGGCCTGTTCCGGGCAGGTGGGAGCCGTCGAGGAAGTCCGGCGGGGCGGACGGCCCCACGCCCACCATCTCCGCGGGCGGCCCGTCGGCGGCGAGCCGCCGGATCCCGTCCATGTCCTTGGGACGCAG
>Ga0209061_1004945_pt1 | contig 12227 bp, 12 predicted proteins | sample Coa_R1_10_FD_187157 | JGI IMG/M metagenome (GOLD analysis project Ga0209061, IMG submission 187157) | Surface soil microbial communities from Centralia Pennsylvania, which are recovering from an underground coalmine fire - Coalmine... | ecosystem: Environmental > Terrestrial > Soil >...
TCGCACTGGCAGCGGGCACGCCGAGACCAGAGCCAAGGGTTGTTCGGGAGCCTGGCTGAGCCTCCGGGCCGCGCTCCTGTCCGGTCCGCCCGACGGCGCCGATGTAGTGGTCACCTTCGAGCCCACCCGTCGCACCGATCTCAGCGGGCTCGCGCTCGCGGCGCGAGGTCTGACCGCCCGGGAGGCGGAGGTCGCGGCGCTGGTCCTGCAGGGCGCCAATACCCGGACGATCGCCGCCAACCTCTACCTTTCCCCGCACACCGTGCAAGACCACCTCAAGGCCATCTTCGCCAAGCTCGGTGTCAAGAGCCGCCGGGAGATGGTCGCCCAACTCGTCCTCGACTGATCCCTTCGGGGGATCCTGTCGAGGGCCGGTCGACGGAGGACCGAGTGGGCTCAGTGGCGCCGATGACGCGCTGGGGTGCCGGCGTGGCCTACTGCAAACGCGTGTTCGCTGTGGCTGCAAACGGGTATAAGCAGGACATGAGCGAGCAAGACCTGCCCATGACCTCACAACCGACGGAAGCCGCTGCCAAGGACCCGGATGAGTGGAAGACCGGAGACGAGCCGATGACCGGGGCGCAGGCGTCGTACCTCGCGACGCTGGCGCACGACACCGGCCGAAGCGTCCCTGACCACCTCACCAAAGCCGAGGCTTCCAAGCTCATCGACGAGATGCAGGCCGACAGCCCACGAGCGGGGGTTTCGCCGGACGGCGAGCGCTCATGACTGGCTCGGCGATCATGCCTGTGGGTTGGTTTCGCGGACGAGGTCCTAAGCGTCGGTCCGACGCAACGCCACTCGAGTCATCTTTCGCCGCCGCGGCCGGCCTGGAGATCGACACGATCGACATCAGGTGCGCTCGTCGATGAGGGAGAGCTCCTCGTCGGTGAGCGGCGGGAAGTGGAGGGCCTGGAGGTTGTGGTCCAGCTGCCAGGTCGAGCTGGCGCCGATCAGGGCGCTGGTGACCTGCGGGTGGCGTAGCACCCATTGCAGGGCGAGCTGAGCGAGGGATTGGCCCCGCTTTTGCGCGATCTCGTTGAGCCCTCTGGCTCGTTGGCGGTAGGCGTCGTCGATGGCATCGGGCGAGAGGAAGGTGCTGTTTTGCGCTCGGGCTCCATCGGGGATGCTGTCGCCGAGGTATTTGTCGGTTAGCAGTCCTTGGGCCAGCGGGCTGTAGACGATGAGCCCGAAGCCGTCTTCGCCGGCCAGCTTGAGCAGTCCGTTGTCTTCCGGGGTCCGGTCGAAGATCGAGTAACGGGGCTGGTGGACGAGCAGTGGCACGCCGGCGTCGCGCAGTAGTTCGGCGGCTTCGTGAGCCCGCTCCGGCTGATAGTTGGACAGGCCGACGTACAGCGCCTTGCCCGACTGGACGGCGCTGACCAAGGCGCCGACCGTCTCCTCGAGCGGGGTGGAGAGGTCCGGGCTGTGGCTGTAGAAGATGTCGACGTAGTCGGTGCCGAGGTCGCGCAGGCTGTGCTCGAGCGAGGCGAGGAGCGACTTGCGGGAGCCGCCCTTGAGGTACGGGCTCTGGCCGATGGGGTTGCCGGCCTTGGTGGACAGGATCAGCTCGTCCCGGTACGGCGCGAGATCGTTGGCGAGCACTTTCCCGAACGTCTTCTCGGCGGCCCGGGGCGGGGGACCGTAGCGGTTGGCGTTGTCGAAGTGGGTCACCCCCAGGTCGAAGGCGTGCAGCAGGATTTCCCGCTGGGTCTCGTACGGGTAGTCGGTGCCGAACTTCTGCCACAGGCCGAAGGAGAAGGCCGGAAGGTCGAGCCCGGAGTTGCCGGCGCGCCGGTATTGCAGGGTTTCGTAGCGGTTGTCGGCGGCTTGGTAGGGCGTTCCGTTGGCTGGCATGGGGGAAGGCGTCCGTTCTGTCGGAGCTGGGCGTAGACGCCGCCACGATAGAACGCTCGGTGCTGTCCGGACTACCGGTACCCGTGAAGCGCGTTGGCCGCGCTGATGGCGGCCGTGCGCATCCGGAGGTCCTCCATCCGCTTCCGTTCGGCGCGGATGTAGGCCCGCCGCTTTGCGTTGTGGTTGCGGATGACCTGGCGTGGACCCTCCGGCGTGTAGTCGAGGTGATCGACGCCGACCGCGTGAAGTATCGACCGCTCGAGGGGCGAAAAGTCCGTTGGGTCGTCGCGGTCGAAGCGCATCGGTTGCAGCAGTTTGACCGACTCGGTGTGGAGGATCCGTGCCATCTCCAGGATGTTGGGCGAGGAGGCATGCAGCATGAACGGGTGGACCAGGAAGACGTCACCGGCCTCTCCGGTGAGCTCGACCACCTCGCGGCACTGCGCGGCGATCGACTGCTGGTCGATCTGGGCGCTGAGGGGACCGTCCCGGTGCTCGTTGAGGTAGCGGGCGATGAGACCCACCGACTCGGGGAGGATGGCGGTCGGGCCTCCTTTTGCCGGAGTGTCGCTGAAGAGCGAGAAGATCCTGAGAACGAGATCGGGGGAGTCGAGATAGCGCCGGAATTCGTCGCCGTCGAGGTGCCATCCGGCCGAGGTCGGCGTCATTGCCTCGTACGGCTTGTCGCTGCTCCGGCCGAAGTTGGGGATGAAGCTGTCGGACCATGAGCCGGTGACCACCCGGTCCGGGCCGCCGGCGAGGTCGCAGGCCGCGCCCCAGACCATGGGGGCGGCCTCCTCCGGCATCCAGGACCGCTGCTTGGGCATCCCAAAAAAATTCTCGGACCAGGTGGCCGGGTCATGGGCGTCGTAGCCCACCCGCACCCAGAAGGTGCTCGTGGCTTCGTCCATGAAGTCCTTCGGGACTCCTCCCCTCAGGCAGATGTAGCCCCGGTCGACGAACTCGTCTACCTGCTTGTCGTCAAGCACCTGGTAGTCCATCCTCTTGCCCTCTCCCGTGTCTCTCTCACTCAGTGCTCGGCTCGAGCGGCCTCTCGGGCATCGCGCCAAGCGGCGAAGTCCCTTTCGATGTGGCGCGACCAGGCCCGGGTGTCGATCGCTGCGCTCTGGTACCGGCCTTCGGCGAGACGCTGCTTGCCGAAGGCATCCCGCAGGCGGAAGGTCCGGCTGTGGTCCAGGACGTCGCCGACCAGGTGCGGAGGAATGAAGGTGATGCCGGACGAGTTGCCGAGTACGACGTCTCCCGGCAACACCGTGCAATCTCCGATCTGGACCGGCCCGTTGACCGCCGCCACCGTTACGTCGCGGAGACCGGTCGGGTCACTGTCGCGATAGAAAAAGGTGGCGTCGAGGGCCGAGATGCCCGGGACACTCCGGACTCCGCCGTCGATCACCGCTCCCCGGCCGGTCCTGGCCACGATGGCCGTGGCCAAGCGGTCTCCGATGACGGTGCCTTCTCGTATCTTCCCGTGGATGTCCGCCACCATGACATCGCCGGGGGTCAGGGTCTCGATCACCCAGGTGTTCTGACTGCCCAGCGTCTCGCCGGCGGCCACCACCATGGCCGCGTCCAGATCGGGCCGGAACGGCATGAAGTGCGCAGTGACGGCTCGGCCGACCAGGACCTTGTCCGGGTTGGTTTGCTTCCACCCTCCTGCAAAACACCATTCGTAGCCGCGGATGTTGAGGACGTCCCACACCTCTTCGTGGGTCAGCTCGCTCAGAGCGCGTAGGTCGTCGTCGGGAACCTTGGGGCGCCCGTCCTCAAAACGCTCACCCTCCCAGATCAATGTCAGCTCGATGACGTCATCCGGATCCGGAAACATTCTCACTTGTCAAACTCCCTTTTCCGTAGGTATGCGGAGCGCCGAGCGGAGGCGCTCCAAGACCAGCTCTTCCTCCCCGGGGATCAACGTCTGCGGGTTGAGAGCGATGACGTCGTCACCGACCGTCCCGACCGAGACATGCGGATCACCCTCCCAGAGGGCGGCGACGACCTGGTCCCTGGTGCGTGGGCTCGTGGACGAGAACTTGACCATGGCCCGGCCGTGGGGCTGACCGGCCTCACTCGGATACCCCCGGCTGACCGTGATGCCATTGATGCCGTCCAGCCCGGTGATCCATGTCTGGACCATGGCCTCGTATCCGGCCAGCGTGGCGGCTTCGTCCTGGGACAGATACAGCTCGACGGCAGTGAGCAGGCCGATCAGCTCCTCCTTGCCGACCTTCATGCTCCGCCCGATCGATTGGTTGGGCGCCGCGTTGACCTCGCACCCCTCGATGATCGAGCGCTTGCCCAGCACCAGGCCGCTGGCCTGGGGCCCGCGCAGGCCTTTGCCGCCGCTGCAGATCACGATATCGGCGCCGGCGTCTCGGGTGTAGGTCCACAGCGATGCGATCGGTGGGATCTGGGCCGCTGCGTCGACGAGCACGGGGACGCCGGCGGCGTGGGCGATCTCGACCACCTTGGCCACGTGATCCGGTCCGGTGCCGAAATGGTTGCCCACGAACTCCAACACGCAGGCCGTCCGTCCTGACAGGGCCCGACGAAGGTCATCGGTGGTGCCGTCCACCTCGACGATCCGAGCTCCGGTGGCGCGGGCGGCATAGTCGTAGCCGTTGCGGTGCCGACGCTCGATGATCACCTCGGTACGGGTGACGCCGTCGAGGTAGGGAAGGGCGTTGTGAAGCTCCTGGTCGGTGCCGATCATGCAGGCGGTGACGGCGATCGTGATCCCGGCGGCTGCCCCGCAGGACACGTAGCCGGCCTCGTTGTTGGTCAGCTCCGCCAGCCGCTCGCCGACCCGTTGGTGCAAATCGACGATCGACACGAAGTGGCGCGAGGCCTGCTCCATGGCTTCGACCACTGGCGCGGGCATGAGCGAGCCACCCAGCCGGGTGAAGGTGGCAGCGGCGTTAACGACGGGTCGCAGGCCCAGACGCCCGTACGGGTCGCCGACGCGGTCGGTTTGTGGCGCGGCTACCACCGCTGGAGCTCCTTGATGAAGCGGGAAGCCGGCTCGACACCGAGCTGGCCGGCGAGCCAGGCGTCCATGCGGTCTCGGTCGATGCCGCCGCGGTGGGTTGCCGGCCAGTGCTCGACCGGCCCGCCCAAAGCGTCGAGGATCGGGGCGAGCCAGTCGATCCCGGTGGTGGTGCCGGGCTCCCCGGTGGCGGTGGCGACCGCGGCCCGCACGGCCGGTGCGTGGAGGGCGGGGTTGAAGAAGTCGAGCGTGTGGCCCACCGCATCCTCGGTGCCGGGCCGATACCGGATGTAGTCATTGAACTCTTCCAGCGGATAGGCGTTGGTCCGGGAGCGGGCCTCCATGGCCCGGTAGTGGACCAGGCCCTGGAGCCGCAGGGCCCGGAAGACGGGCCGGCGGGCGGCGGTGATCACGGCGAGGTCTCCGCCACTCACTGCGACCCGATCTCGATCCAGCTCCGGGCGGGACAGCAGCACCTCGGCCGCCCGTAGACAGTCGGCGGCGATGCCCCGGTAGATGTATCGCTCGGGATCGTGGAGGTCGAGGGTCAGGAGACCGGGATAGCTTGCCGCGAAGGTCATGTCCGCCAGTCGCTGGCCCCGGTGCATGGGGGTCAGCACGACGTAGCGACGGCGGTCGTGCCAGTCTGGCACGTGGTTGACGCTGCCGTAGGTGGGGATTTCAAGCAGCCCCGGGAAAGGGCCGTCGCCGGTCGGGATGCTGAGATAGCCGAAGAGTCGCACCGGGCCGATGCTGGTCATCCGCAGCGCGTAGAGGGTCCAGTCTTCCGTGCAATGCCGCGGCATCCGCTCGAGCACAGGCCGGGCAGCCATCGCGGCGAGCTCGTCGTCGACGGTGTCCCAGTATTTGTGGAAAGAGGCCCGCGCGTTCATGAGCCTTCTCCCGGCCCCTCGGGACTCAAGTGCTCCTCCAGAAATGCCTCCACCTGCGCGCCGACCCAGTAGGAGCCGGCGTCATGGGCTGACCCCTCGGTCGTCACCAGATGCTTCGGGCAGCTGAGATTCCGGTAAAGGGCGAACCCGCTCTCGGGAGGACAGACGTCGTCCGCGAGCCCGACGTACACGAGGGTCGGGCAGCGCACCAGCGTCCCGAAGTTGACCACGTCGAAGTAGGCCACCGTCTCCGCGACCAGCGACTCGTGGTCGGGGTGGAGCCGGAGGTACTCATTGATCTCCTCGTACGGGTACGAGTGGGTGAGTCGGGCCGAGTCGATGAAGGCAGCCAGATACGGGGCCCCGGACACGGCACAGCGCACGGTGTCGGCGGCCAGCGCGGCCAGCACGATGGCGAGGGCGCCCCCCTGACTGCTGCCGTAGACACCAATGCGGTTGACGTCCACCTCGGGGAAGGAGGCCAGTACGTCGACCGCCCGCAGGGCATCCAGGTAGAAGCCCCGGTACGCGTACGTCTCCTTGTCGACGATGTTCTCGACCAGCAGGCCGGGATAGCCGGGGTTGAAGCGGCTGTTGGAGCGGAGCTTGCCTCGGGGGGCGACGCCGAAGGCGGCGTAGCCAAGCTGCGCCCACGACTTGGGGAGCGTCGGATCCGACACGTAGCCGGGGGTCAGTAGAAGGCCGGGATACGGCGGGGTCAGGTACTGCTCCTTGGGGACGCAGTACCAACCCGAGATGTCGAGGTCGTCGGCGCTGCGATAGATGACCTCGTACACGTCAACCTCAGGAGTGCTCCGCTCGGGAACCGGGATGAGTCGGCTCCCGAGCGAGATCTCGGCGAGCGCAGTGACGTTGCCTGACCAGAACCGGTCGAAGTCGGCCGGTCGCTCGACTTCGATGACGCAGCGACTGGTCTCGTCGTCCTCCCGCTTCATCGTCATGCTCATGCGCCGGCACCCCCGACCTCCGACTCCGAACGCCGGACAGCGACGACATCGATCTCGACCCTGATCGCCCCGCCCATGCGGGACCCGACGGTGGTGCGCACGGGGTACGGGGCCGAGAAGCACTCGCGGTAGGCCTCGTTGAACTCCTCGAAGTCGTGGTCCACGTCGTGGAGGTGGGCCGTCACCTTAACGACGTCCTCGAAGTCCAGGCCGGCCTCGACGAGGACGGACCGGATGTTGCCGAGGGCCTGGATCGTCTGGGCTCCGACTGATGGCCCGGCCAGCTCGCCGGTGCCCGGGTCCGTCCCCCCCATCCCGGAGGTGAAGAGCAGGGGACCGACGACTACGCCCTGCGACAGCGGGCCGGTGGTCGGCGGCAACTGTGGACTGGTAACAACTTGCTTTTTCATCTTCCCTTTTTCTCTCCGTCACCCAACCGGGTGCTGCGGTCTCACTTGATCGCCCCGCCAATGCTCGCTCGGATAATCCTTCGCTGCACGATCAGGAACAGGATGACCACGGGTAGGGCGACGATGACGAGTCCCGCCGTGAGCAGTGTCCATGCCGTCAGATGATCGCCCTCGAAAGCGAAGATGCCTCGAGCCACCGGGAAGAGGCCGGGGCTGTTCAAGAACACCACCGGGCCGATGATGTCATTCCAGACGCCGAGCAGGGACCACAGGAACGTGACCACCATGCCCGGAGCGCAGAGGGGGGTCACGACTGACCACAGGTATTTCCAGTACGGGCAACCATCGATCTGCGCCGCCTCGTCCATCTCCAGGGGCAGGGTTCGGATCACCGAGGTCAGGACGATCACGCCCAGCGGAATGGCCGGTTCGACGTGCAGGAGGATGTAGCCGATCCGGTTGTTGTATAGATCGAGCGCCTTCGCCTCGATGAAGAGCGGGATGATGGCGATGGGCAGGAAGAACCCCACCAGCAACAGGCGATAAATGCCCTCGGACACCCGCACCAGCCCGCGGGCCAGGGGGAAGGCGATGAAAAGACTGAGCATGGTGGCCAAGCCGCCGGCGACCACCGAGTACAGCGTGGTGTTAAGCAGCTGCGGGCCAAAGTCGCCGGTCGTCCAAGCCGAGGTGAAGTTGCGGAACTGCGGATGCAGCGCTATTGACAGCGGTGACGCCGTGAACTCGGCAGGGGTTTCCAGCGAGATGTTGATGACGTAGAGAAGCGGTATGAGGAACACCAGGACGATGCCGACGGCCATTACCCAGCGGAAGGTCACTCCCTGGCGTTGGCGCGCGCCCGTCACAGACGCCATAACCTCAGTCAACGGCTCGCCTCTCTCTCGCCCGCAGCCAGTACTGCAACGGGATGGCCACGATCAACGTCAGCACAAACAGGATCACGGTGAGGGCGGACCCGTACCCGAGGTTGGCCGATCCGCTGAAGGCGGAGTTAAAGGCCAGGATACCGAGGGTGTTGGTGCCGAACTGCCCGTCCGTGAGGACGTAGATCAGGTTATAGGTCGTGAAGGAGCCGACGACCGTCAGGAGCACGACCACGGTCGTGCTCGGAGCCAGCAGCGGCCAGGTGACCAGCCAGAATCGCCGCCACCAGCCGCAACCATCGACCGTCCCGGCCTCGAACATCTCGCGCGGGATGGCGCGCAGGCCACCGATGTAGATGAGGGTGCCGAAGCCGATTCCGGCCCATGTCTGGACGAAGACCACCAGTGGCAGGGCCATGGTGGGAGAACCGAAAAATCCAGACGAGAAACCGATGTGCTTGCCCAGAGCGGCAACAGGCCCAGCGGAGGGATCGAAGATGAACAGCCACATCAAGCTGATGACGGTGGCGCCGAGGACCGTCGGCATGAAGACGGTGGCTCGGAGGAAGCCGTCGCCCTTCCGCGCTCCCGCCAACCGGTGGGCCAGGAGCACCCCGCCGACGGTGGTCAAGACGGTGTTGCCAAGCACGAAGAGGGCGGTGTCCTTCAGTGACTGGTAGAACAGTGGCCCTTCGGTCGTGAAGGCAGCGGCAAACTGCTGGAAGCCGGTGAAGTTGGTTGAGACGCCGGGGAAGGCCGAATAGTTGGTGAAGGCGACGACGATCGTGCCGACTCCGGGCACGATCCCGAGCCCGAAGTAAAACAGCAGGCCTACGCCGAGCCCGGTCCACATGAAGATGCGGGACCCACGCGACCACCCGGCAACGCCGCGGCCGCGTCGCCGAGCTACTTCCGCTTGCCGGGCCCGCCGCCCGGGAGCGGCCTGCTCCGGAGCGGCGGCACGCGTCCTCTTGGGGGCCAGCGCCGGGGTGGCGCTCATCAAGGCCAACCCTTCTGGATCGTCTCGGCCGCGGCCTGCGGGCTCTTGCTGCCCTGGGCGACGTCGAGCAGCATCGTGGGCCAGTTAGCCGACTGATCGTAGAAAGATCCGCTGGCGGGGAAGGCGGGCTCGATGAGGGGGGAGTCCCAGCCCTTACCGAACCAGTTGCCCATCGTCTTTGCCGTGACACCCGGGAAGTGGTCGCTGCCCACTTCGGTGGAGGAGGCGCCGGTGGCTACGATCCACTTGGCGTACTCCTTGGGGCTGGAGAAAAACGCCAGCCACTTCATCGCCGCATCCGTGCTCGGGGCGCCCTTGACGACGTTGAACGTCTCACCAACGCTGAGAACGGACTTGTTGTCGGCCGGATTGTTGCTTCCCGGCACCGGGAAGTACCCGAACTGGTACTTGCCCTTGCTGTCCTTCACGACGGACCCCACGTCCCAGGATCCGTCCAGCAGCATGGCTGCTTTGCCGGACGCTATTGACCCGGGCATCTGCGTGTAGGAGGTGCCGGCGTACCCCGGCTCCAGGTACTGGGCGACGGCGTGCAGCTCGGACAGGACCTGGATGTCCTTGGGATCAGTCCACTTCACCTTGTTGTGGGTCAGAGCCGAGCTGAGGTCATCGTTGGGGAGGGTGGAGCCCCAGACGTCCTCGTAGAGGGCGTCGTACAGGAAGGACAGGTAGGAGCCGCCAACGCCGCCAAGGCCGTCGAACAGCGGAATGATCCCCTTGGACTTGAAGGTCTGAAGGACCTTGATGAACTCGTTGTAGGTGGTTGGGACCTTCAGCCCATATTTCTTGAACAGCGTCTTGTTGTAGAAGATGCCAAGGTTCCAAGCTGTGTAGGGAAGGCCCGTCTGCTGACCCTTATACAGGTCCGACGCCAGGGCTGCCTTTTGGTAGTCCTTGAGGAAGGACTGACCATTGAGCGAGATGAACGCACCGCTGGTCGCCCAGAACTGCCCGGCCGTCTCGGTGCTCCGGGAAGCGTGCAGTGGCAGGGGGTTGACCGCCGTGGTGTTGGTGACGATGCCCGCGGTGCGGTTGTCCACCGTGGTCTGCAGGAGGGTCTTGTACGGCCCGGAGGTATCCGGGGCGTAATCGAGCTCGACCTTTATGTTCGGGTACTTCTTCATGAAGTCCTTGTTGATCTGGTTGAACGGGCTGGTAGCCGTACCGTGCCAGGTGGCGATCTTCAGGACTTCCTTGCCGCCGGAGCTCTTGCCCCCTGAGCTCGAGTTGGCGCTCGAGTTCGAGCCGCAGGCGGCGACGAGTAGTGCCATACCGGCACCGGCGGCGATCAGGGACGTGCGGCGCAGGCGCGGCGTCACCCGTCCAAAGTGTCTGGGAAGTTCAGGTTGTCTCATAACACTACCGTCCCTATGGATATGGTTTGTTTTAAGAGAGAGCAAGGCAGGTCGCGGGGTCGGCTAGGTGAAACCGTGAAGCGCATTGGCGGCAGTGACTGCGGCGGCGTGCAGCCGGATCTCCTCTATCCGCTTCCGTTCGGCCCGAATATAGGCTCGGCGTTTGGCCCCATGATCTCGTTTTCGCTCCCGGGGCCCTTCCGGGGCGTAGGCGAGCCGATCCACACCTATACCTTTGAGAATCGACCGCTCCACGGGTGAGTACTTCGAGGGGTCCTCCCGGTCAAAACACATCGGCTCCCGGAGCTGGATCCCCGGGTTGTGCATGATCCGGGCCACCTGCAACACGTTCGGCGACGGCGCATGGAGCATGTAGGCATGGATGAGGAAGACATCGCCGGCGTCGCCGGTCAGCTCGACGACCTCGGTGCACTGCTCGGCGATCGCCTTGAGACCCATATCCACGATGTGCGGGCCGTCGCGATGTTTATTGAGATAGCGAGAAATGAGGGCTACCGACTCGGGGAGCAGGACGGTGGGTCCCCCCTTGGGCTGGACATCGCTGAAGAGGGCGACCGTGAGCAGGGCCAATTCGGGAGAGTCGAGGTAGCGGCGGTAAGAGTCGCCGTCAATGTGCCAACCACCTGTCTGCGGGGTGGGAGCCTCATACGGGACGTCACTGCCATTGCCGAAGTTGACCACGAAGCTGTCGCTCCACGGCCGCTGGAGGGTCCTGTCCTCGCCGCCCAAGAGGTCACACGATGCCCCCCAAACTTTTGGCACGACATCTTCGGGCATCCAGGCCCGGTGGCGGGGCATCCCAAAATAGTCCTCGGACCACGTTGTGGGGTCGTGCGGGTCATATCCGAGGCGGATCCAAAAGTTGTCCGTGGCTTCCTCGATGAAGTCCTGTGGTATCGCACCTCTGAGGCAAATAAACCCGCGGCTAATAAACTCCTCGACCTGGTCGTGGTCGAGGACGCGGTAGGGCATCGGCTAACGCTCTCCTGTCGTCCTAATGCAATATAATCACCAAAGACGCGCTCGCCCATTGCGGCGGGCTGTGCCTGTTGTTAACTCGTCGTCACCATGGGCACGCCGCTAGCGCAGCCGCCCGAAGTTGGGTCGCGCGAGGCTTCCCCCCAAATATTGACCTTGCGACACTGTCGCAATATTTCGACGCTTTTCGGCATCATCGCAAGGAGGCTTCCCTGCGACCTTTGCGACACTGTCGGAAAGCTTGCGTCACTGCTGAAACTGGGGCGAGAGTACCATCGGCGTCCGATGGAAGTCAACCGTTCTTCGCGTCGAGGTGAGGTCCAGTCAATACACCGCGCTCTTGACATCCTCGAGGCCGTCGGACGGCATGGTGAGGTGGGCACGAGTCAGCTTGCGCGTGACCTTGACCTGGCCGTGTCGACCGTCCACAGCCTTGTGCGGACGCTCACGGCTCGGGGATATCTTCTCCGCGGCCGTTCGGGATACCGCATCGGGCCGGGTGCGACAACGTTGGCCTGGAAGTGGGACGCTCGGTTGTCGCTGTCATTCGTACTCGAACCGGCCTTGCGGCAGCTGGCTGAGGACACCGAGCATGCCGCGGTCGCCGCCCTGGTCGTCGGAAAGGATGCCCACATCGTCGGGTATCAGCCCGCTCCGGGTCTGGTGACGGTGGGTCCGGGCCCACAGGGGCCGACGAACCCGTTGAGTTGGGCCACGGGCCGCGTGGTCGTCGGCATGACCCGCCGGCCGGACTGGCCGGCCTTCGTTGCCGCCGGCGGCCAGGCCGAGCCGGAGTGGTCAGAGGAAGACTGGTATGTCGAGCTGGAACGGATCGCCCA
>Ga0209061_1004946_pt1 | contig 12226 bp, 14 predicted proteins | sample Coa_R1_10_FD_187157 | JGI IMG/M metagenome (GOLD analysis project Ga0209061, IMG submission 187157) | Surface soil microbial communities from Centralia Pennsylvania, which are recovering from an underground coalmine fire - Coalmine... | ecosystem: Environmental > Terrestrial > Soil >...
GGCTGCAAGGTCGGGGCCTGCAGTTTCAGCGCCCACCTCACCCTCACCGGGGTGCCGTGTCCTCTAACGGGTACTGGGAGATTGCCCGCCGTGCGGTGCGGACGCGGAGCCCGGGTGGCTCCGCCGCCCTCGTCTATCGAGGTATCGTCAAAGAGTGTGGAAAAGCGGACGGCGGTCGGTTACCCTCATGGTGAGAAATCAAGTTAACCTGAACCGGGTGGGAGACCCGGAAGGAGGGGAACCGCCGCCATGCACCAGCAGAGCACAGCGACCCCCGCGTCGTCAAGCGTCACTTGGGGTATAGGATAACGCCCGCCAAAGTCACACTTTCTGTCACACCCTCCCCTGTTCCGCCTGGTGGAACCCCCTGGCCTGCGGGGTCTGCGGGGTCTGCGGGGTCTCCCGGCACCCGCGTCCGGCGTGGTGTTCTGGGTATCGAGATGCGGAGTCCGGCGGGTGCCCTATGCCTCTGGCCGCGTCTTGCTGTGTTCTGTTGAGGTCCATGGGATAGATCGCGGGATTTCCCCCGAAAACCGCTGGAAATCGTCGAATTCCTCCTCCCGCCGCCGCCCATGGAGATTTAGGAAAGTATAGTCTTGATAAACTCCCAGAGCTCCCACCCGGTCGCCTCAGGTGGGCCACCCACCCCGCAGGCAGAGGCTCCCCCTCCAGGTCCGCTCCAGGGCCTGCCTCAGGCCAGGGCCACCACCGGGGCCAGGGCCATCACCGCGAGGAGGGCGCCAGGGCCGCCACTACCGTGGGCCAGGGCCACCTCCGTCCCCGAGGGCCGCCTCCTCTTCCCGTCCGCCGTGCCCGGTGCCGGTGTCGTGTGGGGCGCATGAGAGGGCGTGACGAGAAGGAGGAGGTGTGAGGCGAGAGGAGAGAAGACGGTGCGTACAGCGTGAAGGCGGGTGTGTGTGAGAGGTGTGAGTGTCGCCCGTGAGAGAACGTGCCCGGTCCGCAGGAGAAGGGGGTCAATGAGTGAGGAGTCCGTGTGAGAGAGGCGTCAACGTGTGGCGGGAGGAGACGGTGACGGATGAGTTTCTGGCAGAAGAAGACGTTGACGAATCAGTTCCTGGCGAGAAGAGACGTTGACGTGTCGTTCTCCCGAGACGTGCCGTGTGTGGAGGAGACGCCGGGGTGTCACGCCTGTGCTGCGCCGCAAGGAGGATGTGCTGTAGACGCGCACTCCCGTGTGGGAAGATGTCAATGCCTGATCTTCTGTGCGGGGAGAGTGTCAAATCCTGAGCTTCTGTGCTGAAAGACCGTCACGGTCTGAGAGTGTGGGGTGGGAAGCGTCACGGCGCGGGGCACAGGATGGGCCTAGGGACGTCGCGTCCTGCGGTCCTGAGTTTGCGCCGCGTCAACGCCTGATGGTAGAGTGGGAGCGATGGGGATCGTGGAGGTGATGGTGCGGTGCCGAGATATCGCTACCGGATCGGCGCGCGAATGCGGACGATCCTGCGCTATTTTCCGGATGATGGGGGGCCTCTGCCCCGCTCGCTTCTCGTCCGGATGCTCCAGGATGACTACCTCATCAGCCGGCAGGCGGCGCATCAGGCCCTGGCCCGGGCCCTGAGGCAGGGCCTGGTGGCGATGGAGGGGGACGAGGTGGCGCTGGCCCGGCGCGTGAGGAGGACGGGTGCGGGAGGCTGACGAGGGCAGGTGTCCCTTTAAAAGGGGGGTCGTCCCGAGGGCTTGGAAACGGATGGTCTGTACGGCTCCGAGATAGATGCGTGGAGGGAAGAGGAATAGGTGCCTTCATGTGTGGCTCTGGCGCAGGAAGCAGTTTTTGAGAGGGGAACGGGCCTTTTTCTGCCGCTAGTAATCGTAGCGCCAAGTGGTGTGGCTTTCTTAGCGTAGGGATGAGGGGACCGCCGCTCGGCTGGAAGGAGACTCAGAACCGCACGGATGCCCCGCATGAAGGAAAGAGGCCGTAAGCCATGCTGTTCTTGTTCTTCCCCCCGGCTCTGGCTATCGTGGGAACTGTCATTACGGGGTGGCCATTCCTGCTGTTCATCGGGGCGTTGTATATCGTTGATCTGTGTTCTTCCGGTTCAGACCTTTCTACGAGACTATCGTGCTACCGACATTCCTGCAGTGCCGTTGGGGGTGGCGGCGAATGTGATCTCGTCCTGGGGTTATATTCGTTCGATAGGTTGCATTGGGGGGCCGGTTATGTCTCATGCCACAAAGATTAAGAATGTTCATGACCACAGGACTTATTGGGTCTCCACCCTCAGGAATCCCGCCGGTGTATGGGAGACGGCGATCCTTGAGGCTGGATTTTTGGGGCTTCTTTTGCCGAAAATACTCTGTGGCGTCTCTCCCTTAACGCCGGAGCAAATATCCCTGTTAGGGCCAGACGCTGGGTTGAATCTGATGGCGCGGGGTATTCTCCTTATCCCTGTTAAGGCGATCAGTGAAGAAAACATCAATTGGATCCATGCCAAGATAGTAGACATTGCGCGCGATTATCCCAGGGACATATGGCAGGGCATAATAGCCAAGGTGGTGCCTGAGTACCTGCGCGGTCAAGGGTTGCTTGAGGATGACATCGGAGGGGATACACCCAAGGATGATCGTGCCATAGAATCGATATCCAGCATCCTGGAGGAGTCGTTATTCGAGAGAGCAGGAATTTTGGCGCAGGCTCTCATTATGTGGGCCGATGCCGCGAAGGACCTCTTTCTTCAAATAGGCGTCCAAATAGGAGAAGGAGGGGAAGACGGACGCGAGATACCGCTCGATGGCCTTCACCAAGAGACCCTGCTTTTCTTCCTCCACGTCATGGACAGAATTGCGTGGGATCGTATCCCGAAGTACCGGGACACCTTCATACTTTCGCTTCTCGCGGCAACTTACGCGGCGTTGACCCAGAGGCATGTAGAGTGGGTTCGGACCCTTACTATGAAAAAATTTCTCGAGTTGTTCGACGCCGCGCAGAACGAATATGGTGAATATCAATTTTACCGTTCCGGCCAGAATCCCAAGGGAACTCTCTTTTGGGAGTTCGGGAAGAAGATTTCCCGGATCATGGAAGGTGAGTACGATATAGCTATCATGGTGCCAGTAGAGCACTTTGTTACTAAATGCTTAACATCTATCTCGTGGGATAAAGTATTCTGGCCTCTGGGATGAATTATTCGTCGTCGCACATTAGGGCGCCGTGATGGCCGAGAAGGTCATCAGAGCACTTCGACGGAAGCGCGGACGGCGACGTGCTGGAAGGCGGCCGACAGGGCGGACGCCGCGTTGTCGCAGGGGAGGCCCTGGACCGCCTCGAGGAGGAGCTGCGCCACAGGCCACAAAGCATGGTGGGGGCGGCTTTCTCCGAAGAAACCGTCCCAGGCGAGACGTAGGGCAATAACCTTCTGTGTGTCTGTGAACTCGTGATCTATCTCGAGCACATGGAGAACTTTAGCGGCTCCCGGGATCCCCTCCAGACCTGGAGGCACAGGAGGAAGCCCCTCGTACGATATTGAATCCCCTAATCGCATCCTTCATCGCTCCCTTCTGCGCCCGGGGGAACCTGTGCGGGGTCCGCTCCCGGGCGCGTGTTTTTATGGCGGCGACGTTCGCCGGACCACGGTTACGATTGCGCTCTTCATGATGATGACCCCGCCTTCCATTAACACCTCATACGTCCTCACGCCCGCGATGCGGCCCTCGATCATCTCGCCCGTCACGAGGTAGACCTGGACCGTCTTCCCCACAAGCTCCCCTAAGTAGCCGGAGCGATCGTCTCTCGGGGGCCCTCCTCCTCGCGCGTCCGGTGCCCGTCCTGCCCTCGAAGGAGAGCCGGGGCCGGGGCGCGGAGGTGCGGGCTCGGGGCCCGCGAGCTTGCGGAAGAGCTCCTGGGCGTCGGGATCGCGCGTCATACCGTCACCTCCTTCGCAACGATGGTGGGGATCGCCGGAGGGTGGCAGGTACTGCACGCCCACCGCCCCCAGACCGACAGCCAGAAGGTGCGGCTCCCGCATCCTCAGCAGGGCTCCTGGGGGGCGGGAGGAGCATTCTCGGGACGCAGCCCGCGCCGGGGGAGCGGCGCGTCGGGAGAAGGCAATATTGTGAGAGCCCGACGCCGCCTCACGGGGCCGCCTCCCGGGCGGAGGCGTCCTCCACCCCCTGCGGAAGAACGAGACCGGCTTCTGGGTGCTCAGCCACCCAAGCGGCGACCGCTTTCCAAAGGGCGCGTGCGTGCTCCGGGCGGAGGCGGCGAATTTGCCCGCGACGATACCGATAGATCCTTCTACGATTGAACTTTGCGTGCACGCAGATGAACTGGACGGGGATCGCCCGCAGCGCCGCACGCAGAACCTCGTCCTGATGGCTCTCCGCGTCAAGGTAGAGAAGCGCATAGTAGAGTCGCGCAAGGGTGTCGGCATCGAGAGTTGCGAATCTTCCGGCGCGGAATCGGGAGACTGTTTCTCGTTTCATGTGGGCTACCTCCGCGATCCGGGCGGCGGGATGGCGGTGGCACCAAGCTCGCAGCTTCTCCACGTCCGGTGTGACCGGGGCGTAGGAGGTCGTCGTCTCGTCCCTGCTCGCGATGCCCGCACGCACGAGGGCGAGCCGCCGCTGGTGCTTGCTGAGCGGCACGACCGCTCCGAAGATCGGGTCGGGGACGAGCCGCACGTCCGCCCGACGCATTTCTCCCCGCGTGGCCGGATGCCCGGGGAGGCCGTCGGGGCCGATGTAGCGGGGGTCGGGGAGCGCCAGGTACTCGCGGGCCAGGTCTCCCAAGGTCTGCACGACGGAGGAGCCATCGAAGGAGTCGGTCGAGCGCCCCCATGTTAGATCGACCGCTCTTCCCGTCCTGAGGTCGCGCCACTTGAGGGCCTTCCACCTCTCCGCCCGCGGCTCGTAGGGGGCGATCACTCGAAGTGGCCGCGCGAGGTCGCAGCGGGACCGGTACGGGCAGGGGGAGCTCGGCTCCGGGCATCCAGTGGACTCTCGTCTCAAGAGCCTGCACCTGCCTTCGGGGAAGGCCGCTCCGCCCCACGGGCTCCGGACGGGGACCGTGAGGACGAAGGCGAACGGGCGGAGGCCATCCTTTCTCGCCCCGCGCGTGAGGAGATCGGGCCTGCTGAGCGTGAGGCGGAAGGCGGCGGGAGTGTCGCGGTCAGGGAGAGTGTCGAGCGCCCTGCGGTCTCCCCGGGCCGCGCGGACGGCCGCCTCCCACATGGCGGCGATCCACTCGGGCCGCTTGAGGTGCCCGAGCGCGTGATTGCTCCACTTCCGCAGGATGATCCGGCCTCGACTCCCTACATTGAAGAAACAGAACCGCTTGGGTCCAGCGATGTAGGCGTAGAGGGAGCGGTCAATCGCTTCCGGGTGGGGTGTGTTCTCGGGCTCGAGCTTCCAGAACGGCCCCCCGCACGGAGCGAGTAGGGCGAACCGGTCCCGGAGCGCATCGACCTCGTCATAAGACAACGCCCGCACCGCCTCGCGGCCGTCCGGGAGCCGGTGCGTTCCTCCGGGGCACCGGATGAGCCCGCCCTCCTTGGTCGAGATGACGCTGAACGAGTCGGTGTCGTTCGCCGCCCACGTTCCTCCGCGCTCGCGGATCGCCGCCTCCATGAGGGCCATGGCGAGACGGCAGGCGGCTGGAGGAAAAGGAGCGACGAGGGGGTTGAAGTACGGGCCCGGGCGCTCCCCGTGCGGGGATGTCGAGAGGATCGGCTCCCTGCCTCCCGCCCACACGCGGACGGTCTCGCCCTCCTCCCCCGCGTCGTCGACCTCGCAGTGGACCCCGTAGGCCATCGGTTCGGCCACGGCCTTGAGCGCCGAGGCCCGAAGGCTCTCCCGCCGCTCGACCTCGGTGTCCCCCGCCGCGCGCGCGAGCTCCGCCCGCTCCTTCGCGTCGATGCGGGCCCGGAGGAGGTCACGGAAGGGATCACCCATCGGGTCCAGCGTGATCCCCCAAGCGGTCATCGGGAAGAGGTCCTTCTGGCGGCCGTGAGGGACGACCCGCAACACTTTCCGGATGCGCGGCATCCGTCCGGTGCGGACGAAGCTCGCGAGCACGTCGGGGAGCGCCCACCAGAACGCCGTGCCGGGCGCCGCGTGGACCCGGTTCAGCATGAGGAGCCACGACGAGTCTACGTTCGCCTGGATCGGCAGGATGCCGCCCTCCGGTTCGACGAGGCAGACGGCCAGGAAGTCCCGCCACGTCTCGGGCCGGAGCAGGTCCTCCGGCCGCAGGCACTCGAGCCGGGCGAGCGTCGGAGCGGTATCGTCCACCACCTCCACCCGGTCGGCCGCGAGCACGTCCCACAGGCCGAGGAGGACGGCCATGATGAGGTAGGTCGAGGAGATGTCCACGAGCCGGACGGGGACGATGACGCGCTGGATGTGCGCCTCGGTCCAGCCTCCGTGCAGGGTGCTCATGAAAATCCCCAGGGTGTCGCGTGGAAGAGTGGGCTGGTGCTTAAGAAGCGGGACCACCCCGATGCGCTGGAGCAGCCCCTTAGCGATGCCGGCGCTCGATTGGAGCCGGTGCGGCAGGAGGGCGGACGGATCGAGGTCGGGCGTGTCCTCGGCGCGTGACCGCAGGGGAAGGACCGGGGACGGGATCCTCGTGAAGGGGAGCGCGTTCCACTCCGCCCGGAGGCGCTGGAAGAGTAACCACGAGGCGTTGATATCGTCACACAGGTAGTCGAGGAGATCGGGCGAGACGCGGCCGTAGCGGACCGCGCGCTTGCGGTAGGCGATCCCCGTTTTCTGGCAGGCGCCTTCGAGGGTCAGCACTTTCCCCCAGAGGACGGACGCCCACCGCCTGAGGTCCAGGAACCGGCCCTCGAACGGCCTCCGGCCTCCGCCCTCCCTCCGCGCCATGTCGGCAGGGTGGAAGCTCCCCCACCGGATCACCGCGCGCGGCCCGTCCATGGACCTCACCAGCACGGCGGGCTCGAAGGCGCTCGCGCGCAGCCCGCGCCGCGTCCTGCGCCCCCGGGGGGAGGCAAGACTGAGGCGGAAGCCCCGCCTCCACCGCCGTCGTCCCTGTGCCCAGTGGACGGCGAGCGCCCCCAGGTCGAAAGGCAGGTTGAACCCCACAATGAGTGCCCCGAGGTCGTAGCCCTCGGAGATGAGGAAGGAGCAGAACTCCTCCCGGGAGAGGAGCCGGAGCCCATGGTGCGCGGCGTACTCGCGGACGCACCGCTTGCCCGCGCGCGAGAGGCCGTCTCCCAGAAAGAGACCGCGCTCGATCACTTCGTAGCTCCCTTCGTCCGCCTCGCCGCCCGTCCACGTCGCCAGGAGATAGCCGCCGACGAGGAGGCGCTGTGAGGCGTCCGTGGTTGTCTCGATGTCGAACACCAACACGCGCTCGCCGTACCGGAGAGTCCTCCACCCGCGCCGGTCGGCATCGTCCTTCGGGCGGAGCGGCGCATCGACGGGCTCGACGAAGCAGCGAACGCCCGGCGTGAGCTCGATCATGACTCCTCCTCCATCTCCGAGATCACCCGCTCCACGACGGCCCGGGCGGAGCGAGCCCCCTCCTCGAAGATGCGCAAAACGTCGATCACGCCGTGGAGCAATGCCCTCTGCCGGTCCCGCTTGGTCCGGGGCCGCCGGACTTCGAGCGGAAGGTCGCGCTGGCGTTCGCTGGCAAGGGCATGGCAGGTCAAACAAAGGGGGACAGTCCACCCCGGCTCCGCCGCACGGCCGGCAGGATGATGGCGCTGGATGATCTTCCTCTGAACCCACGTGGGCAATTCGCTCCAGGACACTCCCGTGAGGGTTTCGACCTTATCACACCCGCACGTTGCGCATACAGGGACCGGCTCCCCGAGCCGGAGCCGCCGTCGGCTTTGGCGGATCAGGCGGGCGCGTTCGGCGTTACGAACCGTAGTCATCGATGGCGAGCGCCCCGCGTCGCGCCCCTTGCCGCAAGACTGCGCGGTCGAAGACGAGCCGGTGACGTCGACCGCTCACGTCCACGGTCTTGCGCTCGCGTTCCAGGCGACGGAGCTGGGTGTCGTCTCCCGTCTCGACGTACTGCCGGACGGCGTTCCAGTAGCGCCCGAGGATTGACTTCTCGCGTGGGTCCCGGATGGCGACGCGCGTATAGCGGCCGTCAGGCGTCGGCACCGGGAGACGCCGGAGAGGCTCGCGGCGTGGCGCCCGGGCCAGAACGGTGCGGCGCTTCCCCCCGGGAGGCCGACGTTTGATGAAGTGACCCCGGGGATTGGGTCGGCCGAACCGGTCGTAGCGCTGGGGGCGCGCCATCACCCGTCACCTGCGCACGCCGTGCATCGGTACGTGCGCCCCGGGGGGAGAGGGGCCCCGCACCCCACGCACATCTCGTTCCCCCCGTTCGCCGCGCGAGAGAGCACGAGCTCTTGCGGCGCAAAACCCGCCTGCGCTGGAGAGGATGTGTTGTCGACCACAACCCGCCAGAGGCCGACGCCAACATGCCCGTCGTCCCCCGCCCGTTCAACCCTGATCCCGTTGGTCCCGAATCGCCGGTCCGCGATCCGGCGGAGCAGGTTGCCGAGCCTGCGGGTCAGTTTCCCGCCCCGCTCGTCCATATGTTGGATCAAGGAGGAAGGTAACGAGTCCCGGAGCTCGTCGTCCGCGAGCACGTCCCGTGCGACCTGAGCGGCCCGAACAGGCTCGTCTCCATATCGGGAGCGCCAGGCTCGGAGGAATCGGTGAATCTCCGATGCCTCCTCATCAACCGCCTCGCGCATCACGGCGGCGTTTGAGAGAAGCCCATGAATCCCGAGAACCTCCAAAACCCCACCAACAATTTGTCGCCACTGGGAGAATCCTGCGAGCAGGGGAATATGCGGATCAGGGCATCCAGTCGCCCACCACGCGCGCACCCCGACAAAGATGCCCCACACCAAACGCCCGCGGCTTTGCAATGCCCATGCGTTGAGATCGGGGCGAGTGAATGTGCGCAGGTACGGCTCCGACAACCGCGTGTCCAGCCGGCACCAGCCTGCCCGTCTGCCGATGTCACGACCGATCACAACGTTGTTCCCGCAGCAAAAAATCACCGTGCGATTCGGATAGGTTGGAGCATGGTTCGTCCCCAGAAGTCGGCTCGTCCAGAAATCCGCGGTCACGGCCTGCGCCAGCGCGGGGCTTTCCAGCCGACGGTGGACCTCGTCCAGCCAGAGAATGGTGTGTCCCTCATGGAGCTTGGCGGTGTAGGACTTGCGCCACTCCGCCTCGTTTTCGGGTTCCGGCATCACACCGACGCATCCCCCAGTCGCCACCGCCACGCACAGGCCGACGAGGGCGGATTTCCCGGACCCCATGACGGGCGAATCAACCACGAACAACGGTGTGCGGCCCCGGATTGACGGTCGGAGCACCGCCGTGAGCATCGCGGCATACCCCGCGGCCCTCGACGCATCGTCCTTGAATGCGAAATCCTGGAACGCCTCGTCGAGCACCTGGCGCGCGGCCGCGAGGTCGCGCTCAGTCGGCACCTCCGGGATATCAAGGCCCTCGATCTCCGGAGGAAGCACCAAAACCGTCTCAGATTCAGGATCGTAGCCTGAGTGTGTGACGACCTCACCGTTCGACCGAACCAATGGGGCCGTCGCAATCCCTGCGAGTGGCGGGATTCCAGGCCATTCGGGAAGGCCCAGGATGTCCTGCACGCAGACCATCGGCGGGGGGATAAGGACGAGCCCGTTGCGGCCCAGCTTCGCAAACTGAGCGACGCGCTCCAATAGCGAGCGCAACGACCGTTCGTCGACCGGTTCGATGGCCGCTCCCCCCGCCGCGATCGGCCTGATTCGAACAAGACGCCCCGCGCGCTGATAGATTGGAGGAGAGGACGACGCGAGCACGTCCAACACCGTCGAAGTCAGCGAGCGGAGAGAACGACGGCCGTCAACCACAATGAGCGGCAATGCCGGCTTGAAAAGTTTCGGGTGATCTGTTACGGTAGAAGCCGGAAGCTTCATTCGACTCGCACCTCGCGCCCCCGGCCCGACCGGGGGCTTTCCTTTCTCAGAACCCTACCACGAGCTCGCCTCTCACTTTTCGCATTTCCCGCGAACTGATTGGCCCACATCCCGGGCGTCCCCGTACACCGCCCGGAGTCCCGGAGGCCCGATCACGTACCGCTGGAGCACGTCCCGAAAGACCGTGTCGCGGCTGAGTCCCCACCGGAGAATCTCCCGTTCGACCCGCCCGATGAACTCGGGCTCGGCGCAGAACCACACGCAGTCCACGCGGCTGGCGCGCGGCTTCTTCATATCTCCCCCTCCGTCATGACGACAGCTCCCCTTCGAGGCCTAGAGGCACCCGGCGTGCCTCTCCTTGGCCGCGGCGCGGCGGCGCGGCGCTCCTCCCTCGCGACCGCCCGCTCGAGGAGCTCCTCCAGCGGGATGCCCCGCGAGCGGATCACGCGCTCGAGGCGGTCCCGGAAGTCCTCCCGCACCAGCATGCGGATCAACACCTGTTTCATCGTGCGCGCCTCCCACGTGGGCGGGGTGATTGACCCGTGTCTTTCTCCACGATGGCCCGCAGAACAGCCACTTGCGACGAGACATTCTTGAACGCGGGCTGCAGACGCGGGAGAGCGGCGATCAGCTGGCCGACTGTGATGTTGCACTCGCGGACATCCACCACGACTCCTCGGCGGCGCGGTGCCCCGTAGTACTGGCGGAGGACGAACCCCATCGTGACCTCGACCGAATCCGAATGGGCCGCGACGATAGCCTCAAACTCGGGCTCAGGGATCGCGGAGAGCCGGCGACAGCGGAACGCGAAGGCCTTGCTGACGCCAACGGGAAGACGCCGCCTGTGCGACCCGCCTAGAACGTTGCGCCGGAGCCACAACCCCAGCTCCCTCTCGATCCTGAGCCGCAAGTAGGCCACGCGGTTCTGAACAGCGAGGGTCGCGCCCCGATTGCGGAGCAGGCGCTCCAGGGCGACTACCCTGCTGTGCGCGTCTCCGACTGCCTCGATGGTGGCGGTCCTGAGAGCGGCAAGGACGACCCTTTCCAAGCTCTCGAGTTCCGGTTGCACAGCGGAACCGGAAGGAACTACACCCTGGCTCATCGGCCTCTCCCTCCCAGGCCCAAGCCTAGCATGGCTCGCATCTTCATTTTGCTTGACTCGCGCGAAGTGAATTGCTACACTGGGGGCACATGGATCACGAGCTGACGAAGCAGGACCTCATCGCCCGCGCCCGGGCCGAGTATGGCATCCGCGTCACCCGGCGCATGATCGAGTGGTACGAGCGCACGGGGGCCATCGCCAAGCCGCGAAAAGTGAGCGGAGGGTACAAAAAAGGAGTCCGGGGTTTCTATCGGGCCGACGATCTGCGCACCGTCGCGGCCCTTCCCTTCGTCCTACGGCACTGCCGGAGGTCGCTCGACCGCGCCATCATCGGCGCGTGGGCCCTCCACGAGTGCCCTATCCCCTGGAGCACGGTGAAAGGCGCGCTCGTCCGACTCCTCACCGACGCGCAGGGAGCGCTGTCACGGTCGCCAGACCACGCGGTGCGTACGATCCTCTACGGACAGGTGGGGAAGACCTTCATCCCGAGATGGAGAGGCGGCAGGCAGGCCCGCGCCGACGAGCTCTACTACGCCTCCCAGGGAGAAGGAGAGATCAGCATTTTCCTCGCCCTTGCAAGAAGTGTGCTCCAATCGCTGGGCGGAGACGTACCTTCCGCCCCGCCCCCCTTCGCGTCCCGCCTCACGATCCGGCATCTTCTCGAGGCCGTGCGCGGCGCACAGGAAGACGACGGAGACACTGTTCGCCCATTTATTCCCTGGGTGCTCACTTTCTGTCTGGCGCTCTTTTTGAATCTTGGAGGCCTGCGCTATCCATCCCGGCGGCACATTCTTACCTTTCTCTATACATGGGCTCCAGCGGTCACCGCCCTAGCCCTCCTCCTGGCACGTTCCACGCCTATGGCATGGGAAAAGATGGTCACGGGGCTTAAGGAGATTCTTCGCCCCTACACACCTCCACACGCCGCCGATACCATCCGGGACCTGCCGTTCCAGCGGAGAAAGACGATGGAGGCGCACGCGGCGCACAAACAGTAAATGAAGTGCCCCCGCGCCTGTGGGGACAGGCCGGGGGCGTGGCACCGGACAGCCTCGCACCTGAAGGGAGGGCAGGTCCGATGCGGGACTACAGTAGCACAGGCGGCCTCGGGGCCGCAATTCGCCAGGGCGTCCTCGTTCTCAGCGGCTACGGCCTCCGCGTGTCGGTGGAGCGCGGCCACCTCGTCTGCTCGGAC
>Ga0209061_1004948_pt1 | contig 12219 bp, 8 predicted proteins | sample Coa_R1_10_FD_187157 | JGI IMG/M metagenome (GOLD analysis project Ga0209061, IMG submission 187157) | Surface soil microbial communities from Centralia Pennsylvania, which are recovering from an underground coalmine fire - Coalmine... | ecosystem: Environmental > Terrestrial > Soil > Unclassified...
AAGCCCTGGTGAGGCACTGGAGGACGCGGGTTCGATTCCCGCCACCTCCACCGATTTGGACACCGTGACATCGCCACGCACGGGGCTTGCCAGCGGGGCCAGCCCGAAGGAGAACGGGTTCGGCGCGTGGAACCGTCCGCCGTACAGCTCGTCCAGGACCGGAATCTCCGGCTCGATCGCCACGAACGCGAACCCGCACGCGTCCAGGCCGGCGCGCACACCGTCAGCGGTGCGGTTCTCCCTCATTCCGAGGGCACGCACCAGGTCCCGGGAACCCAGCGCCGAGAAGGTGGCGGCCGGCCCGACCTTGATCACACGCGCCCCCGCGGCGGCTGCCACCAGCGCGGCGGGCGTGGACACGTTCAGCGTCCGCACGCCCTTCTTGCCGCTACCTGCCAGCATCAGTACCGGCCGGTCACTGCCGCTGATCACTTCGGCGCGCTCCCGGCCGTCCACGGCCAGCGCAGTGCGCAGCAGCGCCTCGATGTCATCCGCCGCAGGGCCACGCGCCATCACGGCCGTCATCAGCGACCCGAGCACTGCATCCCGTACCGGCGCGGGCACGTCCACCGTGGCCAGGAAGGCATCGGCGAGGACATCAGAGGCCACGCGATCGCCCACGGCGACCGACATCAGCAACGCCCGGACGGAGCCGGGCAAGTCGTTGGAGCGGGATGGCGACCTCACCGGCCGGCGGCTGGGTGAGATCAGCATGCCGACCCTCATCGTGCACGGCAGGCCCGACCGCGTCGCCCCGGTGGCCCTTGCCGAGCAGATGCAGGCGCGGATCCCGCATTCCCGGCTTGTCCTGGTCGACGGCGGTCACCCGTTCCCGCTCATGAGGCGGCGTGAGCAGTTCATAACCGAGGTGGCCGCGTTCCTCACCGCCAGCACCTCACAGCCCAGGTAACTGCAGGTGGCGGTTGGACTGGTCAGGGGCCGGTCAATCCCCTGATCCTCGCTGCCACGGAGGCATGACGTGCCTGTTCGGTCTCGCCCACTTTCGCGTGCAGCCAGGCTGCCGGATAGCGGGCCATCGTGTGCAGCAACGCCGTGCCGAGCACAGGCTCGTCATGGGACGTGCAGCAAGCGCACGAGCGCCGCGCGCCCGGCTGATCTCGACGCGGCTCCGCCGGCCGCGGTTCTCCGGTGCCAGGTGAGGGTCCCGGTGAGACGCTGATGCATGATGTGCGGCCCGGCCCCACATTCAGAAAATGCCGGCGAGCAGGACTGCGATGATGCCGGCGAGGAACACCCCGTCGAAGGTGCCGGCGCCGCCGATGGAGGCGACAGGTGCGCCCAGCCGCCGCACCTTGCCCAGGTTGGCCAGGTCCGCCCCGGCCAGCGTGCCCAGCGTGCCGCCCACGTACGCCAGGCCGGCTGTTGCGGCCGGATGCAGGACGACGGCGGCCAGCACCGCGAACAGGCCGGGCAGCAGGGTGGGCACCGCGATCCCGAGCCCCGGCACCGGGCGGGCTACCAGGTACACGAGCACGCCGACGATCGCCACGGCGGCCAGCGCCTGCCAGCCAAGCCGGTCCCGTGCGATCAGGTAGGCCGACAGCGCCGCAGGGATCGCCGCGCCGCCCAGGTTGACCGCGAGCACGGTGGCGCGGCTGCGCAGTACCGGCACCACGTAGCGGATCCCGAACACCGCCACGAACGGCTCCAGCCGAACCATGCGGCTGCGCAGCCGGGCGACAGGGATGTTCACGGCACTGCCGAGCAGGCAGGCGAGCAGCACCAGCGCGGCGGCCCGCGGCCCGATGCCCAGCCGGCCGAGCGCGTAGGTGACGGCACCTACCTGCAGGAAGATGGCCAGCATGATGACGGCGGCAAACGCCGGGAGCAGGAACGGCCGGGCCAGCGGCCAGTAGATGAACGGTGACCGGGCTGGCCCGCGCCATCCGGCCCTGCTGCTGCGCCGTGAGCTGGCAACCCGGGTCAACGTGAGACCTCCGTTTCCTCACCGTCAGCACTCGTTTCCTCACCGTCAGCACTCCGGGACCCGCCCCCGCAGTCCCGTCAATTCACGATATAACGTGAACTCGGGGCTGGCGAGCCCGCGTGGCCAGCCACTACCCCGGCACGCAGTACCCGCAGCGGGATCGCCGCCGGGTAAGTGCCCGGATCAGCATCGACCGCTGGCACGGCGTGGAATCGCTGAAGGACAGCAGCCGCCCTGGGTGATGCCACCCCGGCTGGTCCTGGCCGCCGCCGGCCTGCGGGCCGTCGGCGCGCGGTAGCTGGCCCCCGGGAAGTACGCGGGGCTATGCGTACGTAAATGCTTCCGTGGCGACCGGCGGCCCGGCGTGTGAGAGATTGGACGCATGCCTGATCTTTCGTATCCGGCGGACGGGCGCACAGGCGGTGGTTACCTGGCCGTCCCCGGCGGCGTGGCCCCCGGTACTGCCCCGGGCGGTACCGGCCGGGAAGCGGCGGGCGGCCCGTGGCCGGGGGTCATCGTGATCCACGAGATATTCGGGCTGACCGCTGACGTCAGGCGGCACGCGGACCGGTTTGCCAGCGCCGGTTACCTCGCGTTCGCGCCCGACCTGTTCGGCGGCAGGTCCTGGATGCGGTGCGTGCGCGGCGCGATCGGCCAGCTCAGGGCCGGGTCCGGGCCGGCGTTCACCCTCATCGAGGCGGCCAGGGCCTGGCTCGCCTCGCGGGAGGACTGCACGGGCAGGACAGGGGTGATCGGGTTCTGCATGGGCGGCGGGTTCGCGCTGCTGTGCGCGCCGAGGGACGGCTTCGCCGTGGTCTCCGTCAACTACGGCGACGTGCCGGAGGACGCCGAGCACGTGCTTTCCGGGGCCTGCCCGGTCGTCGGGAGCTATGGCGCGAAAGACCCGATGGGCGTGAAGCCACCCGAGCGCCTTGAACGGGCACTGACCGCGCTGGGCGTTCCCCACGACATCAAGGTCTATCCCGGCGCAGGCCATCGCTTCATGAGCAGGACGAGTCCTGCGCTCGCCCCGCTCGCCGGCCTGGCCAGGATGGGCTACAAGGAGGACGCCGCAGAGGACTCGTGGCGGCGCATCCTCGCCTTCTTCGGCGAGCACCTTCGCCGGTAGGCCGCCCGCGGCCGGTGCCGCCGGAGGGTGCCGTCCCGCGGGCCACAAGGAGCCGCGGGGAACTTCTCACCGGGCCGGAGCCAGCGGACCACCGGGCCGGGGTCAGCGGGCGGTGAGGTCAGGCCGCCCCGGCCCCGGCCAGGCAGGCCCGCTCGTCGAGGGCCTGGGCGGCACGGAGGGGGCGCCGCCCGCGCCAGGCGCGTCCCGGCACCAGGCGGGCTCAGCCCAGGGACCGCAGTGACTGCCTGAGCGAGCTTGCCGTCGCCATGATCGCGGTGGGCTCGTAGCCGCAGTGCGCCATGCAGTTGTCGCAGCGCCGGTCGCGGCCGCGTCCGTACCTCTCCCATTCCGTCGTCTCTATGAGCTCGGAGTACGACTTCGCGTAGCCGTCCGCCATCAGGTAGCAGGGCCGCTGCCAGCCCAGCAGGGAGTAGCTGGGGATTCCCCACGCCGTGCAACCGAAATCGGCCTTGCCTTCGAGGAAGTCGAGGAACAGCGCCGAATGGTTGAGCCGCCAGCGTTTCCGGTTGCCGCCGGCGAACGCCGCGCGGAAAAGCTCGCGCGTCTCCTGGACACCCAGGAAGTGATCTTGGTCCGGTGCCCGGTCGTAAGCGTAGGCCGGGGAGAGCATCATCCCGTCGACCTTCAGGTCGTTGTTGAGGTAGTTGAGGACATCGACAACGGTCTGCGGGGAGTCGGTGGTGAAGAACGTCGAGTTCGTGGTCACCCGGAAACCACGCCGCTGCGCATCCTTGATATTGGCGACCGCCTGGGCGAAGACCCCCGTCCTCGCGACGGATGCGTCGTGACGCTGCTCCAGCCCGTCGATGTGCACGGACCACGCGAAATAGGGGGAGGGGGTGAACTGGTCGATCTTGCGTGGCATCAGCAGCGCATTGGTGCACAGGTAGACGAACTTCTTGCGCTTGACAAGCTCTTTCGCGATCGTGTCGATGTCCGGGTGCATGAGCGGCTCGCCGCCGGCGACGCACACCACAGGTGCGCCGCACTCCTCGGCGGCGGCGATCGCCTGCTCCGCCGGCATCCGCTGCTTGAGCACGCTGGCGGGATGCTGGATTTTCCCGCAACCCTGGCAGGTGAGGTTGCATGCGAACAGCGGCTCGAGTTCCAGGACGAGCGCGAACTTCTCGCGCCTGGCGAGCTTCTGCTTCGCCAGGTAACCGCCGATGCGCACCGCCTGCCGGATAGGGATCCCCATCGAAGTCTGGCTTCCTTCCGCCGTCGTCCGGCTGCCGTGGCCGCTGGGTGCTAGTACCGTGGCCGGTTACGTCCGCCACGGTCGCAGCACCGGCCACGGCCGCCCACGCGTGTCCCAGGCAGGGCAAAGGCTGCCTGGGACGGCACTAGTACCCGGGACGCAGCCGGTAAACGCCCCGTGACGGCAGGCTGTCCTCGCGCACCGGCGCCGTTCAGGCTGCCAGCCCCTCCCGCACGTCCTCTTCGCGCAGCCAGCGGGCATCATGCGGCTGGCGGGGCATCGTCGCCAGCCGGGCATCGCGGCGGCCACCCGGCGTGCGGCGGCTGATCCGGAAACCGGGAAGCCGGGAAGCGTGGCCGGGAGCGGTTTGGCCGCAGCGGATCAGGGAACTGGCCGCCGGGAGCGCCGCTGGCCCGCCGGGAGCGCCGCTGGCCCGCCGGGAGCGCCGCCGTCCAGCCGGGAGGGACTCCCCGACGAGGGCCGCAACCGCGCACCGCTCGGCGCTGATGCTCACCCCCGCGCTGTTGCAGCCCACCCTCGTCGTCGGCTATCCGGTGCTCGCCGGCGCGGTCGGCCGACCGCTGCATGGAGATCAGCGAGCGGTGGCGGGACGTCCCGCCCACTGGCATCGCGGTCGGCGGCCGGTATGTTCTCAGGTGTTACCGGCCCTCGAAGACGGGACGCTGCTTGTGCGCGAACGCCAGCGTGGCCCCCCGGTGGTCGGCGGTGCGGCCGAGCCTGCCCTGCAGCTCAGCCTCCCTGTCCAGCGACTCGGCGAGGCTGTGGACCGCCGCGAAGGCAAGGGCCTGCTTGATGGCCGCATAGGCCGCGGTCGGCCCGGCCGCCAGCCTCGCCGCCAGGCTTTCCGCCGCGCCGCCGAGCTCGCTGTCAGGGACCACCGACGTCACGAGGCCGAGGGTGAACGCCCGGTCGGCGGCGACCGGCTCGGCCAGCATGAGCATCTCGGCCGCCCGCCCGGATCCGGCGAGCCGCTGCAGCGTCCACGAGGCGCCGGAGTCTGGGCCGAGCCCCACCATGGAGAACGACATCACGAAGCTGGCCGAATGGGCGGCGACCCGGAAGTCGCAGGCGAACGCGAGCGAGGCGCCCGCCCCCGCGGCCACGCCGTTCACCGAGGCGATGACCGGCTTGGGCATTGCCGTGATCGTCTCGATGATCGGGTTGTAGTGCTCGCGCACCGTGTCGGAAACCGCGCCGCCCGCCTCCAGCGTGGCGGCGTGTTCCTTCAGGTCCTGCCCGGCGCAGAAGCCCCGCCCGGCACCGGTGAGGATGACGGCGCGGACCGCGCCGTCCCCGGATGCGCGCCGGAGCGCGGCGAGCAGTTCCGTCTTCGCCGCGACATTCAGCGCGTTCATGGCCTCGGGGCGGTTCAGCGTAATGGTGGCCACCGCGTCGCTGGCCCTGTAGAGCACGCTGTCCGGCATCGGCGTTCCTCCCGGGATGTGTGGCTCTGCCATGTCCGTCAACATGAGCAATGATTCATTGGCCAGCATCTGACCGGCCCGATGATTCATTGCTGCACCACTGGCTACAGCAATGTTTCACCGCCGCGCGCCGCCGGGCAACATGGGCGTGCCGGGCCCGGCCCTTACCTGGCCTCTGGAAGATAGGGGCAGGCGCCGGGGGTTCGCGCGGAGGGTGGGCATGAAGCCGCCTCCGCGTCCCCTCATCCGCCCGGCGCCTGCCATGCCGCGCGGGCGGGGTGGCTTGCCCGCGCGGCGCCCCGGAAGCTAGGTGTCCTGGCTTTCCGCCTGCGCGCCCTGGCTGTTTGTGAGCGTGTCGTAGATCTTGCGGGGGCTGCCGGAGATGAGGCACCACGGCCCGGGGCCGTCACCCCGGCGGGTGAGCTCGAAGTGCCAGGTACCGTCGCGGTGCCTGATGAGGTCGGCCCGGTAGTCGCGGAACGCGTCGCGGAGGGCTTCCAGGGCGGCGGCGACGGCCATGGGCGGCCGCTGGGGTAGCTCCTCGTCGTATCTCATGGGCTGGCCCCGTTCTCCAGTGATATCCAATGATCGTTTTCTTGCTGACAGCCTGCCTCCGGAGCGTTACGTTCGGGAAGGGAAACGGGTCTGGCGTCCATGGACTGTCGCGGGGTGGCCGCGCCGGTCCGGCACAGGCGCTGAGCGGTCCGGTTCCGGTGCTGATCGGTCCGGGACGTGTCCGGCGGAGGGACCTCATGCTGCACAGTGACGATGGCGTGCCCGCCAGCCCGCGCGCCGTCTTCGGCGGGCTGCTGCGCTTCTACCGGATGCGGGCCGGGATGACCCGGGACCAGCTCGGGGCACTGGTGTACCTGTCGGGCGACATGATCGGCAAGATCGAGAACGGGACGCGCACGGCGAGCGAGCAGTTCACGGAGGCGTGCGAGGCGATCCCCGAGCTTCGTACCGATGGCGCGCTGCTGGAACTGCGGGAACAGCTCAAGGACTATTTCAGGGACCGGCCGTTTCCCGGCTGGTTCACCCGGTGGGTGGACGCCGAGCGGGCCGCGCGGGTACTGCGGACCTTCGAGCCGCTGGTGGTCCCCGGCCTGCTGCAGACCGAGGATTACGCGCGAGCCGTGCTGCGGACCGAGGTCGGTGTCACCGAGGAGGAGATCGAGGAGATGGTCGCGGCGCGGCTGGCGCGGCAGGCGGTCCTGGAGCGGGAGAAGCCGCCGACGCTGTGGGCAATCCTGGACGAGGGCGTGCTGCGCCGCCCGGTCGGCGGCCCGGGAGTGATGAAGGGACAGCTTCACCGGCTGATCGATGCGGCGCATCGGCCGAACATTGTGATCCAGGTGATCCCGCTGTCCACCGGGGCGCACGAAGGACTGCGGAGCGCGGGGTTCATCCTCGCTGACCTTGACGGCGCGCCGGGCGTCGCCTATCAGGAAACGGCCCTGCGCGGGCAGATCGTCGAGGACGCCGACGATATCGGGTCGCTGATGATAATGTGGGATACGCTCAAGTCCGAGGCGCTGCCGAGGAAGGCGTCCCTGGACCTCATGGAGGAAGTTCTCACGACATGGACCTGAGCCGGATCGAGTGGCGCAAGGCCAGCTACAGCACGAGCGGCGGCGGCAACTGCGTCGAGGTCGGTTCCGCCGCCCGCGCCGTCGCGGTACGGGACAGCAAGGACCCGGACGGGCCGAGGCTGGCGTTCACGCCGGATAGCTGGCAGGCGTTCACCCGCAGCATCAAGCAGGGCAGCTCCGGCCGGGCCTGAGCTGGGTCGGCTGCCGCGTTCTCAAGGGTGTCTGCATGCCTGCGGGCGCCCTTTTTGGTGCCCGGTTGGGCAGCGCAGCAAGGTCAACGCCCGGGCCTGGGTAAGCATCGATGCCGAAGCGTCAAGCGCCACGACACGCCCCGCCGGAAGGCGCCCCAGCAGTTCCCCGGTCACCCGTCCGCTGCCGCAGCCGGCGTCGAGAGCCGTTTCCGTGCCAGCGAGCTTGAGGCGGTCGAGGACAGCCCGTCCCCAGCGGGCCTGCGGGTCAGCGAGCTGGTCGTCCCAGTCCGCCGGCGCGTCCGGCGGTGCCCCGCTGCTCACGATCACACCCTAGCCGGGGCTGTGTTTCACCGCCGCGTGTCACCGGGCAACACGGCGGTATCGCGGTCGGCGGCCGCTGCGGCGACGGCCTGGCCGAGGCTGATGCCGCCGTCGTTGCAGGGGACCCGGGAGTGGACGAGGACGCGGAAGCCGCGCGCCTCCAGCCGGGCCGTCACCCGGCGGAGCAGCAGCAGGTTCTGGAAAACCCCCCCGGACAGGGCGACCGTGCCCAGGCCGTGGCGCTCGCGGGCCAGCAGGCAGCCCTCCTCGATGAGCGCCGCGACGCCGTTGTGAAAACGCGCGGCGATGATCCCGCGATCCGTCCCGGCGAGCAGGTCACCGGCTGCGGCCGCGACCAGGTCGCGGCCGGCGACCTGGAACGGCTCGCCAGGCCCGGTGGATCCGCCGCGCGCCCGCGGACCGCCCGGTCCTCCCAGGCCGCCGGGAACTGCGGGCTCGCCGGAGGTTTCCGGACCGTCCTGATCCCCCGGATCGCCGGGCTCGATCCTTGCCCGGTAAGTGCCGGATTCCCCGGTGTCGGCCAGTTGCTCCAGCTCGATGGCGGCCTGGCCCTCGTAGTTGATCGTGTCCCGCACGCCGAGCAGCGCGGCGACCGCGTCGAAGAGACGCCCGGCGCTGGAGGTGACAGGGGCGCTGATCCCCTTGCGTGCCAGCGTGACGACGCTTCCCCACCGATGCTCGTTCCTGCGCACTACATCGAGGCCATCGGGCATTCCGCCCCGGTAGACGGCGTCGAGGTAGGCCGCGGCCATCCGCCACGGCTGCCTGATCGCCGCCGCCCCGCCGGGCATCGGCACCGGCGCGAGATGACCGGCCCGCGTGAAGCCGGCCAGGTCCGCGACGAGGAACTCACCGCCCCAGATCGTCCCGTCCGTGCCGTAGCCGGTGCCGTCGAAGGCGACCCCGATGACCGGGCCGTCCTCGCCGTTGTCGGCCAGGCACGAGGCGATGTGCGCGTGGTGGTGCTGCACGCCCGCCAGGTCCACCCCGGCCCCGGACTCCGCCAGGTCGAGCGCGTACTTGGTGGACAGGTACTCCGGGTGCAGGTCGTGGGCCACGACCTGCGGGTCGATGTCGAAGAGCCTGCGGAAATGGGCGATTCCCTCGGTGAAGGACCGCAGCGTCTCCGCGTTCTCCAGGTCGCCGATGTGGTGGGAGACGAACGCGTGGTTCTCCTTCGCCAGGCAGAAGGTGTTCTTCAGCTCGGCGCCGCAGGCGAGCACGGGCCGCGGGAACCGGGTGCGCACCGGCACCGGCTCCGGGACGTACCCGCGGGACCGCCGGATCAGCATCGCCCGCCCGCGCAGCGCCCGCGTCACCGAGTCGTCGGTCCTGATGTGGATGGCGCGGTCGTGGGTGAGGAACGCGTCGGCGATCCCCGCCAGCCGGGCAAGTGCGTCGGCGTCGGTGTAGGCGATCGGCTCGTCGGAGACGTTCCCGCTGGTCAGCACGAGCGGGCGGCCGACGGCGCGGAGCAGCAGGTGGTGCAGCGGCGTGTAGGGGAGCATGATGCCGAGCTGCCTGTTGCCCGGCGCCACGGCGGGGGCGACGTCCGCCCCCGGCCGCCTGTCCATCAGCACGATCGGCCGCCGCGGGCTTGTCAGCAGGTCCGCCGCCGCCTCGTCCACCTCGCACAGCGCCCGCGCCGCGGCCAGGTCTGCCGCCATGATCGCGAACGGCTTGTCCTCGCGGTGCTTGCGCTCGCGCAGCGCCGCGGCGGCCTTCTCCCGTGCCGCGTCCACGGCCAGGTGGTATCCGCCGAGCCCCTTCACCGCCAGCACCCCGCCGTCGCCGAGCAGCGCCGCGGCCGCCGTGAGGGGGTCGCCGGGCAGGACCGCGCCGCCCCCGCCGAGCAGCCGCAGCGCGGGACCGCAGGCGGGGCAGCAGGTGGGCTGCGCGTGGTACCGGCGGTTGGCCGGGTCGTGGTACTCGGCCGCGCACCGCTCGCACATCGTGAACGGGGCCATGGTCGTCAGCGGTCGGTCGTAGGGCACGCCGCGGACGATCGTGAACCTCGGCCCGCAGTTCGTGCAGTTGATGAACGGATAGCGGTACCGCCGGTCCGCCGGGTCGCTGAGTTCGCGCAGGCAGTCATCGCAGGTCGCGGTGTCGGCCGACACCAGGGTCCGCCGCTGCCCGGCGGGATCGCTCGGCGCGATCGTGAACGAGACACTGCCGTCCGGCTCCATGGGCCTGGTGCTGACCCGCTCGATCCTGGCCAGCGGCGGTGCGTCGCTCTCCAGCCGGGCGAGGAACTCCCCTACGGCCGCCGGGTCCCCCTCGGCTTCGATGAAAACCCCGCCGGCGTCGTTGCCGACCAGGCCGCCGAGACCGAGCCGGGTGGCGAGCGAGTAGACGAACGGGCGGAAGCCGACGCCCTGGACGATTCCCTCCACCCGCACGGCTGTCCGGACACGTGTGCTCACCGTTCCAGTCTGGCCGCGCGCCCGCCGCCGTGCCAGGGCACTGGCAGGAGGATATGTGGCTGGCATCAGCATGCTCACCATCACCGGGGAACGTCGTACCGGGAGGCCGGAAGGCGGCTGGCCTGGCGGCGACCACAACTGGTCAAGGTGCCCGTCAGCGAACAGATAACCGCTGAGGCCGGGGCATTGCTGGATGAAACCGGGCTGCCGGGGCATCGCTCGGTCGTTGACGCGATTGTCGTCGCCACAGCCGCCAGCTCCCTGAACAAGCACGAGTCCTGCCCAGTGACGAGTCCCACATCCCCGCCCTGGCGAAGGCAGCCACTGACCGCCGGCGTGGTATCCCGGTCGGGTTCAGGAAGGTGTTACGGGCCCTCTTCGGCGTCTCTGTGGTGCGGGAAGCACGCGCCCGTTCGGATGAAGGCATGCATTGGCGCCTTTGCTTGTACTGGGATGCAGGCAATGGCGCCATTGCCTGCATAGCCGGGCATGGGGCGGGAACCACGCACCCGTCCGGCTGAAACGGGGTCATGGGGGGCGGCGCGGCGCCCTCACTCCTCCGGATGCCGCCGCCGGCGGCGCCGTCGGCGCGGCGGCCTTTCGCCGTGCGGGCTTCCGCCATCCGGCGTGGCGGCGAAGAACTCGCGCAACTCGGCGGCGTCCGCGGGATCGGCGAGCACGAGAATCTCGTCGCCCGCCTCCATCTGGGTCACGGGATGCGCGGCGACGAGCCGCCCGCCCCTGAGGATGAAGCTCACCCAGGTGTCCTCGCCGCCGGGCATGTCCCCGATGGCCGTGCCCACCGCGGGTGCGCCCTTGGCGACACGGAACCTGTGCAACCGCTCCGGGTCATGCCGGAACCGCACGCCCACGCTCCACGGTTCCGGGTCGATGACGCGCAGCGGGACCCCGGCGCGGCGGGCGAGCGTGGGGACGAGCCCGCCCTGGACGATGACGGAGAAGGCCACGACGACGAAGATGATCTCGTAGGTGCGTCCCGCGCCACCGATGCCGGACTGGGCGATGTAGGTGCCGAGCAGGATCGGCACCGCGCCCCGCAGCCCGGTCCACAGGACGAACGCCCGCTCGCCGCGTTTGAGCCGGATCGGCAGCGCGACCAGCCCCACGAACACGGGGCGTATGACGAAGGCGAGCAGGGCCGCCAGGGCGATCCCTGTGGACCAGGCCCCGCCGGCGGGCAGGTGCCGCAGGTTGATCGTGAGGCCGAGCAGGCTGAACGCGACGACCTCGGCCAGGCTGGCGATCGAGGAGTGGAAGCGGCCGATCTCGCGTTTGTAGGGGGCCCTCTCGTCGCCGATCAGGATCCCCGCGATGAACACGGCCAGGAAGCCGGAGCCATGGGCGAGGCTGGTGAGCCCGTAGATGGCCAGCACCCCGGCGAAGGTGCGCAGCGAGTACAGGCTGTCGTTTGGCAGCGGGACCTTGCGCATGAAGGCGAGCAGCGCGCGCCCCCCGGCCGCGCCGATGACGACGCCGACGACCATCTCCACGACGAACGTGGTGGCGACCTGCCCGGTGGCCCCCAGCGCCGATCCCGTGGCGGTGAGCAGAGGCAGGAGCAGGGCGATGCCGACCGGGTCGTTGGCGCCCGATTCGCCCTCCAGGATCACCCCGCTGCGGCCGCCCACCTCGCGGCGGCCGAGCACGGAGAACACGGTCGCCGGGTCGGTGGGGGAAAGAGCCGTGCCGAGCAGGATCGCGAGCCGCCAGCCGAAGGAAAACAGGAAGTGGGCCGCGGCCGCCAGGGCGCCGGCCGTGACGAGCGTCCCGGCCACGCCCAGCCACCCGGTCGCGGCCACGGCCGACCGGAAGCGCCGCCACCCCAGGTGCATGCCGCCGTCGAACAGGATCATGACAAGCGCCACCGTGACCACGTTCTGCACCGTGGTGAGCGACACCCTCGCTG
>Ga0209061_1004949_pt1 | contig 12218 bp, 5 predicted proteins | sample Coa_R1_10_FD_187157 | JGI IMG/M metagenome (GOLD analysis project Ga0209061, IMG submission 187157) | Surface soil microbial communities from Centralia Pennsylvania, which are recovering from an underground coalmine fire - Coalmine... | ecosystem: Environmental > Terrestrial > Soil > Unclassified...
GCTTTGTACAAAGCGGCTATCGAGCAAATTACGCGCAAACGCACGGCTCTGCGCGATATTGCAGATCCTGACAAGACTCCCGATTTTGCTCCCGCCAAACCGGTGCAAATGATTCTTCCTGTTCCAGGGCTGATTACTAACGATGAGAAATGGGAGCAAGCCGTTCGAGCGGTGTCGGGAAGATTTACATTACATCCAGATATCACATCGTCGAATGTAAGTTTACTGATCCTTAGATCTGCTTATCGCCTTGTCAACACGGAGGGCACAGTAGCGCGTATTCCTGAAGATTTTACTCAGTTCGCCATTCGAGCGAGCAGCGTGGCGGCCGACGGAAGCCGGGTGCGCAATTATCTCGCATTTACGGAGCTTGAGGTCGATCAACTGCCCGCACAGCAGCAACTGATAACCGCTGCAGAAGAAGTTGCTAAAGAGACAGAACATCTGGCTAAGGCCCCCGTGGGCGAAGAGTACAGTGGTCCTGTTCTGTTTGAACAACAGGCGGCGGCGCAGCTTATGGCGCAAGTCCTCACCGACGCGGTTCGGCTGGAGCGCAAGCCAGTGGCTCCGCTGGGATCAAACAATCCGGGACTGCATATTATGGAAAGCGTCTGGGCTTCGCGGCTTGGCAGCAAAGTCACGCCGGATTGGATGACAATTGTAGATGATCCGACGCAAGAGAGTTTTCAAGGCGTACTGCTGGCAGGTTTTTACAAGCTCGATGATGAGGGAGTGCTCGCGCAACGAGTTACGCTAGTAGAGAGAGGTACTCTCAAATCTTTTCTTCTTAGCCGCGAGCCTGTGCGCAACTTCAATGCGTCTAACGGGCACGGGCGTTTGCCTGGTAGCTACGGAGCCGAACAGGCCGTAATCGGCAATTTATTCGTGCAAGCGGAACATGCTGTTCCGGAATCACAACTGAAGCAGATGTTGCTTGAAAAAGTCAAAGCAGCCGGATTGAAATACGGCATCCGCATTACACGCTTGGACTTTCCTTCAACGGCAACTGTTGAAGAACTACAAAGTATTGCTCGCCAGCTTCAAAGGCAGGGGTTCACGCGCACCCTGACCCCGCCCTTAGTGGCTTATCGTGTATATCCTGATGGGCACGAAGAGTTGGTGCGAGGTTTGCGTTTTAAAGAATTTAGCGCCAAAGACCTGCGCGATGTGGAGGCGGCTTCTGATCGCCCTTATGTGCTCAACTATATGAATAACGGCTCCAGTTTCAATATGGCGGGTTTTGGATCTGATTTCGCCCCTTCGTCTGTGATCTGTCCCTCGCTTTTATTTGACAATGTCGATTTGCAGCCTGCCGAAGATCAGCTAAGTAAGCCGCCCATTGTTCCGCCGCCATCATTGATTACACAGCCATAGGGCCATGCGCATTCTGAGCAGGGCGATTTTTCGCGAGATCGCGGGGGCTGCCCTGATGGGTACGCTTCTGTTTGTGTTCGTATTGTTTCTGCGGACCATTGAACGCCTTTCAGCCCTCCTGGTCAAGACCTCCGCTCCGGCTCCTGTGGTGGCGAAGCTGCTGCTTTATGCGCTTCCGTCGACACTGCCGTTTGCCTTGCCACTCGGCGTGCTGGTGGGCATTCTGATCGGCCTTAGTCGAATGTCTGCCGATAGCGAAATTACGGCAATTCGGGCGGCCGGCATCTCCAGCATTACGGTTGTGCGTCCCGTACTGTTATTTGCTTCCGTCGCGCTCGTGATTACCGCGCTCGCTTCACTCTGGTTAACCCCGCTATCATTGCACCTCGAATCTAAGATTGCGCGCAATTATGCTGCCGCGCAGCTTACAGGCAATATCGAGTCGCGTATCTTTCACGAAGATTTTCCGAATACCGTTCTCTACGTGGGCAATGTTGAGGCATCCGCAAAGCAGATCATATGGCAGCAGGTTTTCATGGCCGACGTAACGCCTCCAGACGAGCTTGCCAAGGAAGGCAAGGACAGAGGCGAAGGCCCTCGCGTAATCGTGGCTGAAACCGCGATCCCACATCCAGATGCCGCCAACAACCGCATCATCCTTTATATGCGTAACTTCCATTCTTATGAACGGGATAAGGAAGGAAAAGTCATTATGACGTCTGCGAATCCACAAATCGAAACGATTCAGGCACAAAAACAGGAGGATTTGCAGCTCAATAAGACCGTTCAGGAGATGGATACAGGGCCTTTGTTCAAACGTGTTTATCGCACTCATGGCTTGTCACGTGAGGACTATGTAGAGGCTGCTATCGAATTACATCAACGATTTGCACTTCCCCTGGCATGCGTTCTGCTCGCTCTGGTGGGTATTCCGCTGGGGATTTCTTCGCGCAAGGGAGGAAAATCTGCGGCGTTCGTGCTGACCGTAGTGGTTGCCTTCCTCTATTACTTGGGGTTCATTACATTGATTGGCCTGGCTAAGAAAGGAAGCTTGCCAGTCCCGATCGCTGTCTGGACGCCAGATGTGATTTTCTGCGTTCTCGGCATTACGCTATTGGTGAATTTAGAGAAGCCGCGGCGGCGGGATCTTGTCGGAATATTGCGCAGTACTGCCCAAGGTATGTTGGGACGAATCCGATCGGTGGGTAAGGAACGCACGCGTCAAGGTGAGCGTGCAATGATCGGCCACTTGAATTTCCGCCCGATGTTGATTGATGCCTATGTGCTGAATGGGTTTGTCTTTTATCTTATTGTTCTCATCATTGCGCTTTTAGCGCTGATTGAAGTGTTTACATTCTTTGAGTTGCTTGGCGACATGATCAAGAATGACATCTCTATGTCGACGATGCTCGATTATCTCTACCATCTGGCGCCGAGCCTAATTTATCAATTAACGCCGATTGGGGTGTTAGTGGCCTCGCTGATCTGTTTCGGAATTCTCACTAAATACAACGAAATTACTGCGTTCAAGGCCGGAGGTGTGAGCGTCCATAGACTTGCCGCTCCCGTGCTTGTGCTCAGCTTCCTGATAAGTGCGGCATTGTTCGTGTTTGATTACTATTACATTCCCGAAGCAAATCGCCGTCAGGAAATGCTGCGTGCCGAAATAAAAAAACAACAACCGGCTACCTACCTGCGCAAAGACCGGCAATGGGTTTATGGCGACGGTCCCAGAATTTATAACTATCGTCTGCTGGACCCCCAGCATCAGGTTATGGTGAAGGTAAACGTCTATGAACTGGATCCCAAGACTTTTCAGGTTGTGCATCAGATCTCGGCCGATCGCGCGCATTGGGATAGCCATTTAAACACGTGGGTGTTTGAAAACGGAATGAGTCAAACAACTGGTAAGGATGGGATGCCAGTGTTTAAGCCTTTTTATGGCAAGTCTGCCGTTTTCTCTGAGCTTACCGAACGACCGTCCTGGTTTGTCAAAGAGGAGCGCGAATACAAAGAGATGAACTTTGATGAACTCTCAAAGTATATTCGCGAATTGAAAGAGAGCGGTCTTGAAACAACGCCGTTACAGGTGCAATATTATAAAAAATTTGCCGTGCCATTGTTTGCCTTGATTATGGCGATTCTCAGCATACCGTTTGCGTTTGTTGCTGGTAATCGTGGCGCCATGACTGGCGTCGGTATCAGCTTTGGCATTGCGATCGCGTACTGGACTGTGGGCGCTGTGTTTGATCAAATTGGCGATTTAAATCAGTTGCCTGCGGCCATGGCTGCCTGGTCGCCTGATATTCTTTTCTCACTTGCCGGACTCTATTTCATGGCTCGCATGAGAACGTGAAGCTTGTACATGTTGGTACCACGCCTCCAGAGTAAATTGATCCTTCTCTTTTTCCCATTCTGACCGCGAGAGGACGTCGAGCTGATCGCGGTTGATATAAGGAATATCTTTCCCCAGTGCGATGGTTCCTGCTTCCCGGTGCTCGGTTGCATATAGCTTGTCCATGGGAACATGGTTCGCTGCGGCCCAATCTGCAATTTTTGTTTCCTGGTTTGAAACGGCGCTCCAGTTTGGGAAACGCAGTTTGTCGTTCAGCCACTCGGCCACCGGCTTGGTGAGGAAATAGGGACGGTGGCCACCGCCCGGCGTAAATCCGTAATCAAAGACATTGTGGGTGCTGCCGAGCAGCTCGATTGTGCGCCTGTGCAGATTGCGGAAAAACTCTTCCCCGTGTGTGGGGATGGCAACGACCTCGTCTGTGCTGCCGTTCCAAATCAGCATAGGGCCGCGAAGAGCATTCAAGGCAAAGAGGGCGGCCGGACGGTCTCCCAGAAAGGAGAGCGCGCGATAGGGAAGGGATTGGCACATTTTCTTTGTGCTCGAATCCCAATAGCCGCCTGGCCCGTCCAGATCGCCTCCGCCTACGGCGACACAAGCGTGTAGGCGTGTTTCGATAGCGCAAGTGAGCGAGACGACAAAGGAGCCCATGGAGTAACCTGCGGCAGCAATGCGCTGGGGATCTACGTCCTTGCGGCTGGCGAGATAAGTTACAGCTTGCCGCAGATCGGTGATCATGAGTCCACCCATACGGCGGCCATTTTCATCGGGCGGCACATAGCGATCGTGTTGCCGGGTGCCTGACCGGTGTTGCCCATTGCGTTCACCCTCACCGATTGGATCGTAAGTTAGGACGACGGTGCCCGCGCGTGCGAACAGGATACCAGAATAAATGGAATACCAGCTATATTTATCGCCCCCGTGTCCGTTGACGATGATTAAGCCGGGCCGTCTTGTATCTTGATGGGAGGGGTGATAAACAATGGCCGGCACGCGCATACCAAATTCTGTCGAATACGTGATCCGGTCCGCGATGATTCCCGGTTCCACCTCAAAGCTGCCAAAATAGCGCGCATTTAATGGTGGGAGGGGATCGGGTACGAACAGCGTTTGTTCGATTTTCTTGCGCCATTCGGCAGCGTGCTGTTGGAAATTTCCCAGGAATATCAGTGCAAACAGGAAATGGGTCATTAAAATAGAATCTTTAACGCGAATTGCAATACTCGGGCCGAGCCTGCGGAAGTAATCTGCCCCACGCCCTTCGAGCTTAAGTTGGTGTTGGGATTCCCGAGATTTACTAAGTTAAGGGCATTGAAGAACTCCGAACGAAACTGAAGCCTGGTTCCTTCACCAATTGGCAACGGAATATTTTTAAACAGAGCGAGATTTACGTTTCTTGATCCTGGTCCAATGATCACGTTTCGGCCGGCGTCTCCGAATGTCCCGCTTGCTGGCATCTGGAAAGCCAATGGGTTGAACCACTGGGCGAGTTCAGCGGCTTCGCTCCTGCCCCCTGGCAAGCGCCAGTTGCCCACAACGTTGGGTCTTTGGTTGGGCGTGCCGCTAAGTGCAATGTCGGAGCCAACCGTGATGTTCAGCGGCTCTCCCGTTCGCGCAGTAAACAAACCATTAAATTGCCAACCGCCTGCAATCCAGCGCACTGCAGCCGGCTTTGTACTCAGGACGGGTAGATCCCAGATCCAGGAAAGCGAGCCTACCTGGGCCGCGTTAAAGCTGGCTAACCCGCGTTCTGTGGCGAGGTTAAGTGGTTGCGGGGCTGCTGCTGTTTCTGCAGACGTAGACGAGAAATCATCGATCGCTTTTGACCACGTATAAGCGCCTTGTATGGAGAAGTGCCTGCTAAAGCGCTTGGTACCTTGAATTTGTAATGCGTTGTAATTGGAATTAGCGGTGGTTTCTAAGTCCGTCATATCTCCCCAGCCTCGATACAGCCTCCGTTGATCTTCATTGCTTAAGGTCATCCCAGGTGCAGGAAGTGCAGGATTCGCACTGACACCTTGCATGAGGTTGTGCCCCAATTTGCCGACATATGCAACTTGCAGAACCGTGTCGGGAGCCACCTGCTGTTCGAAAGTAAGGTTGAACTCCTGAACATTAGGTGTGCGCGCATAGGGATCCGGAAATTCCATTGTCGGAGTGCCGAAAAAGATCGGGTTGACGGTATTGGTAGTCAACGGGAGGGGCGGCTGGCCGAATAGGGGATTCGAAAGACTGAATGGTGTATTGTACGTGAATTGATAGCGGAACGGTTGAGAGAAATTTTGGATGATATTAGCAGTGATGAAATCATAAAAAATTCCGTATCCCCCGCGCACAGCCGTTTTGCCGTTGCCGAAAACATCCCAGGCAAAGCCAAAACGCGGCGCAAAATCCGTTTTGTCGGTCTGAATCATGCCGCGAGGCACGCCCGGATCGCCATAAAAGACTTCGCCTACGGGCGCATTAGGATATACCACGGACTGCTGGCCGGGATGAAAAGTAGACCAGAAATTCTGGGGCTGATACCAGGGTAAGGGGAGCTCATAACGCAGGCCCAGATTCAAGGTCAGGCGTCTCGTCACACGCCAGTCGTCTTGGAAGAACTCATTAAAACTGGTTTGAATACCGCTCTGTTCGGTCACAGGTGCGGCGACAGTCACGGTAGCTGGTTTGCCAATTAGAAAGTCTGCCGCCGCATTGTTCGTGATTGCGCCGGTGAAGCTGAAGGATCCCATTGTAAAGTAATAGCTGCGATTCAGATAGCGCCGGCGAATGCCTTCGAAACCGGCTGTAATTGTGTGAGTTCCTTTGGTCCAGTTTAGGGTGTCATTCAATTGGTAATCTTCGTTCTCGATTTGAGAATCCACACTCGAATTGGAGCCCAGTGTGACATAGCCAGAGATAGAGATGTTCGGTGGAATGTTGATGCCATTGATCACCGGGAAGTTACCGCCTAATGTCGCCAGCGAAAACTGATTTACGGGTGCATATTCCGGGCTGAAGCGGTTGTAACTAAGCCGGATGAGGTTTACCATGGCAGGACTGATGGTGTACGTGTCAGCCGCGGTTATACTTTGCACGCGAGCCCAATTGTTAATCGCTTCATAGGTGGGAATGCTTCCTGCATAACTGATTTGCTGCGCGTAGTTGTGATTATAGCGGGCCATAAACTGGTGTCTGCTATTGATGTTGTAGTCAACGCGGACTAGTCCCTGGTCGTTGTTCTGCGGCTCGGGGAAGACTTCAGTCAGGGTTCCATTGGGTTGATTGGGCAGAGGCATCAAGCCGGGTTGAGTCAAAATTGCCACCGCCACAGGATCGAAGCGGCTCGTGGGGATTTGATTGCCTGGAAAGGCTTTCTTGGTGATAGGATCGTTGATCGTCTTTTCTCCGCTGAAATTGCCGGCGCGTTCCGCAGCATTGAGCGGGATGGCGCCTGTCGCCAGAGCCCCTTGCCGGATCCGCAAGCCTTCGTATGAGGCAAAGATGAAGAGCTTGTCCTTCTTGATCGGACCGCCTGCTGCCGCTCCGAATTGATTTTGGGCGAGTTGAGGAATAGTGGATGCGAAGAAGTTTCGAGCATTGAAATCGCTATTGCGGACAAATTCCCAGAGGGCGCCATGGAGCTCGTTGGTGCCCGATTTTGTCACGACGTTGAAGATGCCGCCGGCATCCTGTCCATACTGAGCGCTGAAATTGCTAGTCAACACTTCCACTTCCTGCAGCGCATCAGGAGGCGGGTAATTGAGTCCGGTATCGCGAAATGCGGCGTTAAAGTCCTGTCCGTCAAAGAGAAACAAATTGAAATTCCCGCGCGACCCGGACATAGAAACCGTTGGTCCGCTGCGGTCACCGGTAAACGTCTGAGGCGCACTTACATCCGTGGCGCCTGGCAGCAAGGTGGCGAGAGAGATGATGTTCCTGCCATTGATTGGCAACTCCACCACGCGGCGGCTGTCGATCAACGTACCCAGCTCGCCCGAGCGGCTGTTCACCAGCGGGGCCTGAGCCGTTACCGTAACGGATTGATTGACACTGCCCACAATGAGCTTGGCATCGACATGCACATTTTGATTAGCGTTGAGCGTTATAGATTCGCGCCGGAACGTTTCGAATCCCGGCGCGGTCACTTCTACGGAGTATGTGCCGATTGGCATGGCGGAGAACACATATTCGCCGATCGAATTCGTGTTTTCTACACGCGTTAAACCACGCTCGATCAGAGTAGCCGTCACTTTTGCACCAGCAATGCCGGCGCCGCTTGGATCCGTGACGGTTCCATAAATGGTTCCGATACCTTGTCCAAAGCAAGATGCTGCAGTGATCCATAGCGATAACGCGAGTAATGAACGGTACCTCATTTGATAGTTACCCCCTGATTGAATTCTCGAATAAGAAAGTTGTAATCATCCGATGTAAGATGGCCATGCGTCCTCTTTAGATCCGCTACTAAATGCGCGATAAGAGCGCCAAATTGCGGGGTGGAATCGTCCAGTCCCGGGTTGTGCTGCAGAATAAATCTGCGAATTGCTTCGTCATAGCCTTTTTGCGGATTGTCGCGAATATCGATATCTTGCGAGACTTCTTTGATCTTATAAGTTTTATAAGTGAGGATAATTGGTTGGAAATGTGGGTCACGAACCACATGTTGCCGGCCTGCATCTGAAAGTTTTGGTTCGAAGATCCCTGGAACGTCATCGGGAGGAGGCGCTACGGCGTTAAGCGTAAGGCGCCCGGCGCGCAAGCCGGGCGCACTAACAGTTACAACAATTGGACCTGGTTGTTCGGCGGACCGAATTACATTTCCTACTGGCGTATCTACGTACAGGTCGCCACAGAGTGACCAGTCTTTGTCTGTATCGGTTTCATACCGAGCGGGGCCAACCAGTGTTGCCGCGCCTTCGACCTTCCATGTCAATGGCGGATTTGCGCCGATTACATGCACGCCGGCCGCATCCACGATATTGGCAGTAATGGTCGCGATGCCGTTGCGGCCAGCCGGAATAGTGGTGGAAGAGGCTGTCAGTTCGATGGCGGCTGGCTCTCCGGGCATGTGGAGCTCCTGATGCACTGGCACGCCGTTGCGCACTCCGTCGGCCGATAGAACCCCGCGTTCAATCGGAACGTTATGAAAGGTCACGCTGTGGGCATTGGCGGCGTTGGGTATGAGAGTACCTAGAGACTTTCCGTTGACCCGCAGGGTTACGGAGTCGCAATTGGAATCAACGGTAATGTCCTTTCGCTGGCCTAAATATTTCGGTCGCCATAAGTGCGGTTCAATAAACAGAACGGGGTCAGGGCCAAAATTCGCTTCCCAGAGATAATACATGTATTTGGGATTGCGGTAAGCATCGACCCATCCCTTAGGGTTGATATAAAGCAAAGGAGAGTAAAGATACTTGCGATCTGCTCCATGGTCGGCATATAGAAACACGACGAGGTTGTCACCCTGGCGGCGGATCAATTCGGCGCGAGCCGTATCATGTTGCCACTCTTCTGTGCCCGTAGCCTGGTTGTTTTGAGGATGACCGCCTTCCGGGAAATTACGATCGCCATCGTGCCAGCCGCGAATGGTGCAGCGCAGGAGGTTTTCTAACCCAAGATCGTCGTTATTGGTATCGATATAGGCTCCTCCATTAGTTCCTCTGCGTAAGTGAATGATGCGCGTTGTATCTTCTGCGTGCGCCCAGGCGGAGTCAGCAGGGTGATTGGTCTCATTCCCCATGCTCCAGAAGAAGATGCTCGGATGATTGCGATCCCGGCGGATCATTTCCAATACATTCTGTCGCTGGACATCGCGGTTGAAGTCAATGTCTTTGATGTTTGGCACTTCCTCGACAGTGATGATTCCTAACCGGTCCGAAAGATCGTACACATAAGGGTCATTTGGATAGTGAACCGTGCGCTGGAAGTTATGACCAAGATGGAAACGAATATCTTCGAGATCTTTCTTGTGCATCCATTTCGGAATGGCATCGCCTAGCCACGGGTATTCCTGATGGCGGTTTGTGCCATTTAAAACGACGGGTCTTCCATTCAGGTAAAGACGGTGCGCGCGTTTGTCCCACCAAAACCAGCGAATACCAAGCGGACTTTTGATTTCATCTGCTGCCAAGTCTCCCGGCGCCGAACCTTTAAAGATTCTGGAATTTACCGTATACAAGTAGGGCGAGTTGGGAGACCAAAGATGAGGGTGCGCGATGGAAGTGCTTTGGTCAAATTCGTAAGTTTGTCCGGGAGGGATCCGTTGTTTATCCGTTAAGACGGCGATCGTGTTGCCGCTGGCATCGCGGATGGTCGTCTGGAGCAGACACTGCTGTGGTTCTGCGTAATCGTTCCTCACCCAGGTTCGAATGCGAACATCGGCGTTCTCAGTGGAGACATGCGGCGTGGTAATGAACGTGCCGCCCTGATAGTCCGCGGATCCCTGATAGGGAAAATGCAGCCGGTCTTGGATCACCAGGCGCACATCGCGATAAATACCGCCGTATACGTCAAAATTGCCTGCGGTCATAGGCGGGATGCGATTGGGGTCATCGCGGCGATTTGAAACCATTACGGCGATGACGTTTTCGCTGCCGAACTTGACGTACGGTGTAATGTCTACGGAAAACGACGTGTAGCCGCCTTTGTGCTGCCCTGCATAGCTGCCATTTACGTAAATTTTCGAATATTTCTGCACTCCATCGAATTCAAGGGAAATCAAGCGATCCGTGTACCGCCGATCGATGACGATGCGCTTGCGATACCAGCCCCAGCCATACCACCAATAGGTATCCACTCGCTCGTTAGCGGCCTCGATGAACGGATGGACGTTTTGAGTCGTTTCGTAAGTGCTCCAGGTATGAGGGAGAGCGACGGCCGGCCAATTGCGGTCGTCGTAGTCGGGAAAAGCTGGGGCGAGATCGGGCTGCGGCTGAGGGAAATATTGAAAAGTCCATTCGCGGTTGATCGTCTTTTCCACACGGCGGCAGGCCGTACTCGCGGCGGAGGAAGCCGGAGCGCAGGCGCCTAGGCTGACCAGCAGGTGAAAAGCAACGAGTTTGCGAATGGTCACGCCCTAGTGTGGTTGTAATGGCACATTCAAATCAAGCTTTTTAGGGCAGTTAACCGGATATTTACCTGCGTTAACCGCTGTACAATCAAATACTTGTGAACCCATCGGTTACACGGGACGCCTGCCAGGCCCAATTGCGGCAGATTCTATCCAGCGATGCCTTCCGGCACACCGAGGTGTTGAAGCGCTTATTGGAGTATCTCGGGCAGGAAGCCTTGGGGGAGGATCGGGACCTGAAAGAGTACACCGTTGGGGTCGAGGCCTTTGGCAAGCCGCCCGATTACGACCCGCGGGTGGATTCTTCAGTGCGAGTTCAGGCCGGAAAACTACGGCAGAAGCTGGAAGAGTACTACCGCACGCAGGGAGTGAATGATTCAATTCTGGTTCAACTGCCCAAGGGTCGCTTCCGGCTCGAATTTCGCGACCGTTCCACGGCTTCAGATGCGCGATTCCCGGCGCATCCTACGAATGTCAACCGTTTCGCGTGGGCACTGGCCGGGATTGCAATGATCTGGGCGGTTGTGGCGACGGTCCTCGCAGTGCGGGGGAAGGCTCCCGAGCCGCTTTCTGAGCGCTATGGGAACCCAGATGTAGTCGCCCTTTGGAGCCCTTTTTTTCAATCCAAGCGACCGACCGTTATTTCGCTCGGCACACCTTTATTTGCGAAAATTGCGGGTAATTTCTTCAGAAATCCTGGCCTAAATACACAGAAAAGTCTTGCGGATTCGCAGGATGTGAAGCGCATTGAGGAGCAGCTAAAAAGCAGGGCAGTTCCCGCCTATCCCTACACCGGCATTGGCGAGGCTTCGGCAGCATTTGAACTGTGCCGGCTCTTCCTTTCCCGGCACAAGGACATTAACCTGGTCTTGAGCAGCGCTCTTACGTGGGAAGATGTGGGCCGAAACGAGGTGATTTTTCTTGGCCCTCCGAAGTTCAACTTATATGAATCGGATCTTCCCGTACAGCAGGATTTTCTTATCCGGCATGCTCATTTAGAGAATTTACATCCCAAGCCGGGCGAGCCCGCCATATTTCATGAAACCTGGTCGGCCGATCAGTCAACACTGCTTGAAGGCTACGCGCTGATTGCACGTTTGCCGGGGCTCCATGGCATGGGATACATGATGCTGCTAGCTTCTACTTCGACCGAAGGCACCCGGGCAGCCGTTGAGTATATGACTCGGCCCGAATATGCAGGAGAGCTGCTTCGCTCGCTGCGCCAATTGGAACGGGGTGTGCCCAAGTATTTTGAGGTCGTGATTCGGGCTGAATTTCGTTCTCAGACCCCAATCCAGATTCAGCAAGTTGCGGTGCATGTCCTCCGGCCGCGATCCTCTTCGCGATAAGGGCGCACCGGGCAATCCCACTGCTGGTTGTTCTAGCCAGCGCGGACCTGTTTCAGCGGGCTCCTGAAGTGCTAAATTGACGGTCAAC
>Ga0209061_1004950_pt1 | contig 12217 bp, 12 predicted proteins | sample Coa_R1_10_FD_187157 | JGI IMG/M metagenome (GOLD analysis project Ga0209061, IMG submission 187157) | Surface soil microbial communities from Centralia Pennsylvania, which are recovering from an underground coalmine fire - Coalmine... | ecosystem: Environmental > Terrestrial > Soil >...
CTTCTCACCTGCCAACCAACTGCAGATAGAATGCTGCTCCCGCCATATGCCCCGGCCTCGTGCGATGCATCTGGTTGCGCCATATCAAACGGATCAGCGCAAGAAATAAATCTCATGTGCTGATTATGTATATGTACATTTCAATGTATCTTTCTATCATCTTAACAGGTAAATCAGTATAGGTCAAGTATCTTTGCCAGCACAAGACTTTTTGTCAATTTTCTTTGCATATACCTGATTCATAAAGTCCCGGTCTTTTTTGGCCCCTGGCGAAGAATATAGGTTATAATAAATACAAAGGACGGCAGAGACCAGGTCAGGCAGGAATACGATGCTCACATTGCAAGAACAGTTGCAGAATGCAGCCAGACTGGTGCGGAAAGCGCAGAGAATCGTTGTCTTGACGGGCGCAGGGATCAGCACGGAATCGGGCATCCCCGATTTCAGAAGCCCCGGCTCGATCTGGTTGAGGAATCCTCCAGTGAGCTACCCCGACTTCCTCAACAAGCCGGAAGCGCGGCGGCAATACTGGGAGACGCGGCGCAGCCTCTCAGCGCAGGTCAAAGCTGCGCGTCCCAACGCAGCCCACCGCGCCCTGGTCGAATTAGAACACCACAATCTGCTGTTGGGAATCATTACTCAGAATTTCGATGGTCTGCATCACGACGCCGGCCACGACTCGGCGCGCGTCGTTGAGCTACACGGGAACTCGCGAGAAGCAGTCTGCGTACTCTGTGGAACACGCTCACCTATGGAGGAGCTTCAACGGCGCGTTGACGCGGGCGAGACAGACCCACGCTGCACAATATGTAGTGGCTATATGAAAAGTGCAACCGTTCTCTTTGGCCAGCATATTCCCGCAGATGTGCTAGTACGAGCAAAAGAACTGGCAGAAACGTGCGATCTGTTCATGGTCGTGGGTTCATCGCTTCAGGTCTTGCCCGCTGCCAACCTGCCCCGTCTGGCGCTGAAAAATGGCGTGCCGCTGATTATTGTTAATCTGGCACCCACTCCTCTAGATGACTACGCTGATGTCGTGATTCGGGAAAAAGCCGGGCTGGTTCTCCCCAGGCTGGTCGAGATGCTCTAGACCGAATACGCAGGCCGTCAGAGGCGGAATTTTTTCTCGCCAGCTATAACTCTTAGAAAAAGCGCCGATCTTCCCAGAAGAGGATATGGAGCAGCGCAAAAAGGAGTATCCGGCCTCTTTGTCTGGGGAAGATGTTTCATTACACGGAGAAAAAAATGCCAGCATCTCATCCCATCAGCCCTTTGCGGCTAACCTACGGCACGGATCGCTTCCAGTTTGGTGAGCTTTATCTGCCTGGCGAGGCGGGGCCGTATCCGGTAGTGATTCTGATTCACGGGGGCTACTGGCGGGCGCATTATGGGCTGAAATTGATGAGCAGGCTGGGAGAAGATCTAGCCGCACGTGGCTTCGCCGTCTGGAATATCGAATACCGGCGTGTGGGCAATGCCGGAGGCGGCTGGCCCGGCACGTTTCTGGATGTTGCGCGAGCTACTGATTACTTGCGTGAGATTGCCGGAAGTTACGAGTTGGATATGAGCAGAATTGTGCCGGTAGGGCACTCTGCGGGAGGACATCTGGCGCTCTGGCTGGCCGCACGCGCGCGAATCCCAGCGGGAAGCCCCATCAGTCCACGAGAGCCACTGCTGCCTCTGGCAGGAGCGATCAGCCTGGCGGGCGTGCTCGATCTGCACCTGGCTTATCAATTGCACCTGAGCAACGATGCTGTGGTGGAACTGCTGAGCGCGGCACCTGACAAGGCTCCAGAGCGTTACGCGGCTACCTCGCCTGCTGCCCTGCTTCCCCTGGATGTTCCGCAGGTGCTCATTCACGGCACCGCAGACGAACACGTGCCGATCCAGGTAAGCCGGAGCTACGCTGCGGCAGCCCGCGCGGCAGGAGATGTGATTGACCATGTTGAGCCGGCGGGCGTCGATCACTTTGACCTGATCTCGCCCGCGACAGAGGTCTGGACACTGACGGTTCGGAAATTAAAAGCCCTTTTACACATGACTTGATATTTATGACGTACTCACCGGCTCATCATATAAGCCCGTCTGCGAAACATAGACATCATACGTCCCATTCGCAGGTGAGAAGACAGCAGTACCGTATTCGGCATCGATAAAAGGCGAGATCCAGCCATGCCAGGCTTTCATATTCTGGAAGAAACCATCATCTCCACCATTGAGTACAACCACCGTGTGTTTCGCATTCGCTTCGAGATTAGGGTCATCATAGCGCCCCTCCAGCCGCGTTAGCTTATAGCCGGAATGCATGCCAATCACGTTCAGCCAGGTAGCGATTTTGATTGTATCATCCTGCAGCATCCATTCATTGCCCAGTACCAGGTAGCTCTGCTGCGAAATGGTATGGCCATTCTGATCATACAGGGTCAGATCAACGCTCATTTCGGGCAATCCATTAGAGCTATTCTGTATGGGCAAAGCTGTTACCTGCGCTACCTTGATACCGTTGGTCAGACCGAGATACGCCTGGATTAGAAATGTCATCCAGAGAAGCGAGGTTGCTATGGCCACAAGCAGAATGCCGCCCAAGCCATGCTTCCAGCGCAGGTGGCGGCGACGCGGCAATTTTCCATGCCGGTAATACACTTCCTTCTCTTCCTCAGTCAGGCGACCGTAGTGCTTCTCACCGCGAATCAGGCTGTGCGCAGCGTAGACAAACAGAGCAAACCCGCAGAGGGCGATGAGTAGCAGGATAAATTGTGGAAAACCAAATTGAAATGGAAAATTCATGGTTTCTCCTTGCTGCGCAAATTTGTCTCTATGTATGCCTCATTACTTACGTGCCATAAATTGAGCTTCTTTATCATACACGAACGACGACGCCGCATCGTTTTGCGGACAATCACATAGGAGATTATAACCGAAAATTCGGAGAAATTCATGCTAACAATCTCTCACTAATTTGCAATGAATATGATTAACTCTTTCATTTTCTATCGTTGTTTGGTACAATAGGTTGCAATATATAGATGTAGAGAGATGCAAGCAACAATCCAGACGTATCACAGACGAATGATAGACCTACCCCGGAGAACTGGATTTAAGAAAGGAGGCCATACGAACGCTATCAGTATTGTTCCGCACGAAAAACCGAATCTCTTCCTCTCCGAAGGAAATCAGTACATCCCCCGATACGTTGTCAGCACTTTTATTTAGCAGGAGGCCCAACATGCAACCACAGTGGAAACTCGGCACGAAGTCCCTCAGTTCGTTTCTCTGCCTGGCAGCTCTGCTCTTCCTCGCTGCCTGTAGCGGCAATGGATCGAGCGGGCAAACGGGAAAGCCGGCTAAAGCTCCAGCCAATCAGCAAGTCCTCGTCGATCCACTGGTGACTACAGATATCTCGACGTTTGATCCTGGCCAGGCTACCGACCTGGACTCTATTGCCAGCATCGATATGGTTTTTACCGGTCTGGTGCAAGAAAATGACCAGCTCCAGGTGCAAAACCAACTGGCACAGTCCTATGTGGAGTCCCCGGACGGTTTGACTTATACTTTCCATCTTAAGCCCAATCTGAAGTTCAGCGATGGTACACCTCTGACTTCTGCGGACGTGGCCTATAGCATCGACCGTGCGCTCTCTCCGCAGATTTCCTCTCTCAACGGCATTTCTCTCACTTACCTGGGCTTGATTCAAGGCGCTGCCGACCGCGTCAACGGTAAGATCCCGACAATCATTGGCACAGGTATCCAGACCCCTGGCCCATCAACCGTGGTAATCCACGTCGTTAAGAAGACCGCCTATTTCCTCCAGGCACTCACCTATCCAACCGCGTATGTGGTTGAGAAATCGGTGATCTCCAAATGGGGCTTAAGATGGACGGATCACCTCGCTGATCACGGCGGCCAGGGCGGAGATGGCCCGTTCAAGGTGCAAAGCTACAGCCATACTACAGGCATCGTCTTCGTGCCCAACCCTACTTACTATGGCCCGCACCCCCAGTTGCAAAAGGTCGAGTTTACTTTCGTCAAGAACGACCAGACCAACTACTTGCAGTATCAGACCGGGCAGGCCGATGTGACTGGCGTCCCAAGCGCAGACTATGCGCAGGCCAGCACGCTCACCAACCAGTTCCACAAGGTGCCCCAGCTGTGGATCGACTATTATGGCCTGAATTACCTGGTCAAGCCGTTCGATAACATTCACATCCGGCAGGCGCTCGACCTGGCGATCAACAAAGATGCTCTCGTTCAGGCCATCTTTCACGGAGTCGACACGCCCACCAACCACATTGTGCCTAAAGGTATGCCGGGCTACGACCCGAACCTGACAGGACCAGATGGAGTCACGAGCACGAAAGGCGATCCGACAAAGGCCAGAGCGCTCTTCCAGGAAGGCTTGCAGGAAGAACATCTGACGCTGGCCACTTTCCCAACCATCAAATTTACCTACAGCAATGCCTCGTCAGAGAACGCAGACGAGGTTACAACGGTTATCCAGATGTGGCGGGAAACGCTGGGCATTACGAGCATTCAGCCCGATCCCGTTGAATCCCTTAAACTGTTCTCGGAGATCTCCGGCACGACCAATAACACCAGCCTGCAAATGTGGAAAATCGATTGGATCGCCGATTATCCTGACCCGCAAGACTGGATTACGTTGCAGTTCGCGCCCGGCGAATCTGATAACAACATGAACTACGGCCAGAACCATTCTACCGATGCTGCCCAGCAGCAAGCATTACAGCAGCAGATGATTCAGGCCGATAGCATAAGCGATGAGACTCAGCGCATGCAGGCATATAACCGAATCGAGCAGCAGCTGGTCAACGATGTGGCCTGGCTACCTATCGATCAGGTAAACGCGGCCTATCTGATCAAGCCTTATGTCATCGGGTTCGTCAATAACTCCCAGGATTTGACGCCTCCTGATGACTGGGGCAGCATTTACATCGCCAAGCATTAGAGCATGCGAGCAAAAAAATCTGCCTGGTTATGCGGAAAAGATGTCCACAACCAGGCAGATTTTCTCTTGTGAACTTATTGTATCAATTTAGCCGCGAGCTCGCGGGCTGATGGTTCAACCAGGATCGAGCCATCGGGAAAAACGATGGTGGGCACAGAACGCCGGCCACCATTGACCTTCATAACGTAGGCAGCGGCATCAGGGTCCTGCTCAATATTGATATAATCATAGGCCACGCCATGCTGATCGAACCAGCGTCTGGCCATGCGGCAATCGCCACACCAGGTGGTGGCGTACATCTTGATTTTCTGTCCGGCCATTGTATCCTGCACAGGTAGAAGCTCCTCCAGATCTTACTTCAGCAGATATACCTATCTTCCTGCATATGAGAACCCGGTCCTACCCAGAAATATTCCCGACGGGCCTGTTCAGACGTTCCAGCAGAAGATCGAGGAATTTTTTTCCACCAGTCGCTACCAATCCAGGGTTACGCGCCAGAATGCCCATCAGCAGACCGGCGCTATAATCGCCTCGCAACGCCTGGGCCACCTGAGCTGGTGTAAGGCGCTTCATAAGGTCGAGCGCATTATCCCATTGTTCATCAGTGTAGCCAGCGATACGCTTGTTGATTGTACAGGAGATATCCATATCCCGGCCAAAGCGCGCGCGCCACTGTCTATCAAAACGGGCCAGGAATTTCTCCGAAGGATCACCGGCCTTGACAGCTTCAGCAGCCACCCGACCGGCCATCTGGCCTGAATAAACCGCGAAACGGATGCCTTCGCCAACCAACGTCGAGCCATGACCACCAGAATCACCGGCCAGCAGCAGGCCATCACGTGAGAAGCGCTCTACAGGACCTTCGGAGGGAAAAAGGCCGGTGTGATATTCGACCGGGCTGGCATGCTCGAATTTTCCGATGAACTGGGGCAACTCATACATAATGCGATCCAGGTAAACGCGGGCATCGTCGTCACAGTCGGGGTGCAGCACTCCGACCCCAAGCCGCACCCGCCCGTTACCACGCGGAAAAGCCCAGGCATAGCCACGCGGAGCAAAGCGGCTGCCCATAACCAGGTAAAGTTCGTCCTGAGGATAATTGGGAGCATACAGATCATATTCCGCGCCGAAGCCGTAGCGGCGGAAAGCCTGGCCCATCTCAGTACGCACCCCAACGTGACGCGCAACGCCGCTGGCATCAATGGTCACGGGCGCGGTGATAGTAATATGCTCACCAAGATGTGTTTTCGCCGTGACGCCCTGCACATACCCGTCCTCAACCAGCGTTTGCTCGACAACATGGCGCACGCGAATGCTGGCTCCGGCGCTGGCAGCTCGTGCTGCCAGGTGTTGATAAACGCCGCGTACATCGATCACGCAGGCAACAGGCGGATCGTAATAGAGAGGCACTTCGCGTCGGGGAGAAACAAAATAGACCTTCTGGATCGGATGATAGAGATACTCTGGAATACCCAGCGCACGCATATCGCTGATCCAGCTCCCGCCGCTAGTATGTACAGGATAACCAATCTCGCTCTGGCGCTCCAGGAGCAGCGTCTGCGCGCCCAGCTTCGCGGCGGTCTCTGCTGCTGCCAGCCCGGCAGGCCCACCGCCTACAATCAAAACATCACAAGTCTCTGGCATATCTGCCTTTCTTCGTCTCTAGCGAGAAAAGGCAACCTCTCAAAAGATTGCCCCGTTCAGGTGTTTTCTCTTCGGCATAGTATAGCATGAACGCTTAACTGCGGGAAACAGCGACCCTCTAGCGAAACGCTTTGCTCGTCTTGCCCGTGTCCGCAAAGGAGAGCATTTGCTATTTCTTGAAAAGAATCAGGACACAATGACGATTCACGAGATGAAATTACTCTCCTACGAACAAAAAAGGGAGGACCCGCAGGATGGAAACGCTTTCCCTGGCTTTTGTTGGATTCGCTGGGCTTTTCCTGCTTGTTATAGCAGGCTTTGCTTTTAGTATGTGGCTCTACATTCGTAGAGCATTCGCAACGGGTCGTTTCAGGCGCATACGACGGGTGCGCGCTCACCCCGATGGGCCCGTGATTGAAGAGGTTATCGAGGAAGAAGTACCTGTTGAAGACCAGAGCTAAAATGAGCTTGACCTTCCACACAGAAGATTAAGCTCATTTTATTATTATTTATGTAGAGAAATAATTAACGCTTTCTGTGTAACAAGATCAACGAAAAACGGCCAGAGGAGGATCCCTTTCACGATGAGATAGGGTATAATAGCAGGGTAAAGGCATGCGAACACTACAGGATTGATCCCAAAAGCAAGGGGGGCAATCAATCATATGGATGCTCAACACATACGCGATTCAGATAGGGAGGAAGGAAATCCTCTTCTACCGTCTCCTACTGGCGGAGAGAAAGAGCATCAAACCGGTTTTAGTGCCAGGAGAAGAGAACGAAGACAAAGACCATTTGACTACAGTACCAGAATACACACAGGAGAATATTCTTCTAGCACAGAAGGCGAAACGACGCGTCATATGCGCGGCAAGATCGTTCTGGCACGGTGGCTACGCGCACAATTTCCCAGATCCATCGTCTCATTGGAAGAGCGTTTGCCCGGCCCCAACCGCATTGCCGATGTGTTTATACGGCATCCTGATGGCAAGCGTCAGGCAGTGGAATTTCAATGTGCCCCCCTCGAATTGGAAGAGTGGCAAATGCGTCACGCCGCCTACCGGGCCGGAGAGATCATCGATACCTGGATCGTCGGCAGCAATCGCCTGGAGAAGCAGGAGGCTTTTATCGAAGCAATTCTCTCGTTTTCACGAGAGATCGTCTTTCTCGACCCTCTGCTTTCGCCAGCACGTGCCTGGTTGCGCTGGCCCGTCACTCAAGAGACAGTGCGCAGATGGCAGAGTGGAGTGCAGCATTCGCCAGAGCTGGTTGGCTGGGTTGGTCGTCTGGGTCTTGGTGTCACAATCATAGGGGAGCTCGACCTGCTGAGTCTCACCCCGCATGGCACATTCAGCCATCCTCGGCGAATAGCTCTGGCAAGGAGCCAGCAGCTCTTGTGCAAGATGGAGCGCATGCACACACCAGATGCTGCTATCTTTGAGGCATATCTGGCCACACAGGTAGACGAGGCAACAATCTCCACCGTTCTGTTACCCCTCCTACGCGCTTACTTGCGTGATCCTGAGTTGCTGCGCCGCTACAACTATGGGCGCGGCCAGTGGGACCAGCCTATCTCACCTGCCGACCGGCAGCGAATCGAGCGCGCACGAGTCTGGCTGTGCAACCTCGCCCGCCGGGGCTTCCCGCCCGAACGCTTGCGTGAGCTTATATCACTGATACCCCCCGTTGGCCCATACGCTGCCTTATCTAGCTATTTTGAGATGCTGCTCTCTCTTGGCTGATACCTCTCTTTGAAACGCTGGGTGGAAGTCAGGCGTACTCTTATACAGGCATGTTTATGAAAGCAACATGTATATTGAAAAGAGAAGTAGAAATGACAGAGTGCGGCTGCTACTTGCTTGCCAGCCGCAGCTACAGATTGGAAGGAAGGTTATCAGATTGAGAAGTTTTACCAGGGGCATTCTGATCGGGATTGGCATCGGCTTCCTCTTCGCACCAATGAAAGGCGAGGAACTGCGTCGTATCCTGGCCGAACGAGCCAGGGAGTTTCACGACTCCCTGCCCGAAAGCTCCCGCGCACGGCTAGATGAGTATACGCACAAGATTTCTGGCCAGGTCGCCTATGCTAGAGAAAACTGGCGCGATTATGCCCGGCAGGCGGCATCTAAAATGAAAGAGACGGGGGCGATACTCGGCGCTAAAGCGAGGCAAGCCGGGCAAGATCTAACCGTCAAGATGCAGAGCAGCCAGGAGCTGGCCGAAAATGTAGTGGAGAAGGCCAGGCAGACCAGTCAGGAGCTGGCTTATAAGGCAAAGCAAACCGTGGGGCTGAGAAATTATGGCGAGGCCAGTACAAGAGTCATTCCTGAGAGAAACCTGAACTATTAAGCAATGGCATAGTATCTAGTACAGGAAGTTGCGAGGCCTCGCAATCTTTGGGAGTGCCCTACAAACTGGCAATAGCCGTTTTCTGTGGGTCAACACTTCCGACATAAGCGCACTCGCTGTAAAGGAAACAGCGCGCGCACTCAGGCCGCCGGGCATGGCAGATCTGCCGACCGTGGCGAATAAGATTGACATGCAGCGGATAGACCCATTCAGGCGGAGTCACTCTGGCGAAAAGCGTGTGAGCCTGATCAGCACTCACCTCAGGTCCGATCAATCCCAAACGCCAAGCGGTTCGACGGACATGTGTATCGATTGGCATAGCAGGCCGACCTAAATTGAACATCAGGACGCAAGCGGCTGTCTTGGGTCCCACACCCGGAAGTTGCCGTAGATAGAGCCAGGCATCTTCGGTAGCACGCTGCGCCAACTCGTCAGAAAGAAAGTCGGCGAGCGGCTTCGTTCCACCTTGCTCACGCTGCTGCCCGGTCAGCGCGTGCAAAACATCTTGAATGCGCATTGCTTTGATATTGGCCAGCCCGCCAGACTTGATCACTTCGGCAATCTGGTAGGTGGGCGCGTCCCGCACCGCTTCCCAGCTGGGAAAGGCAGCGATTAACCGCTGATACGCTCGCTCCGAATTAATGTCAGAAGTGTGTTGCGAGAGAATCGTGCCGATCAGTCCCCCGAGGGGATCATAATCCGGCTCGTTTTGCGGAGTACCATAAGCTGCCGTGAGCGCTTCATACACATGGGTTAAGTGGACAGTTGGCTTAATTAAAGTCGTCATGTTTCCTAAATTCACCGTTTGTTTATCTTTCTTATCATACTACAGAGCAGCCTCTAATGTATACATCTGAGGAAGCGCCCAGCAGGATTTCCCAAAAGTCCGAGAGCAGCCAGGGAAAGGTACTAGAAAACTCGATGCGAAATCGCTTGACAACTTGCCAGAGAATACGCTACAATCATAACGCTGATGCAACAATCGTGTGCGATGCGCCTCGTTCGTCTAGTGGCCAAGGACGCCGCCCTTTCAAGGCGGAGATCACGGGTTCGAATCCCGTACGAGGTATTCTTCTTCCGACTGGAAACAACTATGTATTTTGAGAGAAGCCTGCTGTGCCTGTCTATTTTCGGCACGGTAGGCTTCCCTCTTTTAAACTTCGATAGACAGGTCTACCTACCGTTGCATTTTCAGAGGGCACACACAAATGATGAGCGTTGAAGAGGCCCTGGAACGTATTCTGGGCGAGATTCATCCTCTACCGGTTACGCAGGTTCCCCTGGCAGAAGCGACCGGGCTGGTGCTGGCCGAAGACGTGGTCGCACGCGAGGATGTGCCACCTTTCGCAAACTCGGCCATGGATGGCTTCGCGCTGCGCAGCCAGGATAGTCAGCCGCGCGACGGGAAACCGCCGCGTCTGCAAGTAACCGGAGGAGTAGCGGCGGGCTATGTCGCTAACCAAACCGTAAAAGAAGGCACGGCTATGCGTATCATGACCGGGGCACCTATTCCTCCGGGCGCTGACGCGGTCATTCAAAGCGAGTTGACCAACTACGATGGACCCGAAAGCACCTGGGTTGAGGTGCTGGAGCCGGTTGCACCGGGGAATAATGTGCGCCCGGCCGGGGAGGATATGCGCAAGGGACAAACTGTCCTCGGCCGGGGCAGTGAGATCGGACCCTGGGAGATTGGCATTCTGGCCACACTTGGCCGCGCTATGGTCCCGGTTATACGTCGTCCCCAGGTAGCTATTCTGGCCACCGGTGATGAGGTGATCGATATCGACCAACCTCTGCGACCAGGCAAAATTCGGAACAGTAATAGTTATCTGCTGGAGGCAGCAGTGCGGCGTATGGGAGCACAGCCCATACGCCTGGGTATAGCGCGCGATACCATCGAAAGTCTGCGCGAGAAATTCAGCCAGGCCATCGGCAGTGACCTGATTCTCACCTCCGGCGGTGTCTCGGTAGGCGATTTTGATCTGGTGAGGAATATTATGGTCGAACAGGGAGAGATAAACTTCTGGCGCATCAACATGCGTCCTGGCAAGCCGGTAGCCTTTGGACACATTGGCTCAACCCCGCTGCTGGGGCTGCCGGGCAATCCTGTCTCGACTGCCGTCACCTTCGAGATCTTCGGCCACCCGCTGCTGCGCAAAATGTTGGGCCACACACGTCTCCTACGTCCGCAGATTGATGTCACCGTCGAGGATGGAGTAAGCGAAGTTGCTATGCGCCGCCATTATGTGCGCGCGCACGTCGAGTGGCGCGACGGGCGCTTTGTAGCCCACACAACCGGCAACCAGGGATCAAACATCACGACTTCGCTGCTTAACGCCAATGCCCTGGTAATTGTGCCCGAAGGCGGAGTGAAAATCAAACCTGGTGATACGGCGAAGGCAATGATGCTAGACTGGCCAGATGTCTGAGTAACCGAGATCGTGCTCATGACCTCATACGGTAGCGCAGCTGGTCGCGCGTTAACCCAAGCAAGGCCGCTGCGCGAACTTGATTGCCGTGACAGGCATCCAGCGCTTCCCGCACCAGCCGTTGCTCGATGCTGTTTAGAAATGCGGGTAGATTCATTCCGCCAGGCGGGAGGTGGATACGTTCCTGAAGCTCTTGCAGGCACTCGATACCACTACGTTCTCCATAAAGAATCGCGTCGGGCAAGTCCTCCGGGCGGATCTCGTGATCCTGACAGAGAATCTGCCCTCGTTGGATTACGCTGCGCAGTTCACGAACGTTGCCGGGCCAGGTGTAGCGCTGGAGGAGCGCCAGGGCCTCCGCATTTATCCGTAGGGGCTCCTCGCCCGCGGGAGAATAAAGTTGGAGAAAGTGATTAACCAGAGGCTCAATGTCCTCCGGGCGGCTGCGCAAAGGGGGTAAATACAGAGTGATGACCTGCAAACGATAGTAGAGATCCTCGCGGAAAGTGCGACGAGCCACCGCCTCACGCAGGTCAACATTGGTCGCAGAAATCACACGCAGACGAACACGAATCTCCTTCAAGCTACCCACCCGCCGGAAACTGCGCGTCTCCAGGAAACGCAACAGTTTGGCCTGCACCGCCTGGGGCATCGAGCCAACCTCATCGAGAAAAAGCGTCCCGCCGTCGGCTCGTAAGAGATACCCTTCACGTGAGGTCTTCGCATCGGTGAAAGCGCCCGCCTCAACGCCGAAGAGTTCGGTTTCCCATAATGTCTCGGGAATGGCTACGCAGTTCACATCAACAAATTGATAGGCAGCCCGACGGCTCAG
>Ga0209061_1004952_pt1 | contig 12211 bp, 19 predicted proteins | sample Coa_R1_10_FD_187157 | JGI IMG/M metagenome (GOLD analysis project Ga0209061, IMG submission 187157) | Surface soil microbial communities from Centralia Pennsylvania, which are recovering from an underground coalmine fire - Coalmine... | ecosystem: Environmental > Terrestrial > Soil >...
TTTCCGCATCAATCACTGGCCCAGGAGTAATGGCTGCTATCTTACTTAATCACATAGTCTTTGGAGCAGTCGTCGCCCTCGTCTACTAAACCTGGAGCATTATTGGTCATATGGAGATACATATTCGCGCTTGCTTTCCCTCCTGCCTTCCAGTAAAAGCGCTGTGTACCTACCTTCATGCCTATGCAGTAGAGGTACAAAGCGCCTATGACAGTGATTTTGACAGTAACCGCGCTATTTTTCCCGTCTAAACAGATCATCTAACCGCTCGCTTGCCTCCTCTTGCATCGTTGGAAGCACATGCGAATAGGTATCCATTGTCATTGCTATCTTGCTATGTCCTAAGCGTTCCTGTACCACTTTGGGATGGATACCGAGAGTAAGCAGAATGGTCGCCGCGCTGTGCCGAAGATCATGAAAACGCAGTCTGGGGAGACCAGCATCACTCAATAGCTTGCGATACTGCTGGTAAAGCTGGCTGAGGCTGAAAAACCCGCCAATCTTATTGCAGAAGACGAGATCACGCTCCTGCCATTTTGCCCCGGCTTGTGACTGCGCTTCTAACTGGTAAAGGCGATGCTGTCGGAGCACATCAATCACCACCTCTGGCAAAGGGATCACCCGGATACTTGCCGCTGTTTTCGGTTCGGTTTCTATGAACCCATATCCTGTAATATGATTCACGCTGCGGCGGATATGGAGAGTTCCCGACTCAAAATCGATATCCGACCAGCGCAGCCCCAGGATTTCCCCGCGCCTCATGCCGGTCAGGAGCGCTAATACGAGCATAGCTTCAAAGCGGTCCCCTCTCGCCACGTCCAGTAGTTTCTGAGCTTGTTCCTTTGTCAGTGGGTGTATCTCAAACTTTGGAACGCGAGGTAGAGAAACTTCATTGCAGACATTGCGCCCAACAAGATGCCAGCGCACAGCTTGACCGAGCGCCTTATGCAAAACGGCATGAATGGCCCTGACTGTTGCTGGTTTGTAGCCATCCTTCAAGATTTTCGCATATGCGGATTGAACATGCTGCGCGGTCAATTTCTGTATCTGGATATGGCCCAGGTACGGAATAAGATGCTTGTCAAGAATAATCCGATAGCGCTTATAGGAACTTACACGAACTGTCGGCTTATGAACATCCTCTAACCAGTGGTTCAGGAAGGTTTCAAGCTTCTGCTTTGGCCCATCTGCAAATGTGCCTTGCTTCTGCTCGAAGAGGGCTTGCTGTAACTTCTCTGCCGCTTCTTTTGCCGTCCTGCCATAGACAGTTTTACGCTTGCCGGTTTCCTCGACAATGAAATCGGCTCCCCAACGCCCATCTTTGCGTGGGTAGACAGAGCCAGGACCAGGAACGCTTTTCTTGCGCCGGCGCTTCTTGGATTTCGCCTCAGAAGGAGTAGATGCCCCGGACACCTCCGGTCCATTGGAAGCATTGGAATCAGGTTGCTTGCGTCGTGGCATAGTCGATCATCTCGCTTTCACATTGTAGCATGCCTTGCTCCTACGCCGATCTGAACTGGCCGAAGGCAAGAAGCAAGGCAGGGATTACATAACAGGAATGCGGTAGAGTATGCTTGTGGAGATCAAGCAGATTTGCGTGGGGGTGCCTGATGCTGCCCTCCCCTGCTGTCTGGCGGCATCCAGCGACCTTTCCCATCCTGAGCCATACCCCTTGCTCGCATTTCTTGCTGGGTGAGGCAGCGCCTTCCTCCACGTGTATAAGGGCCGGCCCGATGTGCGTCAAAGGCTTTCATGCTCACGAATACCAATCCACAGGCTCCACATTGGGAGATAGTTGCTGACATAGGGAGATTTCCTTTCCTTTCAGAAATGCCATTTTTCGGTAGCCACAAAGACCAGGAAGGGGCCGATCTTGTCGGAGATGGTGAAAAAGGATACCATCCCTAAAAAGATGGCCCTTGCATCCATAGTTTTTGGCCCTTGCAGGCCGCTCCCAAGCGGCGCGAGGGCCATTTTATGAGGGTAAGCAATACGGACGTGTAAGAGGCAGGAACCGCTAGCGCAGCCGTTTGATCTGAGGACTGCCGGTATTGGTCCTGGTTTGATCGGTGTCTTATGAGGTGGTTCCCATATCTGACGAAGATGTGACGCTTCTTGCTGCAAACGTTGGGTAGTAAGGTTTGGCTCCCGTCGCTTTCATACAGGCATAACAGAGATAGGCGGTTCGTGATATCCAGTGCATCGGTTTAAGCTGCTGGCAATGGGGGCACTTCCCATAAGGGCGAGCAGGGACATTGACGATCTGGTGCATTCCAGTATTATCGGATCGCCGCGTTCGTGACATATGCCATTCCTCCTTTGTTTGTTACCGCATCATCCTTTCGGGTGTGATACCAAGCGCATCAATAGCCAGCACAAGATAGGGAGGCTCTCCTCTAGCGCTTCTATCAACCAGATTATATTGAGATCCTGGCTATCGCATGATCCGTACTGTGTCTCTCTTTATTCCATGAAATTGCCCTGTGGGAGTATAGAAGCGCCCTTACAATCCAGCAAACAAGGGGAGTTGGGCGTCAAGAGGGGGATGAGCTGGCGGCATATCTTGCGGGTGAAGTTGTAACACGACCAGGCCGCTTTTTGTGAAGCCGACGTGCTGAAACCCGGCTTTGCGGAAGCAGCGCGCCCAATCACGTTTGCGGCGCACTCTCGCGGAGTCAACAAACGTCACCATGCCTCGCTCTGGTGGCGGCCCCCAACTCCATCGGGTCGCTGCTACGGCTTGCTTGATGAGATCACTTGATCGATACCGCCCCGGCTCTTCATTGCGGAATAACGCGCAGAGCCAGGCGCCCGCCCAGGCGTGCATGACGTATTGCTCATAGGGCCAGGATGAAACCCACAGAGCCGTTGCGGGGTGTGTAAGGAATACCAGGCATCTGCCTGGAGGGACAAATTGAGCAGCACCTATGGTCTTGCGGCTGTAGTGCCGATCCGCGAGGGCTGCACCTTTCGGATCAGCCCGATGCGAAACGTGCCAATCCATACTACACTACGCTCCTTATCCGCACGTGGAGCCGCTTAGGATGCGGCTCCATACCCGATAGTTTACAAAGAGAGGGGAGCTACTCTTCAAGAAGAAGCTCATCCCACTTGCTCATTGCTTCTCGCTGCATGGCAAGCGAGGGAGGAACAAGCAGATGAAGCGGCGCAGGTATCCAGTGATACCCAAGAATGGCTTGAACGACGTGTGCAGGAGTTCCCATCATGAGCAGGAAAGCCGCTGTATTAAGTCGAAGATCGTGAAGGCGCAAATGGGGGAGTCTTGCTTCTGCGAAAAGGGCCTTAGCGTGTTTCCGCAGGGTGTTCGGGTCGGAGTAGTTCCCATCCGCACCGGGGAACACCAGGTCGATATCATGCCACGTCGCGCCAGCAGAGCATCGCGCCTCTTCCTGCTGACTACGTTGCAGGTTGAGCGCGTTACGTGTACTTGTGGGCAAAGCAATGATACGTTCGCCTCCTGGTGTCCTGAGTTCTCTTATCTGGTGCCAGGAGACGGCCCGGCACACATGAAGTTGCTGATTCTCCAAGTCGATATCCCGCCACTGTAAGCCGAGCAGCTCACTGGAGCGCAGTCCTGTGGTAATGGCAACGATGATGAATGCTTCAATTGGATGCCCACGCGCTGTATGCACCAGGGTTTTGATCTGCTCAGGAGTGAGTACCCATGCTGGTCCTGTCTTTCTCTTTTGCAGTTGTCCCGCCCTCTTCTCATCTCTGTTTTTGTGATTCATCAAGGAATCTCCTTTCGAGAAATTGGATGCTTCACTATGAACTCAGTGAAGCGATGCAACGCCGCATGAGCAGTTCCATGACCGGAGGTGTTACTGCTTACCGAGTTGCTTGATTTTTTCCCTCTGGTTCCCCAGGATGATGTAGTCTCTTGAGAAGGCCATCGCTGCCCGGATCTCTTCCCAGGAAAGCATCCGAAACCCGCAGTCCTCCACATGGATTTGTTCCCCCGCATCAGGCTTGCTGGCGACGATCAGAGCATGATGCGCAAGAGTCGCCACTGTTGGTGCAGCCGCTTCTATTGGCGCCATCTGACCGTGATTGTAGTAGGTCAGGAGCCAGGCTGGCGGCACAACCAGGCTGTGGTGATTGCCTGCGGCGCAGATCGTCGAGCACGGCCCAGCGATAGCACGCGGGCGATATTCGTCCAGGTGGTCGAGCAAGAACGGGGGAGGCATCACCAGTCCATGATGCTGACCGCCGGCGCATATCGTTGCGAGGGCCTGGGCGACGCTTCTTGCAGTCGATGTTCCGTGCAGTTCGGTAATGAAGGGCTGTATCAGAGCCATCTCTTCACGGGCGGTCTGCGTCGGGAATGTCCGCGCGGTTGCCGGGAAAACCCGCCCCGCGTCCGATCCTGTATGGTCCAGACTCATGAGCAGGGGAGGTGAAACCAGAGCCGTATCGTCGTAAGCGGTCTGCGTCGGGAATGCTTGCGTTTCCACGCTTGTGATGCGGGTGTTCGGATGATTAAGACCGAGCAAGAAGGGAGCGAGCAGCGCCAGTCCGTTATCCGTGGTCTGCGTGGGGAAGGGATCAGCGAGCACTGCACGTAGCCGGTGGCTCGTTTTATTGACCTGCACGGTAAAAGTTCGCCCTGCGAACTTCTCCAAGCCATAGGCAATACGCTGTATCGTCTTCTCTCTGAGTGGCTTCTTGCGATCCCCAATACGTGGGGTCGGTAGCGACCAATCAATCGCGTTGGCCGCTGCATAGTAGTAGGGTATGACCTCTGTCGCACAGGAGGGGCAGCGGTACACATACTGCTGGCGATATTTGCCGTAGCGCCGCGTGGAATTCTTCCAGGACTGGGCTGACGCTACATCGCGCCCGCATTTCGGGCAAAAAGCGAGCGGCTCAATGCGCAGATCCGGCGCTCTATTGCCCCGCTTCCAGGCCACAAAGTAGAGGCGATCTCGGCTCTGCGGCGTCGGATGGGCAAACATACTATTGAGGTAAACGATCTCCCAGTCGTAGCTCAGGTTCTGCCAGGCATGCAGCCAGGCGTCCCACATCACCCAGAGCCGCGCATCCACCACGTTCTCCAGAAGAACCAGTTCATAGTGGTGGCATTCGGCCCATCTGAGCGGGTCCCACATGGTGCAGCGCGATCTCTCTTCCGCCGGATCGTAGCCTCGCTCCCCAAAGCCAGGGAGGGGAGATTGCCCTGATCCCCGACGCTTGCGCCCTTTGGCAAGAGAATGATTTGTGCACTCCGGGGATGCCACCAATATCGTCGTGCGGGGATAGCGCCAGGGATCGGCGCGACTGATGTCGGTGAGCACATGGGTCGTGTTGGGATAATTCGTGTTATGTGTCTCAATGGCGACAGGCCAGTGATTGAGCGCGAGTGAGACCTGCGCTCCGGCGCGCACGGCCCCAGTTGTCGAGCCACCGGCGCCACAGAACATGTCGGTCACGCTGATATCCAGAGTCATTTGTTCTTCCTTGCCTTCTCATCAACTGACGGGGACGATACGGATGCGGTCTGCTGGAACAGTTTGCAATAGATGCTTTCTATTCTGATCCAATCCTGATGCTGCTTGAGACGGTCTACTGGTTGCGTCCAATCAATAGGAAGCTGTGTTAGAGCTTTGATTAGGGCTTGTGCATGCTCTTCCCGTGTGATCTCCAGACGATGCTTGCCACAAGCCACAGGGAAACAATATCCGCTGGGCAGGTGCTTGAGGATGTAGAGAACCTGCCCTTGCGCGTCCGAATCGCAGGAGTACCCAAGTCCCGTACCGGTTGCGCTCATCCCAGGCTCATAAGACACAATGACTCCCTCTGCATTGACAAGAGGGATAGCAGTAGGCTGGAAGTCGATTTCCATGTAGGTTCCTCCGTTGCTTTGCAAGAATTCGTCGTCTTTCCTCAGTCCGTGCCTATCAGGCCAAAAGGTGGCGGATAAATGCGTCCTTTTGTTCCCCTCTCAGGGTAGCGAGTTGGGTGAAGACATATTTTCCACTGACCCACCCTCCCACAATGATTTGATCTGGTAGAACCATGATGTGAATGCGGTTATGCCGGTCCACCATTTTTGAGTACCACTTGACACCGTTTTGCTCACCCAGCAGCGTAGCGCCGTTCATGAGAGAAGCTATGCTCTCGTTTGAATTCACGCCGGACTCCTTCATACACAAGGTCCAAAAGCGGCTCATGCTCAAGATGCCTCCGTACTTTGCAGTTCCTGAAACAGTGACAGCTGGCGCCGCACACAGGCAGGGTTCATCCAGATGCACTCGGTTCGTTTCAAGTCGTCCGGTGGGATGGCTCCAAGCGCGACGGAGGCGCGCACAGCAGAAGGACATCGCGCCGTGAGCGCGATGCATTCCCAATATGTCAGCGCCTCTTGATAGATCGGGTGTGCGTAACCAGAGAGCAGCGCCATACCCTTGATCTGCTGAATGCAGTCAAGGAGCCGCCGATGGTCGGCCTCGCGCATCTCATGGTGATAGGTATATCCTTTGCGCCTGGTATCCAGCAGATAGGGCGGATCCAGGTAAAAGCAGGTCTCAGGACTGTCGTAGGCATGAATGACGGCCTCAAAATCGCGGTGATCGATCTGGACGTGCGCCAGACGATGAGTGCAGGCCGAAAGATGGGCAATGCTATTGGTCCAGGTGCGTGCCGGGTTCGATCCTGGCATCTTGGTTGAAGACCAGCCGGTATTGCGAATTGAGCAATTCATGCTCTGCATGACGCCAACGTACCAGGCACGCGCTTTCTCTACCGGGTCAAGGGCCTCTTCCCAGTGGCAGAGGCAATCGTAATACTCTTCCCGTGCATACGGTGTAAACGAGAGCCTGCTCTGTAACGCTGTTGCCTGTTGTGAATCGCGCAGCACGCGAAAGAAGTTCACCACACCACTATCCAGATCGTTGAAGATTTCAAGGGCGCTCGGCTCTTTGGCAAAGAGTAAGGCGCCAGAACCGCCGAAGACTTCGACATACACCTTGTGGCGCGGTAACAGTGAAACGAGAGTGGAAGCGAGCGCTTCCTTGCCCCCGTACCAGGCAAAAGGTTTTTTCATTGCAAGGCCCTCTCTAGAGCAAGCTCAGTTGGCGAGGTTGGGTGATGTAACGCGGGAGCGTCTGTGGATAGTGGCGCGTCGAACGAAAGGCAGCTAGCCAGGCCCGTACCTGACGCACATGCTCCGCACGGTGAATCCCGCGCGCTTCTTGCAGAGCGACATGTGAGCCGTCATACCCTTTGACGTAGACTGTGTGGTTTCGATCAGCGTCCACACGCTGATAGGTTGGGTCAGTCCACTCGGCATATCCCCATCGTCCATGTGCTGGTCTCACACATGGTCCCATGCTATCAGTAGACAAGCGAATATGGTGCTGGTCGCAGAGCCAGAGCAATTCTCCCAGGGCCGGGGCATAGCAGACGCCCCACAGATGGACTCGCTTTATCCCCTCCTGACTCAGAAAAGGGATGAGCCGGTACATCGTCTCACGGAAGACGGGCATCATCTGAGCCGGGAACTTGCCGGTAATGCACCATCCACCTAACCCCAGCAGGTCCCCATCACAGAGATAGGGGAGAATGCGCTGCGCGCAGCGTTGGTACTGCTCGGATGAGACTCCCTGCACGGAAAGAATGCAAGGCAGACCATTACGATGGGCGTGGAGGTATTTTGCCGCTTGTACCGTTTCTTCGACTGCCAGAGCAGCTTCTGTTTCACTCCATCGGCGTTTGACACGTACCGTCCCCCCTCTCTCATCCTCAGACCACATCTCATCGATAAGGACATCGTAACTGGCCCGTGCTTCAATGCAGCAGGCATAGTCAAATCGCTCGGCATGCTGTTCCTGTCGATTGAGCGCTTCTTGGAGGGATAACCGCTCTTTCGGCCCATCACTAAAGGCCCCGCTATCTTGCAGGACCCGTGTCCCCTGCGGAACGAATACCCGATTCACCTGCCTGGCGGTTGATGCACTGCCATAGACCGGTGAGACGCAACCGTAGGGGCCAGGGGCAACCGGATGCCGATTCCATCGCTGCTCTCCGATCCCACAGTAGAAGCGGATTGCCTCGGTGTGTGGCGAAAGGAGTGAGGAAGCTTGAGCTTCCTCACTCTGAGGGCAGGTACGAGAGGTATCCATTGCAGGTTTCCTCTCGGTTAGGATGCGCGTTCGTGTTGTTCAATCCAGCGCTGGAGAGCAACAACAGATACCCTGGTTGCGCTGCCAACTTTCACCGTTGGCAAGCCATCCGTCTTTATAAGACTATAGACTTTCGTCCGGCCAATGCACAGAATCCTGGCGACCTCTGGAATAGCTAGCAACTGGAGTTGCGCTGGCTGCACGAGGGCCGGAGCTTCAAGGACTGGCGTTTGACGTTTTCGCATATGGCACTCTCACTTTCTCCTGTTTGCTTAAAGGACATGCAATTGTTGATGGATCTTGACCATGAGTATGAGATGGAAGATAATAGCCCTGCTCGCCAGTTGGCGAGCAGGAGAATGACTACGGCGACGTATGTCACCAGGAATCCACGGCCGTTTCTACCGCTGTGATATATGCCTCCACATCGTTGTGGTCTTCTGTTGGGGCATAGACGGGAATGATCTGCTTCACCGTTCGACATGGGCACTGACTTGACACACCTCCCTGGACGTAGCCATAGAGGATGAGGCGATACCAGTCCTCATAGCCTTGTTCCCAGGTAGCGTAGGCTCTGTAGCCGCCAATGCAGGCATATCCTGGAGAACATCGGATGTTGCCCAGACCATGCGTGCTGACCGCAACCCCTTGCGTGCCAAACTGGCTTTCATGCTTGAAGAAAGCCAGCGCGTAGATTGGATCGATCCCGTACTTGACCCCCAGCTGATAAAGCGCTTCCCCGGTCCCACAGGCCGTTGAGCGCCTCCCTCTGTAAGTTGCACACAGCAGCGCATTGATCGAGGCTGCCCTGATGGTTGGAGGACCAACCACAGTATAGGGGCCTGACGCTACAGGTGCCTGGATGTGGTGTTGCTGGATCTGCTGAGGTGGGGCGCTTTGTGCAAGGCTTGCGCTCTCATCGTGTGGAACCAGGCTCGCCGCTACGAAAGCCAGGGCAGCAATCACGAGCAAGATGAGCAGCAAATGCCCATCCGCGTGCTTCTCTTGGTGCATCTGACGCATTGCCTCCCTCCCTAAGATGCCTGCGGCGTAATGAGCGCGGCAAAGCCTGCCCACAGGTTCAGGAACCGTGCCCGTGAGAAGGAGGGAATATTGAGGCTGGATGAGTCGACGACATCTACTGTGGTGGCGTTCCCGCCAACCACAACTAAAAGATGCCCGCCCGGCCATTGGCTCGGCGGGAAATCCACGATCACTGGCTCGCCGCTATTCGCAAGGGCGATAATCTGGTCCAGGGACAAATCATGGTGCAGCGCCGCGTGAAACCCAAAGCGAGCTACAGTGCGCACAATCCCTGTGTCTTCAAGCAAGCCAAGTTCGGGAGTAATCTCATGGAGGCCCGCCTGAACATGCAGCACATCGGCGATCCGGTAATGTCTCCCATATGCGTTCATCACCTCGGTCATCGCGGTGGTAGAACAGGTGGAGGGGGACCAGACCTCATATTCCTGCCGAGAGGTGTACTGCGCGAGATCGAGCTGGTTAATGCGAACCACACGATGGACGGTATGGACCGAAGACGAAGGCCCCACAGATGGGGCCGAAAGTCCGGCGCTCTTTGGGAGAGGCTTCCCGGTCAGACCAGGAAGCACGAGCAGGAAGAGCGCGCCAAGTGTAAGGCAGATGATGCCTGTTTTCACCGATTTCATGGGGTGTACTCCCTGTTACTCGCAGAGAGTTCCATGCTATACTGTATGCAGGCATGGGTGTACTCCCTGCTTCGTCAGGCTCTGCTGTCTGGACAACTGCCAGAGCCTGGCGCTTTCTTTGCTGGTTTATGCGAGTGAAGAGTGTTTGAGCGCGTTCGTGAAGGGCGTATACATTCGCTGTTCTACTTATATATCTCGCGAGGTGGATAAAAAGAGAGCTAGCTGCGTGCTCAATCACACAGCTAGCTCTCTGATGCAAATGGGGAGGTAGGGCTTATCGGGGCCTATCGAAGAAGACTCCCAGGACGGGCATGCTCAAGAATGCCAGGGCGCCGAAAGCGCAGATGATGCCGACGGTGAATCCGTCTGGAAGGTGGGACTGGAAGTTGTACCAGGCCAGCACTCCGAATACGAGTGCGATGGGCGGGCAGGTCCAGAGGCGGAGCCGGTGTCCGCGCCGCTTGATTTCGTTCATGCGCCTGTTGTGATCTTGCATGATGACGCTGATATTATGGTCCCGTACAGCTTGGGCTTCCTGGATGTAGCTTTCTCTGGCATGATGCCAGGCCCGTCTTGCAACGGCCCGCGTGAGCCGTTCACTTGACGGAAGGCCGGCCCGGTTCAGTCCGTCAACGTACCGCTGAGCGGCACTTTGCATATGCTGCTCAAAGTGTTGTTGGGGATCTGGATATCTCCTCTTGTTCATTTCTTTCTCCTATGTACTGAGAAACCTAATGGGTTGCACACGAGGGCGCATAAAAGAAGCTTGGCAGGAATTAATCCGCCAAGCTTCTGAGGACACGAGTTGGTTTTGTTCTTGAGGTCCCCCTTGAGATTGTCTATGAGACTGTTCAGATGCCGCTCTCTTCTCACAAAGATCTTTGGGCGTGTATAACCTCAAAGATTGTCTGAGCCTGGTCGTTATCCGGGTACATGTAGACCGTTCGCCCTCTGTAGTCCTCAACCGGCTCCAGGATGCGCTTGCTGACAAGGCTACTCACAGCCGCATGGACAGAGTGGAGCGGGCTTTCTACCAGGGCAGCAAGTTCAGTCAGACTCAGTGCATCCTCCGATACCCGCGTTGCCAACAATACGGCCAGTTCTGGATCGCTCAGGTTAGGCATCATGCACATATCGTACCTCTCTCTCTATTCGCGCCGAATCACCTGGTAAGTGTATAAAACATCTACTTTTCCACGATGATCGATAATACCAGAGGTATAAGCACAGGCATTACACAGCGTGCGCTCCCCACCTCGATAGGAGAGGACAAGGTAGTGCTGCGCAAGTCTCCCACAATTTCCACACGATACTGCTACATGGCGACGCTGGCGCAGCGTCCGCTCCGCGATGCGTTCGGCCTCATTCCAATCCCTGAGAAATTGCTGCCTGTGCATGAGACGGCGGAAGGACCACCCTGCGATAAAGCAGATCACTATAGCACCGACAATATAAAAAGCTGGATGGGTAAGAAGCGTTGTGAGCATGATACACTCCTTTCCTGGAATGCTTGCCTTTGTGAACACCCCCGCTTTCTGTAGAGTAGAACTTGGAGAAAGCGGGGGTGTGGTACGGTGAGGGATGCATGACGTGGTAGAGGGTCAGGCTTTTAGGCTTTTATTGGCGCGCCTTGAAAAATGCGGCTGCTCGTGCCTCCATGTCGCGGTTGCGCTCGCTCTCGGTACGTGCATTGGAGCGAAGCGTTGTACTGAGATGACAGAACATACACTCGAACGTTACACTCCCATCCGCATTTCTCCTTTGCTCAATCACGCCATGCGCAATAGGGCAGGACTGGCGCTGTTTTTGCATAGCTGTTCTCCTTTCACCACGCGATATATCCAAACTTACGCAATATCTCTTCTGCCTTGATCTTCCAGAAACGTGCGGAAGCCGGACGCCTCAGCCCTAAGATCTGTGCCAAACGCGCTTCATCGTCGAGCAAGGTCGGATCCTGACGGATCGCCTCTATCGCTACGAGGAGCCTGTCCTGGCCCATCTGGCGAATCTGTTGCATAAGGGCTGCCCACTCCCTGTCGAGCATGGCCTGGCTTTTCAGGCGCTGGTCGCTCTCTTGTCGCGGGATTGGGCGTCGTAGAAGGGCGTGGACGAGAGCAATGCCGATGGCAGAAGCAATAAGGGCAAGAGAGGAGAGCATGAGAACCAGGTAAAGTGGTACATGTTGTGGCATAGCCGTGTTCTCCTTTAATGGCGAAAGCGGGACGCGAGTTCTTGCAATGCTCGCGCTTGGTGCCTTCTGTGAACGTACCTCCGGTCAGAGACCGGAGGCTTCTACGCAGTTGCCCGCGTTGGCCGCGTCCCGACCGAAAGAGCTTTGCGTCCCAGGTCTAAGATGACCTTTGCGGATGCGGTATCCCGATCCAGTTCGCACCCACACTC
>Ga0209061_1004954_pt1 | contig 12209 bp, 15 predicted proteins | sample Coa_R1_10_FD_187157 | JGI IMG/M metagenome (GOLD analysis project Ga0209061, IMG submission 187157) | Surface soil microbial communities from Centralia Pennsylvania, which are recovering from an underground coalmine fire - Coalmine... | ecosystem: Environmental > Terrestrial > Soil >...
CTCCTCACCGGGTGACTCCCCACCCGGCCGGCGGGACGTTCCAGGTCAGGATGACCGGTTCGTCGTGTTCGGTGCCCAGGGTGCTCACCGTCCCCGTGTCCAGCCGGAACAGCCGCCCGTCCGCCGGCGGCAGCCCCAGCCACCGGGCGGTCAGCACGCGGAGCACGTGGCCGTGCGCGACCAGCGCCACGTCGCCGCCGCCGTCCGCCAGGAACGCCGACGCCCGCTCGAGCACCCGGTCCGCCCGCGCGCCGACCGACTCGACGCTCTCGCCCGGATGACCGGGGCCGCCCGGGACGACCCCGTCCCGCCACAGGTACCAGCCGGGCCGCTGCTCGCGTATCTGCGCCGTCGTCATGCCCTCGTAGCCGCCGTAGTCCCACTCCCACAGGTCCGGGTCCGACTTGACCGGGTACCGGCCGTCGCCGCCGTCGAGCCCCGCCAGTTCCGCGGTCTGCCGCGCCCGGCTGGCCGGGCTGGTGAACACCGCGGCGAGGTGCCGCCTGGCCAGCATGGGGGCCAGCGACGCCGCGTCGGCGATCCCTTCCGGGGTGAGCGCCACGTCGGTGCGGCCGGTGTGCCTCCCGTCCCGGCTCCACTCGGTCTGGCCGTGCCGCAGCAAGATCAGCTCTCCCATGGGCCCCATCATGGTCGGCTGGTCTTTCACCGTGACGTCCGGGGCCCGGCTCAGAGCAGCTTGCGCAGGCGGAACAGGTCCCTCATGCTCGCCTCGATCTTCACCCGGCCCGCTACCCAGCTCCGCGCGATGTTCATGGGCGACTCGGCGAGCGACAGGACCTCGCTGCTGTCCGCGGTCAGCCGGATGTCGGCGGGCGGCTCGCCGGGCGCCGCCTCCCGCACCGGGTCGTCCCCGCCTCCCAGGGTCGTCGCGTAGGTAACGCCCAGGTCGGGAATGGTGACGCTGATGGTCCTGTTGCCGAAGTACGTGTCACGGTCGGCAGGGCTCAGCTCGGACAGCCTTCCCGCTAGCTTCTGCAGTGCCTGGCGGCACTCTTCAGCCGAGTTCATGTGCGCCTCGATCGTCGATGAGGGGTAGCGTTCACGCGGAGGGTAGCGCACCGCGCGCAGCAAGCGGGTACCCCCGCAGCCGGAGGACAATCACATTATGTACGCAGAACGGGCCGGGGTGACCGCGGCGGGCACCGGCGACTCCCGGGTGGACCAGGCCATCGAGGGCCTGGCCGCGCTCGGCAGCCTGCCGCTCGACGAGCACCCGGCGGCGCTCGAGGCGGTGCACGACCGCCTGCGGGAGATCCTCGGCGAGCTGGGCGAGCCCGGCCGGCCGGGCCGTCCCGGCGAGCAGGGCGAGCTGGGCCGCCGGTGACCGTGCGGTCCAGGCTGGACGCCGAGCTTGTCCGGCGCGGGCTGGCCAGGTCGCGTGAGCAGGCGGCAGAGCTGATCCGCGCGGGAAAGGTGGCGGTCGCGGGGCAGCCGGCGAGCAAGCCGGCCACCCAGGTCAGCAGGGAAGCGCCGGTGACCGTCGCCGCGGCCGACGGCGGGCCGGAGTACGTCTCGCGCGGCGGCCGCAAGCTCGCCGGGGCGCTCGCGGCCTTCGGCGGGCTGACCGTGGCGGGCCGCCGGTGCCTGGACGCCGGGGCGTCGACCGGAGGGTTCACCGACGTGCTGCTGCGCGCGGGCGCGGCGCACGTGGTGGCCGTGGACGTGGGCTACGGGCAGCTGGCGTGGCGCCTGCGCACCGACCCCCGGGTGACCGTGCTCGACCGGGTGAACGTGCGCGCGCTCGAGCCGTCGCGGGTAGCACCGCCGCCGGAGGTCGTGGTCGCCGACCTGTCGTTCATCTCGCTGACCCTGGTGCTGCCGGCGCTGGCCGCCTGCGCCGCCCCGGACGCCGACTTCGCGCTGATGGTGAAGCCGCAGTTCGAGGTCGGAAAGGGCCGGGTCGGGCCCGGCGGCGTGGTGCGGGACCCGGCTGACCGGGCTGCCGCGGTGCGCGGCGTGTGCGAGGCAGCGGCGGCGCTGGGGCTCGGCGTGCGCGGCGTCACGGCGAGCCCGTTGCCGGGGCCGGCCGGGAACGTGGAGTATTTCGTGTGGCTGCGCCGGGGCGCGCCGCCGCTGGCTGAGGACGGCCTGCGGCGCGCTATCGAGACGGGACCTCATGGCTGACACAGGGCGGACGATGCTGGTGCTCGCGCACACGCGCAGGGAGAAGGCGCTGCGCAGCGCGCGGTTCGTGATCGGGCGGCTGGCCGCCGCGGGCATCGCGGTCCGGGTCATCGAGGACGAGGCGCCCGCGCTTTCCTGTCCCGGCGTCAGCGTGGCCCCGGCCGGCCCCGACGCGGCCAAGGGCTCGGAACTGGTGATCGTGCTCGGCGGCGACGGGACGCTGCTGCGCGCCGCGGAGTTCGCCCGCCCGGCCCGGACCCCGCTGATCGGCGTGAACCTCGGCCACATCGGCTTCCTCGCGGAGACCGAGCCTGACGGGCTCACCGAGACCGTGGACCGGCTGGTGGCGGGCGACTACCGGGTCGAGGAGCGGATGACGATCGACGTCGTCGCGCGCGACAACGGCAGGGAGCTGGCCAGCACCTGGGCGCTGAACGAGGCGACCGTCGAGAAGGCCGCCAGGGAGCGGATGGTCGAGGTGGTCATCGAGGTGGACGGGCGCCCGCTGTCCCGCTGGGGATGCGACGGCGTGGTATGCGCGACGCCCACCGGGTCCACCGCGTACGCGTTCTCGGCCGGCGGCCCTGTGGTGTGGCCGGAGGTGGAGGCGCTGCTGCTGGTGCCGATCAGCGCGCACGCGCTCTTCGCGCCCCCCATGGTGGTCTCGCCGCGGTCGGTTCTGGCGGTGGAACTTGTGTACGAGCGCATCCCCGGCCACGAAGAAGGCAGCCGGCTCGCCGAGACAGCCGGAGCCGTTATGTGGTGCGATGGGCGTCGTAGGGTTGATCTGCCACCCGGCAGCCGGGTGGAAGCGCGCCGCGGCTCGCTGCCAGTGCTCCTGGCCCGGGTGCACGGCCCGGGCCCGGGAGCGGACGGCGCGGCGTTCACCGACCGGCTGGTGGCCAAGTTCGGCCTGCCGGTCGCGGGCTGGCGGGGTCGGAAGGAGACTGCTAGCGGCCATGCTTGAGGAAGTGCGCATCACCGGGCTCGGGGTCATCGACGACGCGCTGCTCGAGCTCTCGCCCGGTTTCACCGCGCTGACCGGTGAGACCGGCGCGGGCAAGACGATGGTCGTGACCGGGCTCGGCCTGCTGTTCGGCGGCCGCGCGGACCCGGCGCGGGTCCGGCCGGGCGCGCAGCGCGCCTCGGTGGAAGGCCGGCTCCGCGCCGATCCCGGCGGCCGGGTGGCCCGTCAGGTCGAGGAGGCCGGCGGCGAGCTCGACGAGGACGGCACGCTGGTGCTGACCAGGACGGTCTCGGCCGAGGGAAGGTCCCGCGCCTTCGCGGGCGGCCGGTCGGTTCCGGTGTCGCTGCTCACCTACCTGGCCGACGACCTGGTAGCCGTGCACGGCCAGTCTGACCAGCAGCAGCTGCTCAAGCCGGCCCGGCAGCGGGAATCGCTGGACAAGTACGCCGGCCCGGAGCTGGCCGCGGTGCTCGCTGACTACCAGCGGGCGTTCAGCCGGCACCGGAAGGTGCACGCCGAGCTCGCCGCCCTGACCGCGGAGGCCCGGTCCCGGGCGGCGGAGGCGGAGACGCTGCGGGCCGGCCTCGCCGAGATCGAAAAGCTCGATCCGGCGGCGGGCGAAGAGCTCGCGCTGCGCGCGGAGGAGGAGCGGCTGGCGAACGCCGACGCCCTGCACGCCGCCGCGACCGCGGCGCACGAGGCGCTGCTCGGCGACCCGGCCGCGGGGACGGACGGCGCGGACGCGGTGACCCTGCTCGGGCACGCGCGGCAGGCCCTTGAGGCGGTCCGCAGGCACGACGCCGAGATCGACGGCCTGGCGGGCCGCCTGTCCGAGGCGGCGTACCTGGTCTCCGACGTGGCAGCGGAGCTCGCCTCCTACATCCAGTCGATCGACGCCGACCCGGCGCGGCTGGCCGCCGTGCAGGAGCGGCGCGCGGCACTGGGGCGGCTGATCCGCGCCTACGGCCCCGGCGGCATCGCGTCCCGCATCGGCGGCGCGCCCGCCGTCCCGGCAGCGGCCCCGCCGCCGGGGGGAGAAGAGCCCGACGACATCGCCGCCGTCCTGGACTGGGCGCGCCGCGCCGCCGCCCGGGTCGCCGAGCTGGACACCGACGACGACAAGATCGCCGCGCTCACCGCCGAAGAGGCCGCGCTCGCGTCCGAGGTCGGCGCGCTCGCCGCGCGCCTGTCCGGGCTGCGCCGCGCGGCGGGGGACCGCTTCGCCGAGGACGTGACGGCCGAGCTCACCGCGCTGGCCATGCCGCACGCCCGGGTCTCGGTCGCCGTCACCCCCGCCGGCGAGCTCGGCCCGTACGGCGCGGACGAGGTGGAGATACGGCTCGCACCGCACCCGGGCGCGCCCGCCCTTCCGCTGCACAAGGGCGCCTCGGGCGGCGAGCTGTCCCGGGTGATGCTGGCCATCGAGGTGGTGTTCGCCGGGGCGGACCCGGTGCCGACGTTCGTCTTCGACGAGGTGGACGCCGGCGTGGGCGGCAAGGCCGCGGTGGAGATCGGCCGCCGCCTGGCCAAGCTGGCCCGGCTCGCCCAGGTCATCGTGGTCACCCACCTGCCGCAGGTCGCCGCGTTCGCCGACAACCACCTGGTGGTGGCCAAGTCCAGCGACGGCACGGTCACCAGCAGCGGCGTGGTCCGCCTCGACCACGACGGCCGGGTGCGCGAGCTGTCCCGCATGCTGGCCGGCCTGGAGGACTCCGAGTTCGGGCAGGCCCACGCCGCCGAGCTGCTCGCGATGGCCGCCGAGCAGGCCGCCCGGCCCTGACACCCCCGGGAGGGCCGGCCCGCGCGGCGCGGCGCTGCCTTCCTTCCGCATTGCCCCCGGCGCGGCTAACGTCATGGGGTACAGGCCCTCACGGGGGAGATGAGTGCCATGCCTGGAATAATCGTCGGAGTCGACGGCTCCCATCATTCGGAGCGCGCCCTTGAGTGGGCGATGAAGGAAGCGGCGCTGCGGCGCCAGCCGGTGAAGGTGCTCGCCGTTCACCCGGTCGTGCGGGGCTGGACGGGCCGCGGAGTGTCCTACGGCGAAGACACCGAACTGCTCGCGCCCACCCGGGCGGCGGCGCGGGAGCTGACCGACAAGGTGCTGGCCGGCCTGAGCGGACCGCGCCCGGAATCGGTCACGGTCGAGGCCGTTCCCGGCATCCCCGCCCAGGTCCTGGTCGACGCCGCGGCCGACGCCGAGATGATCGTCGTCGGCTCGCGCGGGACGGGCGGCTTCGCCCGGCTCACGATGGGCTCGGTCAGCGACCAGGTGGCGCGGCACGCGCCCTGTCCCGTGGTGATCGTGCCGCACCCGGAGACCCGCCAGCCCGTTTCCCTCGGCGAGTCCCTCAGCGAGCGGGTGCCTCCAGCGGGAGGGTCATGAAGCAGTTGTCCCCGCCCGGCCGGGCTCGCCGGCAGCGGGCAGCGCGAACGCCGGGTGCCGCTCCACCCGCTTCCCGCGCGGCGGCCGCCCCGCCGTGACCGGCGCCCGAACCGGAGAACCTTTCATAATGAACGATTTAACTGGCATAACCGTACAAATCCTTCCGGATCATGAACGGCGCCACCAGATGCCGCGGCGCTAGTTGCTGGTGCGGCCGAAGATGCGCAGGAAGAACAGGAAGACGTTCAGCGCGTCGAGGAAGATCGACGCGGCCAGCAGCGGCGCGGAGCTGAGCCCCTGGGACCGGCGCAGCCGCTGGAAATCGGCCATCGTCAGCCCGGCGAACACCACCAGGCCGATGACCGCGTAGATGAGCGACCCGTGCGGGATGCGCGCGAATACCAGCACGATGCCGAAGATGAGCAGCGCGATCAGCGCGAGGAACGAGATGCGCCGCAGCCAGGAAAGGTCGCGCCGCGCCGCGTACCCGGCGGCCCCGAACGCCGCGACGAACAGCGCCGTCGCGCCGCCCGCCTGCCACAGGATCCGCGGGTTCGTGTCGGCGTAGTAGACGAGCACCGGCGAGGTCGCGACCCCGATCAGCACGCCGAACACGAACAGCAGCGCCGTCGAGGCCGCCGCCGAGCGGCGGACGGTGAAGTTCATGGCCAGCAGGCATAGGAACGCCACGATGTACGCGCCGATCGCCACCCCGTGCGACAGGTTCCGGCCGGCGTACGCGCCCAGCGCGAAGAACCCCGCCGTGACCGCGACCAGCCCCATCGTCTGCCCGAACAGCGTCCGGGTCCGGTCCCGGGCCGCGTACCCCTGGTACGCCAGGCTCCCGTACATAAGATCATTCTCCCCCTGCCCCGGCCGCTGTCCGCATCAAGCCCTTCGAATATCCCGAACGTACCCGGCATCCTCCCCGCCCCCGCACCGCCTGTGCGGAACCCCGCGGCCGGCCTCGTAGGGTAGGGGCGTGGGCAGGCTCAAGGTTCTCTTCATCGGCGGCAGCGGTGTCATCTCGTCCGCGTGCGCGCGCCAGGCCGTCGACGCCGGCATCGACCTGTACGCCCTCAACCGCGGGCGCTCCGCCGTGCGGCCGCTGCCGGCCGGCGTCCGCGAGCTGCGGGCGGATGTGAGGAACCCCGCGTCCGTTCGGGATGCGATCGGGAACCTGGACTTCGATTCGGTCGTGGACTGGGTGGCGTTCACCCCCGAGCACGTCCGCAGCGACATCGGCATCTTCGCCGGCCGCACCGGGCAGTACGTGTTCATCAGCTCCGCGTCGGCCTACCAGACGCCGGCCCGGCTGCCGGTCACCGAGTCGGCCCCGCTCAAGAACCCGTTCTGGCAGTACTCGCGGGACAAGATCGCCTGCGAGGACCTGCTGGTCAGAAAGTACCGCGAGGACGACTTCCCGGTGACGATCGTGCGGCCGTCGCACACCTATGACGCGACCAAGACGGTCCTGCCCGGCGGGTGGACGGCCCTCGCCCGGATGCTCGCCGGCCGGCCGGTGATCGTGCACGGGGACGGGACGTCACTGTGGACGGTGACCCACAGCACCGATTTCGCCCGCGGGTTCGTGCCGCTGCTCGCCCACCCCAGGACCCTCGGCGAGGCGTTCCACATCACGTCCGACGACTTCCTGACCTGGGACCAGATCGCGCACGCCCTCGCGGCCGCGCTGGGGGTGAGGGCGCGGATCGTCCACGTGCCGTCGGACGCCATCGCCGCGGCCGACCCCGAATGGGGGGCCGGGCTGCTCGGGGACAAGGCGCACTCGATGGTGTTCGACAACTCCAAGCTGCGCTCGGTCGTGCCGGGATGGCACGCCGTGGTCCCGTTCGAGCGGGGCGCCCGCGAGATCGCGGACTGGCACCTGGCGGACGCCTCGCGGCAGGCGACCGACGGCAGGATCGACGCGCTCATGGACAAGCTCGCGGCCGGCTTCGCGGTGCCCTAGCCGGCCCGCTCGGGCCGCCCGGCCGGCTCGATACGGAACACGGGGTAGCCGGGCGCGATCTCGCGGAGCTTTTCCTCGCTCGCGTCCGGGCCCACGCCGCCGAAGAAGACGCCGACCTCCATCTTCCAGCGCCTGAGGTAGGCGCGCAGCACCTCCGGCTTGGCGTCGTCGCCGAGTTCGGCCGCGCGGAACGGCTCGGCCCGGCGGCCGAGGTGGAGTTCGCCGCGCCCGTCCGCGGCGCGCAGGTTGCGCACCCACTGGGTGGTGCCGCGCGGGGCGACCAGGTACCGGTTGCCGTTGAACGTCAGCAGGTTCACCGGGGTGCTGCGCCACTCGCCGGTGTTGCGGCCCCGCACGTACAGAACGCGGGAGCCCCAGACGGACACGCCCAGCTTGGTGAGCCCGGCGACGGCGGCGTTGAACATCTTCGTGCCGCGGCCCGGGGTGACGTAACGGGTGTCCATCGCTTCCTCCGTGGACTCGGCCCCCGCGCTTTGCGAGAGCACTGATCTCAACTAAGATCAGTGAACACGAAGCACGGCTCTATGTCAAGATCAGTGCTCTCGTTTTTGTCCGCCGATCTCGAATGGAGGCTGTCATGAGAGCTTCGACCGCGCGCGAGCGTGCCCGTGCCGAGCTGACCCGCGAGATCAAGCAGGAGGCGCGGCGCCAGCTCGCCGAGGCGGGGGCGGACGGGCTGTCGCTGCGCGCGGTGGCGCGCGAGCTCGGCATGGTGTCCTCGGCGCTGTACCGGTATTTCCCGAGCCGGGACGACCTGCTGACCGCGCTGATCATCGACGCCTACAACGCCGTCGGGTCCGCGGCGGAGGCCGCCGTCGCCGGGTCCGGGCCGGGCCCCCGCGACAGGTGGGCAGCCGCCTGCCGCGCCATCCGCGCCTGGGCGCTGGCGCACCCGCACGAGTACGCGCTGATCTACGGCTCGCCGGTCCCCGGGTACCGGGCACCGGAGGCGACGGTCGGCCCGGCCAGCCGGGTGCCGCTGGCGTTCGTCTCGATCCTGCGGGACGCGGCGGGCGGCGCGCCCCCGGCCTCCGCCGGCGCGCCCGCCGCCCCCGGCGGCTCGCCTCCGGCAGGCGCCGGCGCGCCCCCGGCCTCCAACGGCGCGCCCGCCGCCCCCGGCGGCGCGCTCGCCGCCCAGGCCGCGGCGCTGTCGGCGGCGCTGTCCGCCGCTCTCGCCCCGGACGCCGCTCTCGCCCCGGACGCCGCTCTCGCCCCGGACGCCGCTCTCGCCCCGGACGCCGCTCTCGCCCCGGACGCCGCGGGCGCCCCGGACGGCGCGGACCGTGCCCTCGCGGTGCCGGCGGACATGCTGGTGCGGGCCGTGATCGCCTGGACGCAGCTGTTCGGCATGATCAGCTTCGAGCTGTTCGGCCAGTTCGTGGGGTCGTTCGAACCCGCCGACGCCCTGTTCGAGCACGCGGTCGCGCAGATGGCGACGCTGGTCGGCCTGTGACAGCCCGGCCCTGCGGCGAGTGTAACCGGAGGATCAGGCGGGAATTAGCGTTGCGGAAACGCCTCGCACGGGGGAGGGATTATGGGCGTGCAAGACATTCTCAGCAAAATCGGCGGCCAGCAGGGGCAGGAGGGCGGCCTGGCCACCATCCAGAAGCTGTTCGGGGGCAAGGGGATGCAGGACATCATCTCCCATCTGTCCAGCAACGGCCTCGGCCAGCAGGTCCAGTCCTGGATCGGCCGGGGTGCGAACCAGAGCATATCGGGCACGGACATTCAGCGCGTCGTCGATCCGGGGACGCTGCGGCAGACCGCCCAGCAGCAGGGCATGTCGCCCGAAGAGCTCAGCCGCCATGTCGCCCAGGCGCTGCCGGAGGTGGTGGACCAGGCCACCCCGGACGGCCAGATGCCCTCGAAGGACCCGTTCAGCCAGGGCCTCGGCGCGCTGAAGAAGATGTTCAAGGGCTAGCGGCCCGATATCCGGAACGGGCGGCGGCGCCTGCCCAGGGCAAGGGCCGCCCGCCCTTCCGCGTGCCGGGAGGGCCCTTCGGCTGCATCCGGCGGCCGTCCATGGGGGCGGCCAAGGTCAACGCGGCCCCGGCGTGGCGGCGCCGGGAGAGGCCGGGCTGCTGCTGGCGCCGCCGCGGCGACGCCCCGCCGGCGTCCGTCCTTTCCCTCGCGCCTAGTTTCGCCCCGCCGTGGCGCGTCGGCCCCCGTTCTGACAGGCCCGTGCGCCACGATGAGAACCGTGACATCTCCAGCGGCCGCTCCTGCGTCCGGCTCGCCTGGCGGAATGGGCCACGTCGGCCGATATCCCCGGCCGTGCTGCATGGGCTCGAAGTACCGCCTGGTCTCGCATCTAAGCGAGGTCTTCGCCGGGCTAGGCGGGATAAGCGCGCTCGGTGCCTCCTCGGGCAGCGGCGCCGTCGCCTATCCGCTGAACACGCCCGGTTACCAGGTCACCGCCCGCGACTTCCTGAGCTTCCCGGCGGTGATCGCGCGCGCTACCGTATCGCGAGACGACTCGGCCTGCCGTACCAGGCTCGCACCCGGTTCACTGACCGTGATGGACAGAGCCCCCAGCGACTTGGTGATTCCGCCAGGCGCGCATGCCGAGATAGCAGTCACGGCCAGGGGCTTTGACCCGGCCGGCTCAGCGCTGGCTGCCGCTGTCCGCGAGATCAAGGAGGAGGCATTCAGGCGCGCGCCGCGCGGACCACGACGGTGAGGGAGTAGCGCTGCTGGCCCGGCCCGCAGCGGAGAGCCTCACCGCAGCTCGTCCGGGTGGCCGTAATGACGGCGGTGCCGGGGGCAAGCGCGCTGAAGTCCGTGCGTATCGGGACGCATCCCATGCCGGGAATGTTTCCGCAGCCGGGTGGCCGGGGCAGGTAAACCGTCTGGCCGTCTTGCCGGAGCACGTGCGGACGCGAGCTGCCCTGGACGGTCCAGTAGCCGCTGCTCAGGATCACCTCGAGCCGCTCACCGACCGCAACGGACACGGTATGCCCGTTCGAGCCGTCGCGGACGATGACCGCCGGTTCGTCCGGCCGGGCGGTCCCCGGCCCGGTCGTGGCGCAGCCGCCGATGACAGGAACGACGGCGCAGGCGGCCAGCGCGGCTACCGCGCCCCGTTTCCAGCGGGTGTGAAACATCGCGATCCTCATCCGTCCGTGCAGATTCGGCGTCGATTGGACGCGAGGCCGCGGGCACGCGGTTCCGACATGACTTAGCACACTTTCTGCACGGACATTCCGGACATTTCAGGCGCAGAAGTGGTCGCAGAGTGTGCGAAGTGGCAAGGAGGGGGGGCGTGTGTGACGGATGATGATGCGGCGGCGGAGCGGCGGAGCGGAGCGGCGGAGCGGCGGAGCGGAGCGGCGGAGCGGCGGAGCGGAGCGGCGGCGGAGCGGAGCGGCGGAGCGGCGGCGGGCCCGGGGGCCCGGGGGCTACGGCGGGAGCCGCCACACGCCCGGGGAGCCGGCCGCCTCCGTTCGGGATGATGTCACGAGGGCCACGTGCGGCGGGCGAGCCTGACCACCATCTCCAGCTTGGCCCGCTGCCCCGCGGCGGTCACCGGGTTGGCGACCGGCACCGACGCGAACCCGCACTGGGTGCTCAGCGCCAGTTCGGACAGCGGCTTGTAGCGGGCCGCCTCGGCGATCCGCGCGCTCACCGCGTGCTCGTCGTCCAGCTCGTCCGACTTCGTGGTGAGCAGGCCGAGCACGACCACCGTGCCCTCGCGCACGTCGGCGAGCGGCTCGAACGTGCCGGCCCGGTCCGAGTCGTACTCCAGCAGCAGCCGGCTGAAGTCAAGCTTGGGAAACAGCGCCGACGAGATCGCGCCGTAGCCGCCCGCCGAGTGCCACGCGCCGCCCGGCCCGTTGCCGCGGCAGACGTGCAGCGCGGTGGTCACCCCGGACAGCCCGCTGAACAGGGAGCTGTCGAGTTCCGCGTCGAACGCCAGCTCCGCGTCCGGGTCGCGGCCCTCCGCCCGCATCCGGGCGCGGGTGTCCGGGTCACAGAGCGACCCGTAGTTCGGCGCGTCGAGCTGGATGTAGTCGCAGCCGAGGGACACCAGCTTGTCCACGACCGACCGCAGGAAGTCGCGGATCTCGGTCAGGTACTCCTCGCACGAGTCGTAGGCCTGGCGGGAGAGCTCCTCAGACCAGTACCGCCGGTGGTAGCTCGGCGCGGGCATCGTGTACTTGGTCCGGGCCCGGGCGTACCGGGCGAGGAACGCGTACTCGCCGGTCATGTCGCCGACGCGCGCCGCGGTCGCGACCCGCCGGACCACCGCCGGGTACCCGGCCGGCGCGCCCGTGTCCGGGGCGCCGCTGGCGCCGCCGACCGCGCCGCGCCAGTTCAGCACCCCGCGGCCCACGGTCGGCGCGAAACAGTCGAGGAACCTCGTGGTCTGCGCCCACGCGACGCGCCGGACCTCGCCGTCGGTGATGACGTCGAGCCCGACCTCCTCCTGCAGCCTGATCGCGTCGCGCACGGCATCGTCGAGCAGCGCCGCGTCGGCGGGGGCCGACCGCCGGGCGGCGCGGACCACCGCGTCGCTGCGGAGCAGGCTGCCGACGGTCTCCGCCCGGGTAGCGTCGTCTCGCTTGTTCATCCGGCCTCCCGGCAATCAGCGCATCTTGGCCAGCGCGGGTATCACCCGGGCGGGATTCTCGTTGAAGATCTTTATCTTGTCCTCCTCGGTGAGGAAATCGAAAGACCCGATGACCGGCACCAGGTCGTCGCTCGTCCGGCCGGTCTCC
>Ga0209061_1004956_pt1 | contig 12201 bp, 7 predicted proteins | sample Coa_R1_10_FD_187157 | JGI IMG/M metagenome (GOLD analysis project Ga0209061, IMG submission 187157) | Surface soil microbial communities from Centralia Pennsylvania, which are recovering from an underground coalmine fire - Coalmine... | ecosystem: Environmental > Terrestrial > Soil > Unclassified...
GATCGGTCTGTGGAGGGAATGGGGCCAGCACGCCCTCAACATATTCAACGCTCTGACCATTGCTTATTTCTTCGCGGGTAATTGCATCTACACCGTTTTGATGGCCGTTTCTCTTGTTTCGGCTTTCCTACATCATCGACGGCGGCCTTATCAGGGCTTACATGAATTACGAGATTTAAGCGCGGCGCCTCCGTTAACGGTCATTATTCCGGCGTACAATGAGGAAGATTCAATTCTGGAGACCGTGCGGTCTGCGCTGAGGGCGGATTATCCTGATTTACGTGTTCTCGTTGTCGATGACGGCTCTTCTGACGCAACGTTGGAGCGGCTGAGGAATGAGTTTGCGCTTTCCGAAATGAACCTCATTTACCGCAGTCTTCTTGCTACCTCTCCGGTCAAGACCTTCTTCAAAAGCGCTGAATTCACAAATCTCATCGTGCTCAGTAAAGAACACGGCGGAAAAGCCGATGCGCTGAACGTGGGCATCAATTTTTGTCGCACGCCTTATTTTTGCACTTTAGACGCTGATTGTCTGATTGAGCCGGATGCGTTGCTGCGCCTCGTGAAGCCGATGATGGGCCCCTCGAAAAACATCGTCGTAAGCGGCGGGACGATTCGCATCCGAAATGGCTGCAAGGTCGTCTATGGACGTGTCGAGGAGGTGCAGTTGCCTTCCTCCTGGGTTGAACGGCTGCAGGTAGTGGAGTATCTTCGAGGTTTCCTGCTGGGTCGAGCGGGCTGGGATTTGACCCAGGGCACTTTGATCGTCTCCGGAGCGCTCGCTGTGTTTCGCCGAGCAGAGGTGATCGAGGCGGGAGGGTTTAGCAATGCAACCGTCAGCGAGGATATGGAAATCATTGTTCGCCTGCGCTGCCTGGCGGACGAGCGAAAGCAGCCTCTGAGAATGATTTTCACGATGGATACCATCTGCTGGACACAGTGCCCGTCAACGCTCGCGATGCTGGCGCGGCAGCGCCGCCGTTGGCAACTGGGGCTCTGCCAGACGCTCTGGTTAAATTCCGAGATGCTTTTCAACTGGAAATATGGCGTGGCGGGAATGCTGAGCTTCCCTTTCCACCTTTATGTTGAAGCTTTAGGCGCCGGGGTTGAACTTATAGGATATCTTGTGGTGCCGCTCGCCTTCGCGATCCATTTGGCGCTGTCGGCATTTTATATTCCGCTGGTTATTCTCAGCCTCATTTATGCCTCGTTTCTCTCTGTCGGAGCTGTGCTGATCGAAGAGCTCACGTATCGCCGTTATCCCAATCGGCGCGATCTTTACACATTGCTGGGCTGGGCGCTGGTTGAAAACTTCGGTTTTCGCCAGATCGTTCTCTACTTCCGGTTCCAGGGCTTTTTGCGATTTCTGTCCGGTTTTCATCAGTGGGAAAAGGTGGCTCACACCGCGGATTCTCTCACGTGATGCATGCAGCATGCGAATCTACGGCAATCGCATCGTTATTTCTTTGATCTTCATCCTTGGGCTGAGCATTTACTGGGAATTTTATCTGCGGCCTGTCACAGGGCCTCTCTACCGCTCTGCCGTCGAAGATTATCGGGAGCATCGCTATGCCCGCTCGCTTGAAGAGTTGCAAGAGGCTGATCGGTTTGAACCGAATGACCCTTCGATTCTGGCACTGATGGGTTGGGACCTGTTGAAGTTGTCGAAACTCCCGCCGGCGGAGAGATATTTCCGGCAGGCCTGTGAGTTTGCTCCTGACAATCCAGACCCTTTGCTGGGCTATATTTATGTGGAAATTGCCCTTGAAAAGCGACAGGAAGCCGAACGCTTGCTTCAGGCCTTCGTTCGCAAGCACGGCAAGACGCCTGATTATAAGAACGCCGAAAAGATATTGCGCGAACAGACAGCGTGCGCCGCGAGCGACGCCCAGGAGGCAACGCGGCCCTAAGCAGGGCATTGCACACCCAAAGCCAGTTCTTCATCGCAATGAAATCCCGATACATTGGGGGCGTCCATTCCCTTGTGCTCCGTGCCGTGATTCAAATTCTGATCTTGACGGTTGCGTTCACAAGCGCCCTTGCAGCTCAGGAGAAGTCATCCGTGAAAGGTGATCATGCCCCGCGAGATTGCGGTGCAGAAACCCAGAGCTTGCGGGTCGCTCTTGAAAAGTCGCTGCATAACCTTGATCTTGAACTGAGGCTGGCGCGGGCTCTGGCGAGTTGTGGCCAGAATACTGAGGCGACCGCTTGGTATCGTAACTATCTTGAAATCAGGCCGCGTGAAGCCGCCATTTGGTATGAACTGGGAAAGGCTTTAGCGCGCTCCGGTCAGAATGTCGAGGCGACAAAAGCCTTTGAAGCGATGCTGCGGATTGATCCTGAGAATCGGGCAGGGCAGTTGGCTTTGGCGCGTTCTCTGGCCGTCGAAGGCCGCTATCCCGAGGCTTTGCGACTTTACGACCGAATTCTTCAAAGAATACCTTCCAGTTATGAAGCCCTCCAGGGGAAGGCATTCGCTCTTTACTGGGCGCAGCGTTTTGCCGAGGCGCGAGTGATTTTTACGAAACTCGTAACCCGGAATCCCAGCGATCCCGAAAATCTTAAAGCGCTTCAGGCCATCACCCGCGCTCAGGACGAGAAGCGATGGAAAGCATTGCGACCCGCGTCAGGGTCTCCAGCCCAGGCCTACGTGGGCTATTACCTCAGCTATCTGGAGGATCACCCTCACGACGAAGACGCTCTGAAAAATCTGGCAGAGTGGCAAGCGCGGTGGGGGAATTTTTCAGCCGCGATTGACGACTGCCAGCAAGCGCTGCGGCTGAACCCGGGTGATCGCGCCGCGAAGATAGAACTCGCGCGTATCCTGAGTTGGGATCGCCAATTTGATGCTTCAATCAAAATTTATCTCGACCTGCTCAGGGGGACACCCCGGGATGTCCAACTGCTGGAAGCGCTTTCCCGGGTGTATCTGTGGTCTGGCAACCCCGGAGAGGCTCTGAGCATTGAACAGCAACTTTGTGCCATCGATCCGCAGAATGTTGAACATCCCCTCGCAGTCGCCCGCCTGGAGCTGCAACTGAAGAAATATGACGAGGCGGAAAAGTGGCTGGTTAGCTTGTTGAAAGCTCATCCGCAGAATCGCGAGGCCCGGCTGGAGCTTGCCCAGCTTGAATTGCATCAAAGGCATCTGCGCGAAGCGCTCCGCGATTATGATTGGCTCTTGGGAGATGATTTTACGGATGCCGACGCTCTTTATGGCGAAGCGCAGATTTATTACTACCTGGGCGACGTCGATCGGGCCTATCCCTTTGCTGCGCGCCTGGTGAATGAGCGCCCGAAAGATTTTGATGCGCTCCTATTGATGGCGCGTATCGAGCGCGCCCGTGATCATTCCAAGGCGATGCGGGCTTACCTTAATCGAGCTTCGCAATTGAGTCCGAGCAATCCTGAGATTGCGGAACTGAAACGGCAAATCCAGCGGGAGCGCGCCCTCACCTTCCATACTTCTGCCTCTTATGTGCGTGAAGTGTCCTTCCAGAATCCTTTTGTGACCCTGTCGGGCCTGGTGATGCCAGGCGAGACCGTGGAGGATCTGAACTCTTATAGCGGCGGCGTCAGAATGGGGTTTGCCTTTCTCCCTCGCAGCACTTCTTACATTTCTATCGACTCCATGCCCTCAAATAGTCCTGCCGGGGGCATCCAAGGCACTGTGGCGCCAGCCCAATTGGTCTACGGGCAGACAACAGAACTTTCCAAAGACTTCGTCCTTCGTGGCGGGTTTGGATTGATCCGGATGGGGCCGGGAGAACTTTTCAGCGTCGCTGGCCAGAATGGGCCGGTCAGAAGTCTTGCGGTTTCGCCGATTGGTTACGCGGGCTACAGCTTGAGGCCCAACCCAAAACTCTCGCTCGATTTCACAGTCTCTCACTTGGGAATTACTTATACCCCAACATCAGTGCGATTTGGCGTGATGAGTACGAGAATCGAACTGGCGGCGAGCTACGCGTTGGATCCTCGCACTCGCTTCCGGATGTCGTATTATCACGATCGGGTTTCGTCTTCGATCTACGATCAGGTCAGCAATCAATTGGGCGGCGCTGTTTTGCTGGAAAAGAACGGCCATGACCGCGGAAACGGAGGGGCCATCAGTTTGGATCGCACCGTAATCCGCGCGGAGCGGCTCTCCTGGGATGCGGGCTATTCCGGCGCGGCATTCGGTTATGCAGGGAAACGGCGCGGCGTTTTTATGGGGTTCTTTAATCCCGCACGTTACCAGCATCATCTCGTGACATCCCGCATTTACGGACGGTTCTGGGGTCCGATCCGCTACATCCTCACGTCTGATATTGGACTTCAACAGGCAGAGGAAGGCGAGCCGTTTACGCGCGCCCTCCGGCTTGGTCCGGGGCTGAGCTTCCACCTCAGCCCGCGGTCTGTAGTGACCCTGGGCTACCTGCATTATGACTTTGCGCAATCGCTCGGGGCTGTCAAAGGCAATGCGATTCAGCTTTCCACAGATTGGAACTTCTAAGGCCAACCTGCAAAGGGTCGAGTAAACTTGCGACGATTTCAGACCGCAGGATTGAGCTTGAAGCTGGCTTCATGCCCGCCCTCCGATTTTGCGTTATGCTAACCTAATGACCAGCAGGCTGGGAGTGGCATGAAGCGAAATCCTGAGGCTTTGTCGGAAAGACGATTCGACCTCGTCATCATCGGTGGCGGGGTCAATGGCGCAGCCATCGCGCGGGAAGCCTCGTTGCGGGGCCTGAAAACATCGCTGATCGACGCGCGCGACTTCGCCAGCGGCACATCCAGCCGCTCTTCGAAATTGATTCACGGTGGCCTGCGATATCTTGCCCAGGGCGAGATCAAGTTAGTCCGCGAGGCGCGGCGGGAACGAAAACTGCTGATCAAACTTGCGCCTCACCTGGCGCAGCCACTGCCATTTCTCCTGCCCATTTATCGAGGCGATCCCTATTCGCCGCTCAAAATGCGGCTGGGTCTTTCGATTTACGACTGGCTGGGCAACCTTGGGCGGAATGACCGCCATCATTTCTACAATCCTCAGGAAACATTGCGCCGTGTTCCGGACCTGCGGTCTGAGGGCTTGCGGGCGGGCGCTGTCTATCACGATTCGCTCACTGATGATGCGCGCCTGAGTCTTGAGAACATTCTCGATGCCGCCGGGCATGGCGCAGTGGTCGTGAATTACGCCGAAGTGCGAAATTTCACCAAGAATCCGGGCGATGACTGCCTGACCAGCGCCGAAGTGGTTGACCGGCTCACTGGAAAGAAACACGAAATTACAGGCCGGTTCTGGGTGAACGCTACGGGTCCGTGGGTGGACCGGGTGCGAATGCTCCTTCCGGGTTATGACGGGGGGGAGACAATTCGCATGACCAAAGGCACGCACGTGATCTTGCCATGCGTTTCGGAGCGCTATGCGCTGTTTGCCGCCATCCTGCCCGGTGAGCGCATCTTTCTGATGATGCCCTGGCATGGTCATTCACTGCTGGGAACGACGGATACGGAGTACGAAGGCGATCCTGAGGCTGTGCAACCAGAGCACGATGAGGTTGAATATCTTTTAAGCGCGCTCAACCGCGTGTTGCGCGAACCCGTCAGAGCGGAGAGCGTTCTGGGGGCTTATGCAGGGCTGCGAGCCCTGGTGGTTGAGGCAGGACAGCGGACCCCTTCCGCCAACACGCGTGAGTATCGCTTTCACCGCGATCCCTGGATTAAGAATCTCATTTCGGTGTGCGGAGGCAAGCTCACCACGGCGCGCGCGCTGGCGGAAAAGTTGGTGGATGTCGTTCGAGCGGAGTTGCCTTCCAGTGGGGATGAGGGAGGCCCCAGCCCTTCGCGCGAACTGCCTTTGCCGGGCGGGCACCTCCGCAAGCCTTTCGAGGAGTTCGTGAAGTCCTCGCGTGATGAAGCCGTCCGGGAGTTTGGCATTCCCCCATCATCGGCAGAGCGTATTGTCCGGACTTATGGCAGCCGGTGGCGGCAGGTGCTCGAACCCATTCGCGGGCAGAAAGCTCTCACAGAACCATTGCCGGGCGCGCCCCAGGTGCTGGCGGCGGAAGTTCAGTTTTCCATCCGCGCGGAGATGGCGCTCACTCCGGAAGATTTTCTCCTGCGTCGGTCTGGTTTGAGTTGGATGATGTGCGCCTACCCTGAAACGGCGAGCGCGGTGGTGGATTTTTTTGCCCGCGAGAATGGCTGGGGAGCTGAAGAGCGAAGAGCGGCACTGAATCAATTTGAACGCTCCGTTCATCGCAACACCCGGTTGGCGGCCCAGGCGTCCTGATCGACCGTCGGCTATCGTGATACCATGCTCCGGCTTTACTGGGAGTTTTCCCGCCCTTTTACCCTGCTTCCCCCTATGGTGGGCATCTTTTCCGGCGCGTTGATCGGATACGCCGCAACTCGCGCGCCGCTCTCCATTTTGCCGGTATCGCTCGCCATCGCTGCCGCAGCGATCCTGAATGCCGCCTCCAATGGTCTGAACCAGATTTATGACCTTCCTAACGATCGCATTAACAAGCCTCACCGGCCTCTGCCCTCGAAGCGGATGACGCTGCGGCAAGCCTGGCGGTTTGTCCTGGTTGCCTACGCGGTGGCGTTAATCATGACGGCAGAGGTAAATGCGCAAACCTTCTTCATCTATCTCTTCGCCGCTCTGGCTACGGTGGCTTATTCTGCGCCCCCTTTACGACTGAAGCGCCGGCCCTGGGCCTCCAACTTCACCATCGCGCTCATCCGCGGCGAGTTGCTAAAAGTGGCGGGGTGGGCTGCGGTCGCCACGGTGCTGGATTCCTGGGAGCCATGGTATATCGGCTTGATTTATTTTCTCTTCCTGATGGGAGCTACTACGACGAAGGACTTCGCCGATCTGGAAGGCGATCGCATAGCGGGTTGCGTGACCCTGCCGCTGAAGTATGGGATCGAAAAGAGCGCCCGCCTGATCGCTCCAGCGTTCCTTGCGCCGTGGCTGGTGATGGCGCTGGGAGTGTGGCTTAAGGTGTTGAGTGGGAATGCGCGCGCTATCCTGGCGCTCAGCGTGGTGATGTTGATCTGGGGCGCTTACGTCAGTATTCTTTTGAACCGCGATCCGCGGAGCCTCGCGCGCGAGGGCGAAAACCATCCGAGTTGGCGGCACATGTACTGGATGATGATGGTCGGTCATCTCGGACTGGCCGGAGCGTATCTGTTGGACTTGGTTCATTGAGTCGCTGAATCTTCGATTGGCTGATCGTAAACCATGAGTCAAACGCTCAGTGCTTCCACACCCCAATCTGACAATCTCCCTATGACGAAAAGCGTTCATCCCTGGCCTCCGCGCCGGGTTCTTCAAGTTTCGCTGGTTCTGCCGGCCTTTTTGCTTTTTTCAATTACGTGGTATGAGGCGGCTGGGCTTGCGATCCTGATCCTGCTGTTCGATTTCTTCGTTGTGCGGCAGTCGAGGATGGGGCTATTAGAGGAAGGTTCAGCAGACTCGGATGAGTTTTTACCGGGTGTGATTCTCTGTCCGATCTCGATGCTGGCGCTTACCCTGATTTTTCGTCACAGCCTTGCGGTTGTTGCAGCCGCGTGGGCGATGCTGGCGGTGGGAGACAGCATGGCGGGGGCGATCGGAGAAGTTCGCGGAGTCTCCCCTCTGCCATTCAATCCGCAAAAGACGTGGGAAGGCTTTGGAGCGTTTGTGATTTTCGGCTGGGCCGCAGCTTTTCTACTGATGCTTTGGGTGAGCGCCGCGCGGCCAAATCTGAAGACATTCCTTGTTTGCCTGTTTGGCGCTTCGGTGGGGGCGATCGTGGAAAGCCTCCCCATCCGGCTTGATGACAACATCACCGTGCCGCTTATCGGCGGCGGCTTCATCTTTTGCGCCCATCTCATGAGTCGAGTTTCTCTGGGCTACAATCTGCCCTATTTGGGCGCCCGAATCGGGTGGGCGCTCATCATCAACCTTGTTTTCGCACTCGCGGCCCTTGGCTTACGACAGATCACGCTTTCCGGAGCAATAGCGGGATTTCTGCTGGGCGTCGCCGTTTACATGGGTTATGGTTATAAGAGTTTCTTGATTCTTTTCAGCTTCTTTGTATTGAGCGTAGTAGCCACGCGCCTGGGCTGTGCTCGGAAACTCGAACGAGGCATCGCCGAGCGGCGGAAGGGCGCGCGAAGCTGGCAGGAAGCTGTGGCAAATATTTCTCCTGCCGCCTTTTTTTCGGTTCTGGTGATCACTACGCCTTATCAAAGGGCATTCCTGATGGCGCTGGTTGCGGCATTGGCAGAAGCCGCAGGCGATACGGTCGCAAGCGAGATCGGGAAATGGCTCTCAGCCCGGGCCTATCTGATTACAAATCTGAAACCCGTGCGGGCAGGGGAGGATGGCGGCGTCTCGATTGCAGGAACGGTTGCTGGGTTTGGGGCCTCGGCGCTGGTGGTGATTCTGGCGTGGAAGCTCGGAATGCTTCAAGGCTGGAACGTTTTGATAGCGCTCGCAGCGGCCTGGGCAGGAAATGTGGCGGACAGCTTCTTGGGAGCCGCTTTGGAGCGCAGGGGATTCGTGACCAATGGATTCGTAAATTTTCTCGGAAGCGGTTTTGCAGGCGCGCTGGCTCTGGCCTGGGAGCTGCATCGCTGACATCGCGCGGCGGCTTCGGTCAGTTTTTATGCGGGCTGTCAGAACCTTGATGCTATTTCGCGGACGGAGGGTGATGTTGCAGATAGCGCTTTCGAGCTTCGCGGATGACCTGCCGCACTTCCTTAAGACCTAACCAGCCTTTGATTTCAGTCTTTTTACCCTCAAGCTCCTTGTAGATGTCGAAGAAGTGTTCGATTTCGAGCCGCACGTGAGGGGGAACTTCATCGACGGTCTGCATTTCGTCAAATCGCGGGTTGCGCTCCGGGACGGCCAGGATCTTATCGTCCGCTCCTTTTTCGTCCACCATCTTGAGCAAGCCTACAGGACGCGCTTCAAGCATGCATCCCGTAAAGGTTGGCACATCTGTGAGCGCCAGGACGTCCATCGGGTCTCCGTCAGCGGCGTAAGTGCCGGGAACAAATCCGTAGTCGCCGGGATAATGCATGGGGGAATAAAGTGTACGGTCGAGGCAGAAGATGCCCAGCTTGGTATCGTACTCATACTTGTTGTTCGAGTTCTTGGGAATCTCGACAATCATCCTCACAACCGCCGGAAACTGCGGGCCTGGATCGATGTCGTGCAGCATCATGTGCCCTCCTGAGTTCTCTCCAATGAATAAACGCGCAAGCCGCTCAAAGCTAAAACGGTTGATTGCTTGACCCGTGGATCGCTGGCAGCAAACCGGTTTTCCCAAACCGCAATGTATGCTGGCCGGGACAGTGCGCCTCTGGTATATTCAATAGTGACACTCACATTTCAACACGCGGCAGCACGTCTTTTCAACCAGAAGCGAATACCGCGAAAGGAACTGCATTGACTCTGCCCCGTGAGGGGTGCACAATTCGGTTTTAAGAGAATATCCTCCAGCCGGGAAATAAGCGATCATGGAAAGCCAGCGAAGGCGTTGGAAATTTGGCATTGGCATCGCCATCATTCTTGTCGTGGCGCTATGGGAAGCCATCTCCGGGTTTCAGCAAAGCAAGACTTACTACGTAACCGTCAGTGAGTTGGTCAGCAGCAAGACGACCCGGCAGCATGTGCGTGTGGGCGGCACGGTTGAGCCGGGATCCATCACGCGGCACGGCGAAACGCTTTCATTCCGGCTCTCTCAGAATGCTGAGTCGATTCCAGTAGTTTACGTTGGCACGGATACGTTGCCGGATACGTTTAAAGACGGCTCCAAGGCGATCGTCCAGGGCGACTACATGGCGGATGGAACGTTTCGAGCCGATCAGATTCAGGCAAAGTGCGCTTCCAAATATCAGGCGGTTCCTTCGGGCGCCAAGTCCAGGGGTATGGCAAACATGAGTGAATGGGGAAAAGCATTGGCAAGCTCCCCTCCGCGCTAAGGATCTTTTTTGATAGCCCTCACCCCCGGCTCCTTCTCCCCAGGGGGCGAGGGGGAGGGATTTATCAGGTTTTCGGCCCTCTCCGCCACGGGGGCGCGAAATAGTCTCCTGTGGTTTTACACTTTCCGCTAAGAGGGCGAGGGGCTGGCTTCTTATGGTTTTTACCCTCTCCCCAGCGAGCAGAGGGCGCCCCGGCCGGGGCTGGTGAGGGGGGCATACTTGAGCGAACTTACGAAATGCCGCATTAAGGAGAAGTGATGAATCAATTCGGCAGCGTCGGGCTGATTGCCGCCATGGCTTTTGCAATCTATGCCGTAATTGCAGGCGTGGCGGGCGGGAAGCTTTCCAGCCTCAAGATCACCCGCAGCGCTGAGCGCGCGGCACTGGCCTTCTTCATCATGATCACCCTGTCGGTGATCGCTCTGGAATTTTTGATCTTTACCAATAATTTCCATAACGCCTACGTTGCCACCCACTCCAATCGAGACCTTCCTTTCTATTACAAGTTTGCCGTGCTTTGGGGAGGGCAGGAGGGATCGCTTCTTTTCTGGACGTGGCTGCTCTCTATTTATACCGCGCTCGCGGTGTTGCTCAACCGGCGCAAAAACCGGCAGTTAATGCCCTATATGATCGCCTTTATTATGGGCGTGGGCGTCTTCTTCTCTTCGATAACCTTTTTTGTCGCCAACCCCTTCCAGGGCCTCGCGGTAGCATCCGGCGGCAATCTGACGGCCTTTACCCCGCCTGACGGCAACGGTTTGAATCCTTCCTTGCAATACCCTTCCATGCTGATTCATCCCATTATGCTTTACCTGGGGTATGTGGGCATGGCGATTCCGTTCGCCTTTGGCATGGCGGCGCTGGTGACGAAGCAACTGGGTGACAACTGGATTCGGATGACACGCCGATGGACGATGGTGCCGTGGATGTTTCTGGGCGCAGGAATTCTGCTGGGTGGCCACTGGGCGTACAACGTGCTCGGATGGGGCGGCTACTGGGCGTGGGACCCAGTGGAGAACGCCTCTTTGCTTCCCTGGCTGGCCGGAACGGCTTTTTTGCATTCCGTTATGGTCCAGGAAAAGCGGGGGATGCTAAAGGTCTGGAACGTGGTCCTGGTCATTGTCACCTTCTGGTTAAGCATCTTCGGCACATTCCTGACGCGCAGCGGCATCATTCAATCCGTGCATGCCTTCGCTCAGTCAGATATCGGCCCTTACTTTGCGGTGTTTCTTGCTCTCATTGCGATCGTTTCTCTCACGCTTCTGTTTCTGCGTCTGGATTTTCTGAAGAGCGAGAATACGCTTGATTCGGTCATTTCGAGGGAGAGCGGCTTCCTCTTTAATAATTGGATTTTGCTGGCGTTGGTTTTTGCCGTGCTCTGGGGGACGATCTTCCCGATTATCTCCAAAGCCGTCGAGGGGCGAACGGTGACGGTGGGGCCGCCCTTCTTCAATAAAGTTGCCGTCCCTATGGGACTTCTGCTGCTTTTTCTGACCGGAGCAGGTCCGCTTCTCGCTTGGCGCAAGACTTCATTCGAGAGTCTGAAGCGTAATTTCACCGTTCCGGTCATCATCGCCGTGGCGGTGGGCGTGATTTTATTCCTGGCGGGTCTGCGGAATCTTTACTCCTGGATGAGCATGTTTCTAGGGGCTTTTGTTACAGCGTGCGTTTTGGGGGAATTTTACAAGGGCGCTCGCACCCGGCAGCGGGGGACGGGAGAGAATTTTCTCCATGCGCTTTACAGCCTTTCCGCTCGCAATACACGACGCTATGGCGGCTACATCGTTCACATCGGAATAGTCCTCATCTTCATCGGTCTGGCGGGGCTGGCATTCAAGACTCATACCAAAACCCTGATGCAGGACGGCGACCTGATGCGCGCGGGCGACTATCTGATCCGTTGTGACAGCCTGAACGCGGGCGATACGCCGAACTACACGTATCAGAGCGCCGTGCTGACAGTCATCAAAGATGGAAAGGCTTACGCAACCATGGAGCCGCAGCGCAGGTTTTACAAAGCCAGCCAGCAGCCGATCAGCCACGTGGCTCTCCGCCGCTCGCTGGCAGAAGACCTTTATGTGGTGCTGGCCGGGCAGGACCCGGGCACCGGAAAGGCAGTGATCGAAGTCTTTGTAAATCCGCTGGTGGTCTGGGTATGGATAGGCGGCATCGTGATGGTGTTGGGAACCATAATTGCTCTGATCCCAAGCCGTGTAGAACGCGAGATGGCCCAGATCCGGCAGG
>Ga0209061_1004958_pt1 | contig 12194 bp, 11 predicted proteins | sample Coa_R1_10_FD_187157 | JGI IMG/M metagenome (GOLD analysis project Ga0209061, IMG submission 187157) | Surface soil microbial communities from Centralia Pennsylvania, which are recovering from an underground coalmine fire - Coalmine... | ecosystem: Environmental > Terrestrial > Soil >...
GGCCGCTCCCGCCCGTACCGCTCGTGCAGGTAGAAGCGCTCGAAGGCGTGCTCGCGGTCGGCCTCGGCGAGCCCCGGCCCGGTGTCCTCGACCCGGACGACTCCAGGGGCCGTTACCACCCGCACCTCCCCGCCCGGCGGCGTCAGCCGCAGCGCGTTCTCGACGAGGTTGGAGACGATCTGCAGGACGCGATCGGCGTCGCCGATCGCTGGCGCCGGGGCCTCACCTGCCGCCTGTAGCCGCACGCCGAAGCCGGCCGCCTGCTGCTGGTAGCGCCGCACAGCGTCCTCGGCGACCTCCGCGAGGTCGATCTCGCTGTTGTGCACGCTGAAGTCGGTGCGGTGCATCCGCGCCAGGTCGAGCAGGTCGAGCACGAGCCGCTCCAGCCTGCGTGCCTCGACCGCGACGGTCGCCGCGGCCTCGCGCGGGTCGACGGCGCCGTCCTCGACCGCCTCCGCGTAGCCCCGGATCGCCGTCAGCGGCGTCTTCAGCTCGTGGCTGACCGAGAGGAGGAAGCTGCGCTCCGCCTCCTGCGCCCGGCGAAGCTGGGCGGCGAGGTCGTTGAACGCGACCGCGAGGGTCGCGATCTCAGCCGCTCCCTCCACCGGCACCGGGTCGGGATGGGTGCCGCGCATCAGGCTGCGGGCCGCGGCCGAGATGCGGTCGACCGGGCGCGCGATACGGCGGGCCAGGAGGAACGCGGCGAGGGCGGCGAGCAGCCCGCCCGCCGCGGCCGCGACGAGCAGCCCCCAGACGTACGGCGACCACAGCGAGGCAGCCGTGCTCCGGGGCCGCAGCAGGACGAGCGTCCCCGGATTGACCAGACGGGCCGCGAAGTAGTAGGCGCGGCCGCGGTAGCGAACGCCTCCCTGCACGGGCTGCTTGGCGGCCAGCCGCGCCTGCGCCCAGCTCGGCAGGATCGACGGGTTGGTGCGCACGAGCTCGTGCTGCCGGTCGAGGATGGCCTGGATCCGGTCGGGCAAGCTCGTGACCGACGACACGGACGTCCGCTGTGTCGCGGCGATCAGGTCGGCCTGGTGCGCAAGGTCCTGCAGGGTCGCCCGCTCCACCGCGCGCCGGGTGAGGACGATCCCCAGCCCGATGGTGAGCGCCATGCCGATCAAGACGACGGCGGCGATCGCCCGGAACAGCCTCGAGCGCAGGCGCCCGCGGGTAGGCTGGTCGGGCCGAGACGCCATCTCAGGCCGCGACGAGCTTGTAGCCCGCGCCGCGCACCGTCCGGATCCCGTCGGGGTCGCCGAGCTTGCGCCGGAGCTGCGCCACGTGCACGTCGACGGTGCGGGTCCCGCCCGGATACGTCATGCCCCAGACGAGGTCGAGCAGGCGTTCCCGGGAGAGGACGATGCCGGGGTGCTCGAGGAAGCAGGCGAGCAGGTCGAACTCCTTGCCCGTCAGCTCGACCGGCCGGCCGGCGACCGTCACCTCGCGGGAGTCGCGGCGCAGCACGATCTCGCGCGCCGTCAGCACCTCGTCCTCGATGCTCCGCTCGGCGCGGCGGAGGATCGCCTTGATCCGGGCGGAGAGCTCGCGCGGCGAGAACGGCTTCGCGACGTAGTCGTCCGCGCCGAGCTCGAGGCCGGCGACCCGGTCAGGCTCCTCGTCGCGGGCGGTGAGCATCACGATCGGCACCTTCGAGCCGGCGCGGATCCGGCGGCAGACCTCGAAGCCGTCGATGCCCGGCAGGCCGAGGTCGAGGACGACCACGCGCACCGGCTGGTTGCGCAGCTGGGCCAGCGCCTCCTCGCCGCTGCGCAGCCAGATCACGCGCCAGCCGTCCTGCTGCTCGAGGTACTGCTTGACCAGTCGCCCGATCGCGTCGTCGTCCTCCACGAGCAGGAGGGCGCCGCCCGTTGCCCTGATCGCCACGCCCTCAGGATAGGGGCGGCTCAGGATAGGGGCGGCCGCGCCCGGGCGGTGTGTCGCCCGCCGTGGCTGCCGCCGTTCCCGCGGCCGCCGCGGGTCTCCACCTGCACGAGCTCGGCAGGGCCGTTCGCCGGCCAGGTTACGAGGACGCGCCAGCCGTGGCCGAGCGTGCTCGGCGAGAAGACTCGCCCGAAGCCGACGATCCGCGTCGAGGCGGCGAGCGCGATCGGCTGCACACGGCCGTCGGCCTCGCGCAGGGTGAGCTGCGAGGCGCTGACCGAGACGATCACCCCGCGGTCGAGCCGCCAGTCGGAGCCGTTGCGCAGCAGCACCTCGGCCCGCACGAGCTTCGGCCCGAACAGCTGCTGGATCACCGACCGGCCGAGCGCGAGGCCCTGCGGAGCGAGCCAGAGCGCGAGGTTGAGCGCCACGAGCGCTCCGGCGAGGAGCAGAAACCGCCTGCTGCGCATGCTCCCATTGTCGGGCCGCACCCTGCGTCCCGAGGTAAAGGGGCTGTAAATCAGGTCAGCGTGTACTCGGGGCCGGATCCGCCCTCCGGCGGCGTGAGCCGCCCGCCCTTGGCGCCGATCGCGCCGCACTGCACGCAGTTCGCCGGAGACATCTCGACGAGCACCGTGCCCTCTCCGTCCTCGGGCCCGATCTCGTACACCTGCGCCGGGCACATTCGCACCCACAGCTCCGCCACCTCCCGCGGCACGCGCCGCTCGATCCGGATGTGGTTCGGCTGGTCGTCACGCGTCTTGTTGCCGGAGGCGAAGACCGAGGAGAGCTTGTCGAACGTCAGGCGTCCGTCGGGGGCGGGGTAGCGCGCAGCCCGTTCGCCGACGAACAGCGGCTGCTCGGCGTCGGGCTCCGCCCGCAGTGCCCCCAGCTCGATCCGCCCTCGGGAGATCGTCATCGCGCTGGCGAGGGCGCCACCCAGGAAGAAGCCGCGACCGAACACCTGCCGCAGGTTCCGCACCTCGTAGAGGTCGCGGCCAATGAAGCCCTCGCGCACTGCCGAGTCGTAGGAGGCGAGCGCGGTGGCGGGCGTCGAGCCCGGCTGGACGGCCCGGAAGGCCGCCTCGGCGGCCAGGCGTCCCGACTCGATGGCGTAGTGGATCCCCTTCAGCCGCGGGACATTGACCATTCCGGCCCCGTCGCCGCAGAGCAGCAGGCCCGGAGCGTACAGACGGCGCGGCAGGGCGTAGAAGCCGCCGCTCGGGATGGTCTTCGCCCCCCACTGGACGCGCTCGCCGCCGGCCAGGATCGGCCGGATCTTCGGATGCGTCTTCAGCTCCTGCAGCAGGTCGTGCACCGAGAGCGACGCGTCGCGGTAGTCGAGGCCGACCACGAGGCCAATCGTGACCAGGTCCTCGCCCATCGGGTAGATGAAGGAGCCGCCGAACTCGCGGTAGCGCCGGCCCGGCCGCAGCGGCCAGCCCATCGTGTGGATCACCCGGTCGAGCGGCCGCGCCACCCGCCAGACCTCCTTCACGCCGAGCTCCCAGACCTGGGGGTCCTCGCCGTGCAGCCCGAAGCGGCCGAGCGCGACACCGGTCAGGTGTCCCTGCGTCCCCTCCGCCAGGACCGTGACCCTGGCGAGCACGTCCGAGCCGGGCTCGAAGTTGGCGAGCTCGCCACCGTCCCGGGCCCGCCCCTTGTCGCCCGTACGGACCCCGACCACCCGGCCGTGCGAGACGAGCAGCTTCTGGGCCGCCGTCTCCGGCAGGATCATCGCGCCCCCCTCCTCGGCTCGCTCGGCGAGGAAGCGGCCGAGCTGCGAGAGGGAGAAGATCCAGTTGCCGTGGTTGCGCATCGGCGGCGGCGGCGGGATCGGCAGCGCGGCCCGGCGCGTCAGCAGGTAGACCGATTCGGCCGGCACCGGGCCGTACGAGGGGAGGTCGGCCAGGCGCAGCCGCTCGCCGAACAGGCGGCGCAGCCCGCGCGGGTCGACCACGGCGCCCGACAGGAGGTGCGAGCCGGGCTGCTTGCCCTTCTCGAGCACGGCGACCGGCACGTCGCCCAGCCGCTCCGCAACCTCCGGGTGCTCGGCGAGGAGCTGTCCGAGCCGGATCGCGCAGGCGAGGCCCGCGGGGCCGGCGCCGACGATCAGGACGCCGACCTCGATGCGCTCCTCGGGCGAGTCGCTCGGCTCCGCGACGAACTCCGCCGGGTCGAATGGCGGCGGGAAGTCGCTGGGACGGATCACGAGCCCTTGCGCTGCCGGACGAGCTCGGTCAGCCTGGGCACGATCTGGTGCAGGTCGCCGACGACGCCGAGGTCGCTGAACTCGAAGATCGGCGCGTTGGGGTCCTTGTTGATCGCGACGATCGTGCCCGAGCCCTGCATGCCGACCTTGTGCTGGACCGCCCCCGAGATCCCCAGCGCGACGTACAGCTTCGGCGAGACCGTCTTGCCGGTCTGACCGATCTGCGCCGCGTACGGGTACCAGCCGGCGTCGACGACCGCGCGAGTGGCACCTACCGCGCCCCCGAGGGCGTGCGCGAGCTCCTCCGCGAGGGAGAAGTGCTCCGGCGAGCCGAGGCCGCGACCGCCGGCGACGATCACCTCGGCGTCCTCGATCGAGGGGCCGCTCCCCGCCGCGGCGTCCTGTCCCACCAGCCGCACGGCGGTCGAGTGCTCCGCGTAGGCCGGGGAGATCTGCACGACCTCCGGCTCGCCGCCGTCGACCGGTGTCGCCTCGAAGGAGCCGGCCCGAATCAGCGCGAGACGCGGCGTCCCGCTCCAGCCGACCTCGACGTAGACCGAGTCCTGCAGCGCGGGGCGCGTCCCGACCAGCTCGCCTTCCCGCAGCTCGACGTCCACGAGGTCCCAGTTGAGGCCCGCCTCGAGCCGCGCGGCGAGACCGGCTGCGATGTCGGCGGCGAGCACCGAGTTGGCGAAGAGCACCGTCTCGTAGCCGCCCTCGGCGACCACGTGGGCAAGCACGTCCACCCGTGGCTGCGGGAGCGGCTGCGCGACCTGCGGGTCCTCGCAGACCCAGACCCGGGCGGCGCCGAAGCGTCCCGCCTCGCCGGCGAGCGCCCGGGCTCCCTCGCCCGCGACGAGCGCAGCCACCTCAGCGGCGCCGAGGGCCGCCGCCTTGCAGAGGACGCCGAGGGAGCCCTTCTGCAGCGCGCCGCCGTGCTGCTCGACGTAGACGAGCACCTTCATCCGCGACCTCGGCCGGTGGCAGCCACCGTCACGGCTTCGTAACGGGATCCGGAGCGTGGTTCCGCGCCGCGCGTCCTCGCCGTGACGGTTTCGACACGGTGGCTGCCACCGGCCGCTGCCGTCATAGGAGGCGCCTCTCGACGAGGAAGTCGACGATGGCCTGCGCGGCGCTGCCGTCGTCCTCGATCTTCCGCGCCTCGCCCCGCGGCGGCGGGTCGCCGAGCGCGAGCACCCGGGTACGGGAGCCGGCGTCGCCTGCGTCGGCCGGGTCGAGGCCGAGGTCGGCGAGCGAGACGACCTCCTGCGGCTTGCGCTTGGCACCCATGATCCCCTTCAGCGAGGGATAGCGCGGCTCGTTGATCGCGTCGCTGACCGCCACGACGGCGGGCAGGGGCGCCTCGAGCGTGTCGTAGCCGAACTCGGTTTGCCGCTTGACTCGCACCTGTCCTCCGGCGACCGACAGCTCCATCGCCTGCGAGACGACCGGTCGCCGCAGCCGTTCGGCGACGGCGGCCCAGAGGACGGCCCCGTCGGCGTCCGGCGCCTGCTGCCCGAAGAGGACGAGGTCGGGCTCCTGCCGCGTCAGCGCCGCCGCGAGCACGCGGCTCGTGGCGACGAGATCGGAGCCGGCGGCCGCGTCGTCGCAAACGAGGACCGCCCGGTCGGCGCCCATCGCAAGCGCCTTGCGCAGCGAGTCGAGCGCGGGCTGCGCGCCCATCGAGAGCACGACGACCTCCGTGTCCGAGTCCCCCTTGAGGCGCAGAGCCTCCTCCACGGCGTTCGCGTCGAAGTGGTTGAGCGTGCCTTCCCCGGAGCGGTCGAGGCGCAGCGTGCGGGGATCGAGCCGCAGCGGCCCTTCGGGGACGTGCTTGACGCAGACGGCGATCCTCATCCGGCGGACTCTAGTGCGGCGCGCCCCGCCGGCGACTCACATCCGCTGCGCGAGGGCGAGCACGTTGGCGACGAAGCGGCGGCTCGCCCGGAAGACGCCGTGCCGGCGGACGGCCCGCTCGCCCTGGTACCAGGCGGCGAGCGCGAGACGCTCGTCGCCCCGGAAGTCGCGCAGGAGGTGCGCGAGGTAGGCGACGCCGACCCGGACGTTGCCGTTCGGGTCGTGGCGGACGCGGTGGCCGACCAGGACGTCCTCGACGAACCGCCAGGTCGACGGCAGGAGCTGCATGATCCCGCGCGCGCCGGCCGGCGAGACGAGCGCGTTGTTGTAGCCCGACTCCATCCAGGCGAGGGCGCGCACGAGGTGCACGCTGACGCCGTAGTGCCCGGCCCAGCGGTCGAGGAGCGCCCGGACGCTGGCCACCCGCGCCGTCGTCCGGTAGGCGACGGGCACCGTGCGCACCCGGCGCGGCGGGGCCGGGATCCGCAGCCGCGTCCCGATCAGGAGCACCCGCGCCGGGTCGAGGTGGTTGAGCCGGGCGAGCCTCGAGACGGTGGTGTGGTACCGCCGCGCGAGCTCGGAGAGCGACTCGCCCGGCCGCACGACGTGGACGAGCAGCCGCCGCCCCTGCCGTCCTCGCCGTCCGGGGGCGGCCACCGGCCGGGCGAGCGGCACCGGCTCCCGCCGCACGAGGGCGGTCAGGGTGTGCGGGCCGACGATGCCGTCGCGGCGCAGGTGGAGCCGCCGCTGCAGCAGTCGCACCCCGTGCAGGGTGGGGCCGTCGAAGTAGGCGTTCACGGGGACGGCGATCCCCTGGCGGACGAGCAGGAACTGGAGCACCGCCACGTCCCAGCCGAAGTCGCCTCGCCGCAGCGTGCGCGCGCCGAACAGGGGCCGGCCGAGGGGGCCGAGGGCGCGGCGAGTGCGGGCGTTGGCGACCCCGGTCACGGGCAGCCCGTGGATCCGCTGGAACGCGCGCACGGCGGCCACCGTCTCGGGGCCGGCGATGGCGTCGATCGCGCCCCGGTACAACCCCTGGGCGCGCAGCGCGACCTGCAGGCCCGCCGTCTGCGGGTTCACCCCCGCGGCGCGGCCGGCGGACGGCGCCGCCGCGGCCGCAGCGGCGAGCGCACCGACCAGGAGGAGGCGTACGCGCATGGGCTCCGGACTACGCGCCGGCCGCCGCGAATCCTCCGTCCGCCCGGCTGGCTCAGCGGCCGCGGAAGCGGGGCGCCCGCTTCTCGGCGAAGGCGGCGAGCCCTTCTCGCGCGTCCTCGCTTGCGAACAGGTCGCCGAACTCCGCCGCCTCCCGCTCGAGCGCGCCCGGCGACAGGTTGAGCAGCCGCTTGGCCACCGCCAGCGCGAGCGGGCTCTTGGCGGCGAGGGCCCGCGCCACCTGGAGGGCGTGCTCGAGCACGGGGTCGGCGACGGCGTTGATGAGCCCGAGCCGCAGCGCCTCGGCTGCCTCGACCTGGCGTCCCGTGAAGATCAGCTCCTTGGCCACGCCGAGGCCGCACACCCGCGCCAGGCGCTGCGTGCCGCCCCAGCCGGGCACGATGCCGAGGTCGATCTCCGGCTGGCCGAGCCGGGCTCGGCTGGACGCGTAGCGCAGGTCGCAGGCGAGCGCGAGCTCGCAGCCGCCGCCGAGGGCGAAGCCGTTGACGGCTGCGAGCGTCGGCTTCGGCATCTCCTCCAGCAGGCGCGCGGTCTCGTGCCCGAGCGCCCCCCACTCCCTCGCCTCGTGCGCCCCGAGACCGCGCATGTACTTGATGTCCGCCCCGGCGACGAAGGCCCGCTCGCCGGCGCCGGTGACGACGACCGCCCGCACCGTCTCCTCGGCGGCGAGCTCGCGCAGCCGGTCGCGCAGCTCGCTCAGCGTCTCGAGGTCGAGCGCGTTGAGCGCCTCGGGCCGGTCGACCGTGACGACCGCCGTCGCGTCCAGCCGCTCGACGCGGACGCTCACGCGGAGACGGCGCCCTTCAGGAACTCGACGATCTCGCCGACCGGCGCACCCGGACCGAACACGCCGGCGACGCCGAGCTTGCGCAGCTCCTCGGCGTCGTCCTCGGGGATCGTCCCGCCGACCACGATCACGACGTCGTCCGCCCCGTTCTCGCGCAGCAGCTCGAGGATGCGCGGGACGAGCGTCATGTGCGCACCGGACAAGATGGAGATGCCTACTGCGTCCGCGTCCTCCTGGATTGCCGTCTCGACGATCTGCTCGGGCGTCTGGTGCAGGCCGGTGTAGATCACCTCCATCCCGGCGTCACGGAGCGCGCGGGCGATGATCTTCGCGCCGCGGTCGTGCCCGTCGAGGCCGGGCTTCGCGACGACGACGCGGATCTTGCCTGCCACGGGGTGAGCGTACTCAGAAGACGGGCGTCTCGCGCCACGTGCCCCAGACCTCGCGCAGCGCGTCGCACATCTCCCCGAGCGTCGCGTAGGCGCGGGAGGCGGCCATGAGCGGCTCCATCAGGTTCCGGTCCGGGTGGGCGGCGTCCTCCCGCAAGCGGGCGAGCGCCGCCTGCACGGCCGCCGGATCACGTCGCTCGCGCACGGCGCGTACCCGCTCGATTTGCTTGCGCTCGAGCGCCGGGTCGATGCGCAGGATCTCCACCGGCGGCTCCTCCTCGAGCTGGTAGCGGTTGACGCCGACCACCACCCGCTCGCCGCGCTCGACCTCGGACTGGTAGCGGAAGCTGGCCTCGGCGATCTCCCGCTGCATGAAGTTCTGCTCGATGGCCGAGATCACGCCACCCAGCGCCTCGATCCGCTCGAAGTAGTCGTAGGCCTGCCGCTCCAGCTCGTTCGTCAGGTGCTCGAGGTAGTAGGAGCCGCCGAGGGGGTCGATCGTGTGCGCGACCCCGGTCTCGTGCGCGATCACCTGCTGGGTGCGCAGGGCAAGCCGCACCGCGTGCTCGGTCGGCAGCGCGAGCGCCTCGTCGAACGAGTTCGTGTGCAGGGACTGGGTGCCGCCGAGGACGGCCGCGAGCGCCTCGATCGCGGTCCGGATCAGGTTCACCTCCGGCTGCTGCGCGGTCAGCGAGACGCCAGCGGTCTGGGTGTGGAAGCGCATCAGCCAGGAGCGCGGGTCGCGGGCGCCGTAGCGCTCGCGCATCTGCCTGGCCCAGATCCGTCGGGCCGCCCGGTACTTCGCGATCTCCTCGAAGAAGTCGAGGTGGGCGTTGAAGAAGAAGGAGAGGCGCGGCGCGAAAGCGTCGACGTCGAGGCCGCGCTCGAGACAGGCTTCGACGTAGGCGAAGCCGTCGGCGAGCGTGAAGGCGAGCTCCTGGGCCGCGGTCGAGCCTGCCTCGCGGATGTGGTAGCCGGAGATGGAGATCGGGTGCATCCGCGGCAGGCGCTGCGAGCACCACTCGATCATGTCCACGACGAGCCGCATCGACGGCTGGGGCGGGAAGATCCACTCCTTCTGCGCGATGTACTCCTTGAGGATGTCGGTCTGGACGGTGCCGCGCAGGCGCTCGAGCGGCACCCCCTGCTGCTCGCCGACGCAGGCGTAGAAGGCGAGCAGGATGGCGGCGGGCCCGTTGATGGTCATCGAGGTCGAGACCTCGCCGAGCGGGATGCCCTCGAAGAGGGTCTCCATGTCGGCGAGCGAGTCGACCGCGACGCCTTCGCGCCCCACCTCGCCCAGCGAGCGCGGGTGGTCGGAGTCGTAGCCCATCAGCGTCGGCATGTCGAAGGCCGTGGAGAGGCCGGTCTGCCCCTGGGCGAGCAGGTAGCGGAAGCGCTCGTTCGTCTCCTCAGCCGTCCCGAAACCCGCGAACTGGCGCATCGTCCAGAGCCGGCCCCGGTACATCGAGGGGTAGACGCCTCGGGTGAACGGGTAGCCGCCCGGCCAGCCGAGGTCTCGCTCGTAGTCGATCTCGACGTTCTCGGGCGAGTAGAGCGGCTCGACCTCGATCCCGGAGATCGTGGAGAAGAGCTCCCCCTCGCGCTCGGGCGCCGCCTCGTAGCGCCGCCGCCACTCGGCCGCGCCGTCGGTGAGCTTCTCGCGATCGGTGGTCGCCATCCCGTCTCGAAGTCTAGGCCGGGCTAGCTGCCTCGGTCCGGGCGCCAGAGGGGTTCCGCGACGCCGGCCTCGGCGTTGGCCGCTCGCGCGAGGACGAAGAGCAGGTCCGAGAGCCGGTTCAGGTAGACCGCTGCGAGCGGGTTCGCGTCGGGGACGGCGAGCACGGCCCGCTCGGCCCGGCGGCAGACCGCCCGGGCGACGAACAGGCGCACGGCGCGCTCGCTCCCGCCGGGGAGGACGAAGCTCTTCAGGGTGGGCAGCGCCGCGTTCGCAGCGTCGATCTCGTGCTCCAGACGGGTGACCGCGTCCTGCGTGACGCGGAGCTTTCCGTCGCCCTCGCGCCAGGGGACGGACAGGTCGGCGCCGAGGTCGAACAGCTCGTTCTGGATTCGCTCGAGGCCGCCCGCCCAGCCGACGAGCGAGTTCAGCTCGTCGACCTCGCCGATGGCCGCGATGCGCGGGTCGAGCTTCGAGACGCGCGAGCCGTCGCCGAGGCTCGTCTGCCCCCGGTCGCCGCCGCGCGTGTAGATGCGCGTCAGGCGGACGGGCTCGTTCGGGTCGCGCGGCATCAGGCCGGCGTCCGCTCCTGCAGCCCGAGGATCGAGCGCGCGATCACCAGCCGCTGGATCTCGCTCGTCCCCTCGTAGATCTCGGTGATCTTGGCGTCGCGGTAGTAGCGCTCGACCGGGAACTCCTTCGTGTAGCCGTAGCCGCCGAGGATCTGGATCGCCTCGCCCGTCTGGCGCCGGGCCATCTCCGAGGCGAAGAGCTTCGCCTTGGCTCCCGCCTCGGTGTGCGGACGGCCCTGCTGCTTCAGCCAGGCCGCCCGGTAGACGAGCAGCCGTGCCGCGTCGAGCTCGAGCGACATGTCCGCGAGCTTGTGCTGGATGGCCTGGAACTCCGCGATCCGCCGACCGAAGGCATGCCGCTCCTTCGCGTACTCGCGGGCGACGTCGTAGGCGGCCTGGGCGATCCCGACCGCCTGGGCGGCGATGCCGATCCGGCCGCCGTCGAGGGTGGCCATCGCCACGTGGAAGCCCTTGCCCTCCTCGTGCAACAGGCGGTCGCGGCCGACGAGCGCGCCCTCGACCACGAGGTCGCTGGTCACCGACGAGTTGAGGCCGAGCTTCTCCTCGTCGCGGGTGACCTGGACGTGCGCCGCGTCGAGGACGAAGGCGCTGACGCCGCGCGCGCCCGGCAGCGAGGGGTCGGTGCGCGCGAAGAGGAGGAAGGTGCCCGCGTAGCGGCCGTTCGTGATCCACTGCTTCGCCCCGCTGATCCGCCACCCGTCGCCCTCCGGGTCGGCGCGCGTGCGCAGCGAGGCGGCGTCCGAGCCAGCCTCGGCCTCCGTCAGGGCGAAGGCGCCGAGGATCCTCCCCTGCGCGAGCGGCGGCACGAACCGCGCCCGCTGCTCGTCGCTGCCGAAGGCGAGAAGCGGCAGGGTGACGGCGCTCGTGTGCACCGCGACCGTGACGCCGACGCCGGCGTCGCCGCGAGAGAGCTCCTCGAGCACGAGCACGTAGGCGAGGAAGTCGGCGCCCGCGCCGCCGTACTCCTCGGGCACGCAGACGCCCATCAGCCCGAGCTCGGCGAGCCTGCCGAACACCTCGCGTGGAAAGCGGTGCTCGCGGTCCCAGGCGGCCGCGTGCGGCTCGATCTCGGCGCGCACGACGTCGCGCGCGAGCGCCTGGATCTCCCGTTGCTCGGGGGAGAGCTCGAAGTCCACCCCTGGATCGTATGCGGCCGTCCGCCGGCTCAGGCCGCGAGCAGGGTCTCGTGCACCGCGCGCAGCCGCGGCTCGCAGGCGCGGAACGCCGCGACGACGTCCGGGTCGAACTGCCGTCCCGCCTCGGCGACGATCTCCTCGTGCGCCGCGGCCCAGCCCGGCGCACGGCGGTAGGGGCGGTCGCTCGTCATCGCGTCCAGCGTGTCGGCGACGGCGAAGACGCGGGCCGCAACGGGGATGGCCTCGGCCGCCAGGCCGTCGGGGTAGCCGCCGCCGTCCCAGCGCTCATGGTGGGAGCGCACGACGCGGAGGGCCTCCCCCTGCAGGAACGGGACCTCCGCGAGCAGCCGCTCCCCGATCACGGTATGCCGCTGCATGCGGAGCCGCTCCGGCCCGGTGAGGGCGCCCCGCTTGCGGAGGATCGTGTCGGGAATCCCGATCTTGCCCACGTCGTGCAGCAGGAAGCCGTACTCGACCCCGGG
>Ga0209061_1004959_pt1 | contig 12191 bp, 13 predicted proteins | sample Coa_R1_10_FD_187157 | JGI IMG/M metagenome (GOLD analysis project Ga0209061, IMG submission 187157) | Surface soil microbial communities from Centralia Pennsylvania, which are recovering from an underground coalmine fire - Coalmine... | ecosystem: Environmental > Terrestrial > Soil >...
GCACGATCGCCCAGTAATGCTTTGAGGCCCGCAAAGACCGCGCGCGCCGGATCCGCGGGTGTGGAAAGCAGCTTGTGGACCACGACGTGGCCGTCGATCACGGCGGCCACGTCGGTGAAGGTGCCTCCAGTATCGACTCCTACCACGAGCGGGGCGGAGGTGGCGGCGCGTAAGGAACGTGGCACTTCAGGTAACGCTCAGCAGGACCTTGAAGGTCGCGGGAGCGGCGGCCAGCTCAAATGCGGTCAATCCTTCGCTCAGCGCAAAGGTCTCGGCGATGAGCGGCCCCGGATCGATTCGACCCGAGGCCAGTAGCTCGAGCGCCGGTTCGAACTCGCCGCAGCGTGATCCTAGTAGCTCGACCTCATTGATTACGACCGGCGCCAAGTCGAGAGCGGGGTAAGAGGCCACCGTGGTCTTAAGGATGAGCTTCCCGCGCGGGCGCACCAGTGCCAGGCCACGCGCCACACCGGCTGCGCTGCCAGTACAATCGACCACCACGTCGAAACCCGGGCGCAGGTCAAGCTGCTCTTCGACCGCCAACCCCATCCGAGCCAGGCGTTCCAACTTGTCCTTATGATGGCCGCCCACAACCGCATTCAGCCCGTGCGCGGCCATCGCCAGTCCCACCATCGCACCCAGCCGTCCGTCGCCCAGAATTGCGACCCGAGCGGAGGGTGCGATCGTGGTCTGGGAAAAAATCTCCAGTGCCGCAGCGAGCGGTTCGGTAAAGACCGCTATCTGGTCCGAAAGCGTGTCGGGCACAGGCCGGAGGTTGACGTCGGGCAAGCAAAGATAATCGGCGAAGGCGCCGTCGCGCCCCAGGATTCCCAGCACTGTACGCGTGGGGCAATGACGAGCTAGGCCTGCTCGACAGGCTTGACAAACGCCACATCCGGCGTTGATTTCGCCCACCACCCGCCGGCCCATCAGCACATCGTTGGCGCTTTCAACCACCTCGCCCACGAACTCGTGGCCAGGCACGCCGCTGTATCCCATGTAGCCGCGAATCTGTTCCAGATCCGTGCCGCAAATTCCCGCCATCCGCACTCGCACCAGGCTTTCACCGGCACCCGGCCGAGGACGCGGATAATCCGTGCACAGGCTAAGCCGTCCCACCGCGCCCGCCGCCGCTGGTTTCAGCACTATCGCACGCATCGTCGCTGGACTCCGCTATCCGCCCAAAAACACCGAAGTATTGCCCACCAATGCGGGCAGTTAGGGTGCTCGATCCAAACCTTTGGAATGCTAGACTACTCTGGCGGTGTGAGCCAGATGTGGAAAGCAAAAGACCAAGCCGCGATGGACGAAAGGTTCAAAGACCTTAAGAGTTAGATGATGCGTTATGTGTATCGCGCTCGGCTGGTAGTTTTGCTCATCTTGGCCGCGTTGGCGGGATGCGCCAATGTCACTCAGCAGGATGCGGAGGCGCGCCCTTTTTTCCAAAAGCCTTATTACGCGCAAACCCACGGACGGAAGACCTGGTGGGATCGCCTGGTAGAGCTGGACCCAGGCAAGCTCAAAGTAACGGTCTCGCCGAACTACCTGAACCAACCACCCGAGCGGATCGCGGTTTTGCCGTTCGTGGACGACGGCAGCGCGCAGTACGTAGTGGATAAGGTGCCCGTCACTCTTCGCAACCGAGAAGAGCGTGACCGCTGGGCCTGGACCGATGCGCAGCGGCTGCGCCATTTCATGGAGGGTTACCTGGCCCAGCGCGAATTCATCGTGCTCAATACGCTGGCGGTCGATGCCGTGCTGGCCGAGCATGGGATCGACAACGGCGCCAAGCTGATGCAGTTAAAGCCCCAGCAACTGGGCCGCTGGCTTGATGCCGACGCGGTGGTCTATGGCACCGTCACCCATTACGAGTCGTATTACCTCTTTCTGATCTCGGCCGAAGAAGTCAGTATCTCCGGCCGCATCGTCTCAACCGGCAACGGCCAGACCCTGATCAGCTTCGAAGGCGGCCGCTATCACGTCAATCCGATGCCCGCCATCGATCCGATCGACATGGCGCTGAATTCCGCCCAAACCTTGATTGACATGCGCGACGTCAACATCGCGCGCGCCGAAGATGAGGCGTGTCGCGAAGTCGTGCTGCGCATCCCGCGCTCCCAAATTCTGCGCCGGCGCATCGCCGAGCAGGCTATCGAACATGAATTGGACGAGGCCCGCGCCACTCCGCTCCCCGCGCAGGCCTACGAAACTCAGAGCAGCAATCTCGCCAAGGTCCATTAGGCCATATTCAGGCTATCCGCGTGTCGCAAAATCTGCGCTACAGGTTTAGGTATTATCGCCGCTCAAGCGTCGCTGCTAGCCTTGGCCGGGGCAGCGCTCTTGTCCGCGGCCACAGCTTCGGTCTTGGAACCGCTTTCGCTGTTGGATGAATCTTTGACGGCTTCTTTGCTGCCGCTCTTGCTATCGGTGCCACTGGAGGAACGGCCATAGTCGGTGGCATACCAGCCGGTCCCCTTGAGCATGAAGGAGGTATTGGAGATGAGCCGATGGACCCTGCCCTTGCAGGTCGGGCAGCGTTTGAGTGGATCTTCAGTGATTCGTTGCGTGACCTCGAACACTCCGCATCGCTCGCACTGGTACTCGTAAATTGGCATTAGAAGAGACCTTACCTCTAATCTAACCGACCCACAGCCGGCAATCCACTACTGCACCCTTTGAACCCATCGGCACGCCGCAGTTCAGCCCGCCGGTACCAGAAAACTAATCAGCGTCGGCCGCTTGTCAACCCGCTGAACTGCTCTCTTCCCAGCCATCTTTCCACTTGGGATGGCGTCCCAGCGCCCCCACCGCCATCGTAGCGCCAGCGCCGTCCTAGCCCTCCGCCTCGACCTTGGGAGCGCCTTGGCGTCCTTGCCCTTCCGGATGCTATCTTACCAACGCAACGGCTAGGGGCCGACTGCGGCTAGGGATTGGAGCGCAGCTGGTGGCTTTGCGGTTTACCTGGGCGCAAGGAACGTCAGAGGTTCGGCTTGGTGGAGAGGAGGCTGGAGATTCTTTCTTTAAGGGAACGGCTGGGCCGGGGTGGTGGAAGCGGTAGACACAGAGGACTTAAAATCCTCTGAGGGAAACCTCGTGCGGGTTCGAGTCCCGCCCCCGGCATTCCCAATCGCGTGTCATGCTTGGCCTTTTAGCCCCCGACCCCGATGATGTCAAGTGCGACGCGCGGTGAAATTGAGGCTGACTTTGGCTGTTCGCTGTAATGCAGACCTCCCGAGCTGACAATTGTTCAGAGACAGCCTCGGCGATTGAAGGCGATAGACCCCTGGATACTGTTCCCTCTTGGCATTGGGGTGAACCGCCTACTCACAAAGTCGGGAGACATTCCAGAATCATGGCAGAAGCGCCTCGACCTCCTGCTCGGAACTGACAGTTGGTACGAGGAGTTTTATCGGGTCGAGAGAGAGCCCACGCTATTCGGCGAGGCGGACCATCTCGTCAAGGCAACGACAGAGACAATAGGTCGGTACTTCAATCAGCGTCTCTGCTCCATTTTCGCTGGAGTTGCGGATCATCCGAAGGTCCTACGAAATTCGGCAACTGCCCACTTTACCTATTGTGTTTTGCGGTTGGTAACCAAAACGGCGCTCCAATTGCGCTACGTGTAGCAAACCACCTACTCAAGGAGGCATTACGCTAATGGCTCAGGGCACCGGAATAGAGTGGACTGAGTCCACATGGAATCCCGTGACCGGCTGCACCAAGCTGAGCCCGGGTTGCAAATATTGTTACGCGGAGCGCATGGCGGAGCGGCTCCAGGCCATGGGGCAAGAAAACTATCGCAATGGGTTCAGTCTGACGCTACAGCCGCAAATGCTGGACGCACCGCTGCGATGGAGAAAGCCGCAAACCATCTTCGTCAATTCGATGAGCGACCTCTTTCACAGGGACGTGCCGGTAGATTACATCCTTCGCGTCTTCGAAGTGATGCATCGGGCGCATTGGCATCGCCTTCGTGTCCGCGATTGCCTCGATGGTCTTCCATTCGACCTGCATGCCATAGGGATCGAGAAAGAGCACCGCCCGGTGGGAACTCCAGTCCTTCTTGCACAATTTCTGGATTTCGATGTTGGCGTCTCCTCCGCGGATCTGAATGCGACTCGCGAGGTCTTGAAATTCCAATTTGAGCGCCTCAAGCTTTGCCGATCTAGACGCGCTACGCTCAATAAACACGTAGCTATCAAATTGAGGCTCTGTCTTCAGGGCCAGACGCGCGGACCCGTCAAGGAATTCCTGGGGCTCTTGCTCGGCCAGATCGGGCAGCAGCAATGCCTGCGAAGGGTTCTCGTCGTCCCCTCGCCGAGCATCACGATATCCTGTGCCCGCGAAAGCGTCGATGTAACCTTTTTTGAACGGTTGTTGCTTCGATGGTTTGTCCTTCAGTGCCGCTGTGTAGCTGCTAAGATATTTGGCGATCAACTCGAGTTTCGCAGCCGTCCAACTCCCGCCGAACTGATGGCCTTTCCTGGGTGTGTCAGGGTGTCTTCGCGGGTTCACGCCGATTCGCTCCCTGAGACGACCCCACCAGCGAGTCCATGGCCGGCCCTGCGCGCTCTAGAAGCACTCACCCGGTATGAACGCATCAAACCAACGACCACGCCCTGAATAACGGGGTCCTCACTACGGACTTCGATTGGCGGATACACGGGGTTTTCGGCGACGAGGCTAACGCGGTTCCTACGCAGACGAAGACGTTTGAGAGTTGTCTCACCCTCGAAGGTCGCGACCACGATATCGCCATCGTTCCCAGTAGATGTTTTGCGAACAATGACGTGATCTCCTTCCAAGATTCCGGCATCTCGCATGCTGTCGCCGGATACACGCAGCGCGAACAACGCATCTCTGCCGGCCCACGCAGCAGGAACGGCCACGTGCCCTTCTGCGTCTTCCTCTGAGATGACAGGGATGCCCGCTACCACACGGCCCAACAATGGCACAAATGCAATCGGTGGCCGGTCGTCGCGGAGCCGAATGTTGCGATGCGTGCCGGTGGTCTTGATGAAACCTTTTCGAACAAGAGCTCGCAGGTGATCGCGTGCAGTTCCGGTCGATCGCCAACCGAACTCCGCGCATAGTTCGCGATAGGTGGGCGGCGGCTTGCCCACGTCCGCCCGCTTGCGCAAGGCATCCAACACACTTGCCTGAATTCGCGTCAGGCCGTCCACGTCATGGTTCACTACCACTCAATTGAGTGGTGGTCAAACGGCGCTGACGTCCTGCATAAAAACTTCCGTCATCGCCTGACCCAATGGCTGACCGGCTTTAACAGAAATTCTTCGAGTGGAATACCGTCGGCACCAACGAGAAGCTGTCGCGCGGGCTTGAAGGACTCCGCGAACGAAGCCAGTCCCGAAAAAGTGTCCCGGCCGCGGCCGCTCTTGACCTCGATCGCCGTCAAGGTTCGCCCGGCACGCGCGACGAAGTCCACCTCACGATTGCGCTCGCGCCAGTAGAAGAGTTCGCATTCGTCGACGGCCGCCGCGTTCGCAAGATGAGCGCCGATTGCCGACTCCACCAGTCGTCCCCAGAACTGGCGCTCCTCTTTCGCCTCCGCAAAAGACAACCCGGATTGCGCTGTCATCAGAGCAGTGTTCAGGACTTGCAGCTTCGGACTCGATCCTTTCTGGCGAGCTGGACCTCGCGCAAATTTGGAGAGTCCGGTGACCAGGCCGGCTCCGCCCAGCAGTTCGAGATAGTGGGCGAGCGTCGTGGTGTTGCCGGCATCGTGGAGCTGGCCGAGCATCTTCGTGTACGACAGCACCTGTCCGGAATAGCGGCAGCCCAGTTCGAACATGCGTCGCAGCAGCGCCGGTTTGTCCACGCGCGTGAGCAGCAGCACATCGCGGGCGATCGTGGTTTCGACCAGGGAATCGAGGATATACCGCCGCCAGCGATCTGGCTCCCTCGCCAACGGCGCAGCGCCCGGATAGCCGCCAAAGTAAAGAAATTGGTCGAGCGTGAAGTCGAACGCCTCCCGCATCTCCGCCAGAGACCAATGCGGCAGGCGAAGAATCTCGAAACGGCCCGCCAGACTCTCCGTGAGACCTTGCTGGACGAGCAGCGGCGCGGAGCCGAGGAGGACCACCTTGAGCGGCCGCTTCGCGCGGGTGTCCTCGTCCCACAAGCGTTTCACCGATTCGGACCATCCGACAGCTTTCTGCACCTCATCGAGAACGAGGATCCCGCCGCCCCGGTCGCTCGACAGGCGTGCGGCCTCCCACTGCTGAGCGATCCAGTCAGCGCCGCGGAGGGTTGGCTCATCGGCACTCGCGAAACGCACGGGAACGGTGAGGCCTTCGGTTACCTGCTGAACCAGTGTCGTCTTGCCGACCTGCCTGGCGCCCGCCACCACCTGGATGTACCGGCGTGGCTCCCTGAGCCGGCGGGTGAGCTCGGCACCCTGAGGCCGCCGAAATGTCTCCAACGTGTTGCTCATCACGCTGAGTATTTTTACTCAATGTAATGAGTGACACAACTGGGTTCGACCTGATTTTCCGCGGCCGAGGTCTCGCGCGCCTGCTCGCCGAGACCCTGATTTCAGAGGCGCAGAAGATCGACTATGCGCGCATGGTGCTCGATGGTCTCCCGTCCTTGAACGACGCGCTCAGCCGGCATCGCCGGCGGGAACCGCGGCCATTGTCGCGAATCGAGCGCGGTCAGAAGTCGATTTGCCACTACGATCGAACGATCGACTAGAGCGGCGTGTTTAAAATTTCGTCCGCTTGAGGGTCGCAGAGAGCAGACGGATTAGAACGTTAGCGAAAATTGGGTGCGCAACAGCTAGACTATAGCAGATCGCTCCTGACAGTCGCGTGGTAAACTGCCAGCTTCTCCGCGCTCTCGCGGAGCATCGTTTCGTCGACTATGGCGTAGCGGCGATAGATCGACTCCGTCTTATGACCGGTCATCCGCATAGCAGCGGATCGAGCGACTCCAGCGCGCTCAAGGTTGCGGGCCGCAGTCCGTCGCAGATCGTGCGCGACGCGGTCCGGATACCCGGCGAGGCGACAAGCCTTGTCCCAACCGGTGTAGAAATCCTTGATCGGCTTTCCCTCCCAGTGGAACACCCACGGGAATGACATGGCCGGTCGCGAGTTCAGGCCGTCGGGTTCGTGCGTCCTCGCCCTTCTGGATGCTATCTTACCAACGCAACGGTTAGGGGCCGACTGCGGCTAGGGATTGGAGCGCAGGTGGTGGCTTTGCGGTTTACCTTGGCGCAAGGATCGTCAGAGGCTCGGCTTGGTGCAGAGGAGGCTGGAGATTCTTTCTTTAAAGAAACAGCTGGGCCGGGGTGGTGGAAGCGGTAGACACAGAGGACTTAAAATCCTCTGAGGGAAACCTCGTGCGGGTTCGAGTCCCGCCCCCGGCATCCCCGTTGGGCCTTACCGTTGGTCTTTGTTTCGAAAACTCGATGCTACGGTCTAGGCCACAAGTTGAGGCTAGATTACGGCTAGATCTTCTAGCTGGCATTAACCAAGTGGTCGGCAACCGCCAACCCAACGACGCGGATTTCGCCTTTTCGATTTGGCGGCAGCGATGACTGGCGCGAACGATTTAAGCGCGAATTCGTCGACCTTGGCGGCAATCGCGATTGAGGCCGCGATGCCTTATGGCGCCGTACGAATATGGCGTTCGATTCACACCCCACCGCGTCTTGCGACCAACGCGCCGCATCTAGCGGATCCACTGTGTCTTTTCGTGCTGGCGCCTTTGGGAACAGCGAGCGGCCCAAAAAGAAGCAAGCAGGTCACCAGCTTGCAATCGGCTATTGGCACGCGATTGGCTTTCTGAGCACCTGAAAGTGAAAGTTGGAAGTGGCCATTGAGCGACCCGCGGAGATCGACTGGTGGGAGGGGTAAGGGCGAGGCCGCACTCCCAAACCCGCTAATCGCCGCGATGCTGATGCCGGGTTTTTATCCCCATCCGTGCGAAAGTGTCGAATTACGTCATAGCTTGAGGTCCTGGCTGCTATTCGCAGGAGATCGTGTATACAAGATCAAGAAGCCGGTCCGTTTCTTCTTTATCGACGCTACTACTCCGGCGCGGCGTCTTGCGCTTTGCCGCGATGAGATTGAGCTGAACCGGCGGCTGGCCCCCGAAATTTACCTGGGCGTGCAGGGCGTCGTCGCGACCCAAAACACATATGCCCTAACCACCGAGCTTGCGGCATCCGAGGTGACCGATTTCGCGATCGTGATGCGCCGTTTGCCCGCCGAACGGATGCTGGACCGACTGCTTAGCAAAGACGCAGTCAACCTGACCGACGTAAAGCTGTTAGCCAGCCACTTGGCCGCTTTTCACGCCTGTGCCACGACCGCTAAGGCGCAGCGGTGGGGTTCGGCACAAGCGCTTTACGGTTTGGTAGGTAGTCTGGAAGAAGCGCAAAAGCTGGTTGCCGACAGCCTGATGCGCGCGCGCCTTAAACAGTTGCAGGCCCACCTGCGCCGCTACATCATTTCCCATCGCCAATCCCTGGACAACCGGGTTCGAGACGGCCGGGTGCGCGAGGGTCACGGTGATTTGCGGTGCAAATCAGTCTGTCTTACCGGAGATAAGATCGTCATCATCAATTGCGCCGACTGTAGTGAAAGCAGGCGCTATTTGGATGTGGCCGGCGATTTAGCCTCTCTTATTATCGATTTGGAGTTGCCGAAGCGCTCGGACCTGGCGCAGGGATTGTTGGAGGCTTACGTTTTGAACACCGGCGACCACCAGGTTCCAGAGCTCATGAAATTTTACAAGTGCTTCCAGGCCACCTGGCGCGGCATCTTGCAAATGTTAACCAGCCTGCGGCCCGAACTGCCCAATATTCAACGGATTGCGGCGCGGGGCGAAGCCAGGCAATGGTTGGACCTCGCCTTGGAATATGCCGCCTGAATATGGAGCGTGGCCTCCAGGCGCCCTTCATCGCCTGAGCTCTTTTGACGGTCGCGCCTTTTAATCCTGGCATTTGATCCTTGATCTATCAGATGTTAGTTGTTCATTCTGAGTCCAACGTCGTGCCCAAAAGCAGCGGCCATAACAGCGAATACGCCAAGGAACTGAAAGCGCCCCAAGCTGCTCCGCCTCGCCATTTTCATCTGTTGTGGGACGACGACCTGGAGGAAATGCGCGACATCTTTTTGGCACTTCGGGATCGCCGCGCGGAAGTGGTCGCGCGCTGGTACCAACTCTACACGTTGCATTTCGGCGACCAACGCACTTTATCCGAGGCCGATTTCTTTCAGATCTTCGAGCCGGCGCTGTTTCGCAATAAGAACGACCTGCTGGAAAAAAATATGGACCGCTATGCCCAGGACGTGCGCAGCCTGGGCGAGACCCTCGCTGAAAGAGGCGTTCCCTTGCAGGAAATCATTGCCTCGCTGCAACTTTTCGAACAGGCGGCGAGCGAGGTCTTTCCCCCCGGCGCCTCGCGGCAAATAGACGTCTATACCAAATTCGATCAGCTCAGCCATATTCGCATAATTTTGCTGGTGGACGCATATTTTCGGATCTGGAGTGCACGGCATGACGCCCGCTTGCTCGGGTTGGAGCGCGAGGCCGCGTTGCTGCCGCGCGAGCAGCGCACCAGCTTCCACGGGATTATCTCGGTGGCGGCACCGATGCGGGCGCTGTTCGAGCGTATCGAAGCCGCCGGCAAGACCAGCGGCACGGTGCTGGTGGTAGGCGAGAGCGGTACCGGCAAGGAGTTGGTCGCGCGGGCGCTGCACGAAGTCGGGCCTCGGCGCGCCGCACCTTTTGTTGCCTTCAACTGCGCCGCCCTCCCCAAGGACCTGATCGAAAGCGAGCTGTTCGGTTATCGTAAGGGCGCGTTCAGCGGGGCCAATAGCGAATACTTGGGCCTGTTCCGCGCCGCCGAAGGCGGGACCTTGTTTTTGGACGAAATCACCGAGATGAGCCCGGAGACTCAGACCAAGCTGCTACGCGCGATTCAGGAGCGTGCTGTACGACCGCTAGGAGCGACCCGCGAACTCCCTATCGACGTGCGGCTGGTAGCCTCGACCAATCGCGATCCCGAAGAGGCAGTGCGCGCTCAAATCCTGCGCCAGGATCTCTACTATCGGCTCCAGGCCACGATGCTGCGCTTGCCGCCGTTGCGCGAGCGGATCGAGGACGTGCCTGTCTTGGTCGAGCATTTTATCGCCCTGTTCAACCGCCAGTTGGGTCGCGGGGAACCGGTCGAGGGGATAGGCCAGCGAGCGCTTGCCGCGTTGCAGCGTTATTCCTGGCCGGGTAACGTGCGCGAGTTGTCCAACGCGATCGAAAGCGCGATGACTTTTGGCAAGAACAGATTGATCGAGTTGGAAGATCTGCCGCCGGCCCTCAGCGGCAATCGCAGTCCCGCCGCATCCGCCACCCCGGCGTTGTCCAATGGAGCGCCGGATACCACGTCTCCTGGGATGGGAACTTTCGCCGAGGCCGAGCGTAACTTAATCAGCCGCGCGCTGAAGGCGTGCGATTGGAACAAAGTCCACGCCGCTCAGATGCTCCGCATCTCGCGCAAAAAACTTTATGCCAAGATCAGCAAATACGGCCTGCAGCCAGCCCCATAACGCCGTAAAGGCGGTGGCATGTCTGCGGCGCTGGAGACCATCGCAACAATAAATTGGCCCGAGTACTGTATCCAAAAGATACAGCACAACCGGACTAGTGGCCACTTCATCGGCGGCATGCAATGGCTGACAAGCCACAGAGGTAATGGCACGAAACTCGCTTGCTTCGCGAGTGGGGAGGAACTGCGATGCTCAATACGCATTCGATATTGGTTCCGGTCGATTTCGACGATCATGCCGGCGCGGCCCTGGAGTTCGCCAAACGCGTGGCAATCGATTCCGACGGCGAGCTTCGCGTCCTGCATGCAATGCCCCTGTTCCTTGTCCCGGGAGAGCCGCAGAGTGTAGTGAGCGGCCAAATGGGTGAAGCGCAGAAAGCGCTGGAGAAACTGGCGGGGGAGCATCTCAAGGGCGTCAACTATCAGATCGAAGTACGGGTGGGGGAGACCGTCAAGGAGATTCTCGCCGCAGCGCGCACTCATCATAGCGATCTGATTGTGCTCCCCACCCATGGCCGACATGGCTTGTCCCACGCGATCCTGGGCAGCGTCGCCGAGCGCGTCGTACGCGACGCTCCTTGCCCAGTGCTCAGCTTCAAACCTGCCCAAGCCGGCCCCGTAGAGGCTCGGGTGACGGACGTGATGCTGAAGGCTCCGGAAACCGTCGCCAGCACGCTCACCTTGGAGCAGGCACGCCAGGTGATGGAAGATACCGGTCAGAGGTCACTGCCAGTAATGGAGGATGAGGTTCTGATCGGGATTATCACCGACCGCGATTTGCGCTCGCACCCAAACAAACGCGACATCCTGGTCAAGCATGCCATGACCAAGGCGCCGGTTTGTGCCACTCCCGCCATGACCGTTCGTGAAGCAGCTCAGCTCCTGGTGAGACTCAAGGTCGGCGCTTTGCCGGTAGTTGAAAACGGCCGGCTCTTGGGCATGCTGTCGACCGACGAGGTGATCGGCAAGCTGGTGGATCGACATAACTAAGGACTTGTCGAGGCTCCTGATAGGAGTACCCAGCTATGTCGTCACGGTTTGAATGTTTCGCACCGCTTGCACCAACCGGTAGAGGACGGCGTGGTGGACGCTGACTGCGCGGTAAGGACAAAGCCCTGCAATTACCCAGCGGATACGTATTCTCTCCGCTGACCACGCTGTGTAGAAATGGACTCCGAGTACCCGGCCGAGCGTTCGGTGGCGGTATTGTGGCGAGGGGCAGGGTAGAGCACGCCGGGGGCAGACAGCTATTGCTGCAGTCGTGGTGCTAGCAAGCTGCGCTCTCCCCTGCCGATTGCCGCATCGTCCAGGACAATTACCCTCAGACCCCGCCGGCTCAACTATTTGACCGCTGTGTGCGGATCTGCGGCAAGCCACCCGCACACGGCGCTTGCCAAATCGATAGGAGACGGCGGAGTGCTCGGTCTGCCGAAAGGATCAGCAGGCTAGGACGCACGGTGCGCAAAGAAAGCCACTTTCCGATCGGCAAAAGGGGCATGCGGCGAGATTCGTGCCAAAACCCGCCGCCGATTGGTTTCGACCTCCTCAGGCAGCCATGTTAACCTGACGCGCTATGGCAAATAGATGAAGAAGACAACAGTTAACAAGGTCGACAAAAAAC
>Ga0209061_1004961_pt1 | contig 12189 bp, 14 predicted proteins | sample Coa_R1_10_FD_187157 | JGI IMG/M metagenome (GOLD analysis project Ga0209061, IMG submission 187157) | Surface soil microbial communities from Centralia Pennsylvania, which are recovering from an underground coalmine fire - Coalmine... | ecosystem: Environmental > Terrestrial > Soil >...
TTTCCCTCCCCGGCCTCGGCGCTAAGCTGGCTGGGACGGCTTTACGAGCGTTGGGGAAGACCGCAACTGGCCGTCGAGCAATACCAGGCGGCGCTCGAACTGGACCCTCATCTGGAAGGCGCCCGCGAGGGCCTGCAAAGATTGAAGAAGCCGTGATCAGCAGCGCCGGTTGATGTAGAATCCAGTCATTTGCCATGCTGATCCTCGACTTGGGCTGCGGCAAAAGCAAGCAGGAGCCGGGCGCTATTGGCGTTGACCGGCAGCCCGGCTCGGCGGCGGATGTTCTGGTTGATCTGGCGCGTTTTCCGTGGCCCTTCTCCGGGAATTGCGCCGATCGCATTTACCTCTCCCATTTCCTTGAGCACCAGCCTGACATCCTGCGCGCTATGGCTGAAGTTCACCGCATTGCGCGGCCCGGCGCTGAAGTTCACGTTGTAACGCCGCACTACAGTTCTCCCGATTCTTACACCGATCCCACGCACCTCCATCACCTGGGCTTTCACAGCTTCGATTACTGCGCTCAGGCAAGTTTTCAGAATTTCACTTACAACGCCGGCGGTTTCCGCATCCTGGAGCGCCGACTCAGCTTTGGCGGCAATTTGATGTTGGATGGACTTGGCAGATTGCTCGCGGCGATCTCCGTGGACTTTTATGAGAAGCACTTCGCCTGGATTTTCCCAGCCCGCAACATCTACTGCAAACTCTCGGTGGTGAAATAACGGAGGCTGGTCGCGCGTGGAGATGTGGGAGATGAGGGCGTTTCTTGCAGGCAGCTACATGGCCGGGCCGGGGTCAGGCTTGGGGAAGGCGGGGCCGGAGGGGCCGTCGGAAAGCGGATCGAGTTGATAGCGATAAAAAACGAGCGGGCGGACAAGCTCCAACTGAAAATCAGTTCCCGGGGGCAGCACAATTTCCTTGCCGCGGGTCGCAAGGACATAGATCAGGCCGCCGAGCGCGCCTGTGGCTCCTCCGACGGCTGCGCCAGCCCCCGAATGTCCGCCGCTGATGCCTGCGATCGAGCCAATCCCCGCGCCTTCTGCTCCGCTGATAGCGACGGTTCCAGCATCCTTGCCTTTCGATCCCTCGCCTTCAATCTTCGACTCGTCGCGCTTAAATCCTTCTTTTCCATTGCCGGCAAATCCAGCCAGCATGCCATAAAGCGACTTGGTGACGCCGCCAGGAAGCGTCAGCGAATCAAAGCGAATGCCAAGCTGCGCCTTGCCGTGAATGCGGCCCGGGCGCACCACGCGCGTGATGGTTCCTTTCACATAACTTCCGACGGGAATGACGATCCGATCGTGCACCGTTATCGGATAGACGGTGCGGCAGTAAACAGGCTCCCCAACGTACGCCGTCCGGGAACTGATGCTGCTCGAAAGTTCCAAAGGAATCTGAGTATTGGCGGGAACCACGATTTCATCGCCGGGCTGGGGCTGCCGGGCTTTCTTTGCAGCGGGGGCCTGCGACTGCGCAAATAATGCGCCCGACAACGCCACCAGACTCAATGAGCACAAAGCGGGAAATGAGATTCGGTTCCGATGCACGGCGCACCCTCCTCGAACGCTAACGCCTCTTATGGCTGGTTTTACGATGACCCGAAAAGAATCCAGGGTTGCCTGAGTCCAATCATTTCAAGTTGGAGGCGGCGCGCTGGTACGCAGCCTTAAGATCGTCCATCGCAGCGTTCACGCCTGCCTTGATATCATTCCACGCTTCCTGATTGGAATAGGAGCGCTTCAGATGCTCCAGCTTCTGGTGGGCGGCGGCGCTCTTTTCGTTGAGCTCAATAATCGCCTGGCGTGTCCTGGCTCTGGCCTTCAGGCCGTTTTTGTTCGCCTCCCGTTGCAGCCACTCAATTTGCTGATCGATCTGGTTCAATTCCGTCTGAATCTTGCGGATGTACTCCTCATGTTTCCGAATGATTGAATCCGAAGGCTTGTCTGAACTGCCGTCAGTGGATGGTTGCTGAGTACACGCCGACTGCCAGAGCAAACTGAGTGCGACGAGCGCCGCAACCGCCAGCGCGGTGATCCGTTCCTGACCCCTGTTCATAAGAGCTTCACCACAGAGGGCACGGAGAAAGAGCCTCTGCGATCTCTGTGCCCTCTGTGGTGATATAAACGCTTTGTTTGGGAGCGAATCATTCATTCACACAAACCAGCGTATAGACGGTTTCGCCGGTGGGTTTGCTGATCTGGTCGCGCACTTTCCAGCGTTTGCCGTCCAACTGGTAAACCTGCGAGTACGAATCAAAGAGCCCCTCGATGCGCGCCTTCTTCAGCGCAGCGTCTGAAACTTCCCGCGCGTCGCCGGGTTTCCAATCTTTAAGGACGTTCAGATTTCCTGGAGATGGGCTCATTCCTATGGTGCCGGGCCTCACGCGCCCAGAGCCTTTCCGATGGCCTCCGCAATTTCCGCCGCGTGACGCTCGACGATCGCCATCTGCTCTCCTTCCACCATCACGCGCGCCAGGGGTTCGGTGCCGGAATAGCGCAGCACAACGCGGCCTCGATCCCCCAGATAGACTCTTGAGAGGTCGAGCGCGCGAGCAACCTCTGGAATGGATTCGAACGGCGGCTTGGCCTTGACGCGGACATTGCGAATAATCTGCGGGAACGGCTTATATTCCCGCACCAACTCATCCGCCGGCGCCCGCGTTTCTGAAAGCAGGCGCAGCATCTGGAGAAGAGTCACAATGCCATCCCCGGCAATCGAGATGTCGGAAAAGATGATGTGCCCGGAAGGTTCGCCTCCCAGATTGATTCCCGAGCGCTGCATCTCCTCCAGCACAAACTTATCGCCCACAGGAGTGCGCTTCAGGCCGATGGTGTATCGCTTCAAAGCGAATTCCAGCCCCAGGTTGGTCATCAGCGTTCCCACCACCGCCTCGCCTTTCAGCAATTGCCGGGACTTCAAAAAAGGCGCCATGGCAAACAGCACATGGTCGCCATCCAGAATCTGGCCGGAACTTGAGGCAAAGATCGCGCGGTCGGCGTCCCCGTCAAAAGCGACGCCCAAATCCGCGCCTGCGGAGCGCGTGGCCTCGGCCATTGTCTGCGGATGGAGCGAGCCGCACTTCAAATTAATGTTGCGGCCGTTCGGTTCAGCGTTCAGAATCCGGGCTTCAATTCCCAGACGCTTCAGGAATTCAGGAATAATGGCGGCGGAAGCGCCATGCGCGCAATCCGCCACCAGGTGGAAGCGCGAAATGGAATCGCCGTGGGGCGCTACGGATTCCAGAAAATCGAGATAGGCGTTGACTAATTCAGGGGAGGGTTCAAGTTCAGGTTCAGAAAACTTAACGGAAGGCAAACTCTGAAGCAAGTCTTCAATTTCCAGTTCCAAGGCTTCCGGCAGTTTGGTCCCTTCGCTCGAAAGCACTTTGATGCCGTTATCCTCAAACGGATTGTGCGAGGCGGAGACCATCACGCCGGCGGCAAAGCCGCGCTGGCGCGTTAAAAAAGCCAGACCTGGCGTGGTGATGACTCCGGCATAGACCGTCCGCGCGCCGCTTGCGCGCAAGCCGGCAGCAAGAGCGCGCACAATCCATGGACTCGATTCGCGCGTATCCTGGCCAAGTAATACTTCGCTGCTCCCCGATCGCGCCTCATGCGCCAGCGCCGTGCCCAGGGCGCATCCGAGCCTGGCGACGGTTTCCCGATCCAACGGGTAATGCCCCGCCACGCCGCGAACGCCATCCGTGCCAAAAAGTTGAGGTTTCTTGCGCATAAATGCTAATTGTAGCATCCCTCAGAACGAAGCAGGCCCCGTAGATATGGTACGTATGGGGCGCATGGCATGCGCCCCTACGTACCCCAACGGGGAGAAGGTTCCCCACGAGTCAGGTTTGCTGTCTCACGTCGTTCTAGCGCCGTTGGCAGATCACCGAAAAAACCTCGGAACCTGTCATTCTGACGCTGAGCGAGGCGAAGCGGAAGAATCCCTGTATTTGCTTGGTTTTCTAGGATATGAAATTGCTTCGTGGAATTTGCCATCGATCAAAATACGGGGATTCTTCGCATCGCATCGCTCGCTCAGGATAACAGGCATCGGACGGAGGTCAGAACATCCCCCCAAGCGCAGCATAACAGGATGGAATGAGACAACGGAGACGGATGAGACGAATGGAACAATTTTATAGCGCCCGTTTTCCGGCCACGAGTGAGCAGACGGTTTCCCAGCCGCGCGGCTGTCGTGCATCGGCGAGTAGTGAGAGGTAGCCTTTCGGTCAAAATCCGTTAACAAGCCTCAGGGTTTTCAAAGGGAAGAAAGTCTGTGCTATTGTGTCTTTTCCCTTAAGACAGTCAATGCCTCTTGGACTGGGTACCGCGGTGCGACGATACGATGCCAGTGGTCGCGGAGAAAAACCAGGCCGTCAAATAGAAACGGTGCAAAGTGCGGACTCGGTTAAAGGCGCAGGCCAACACCCCGGAGTCAAGCTCCATCAACATTGTACGCCGAGGAAGCAGACGCACGGTGATGAAGAAATATCGGGGAAAAGGGCGCCGTAACTTTGACACGGCGCTATACGACAACAATCTGTAACATCATGGCAAGCGAAGAGACGCGGACCGCAGAGGCGGTGGTCCGCGCTACGCTTGCTCCGCAATTCCTGAGCGGGTAGCGCGGACCGCGAAGGCGGCCCTCAGCTCGCGCGAGGCAGACGCAGCACCCAGCCGGTAGTCAACGGGGCGGCGCACCCTTTACACCGCGTCCCGATCTTTACCTGAACCTGGCATGCAGGAGATTCAATGATTAAGGTTTTGATGCTTGCGTTCTGTGTCGTGTTTGCGGCCAGCGGTCTGAGCGCGCAGAAGCCCGTCTGGCGCCCCTCGCCAGGACATACGCAAGTGCCGATATGGCCGGAGACGGCTCCTGATGCCCAGCCCCTCCCGGGGCCGGAGTATGCGAAAACGGTTAAGGATGACCTCGTCGCCGGCAGACCTTGGATTGAGGTGGGCAACGTTTCGCGGCCTACGATGACGGTCTATTCGCCAAAGCGAGAGAATACGGGCGTTGCCGTGGTCGTTTTTCCTGGCGGTGGCTTTCAGATTTTGGCCGTCGACCTGGAGGGCACAGAGGTGTGTGACTGGCTAACGTCTAAGGGGATCACCTGCGTACTGCTGAAATATCGAGTGCCTGGTCCGCCATGGGAATGGCAACGTAAACGCTATACCTTCGCGAAATCAACGCTGGCGCTGGAAGATGCGCAGAGGACGATGGGGTTGGTGCGTCTTCACGCGGCAGAGTGGCACATCGATCCGCACAAGATTGGAGTTCTCGGTTTTTCAGCAGGCGGGTATCTGGTGGCGGAGATAAGCACCAACTTCCAGCGCCGTTTGTACGCGCCGGTCGATGCGGCTGACAAGGAAAGCTGCCGCCCGGATTTTGCGGTGGCCGTTTATCCGGGGCACCTGTGGGTTGGGGGTGATGCTTACAGATTGAATCCGAATGTGCCAGTCAGTCGCCAGACGCCACCAACCTTTTTGGTGCAAGCGGAGGATGACAACGTGGACGGTGTGAACCAGTCGTTGGCGTACTACATCGCCCTGAAGAACGCTGGCGTTCCGGTCGAGATGCACTTGTATGCGCAGGGCGGGCATGCGTTCGGGCTGCGGCGCTCCAAGCTTCCGATCACGCGATGGCCCCAGTTGACGGAGACGTGGTTGGAAACGATTGGGATGCTTTCGCGGTAGATGACAGGATTGCATAGGTTCAAGCGGGTAGCGCGGTCCGCCCTGGTTGTGGTCGCGGTTTTTGCGTCGAACAGGGGAAGAGACGCGAACCGCAGAGGCGACGGTCCGCGCTACGCGAAAAAATGTCTCAAATGTCTCATCTGTCTCCATCCGCGCTGCCTGCTCTGCTATCCTGAAGCGGGTAGCGCAGACCGCCGCCGTTGCGGTCTGCGGGCTTTCCCCATCCCCCGGCGGACTGGCCGAACCTGTGTAAACATGAAGTGGTAAAAGTGGTGAGCGAATTTTGAAAAAGAGCGGCTAAGTCTATTAGATGCTGCGAGATACAATGAAACTATTCTGTGTTACCAGAACCGCAAGCGCTGGCTTCCTGACCAGCGACCTACGCGGCTCGTAGGCCTGTGCAGCAGCGGATGTTCGAACTAAATCTTGCATGGATTGGTGCTTTCACGGTGTCCGCGACCGCAGTAAATCTACGATTCTGCGCGAGAACACAAACATTCCCCGTCCCCTTCCATCTTGCGCGGTGTCCATGAAAGGGGGCACGACAATGTCCTGGCCCAAAGAAAAGGCTCTTGAAGTATTCCGCGAGATTGCAGTCGTATCCGTCGTGAGGGTTGCATCACCCGGAGAGGCCTTCCACGCTGTGGAGGGCGTTGTCGGCGGTGGGCTTCGCATTGTTGAGATTACAATGACGGTCACTCGCGCCCTTCATGTCTTGGAAAGCGTCTCAAAACGGTACGGCGATAAAGTGCTTTTGGGAGCGGGAACGATCCTCGATGCCGGGACCTGACGAGCGGCTTTGACCGTAGGGGCCGAATTCGTAGTTTCTCCCGTGTTCGACCATCGTGTAGTCGAAATCGCACGCCGCTATGGGAAGGTATGCATTCCTGGCGCGTTGACACCCACTGAAGCGCTCACGGCCTGGCAGAGCGGAGCCGATCTAGTGAAGATTTTCCACTGCGGATTGATGGGAGGCCCGCAATATATCCGCGCCCTCAAGGGGCCCTTGCCAAACATTGATTTTGTGCTCACCGGAGGCGTGAACCTTGAAACAGCACCAGAGTATATCAAGATAGGCGCAACCGCGGTCGGGGTGGGCGAGGGCATTCTGGACCGGGAGGCGCTGCGTAATGGGAAGATTGACGTCATCGCTTCGAATGCAAGGAACTTTCTGCGAGCGATCCATGCAGAGAGGCATTCAACACAGCAAGCCTGAAGCTGTAGGCGGATCATTGCGACCTTGGAAGGCGGGCTGGCGGATTGGGTTCCTCAGCCGAATTGAGCGCGGATCCGGCTGCATCACGCTGAAAATCTGCTGCCTAGAGCAAACTGTGAGTTCATCAACCAAATACAGGAGGGCCGAGATGGCTTCTGCCCCTGACATCATTGATTACTTGAAGACAGTGGATACACCCACGCTCTCCAATGCCGTCGAAATGCTTCAGGTGCGGCAACGAAATGAGGGTTTTGCTCCCTGCCGAATCCGCTGTATGTTCCCTGAGTTAGGACCCATGGTCGGTTACGCCGTGACCGCCCATGTGGAGAGTATGAGCAAAGGGACGGTCGATCCGGAAATGTTCTTCCAACTCTATGAGGCCGTGGGGGAGGGACGCAAGCCTGCGGTTGTCGTATTTCAGGAGCTTGGACCTCATGCGGATTATGCAATGCACTGTGGAGAAACCATGGCAACTGTATTTAAGCGTCAGGGTGCGGTCGGCCTAGTGAGTGACTGCGCAGTTCGCGATATTCCTGCGGTGAGAGCGTTGCGGTTTCATTTCTTTGCCGCGGGGGCTGTAGCCAGCCACGCCTACTTTCGCATCATCCGTATCGGAATTCCGATTCAGCTAGAGGGAATGGTTGTTTGCCCCGGCGACCTCCTCCATGGTGATGAAAACGGATTGATTACCTTGCCGACTACCGGATTGGAAAAACTGCCCGAACTTGTTGAGGCGGTTCGAACAAGAGAGCGCGAAGAAATGGAATTTGTCCGCAGTCCCGAATTCACTCTGGAGAGGCTGAAAGCCCGGTACCAGAGCAGACAAAAAAGCCGTTCTAGTGAACCATAAAACTTAACTGGACGTTGGGCTGGGCATTGGAGAGCGCCTTATGAAGATCACTGAAATTGAGACTCACGCCGTTGGCGCTGAGTGGAAGAACTGGTTGTTCGTGAAGGTCCAGACTGACAGCGGCGTCCATGGCATAGCTGAAGCGACGATTAATGGGTTCATCACCACAACTGAGACGGCGATACATGAACTCGCACACTTTGTCATCGGCAAAGATTCTTGCCAGGTGAACGCCGTCGCCAACGCTGTCATTAGCCCGATTGCTGACGTAGGCCATATTCACCGAATGGTGATGGGTGCAATCGAGGTTGCGTGTTGGGACATACTGGGAAAGTCGCTGGGAGCGCCAATCTGGCACTGTTAGGCGGGAAACACCGTGATTCAGTTCTGGCATACGCCAACGGCTGGTATCGAACGGGCCGGACGCCCGAGCATTTTGTCGAGATCGCCGAGAAGGTTGTAGCCTTGGGCTTCAAAGCTGTCAAGCTCGATCCCTTCGGAACCGACAAGTGGTTCTGCTGGGACGAGGACTTACACGTTGCTTATAACATCCTGAACGCCTTACGAAAGCGGTTCGGTCCTGAGTTGAGGTTACTCATCGACGTCCACAGCCGCTTCGCCCCTAGTGAATCGCTTCGTATTGCGAGGACACTAGCCCCGCTGAATTTATTTTGGTAGGAGGAACCTACGACTGCCGAGCGTGAAGAGCTCACTAACGAGATCGCCCTCCAATGCCCAATACCAGTCGCAACCGGGGAGCAGTTTGACAAGGTGGGACAGTTTGAGACGCTCGCCCGAGGAGGCCACGTTAGCATTTATCAGCCAGAGCCGATGTCGCTTGGCGGTATCAGAAATACGCTGAGTGTGGCAAGCATCGCGCAAGCCAACGGTGCATGGATCGCGCCACACCAGAGTGGCGGCCCCGTGGCCACGGCGGTGTGCCTGCACCTTGCCACAGCCGTTCCGAACTTCTTGATCCAGGAATACTTCGATCCGTTCAATGAGCCTTGGACGCGCCAGCTAGTTACATGGACTCCGTCACTCAACCCTGAGAACGGACATCTTTCGATTCCAAAGGCCCCGGGCCTTGGGTTGGACTTGAATCTGGACGTAGTGCGTGAGCACCCTTACGACCCGAACGCGTATTTCGATCTTTCCAGGAAGGGTTGGGAGAAGCGTCTCGGTGTCCGCGACGCCTAACACCATTGTACCCTCGATCCTAATATGCATTCGTTCGTCGAAGCTTCAGTTCGGAAGTTCATCGTCGGTTGGGTCTTCGATATTTTCGGCCCCTAACCAACCGGTTCCGAGCCATGAGCGGGATCGTAGTTTTGGGTCAAGACAAGAGTTCAGGTGCGTTCAGGGGCGCAGCCCTACTCCGCATCCAGAGCACCCTTGCCTCAACTGACGACGAGTTCCGCCAGATGAGCGATCTCATGCGGAAATCCACCAGCTTGAGGCGAGGCTGCGCAACAAATGAGTGTCTCGGTCAGCCTAAAAGAAAAAGAACCACCGAGTTTCAAAGAACGAAATTCTGATGCGCTGGAGCGCCGAGCGAGTGTGGAAAATAAGAATTCCAATTCGTGGGAGGACCATAATGCACAAGGATGCGTTCTCAAATTCAGCCATACCGTCAGATCTCTCTCGCCGAGACTTCTTGCAGAGGACAGGGCAATTGGGCCTCGCCGCGCTGTCCGTGCCCCGGGTGCTGCGTGCCGCGGAAGGAGAAAGTGAATCCGCTGGATACGAATACGCGGCGGGGGAAGTAAACCTGCCGTTTTCGTATTCAATAACCCGTTCGACTGCGCCCCAGCCGGCGGGACTCAATTTTTCCAATCAACCCAGTCCGGATAACTGCATGGTCTTTGTCCGCGTTGGCGACGAGCTCTGGGAGTTTCGCAGCCAGTGGATTCTGAGCGTCCTGAAACCTCCGGTTCCTGGTTTCGACACCTCGGCGCGCTATGAGGGACCGGACGTCGACCACCTGACGCGTATGGAAAACTGCCCATATCCCGAAGGGATGACGATGTGCTGGTTTCTGGGCGGAATGTGGTATGACGAGTCCGAAGCCAAACTGTATGCGCCGATGCACGTCGAGCAGGCGGGGAAAAACCGTGAAAACCCCGTCGCCCCGTGGCCCTGCCGGAAGATCTCCTTGGCCACCAGTACGGACAAGGGCAAGAGCTGGCGCTACGAGGGCGACATCGTCACTTCCGAAATGTACTTCTATACCCATGACATCTACATGTTTTCCGGCTCGGATTACGGCAACGGAGTCGCCGATTTTGGGTTCTATGCCGACACGCGGGGAGGTTATTTCTACATCTTTCCTGACGTGGGTTGGTCCCATAAGGGCAGCAGCGCCATGCGCTGGAACGTCCGCGTGGCGCGCTGCGCCATGCGCGATAAGATGGCGCCTGGCAAATGGAGATATTTTTACAATGGCCAGTGGGACGAGCCGGCGCTCGGTGGCAAGTCTTCCACTGTCGCGCCCAGCCACTTTTGGGGCGTGATCTACAGCTTATATCTCAAGAAATATATTTGCATGTTCCCGGCGAATCAGGATCCTGCCAATTCGAGGAATGTGGATGGTGTATACATAGGCGCCTGCAGCGACCTGGGCAAGCAGGACTGGGTTTGGGGTTATTGCCCTCAAGCCTCCTTTGGTTTCTGCACGCTGATGAACCCCCAAGGCACCGATGTGAGAGCATGTGATCAAACCTTCCGATATTACTCGTACGGCGACAAGAACAGTTTTCAGCGCTTGGACGTGAAACTGGAGCGTGGGGAGACGGTCGCAACCGGTCTGCGCTGTCGTTATTTGTTCGAACCGCATCCTGAGTCATCGGACCCCCTGCAGGGCCGCAAGACAAAGATCGTCGGTGCCGCGAGCCCCGAAATGAAGTATTCCGGCACCTGGGACGAACACGTGAAGGCGGATTCCTACGAAGGCAAGACCAAGAAATCCTCTTCCGCTGGCGCCAGCGTAGAGTTTGCCTTCCGGGGCGCGGACGTCTATTGGCGGGCGCTCCGTTCGCCCGCGGGCGGCAAGGCGGACGTTTACATCGACCGCGCCTTGCGCAAAACCGTGGATTGCTACAGCCCGCGCAGCACGTCATGGGAAGAATTCATGTATATCAGGACTGGACTCGCCGCGAGCAAAAAACACACCATTAAGATCGTCGTGAAGGGCGAGAAACACCCGAAGTCAGCGAGCACGGCCATCAATCATATTGCCTTTGAATACTCGGCGGAGAGCTACAAGGCGTCGGCCGGTTTCTGCAGTCTGATGGGAAAGAACAATTGGTACTACCAGCAGGGGACCGGAGCGGCCGCCAGCTACCTGCGGTTCGTCGTTGACGACGCTCATCCTACCATGTACTGGTTCAGCGGTGGAAACTGCAAAGTGGGGAACAACTACCAGATTCCCGGCCACCAGGCCGCGGTTAGGAAATGGGTTGCACCGCATGGTGGCGTTGTTCGCGTCGAGGGCATCGCTGCCATCAGCCAGACAGGCGGCGACGGGGTGCTGATCGGCATCCGGCAGAACGGTAAAAAGCGGTGGCCGGAAAAGCTCATCACCCACGGACAACCCGCAGCGCATGACCTGTCGATAAAAGTTGGGCAGGGCGACGCACTCAGCTTCATCGTCGCCAAGCAAGACCCCACCTTGCAGAGCGCTAACCCTGACGCCGAGAAGGTTACCTGGGACCCTGTCATCACTTACACCAAAAGCATCCCTGCGGTCTGGAGACCGAATGGACCGAGCTGCAAGAACCTGGCGCTAGGAAAGTACGCGCGGTCCAAGACGCTTTTGTCTACCTACCGTCCGTTCGACGGCGTGGACGGCGACCTAAACACCGCTTTCGTCATCAAGGCCGACGACAAGATCTCTTCGGGCGACGATTGGTACGAAGTTGATTTGGATAAGACCTACAGGATCGACCGCTATGTCCTGATCTCGAAGCCCCAGGACCCGCGTATCGCCCCGTTGTGTTTACCTTGCAACGGAGCGACGATGGGTTTGCCTGGACCGACGTCGATACGGTGGCTGGCAACGCGAGCGACCGGGTCGAACGAAACGTGCCCGCCTTCCGCGCTCGTTATGTGCGCCTCTATTTGCCCAAAGGGAAGCCCTTCGCAATTAACGAATTCGAAGTCTATTATACGGGGGCTAAACATCAACTGGGGCTTATGACAGATTAGGCAACTTATCAGACGGATCTTCCCCCCGCTAATTCGGTGATGTGCTTCTCTCTGTGAGGGTTAAGGGATTTCCCAGGCTCTTTTGTAGTCATGTAACAGTAGTGTCCAACTATAAGTCGAAGAGCATCAATTGAGTACAAGGAACATCTTCTGAGGTTTCGTCATCAATGTCGATAAAATGCTGTAAAATTGCGGTTTTTTCGAAAATCGTCACGCTCAGG
>Ga0209061_1004962_pt1 | contig 12187 bp, 10 predicted proteins | sample Coa_R1_10_FD_187157 | JGI IMG/M metagenome (GOLD analysis project Ga0209061, IMG submission 187157) | Surface soil microbial communities from Centralia Pennsylvania, which are recovering from an underground coalmine fire - Coalmine... | ecosystem: Environmental > Terrestrial > Soil >...
GCGAGCGATTGGGCTGTGCGGAAGCAACTTCAGCGAGGCTTCGAACGAATGAGGCAGTTCATCCAAAACGGTCCCAAGAACGAGCCCGGGCCCACCCATTGAGGCCGGACAACGACGTTGAGTAACAATTCCCCCGATGATACAAAACCGCTGTCGAAGCGCGAAGAAGAACGGCTGTTGAAAGCCGGACGTTCTGTCTTCTCGACGGCGTTTCCCAATCCCAATCGTGAAGGATGCCCGCCGCAGGATCTGATCGAGGCGCTCGCGGGCGACAAATCGAAGCTCGCGCAGCATCAGGATTTTATTCTTCATATGTCCCGCTGCTCGCCGTGTTACAACGATTTCGCGCGGTTTCGCAGGGTGGCTCAGAGAGAGCGGAGGCTAAAGGCAGTCGGAATTGCGGCCATCATCGTCCTCGTTTGCCTCGCATCGTGGTTTGTGGTGAGAAGTCGGCGACATACGGTGAGCACGAATATAGCGGTGGTCCTGGACTTGAGAAACCGCCTGGTTCTGCGCGGCGTCCCAGAGGCGGGGGAGCAGGCACAACAACCGTTGATGCTCCTCCGCGGCATTGACAACGTTTCGTTATATCTTCCCTCCGGCAGCCGCACGGGACCTTACGATGTGGGTGTTTTTCAGGAACCGGGTATACCGCTTGCGAGCGCGACAGGAATGGCTACAGCGGAAGGCACTCTGACCGTGCTCAAGGCAAAGCTCGATCTTTCAAAATTGAATCCCGGGCATTACCTGCTGGCCATACGGCCGCCGGGAGTCGAGTGGAGCTATTATCCGCTGGTGGTGAGATAGTTTGGACTGCTTCACGTGGCCACTGACGAGTTGCTCGCCATCATGAGCGTAACTTCCGAGTAGCCGAGAATCCGCTAGTAATGCGGCCGCTCACTTCTGTGATTAAGCCGTTTGACCAGCCAAGAGGCTCGGATACATGTGCAAGCCAACTTCTAGGGACTCCCCTTCTGGTGACAACCACTGTAAGATTGAGATGTGTTGAGGACGGGGGCCTTTGTGAACGCAAGAAGGGGTTTTTACATGACAAAGGAAGAAGGAATCGATGAGGTCTACAAAGGGCCAAGCCATGTGGTAATTCTAGGTGCAGGGGCAAGCATTGCTTCGACGGTTCACAACCCCGAGCCGTCTGGAAAGAAGTTGCCCTCCATGGACAATTTCATCGAGGTCGTGGGCTTGGCGGAGATTTTGGATTCCACGGACAGCGATTACCATACCGGCAATTTTGAGGAGATTTATAGCCGCCTGTACGCGAAGGACCCAGATTCGAGAACGGTTAAGGAGATCGACCAGAGGGTTTTCAATTACTTTAGCGCTCTTCGCCTTCCCGACACACCGACGATCTATGACTATTTGCTATTGGCACTGAGGCCCAAGGATCTAATTGCTACATTCAATTGGGACCCCTTCTTGTTCCAAGCCTTTAGCCGGATCCGCCGCTTCACTGATGCGCTGCCACAGCTGTCGTTCTTGCATGGCAATGTAGCGGTTGGGTATTCGGCAAAGGATCAAAGAGCAGGGCCAATTGGAATGCGATCAGAGGCCACTGGCGGTGAGTTCGTCCGAACTCCGCTACTCTATCCGGTGACTCAGAAGAACTACAACCAGAGCGAGTTCATCACCCACGAGTGGGAACGCCTTAGGAAATGGCTTAGAAAGGCGCGACGACTCACGATCTTTGGTTATGGCGCTCCGGTGACGGACGTTGAGGCAGTCGATCTCATGAGCAACGCCTGGGGTAACCCGCGTCAGCGAAACATGGAACAAATCGAAATAATTGACCTCCAGCCTCAAGAAATTCTCGCAAAACGCTGGCAGCGATTTATCCATACTGACCACTATGAATGCTTCAACAGTTACTTCGAGTCTTCATTGTCCCTTTTTCCCCGTCGCACGGGGGAGAGTTTCATGCACCGATTTCTACATACGACGCCCCGACAGTCCTTTCAAGAGCCGAATCCTATACCGCAACGCTTCGACTCGCTTAAGGACTTGTGGAAATGGCACGAGCCGCTGCTTGCTGCGGAGAACAGGAGTATCACTTCGATGCGCGAAAATACACAATTGGACGAGGCGCGAATTAACAGGCTTGCCAGCTATGGAGCGCGGCTCCTGGAGATCTTCCACGAGGAATACGCCAAGAATCCAACCAGCCGCGACACGGAGTTTTGGCGCGGTCATGTTGCGGAATGGCGTGATCTCCTCAAATTCATTTATGGAGCCCGTACGACTCAGCGGATCGTGGACGCGGCGCGTGCGGAATCGGGCAAAACCATTCCGCATGCCGGTCCTATGACGGAAGACGGCACAGGCTATTCCGGCTTCGATTCCGGCGCTGACACGTATATCGGAAAGATTACACGCTGATCGATGGCTGTGTCTTCGCAGTCGCCGCGATGCGTAACGGAGGAATTCGCTTCCTCCAGTACCGTTCGAGTCCTTACCGAGCGACGAAGATCGAACCCTTGACATTCCCTGCACCCACAGTGTGGAGGCAACGGCCCCACCGTCAGTGACTCGGACGGTCTGCATCCTCACATATTTGTCTCCGCCTGGCCCAGCGTTTACTGATCTTACCCTTCGGTCGTATGACGCGGCACTCGGAAGTTATTGTGACAGGACCGGTGCGCGCCGGTCAGTCGCTCTTAAAGACCACTCGTGATATGCAAAGCCTCTTCAAGTTGGCTATCACGTTTCTCTCTTAGCTGAAGGCGAGACAATTCCGCCAAGTGATCCGGTTGCACCCCTCTACCCTCCAACGTGTTTCCGCTCCAGGTGTGGAAGGTCACCACGGGAATTCTTAATACAAAGTCATGGCCCATTTTGAGGCCCGTCCCACCCAAGACCTGGCCGGGCGTTTTGGTTCCGACAATGGTTGCCAGTTTATTTTCTTTGGCAAAACCGGTGATCGTCTCGGCGGCGCTCGCGGTGTGCTGGTTCACAAGCAAGACAATCCGACCGTGGAAGGGCTGCGGGCCGAGACCTTCGGTGACCATCACGATTGAGCGGTCGCTGAAAGCGTGGCGGAGCAAGAGCGGAGAAAGCCCGATCTTCCGTGAGGGAATCTTGCCGAACCGTGGGAGCTTTTCTTTCTTAAATCCTTTCGCCGCGCGCTTTTGAGTGATACTGTATCCGACCGGAATTTTACCCGGCGTCATGTAGCTCATCAGGCGCAATCCGCCAGCGCCGCCGAATTCGCTGCCGCACAGTGGAACCGGCGCGGGCGCAGAGACCCGTTGCCGTTCAGCCGGTTCAGACATGCGTCTTCGAGTTGCGCGCTTGCGACGCCCGGGCCATGGGGAGATGCCAGCCGCGACGCATCGCGCCGAGGCGAAGCCCGAAGCAGAGAACGGCACCCGAGATCACCACTGGAGCAGTCGGGAAATGCAGCACATGGCCTACGGCTACTACGGCCGCGCCAGCAAGAGCGGCGACAGCGTAGAGGTCAGCCCGCAACACGACGGGCACCTCGGTAACAAGCACGTCCCGAAGCATCCCACCGCCAATTCCGGTCACCATCCCGAGAAGGGCCGCCATGACAGGATTAAGCCTGTAGGCCAGCGCTTTCTGCGTGCCCACAACGGCGAAAAGCGCCAGGCCCGCCGCGTCGAACACCAGGACCGAGCTCCACAGCCGGTCAAGGATTGGAGTCCAGAAGAATGTCACCAATCCGGCTAGGACGGAGACCGCGAGATAGCGCCACTCACGGACGGCGGCGGGCGGGACCGCGCCGATCAGCACGTCACGCGTCATGCCCCCGGCATTCCCTACTGCGAAGGCCAGCACCAGGACTCCGAACACGTCGAGCCGGCGCTTAACGGCCGTCACCCCGCCGCTCAGCGCGAACACAAATGTGCCACCGAGATCGAGAGCGACCAGAAAAGTGCCGATCGGGATATGCTCCTTCACGATCATAAGGCTATGAAGATAACCAGGCCTGCGCCGCAACGACCAACGTTTCCACGCCTGTTTCTAAGGTGGGATGAATCACTGGTGCGAAGCGCGGGCTGTGATTGGTTGGAATATCGCTGATGTGGCCGGACCCTTTGGCTTCCGCGTATGTTGCGGGATCGGTGCCGCCGACGAACCAAAATACGGAGGGAGCGTCCCACTCGGTCCCGAAAGATCCAAAATCCTCGCTCGCCGGTGTCGGTTTGGTCTCCTCGATCCGGTTCGCGGAAAAATGCGCACGAAATGCGTCAACCACTCGCTTGGTTGCCTCCGGGTCGTTTGTGGTAAGTGGATAACGGTCTAGCGGCGTAATCTCGGGCGGCTTTGGGGCGCCTGAGGCCGCAGCCTCTGCGTTGACAATCCGCGTGATCGCTGCGAGAACGCGTTTGCGAACGACTTCGTCAAAAGTGCGCACATTCAGTTTGATCGTGGCCTCGTCCGGGATGACGTTTTCCTTCGTACCGGCCTGCAGCGAACCGATGGTAACCACGGCAGCCTCAGTCGCACCAACCTCACGGGAAACGATGGTCTGCAGCCGCATCACCGTCGCCGCGGCCATCACCACCGGATCGATGCTGGCCTCCGGCATCGATCCGTGCGCCCCGCGCCCGAACAATCGGATCTGGAAACTATCGCCGGCCGAGGTGATGACCCCGGCACGGCTGCTGACGACGCCAGCCGGTCCGACCATGACGTGCTGCCCGAGCACGACGTCGGGCTTGGGAAAGCGGCTGAAGAGTCCATCGTCGATCATGGCTTGGGCGCCGGCAGCGATCTCCTCGGCCGGTTGGAAGACGGCCATCAGCGTTCCGCGCCATGCCTCGCGCGCCTGCGCAAGGAGCGTGGTGGCGCCGACCAGCCATGTCACGTGCATATCGTGTCCGCAGGCGTGCATGACTGGCACCGTCTTACCCTCGCGATCAGTTGCCGTTGCCTTGCTGGCGTAAGGCAGGCCGGTTGCTTCCTTAACAGGAAGCGCGTCCATATCAGCACGCAGCATCACCACAGGCCCTTCGCCATTGCGCAGCAGGCCGACGACACCCGTCTTCCCTATTCCGGTGCTCACTTCGTAGCCCGCGGCGCGAAGCCGGTCTGCGGCCACGCCTGCCGTGCGGGTCTCTTGAAATGAGAGTTCGGGATGCGCGTGTACGTCAGCGTACAACTTTTCCAGGTCCGGGAGCAGACGAGGTAAGTTCGTAAGCACAGAGTTCGAAATGCTCGTCTTTTCTCCACTCACGGGTTATCTCCTTTCGACAAAAGAATTCAGGCGAAGTCGAGCTCGATCTGGTCGATGTAGCACCAGCCCCAATTCTCGCCGGGCTCAAAGGATCTTATGATCGGATGGTGGGTGCGATGGAAGTGCTTGGTTGCGTGCTTATTCTTCGAGGAGTCGCAGCAGCCAACGTGACCGCACTCGAGGCACAAACGCAAGTGAACCCAAGTGTCGCCCATCTTCAGACACTCCTCGCAGCCTTCGGTGCGCGGTGTAACCTCACGAATCTGATCGAGATGTGTGCAAGAGCTCATGGTGCTCCTCCATCGGTGGTGTCACTGGTTTGCCAAAAAGCGATGCACGAACGCGACGGCCATGGCGCCCTCGCCGACGGCCGAGGCGCAGCGCTTGACTGAATTGTGGCGGACGTCACCAGCCGCGAACAGGCCCGGCATGCTCGTTTCGAGATAATAGGGCTGGCGGTCCAGCGGCCACTTGGGCGGATAGCGGCCGTCTGTGAGCAAATCCGGCCCAGTGACAAGATATCCGGCTTCATCGCGCACGATACCCAGTTCGGCTGCCCATTCCGTCTCGGGCACGCCGCCGAGACACAGGAACAGCCACCTGGCCTCGACCCTCTGCCGCTGGCCCGTCCGGTTGTCCGTGAGGGTAATCCCCTCCAAGGTTTGATCGCCTTCCAGAGCAGTAACTTCCTTGTGCGTTAGCACCTCAATCTGCGGAGAGGCGAGAATGCGATCAACAAGGTATTGGGAAAGGGTCTCTTTCAGGCCGTCTCCACGGATGATCATGCTCACTCGACCCCCGAAACTGGCAAAGTGCATGGCTGCTTGCCCGGCAGAGTTGCCGCCTCCAACGAGGAAAACGTGATCGCTACCGCAAAGTGCCGCTTCACTCGCGCCAGCCCCATAGTAGATGCCTGCTCCGCGCAAGCGGTCCTCATTGGGAAGATTCAGCCGGCGGTAAGCAACTCCCGTGGCGCAGACGGTCGCATGCGCCACGATCTTCGTGCCATCGGCAAGATAGCCGATCCCTTTGCCGGTCCGGAACTCTCCGCGCACACCCTCGCGTAATACCAGGATTTCAGCCCCAAAGCGGCCTGCCTGTTCCCGCGCCCGCTGGGCCAGATCTGCGCCGCTGATACCCTCGGGAAAACCCAGATAGTTTTCGATCCTGGAAGTCGTGCCGGCTTGCCCTCCAATTGCAGACCGCTCAATCACAACCGTCTTCAGGCCTTCGGAAGCCCCATAGACGGCAGCACTCAGGCCGGCGGGTCCGGCCCCGTAGATTGCCAGGTCATATTCCGCGCGGGACGGGTTTCGGAAGCAACCCAGCTTTTCGGTTACCTGGCGGATGGTGGGACACTCCATCCGCGTGCCGTCAGGAAACACACACACAGGCAACCGGCTGTCCCGCAGATTGGCGACCTGGGCCTGCTCAGCGGCTTGAGCGTCGCTCGCCAGCTCGTTCCACTGAAACGGAATATCGCTGCGCTGCAGAAAGTCGCGTAGCGCGTAGGCCTTTGAGGAGCCCCGCGTACCAAAAAGTCTCAAAGCGCGGCCTGAATTCTCTGCGTCAGATTCAGTCGTCATAGTTTACGAGCACCCCACGGCAAGCAGGTGGTTGCTCTCCAGCTATTCAGTTCGTTGATTTCCCGGCGAAGACAAGTTACAGTCGGCACTCCGATCGCTGCAATATGACCGGCTGATTGTGATCAGCGGGCCGAGCCGCCTCATAGGTCTCGCGGGCCTGAGCCTAAATGGACGTCTGGCGGAGCCGTGTTGAATAAATCATTCAGATCCAGCCGCCGCGTGTACATTTCTAAGTGACCTTCGGCCGAACGAGGCCACAATTCCTTGGGTCGGTCCCAGTACAGCTCAACTCCATTCCCGTCAGGATCGCGCAGATAAATGGACTCACTGACGCCGTGATCGGCGGCACCCTCAAGTGGAATGCGCGCGGCTAAAACACGCCGAAACGCTTCTGCAAGTGCGGCCCGCGTAGGGTAGACAATTGCGGTATGGTAAAGTCCTGTTGTACCTGGCGGAGGAGCAGGACCACCCAGGCTTTCCCAGGTGTTGAGTCCGATGTGATGGTGATACCCACCGGCAGAGATAAATGCCGCGTCCGCTCCGTATCGCTGCGTTAGCTCAAACCCGAGAACACCGCAGTAGAAGGCGAGCGCCCTCTCGAGATTCGATACCTTCAGATGTACATGGCCAATATGGACCCGCGGATCGAGCACGTAAGCACCCGCCTTCTTCCTGTCGCTTTCGACCATCATACCCTCCCTTGGAGACGATACCCGTCGCGTAATTCGAATTTCATACAAGTCTGGGAGTCGCGACTCAGATCTGTGCGCTGCCGGCCGAAATTGAACCCACTGCAGCTCAGGAGAATCTCTGAAACCTGCTGATCGCGCTTGCGCGATGATCGCCGCAAGCCGTCCAAATCTTTACCGAAGTCGGAGCGTGGAATGGTGTTTGGCTCCGAGCATAAAAATGTTTTTGAGAAGAAGCCCGGGACACGCGTCCGGCTAGATTCCATTGCGGCCGACGATTTCCATCCCCTTTGCAAGCTGAATGTCGCGCCCCTCGCGAAGTTCCTCGCGCGAGAAATCGACGACGCAGTCCGGCTCAACACCTTTCCCCTCCAGCGTGTTTCCAGACCAGGTGTAGAACGTAACGACAGGAATGCGCAGAACGAATCCGTGTCCCATTTTGAAGCCCGTGCCGCCCAAGACCTGGCCGGGCGTTTTGGTTCCGACAATGGTTGCCAGTTTATTTTCTTTGGCAAAACCGGTGATCGTCTCGGCGGCGCTCGCGGTGTGCTGGTTCACAAGCAAGACAATCCGACCGTGGAAGGGCTGCGGGCCGAGACCCTCCGTCACCATCACAATTGAGCGGTCGCTGAAAGCGTGGCGGAGCAGTAAGGGAAAAAGCCCGATTTTGCGTGACGGAATCTTGCCGAACCGTGGGAGCTTTTCTTTCTTAAATCCTTTCGCCGCGCGCTTTTGGGTGATACTGTAACCGACCGGAATCTTACCCGGCGTCATGTAGCTCATCAGGCGCAATCCGCCGGCCCCGCCGCCCGGATTCCCGCGCAAGTCGATAATCAGCCGGTTACAATCCTGAAGTTCAGAAACGGCGTGGTCGATTTCCTTCGCTACGTCGATCCCAACTTGACCAGGAAATCCGGTAACCTTCAGTAGCCCAATGCCCGGCTGCGGCTTCGACCAGGAAACCAGCCGTGGCCGCACAATAGGGTGCCATTTCGAGCTGGGCAGAGGGACACCCAGTGTGACCTTCGTCCGCTCGCCGTTGAGTTTTTCGATGGCAACTTCACAAAAACCGCCCATACGGAAGGTCGGCTGCTCTGGCGGCGCAACCGGATTCCCTTCGATTTCCAGTAGCAAGTCGCCCGGCTGTATTCCCACCTGGTTTGGTGGGCTGCCTTCGTGCACGTCCTGAAACATCCAATGGGCCACACCGTTCACCTGCTCGCGCTGGAATGTCGCGCCGATGGCGTATTGCGGCGGAATCTTCAGCAGACTGCGATGAAAAAAGGTGATGTGGCTGATCTTGAGCTGCGCGAGCAAGTCTCGAACTTCGCGCTCAAACTCTTCCACCGTGTCTGTCTTGAGAATCTGCTCGCGCCGGGTTTCACACAGCCGCGCCCACTCTTTCGGATCAAAACCGGGAGCGAAGATCTTCTTCGCCACGGCTTTGCGGACGTTCTCAAACACCTCCGTTCGCTCTTTGATGCCAAGAGGGATCATGGTCGAAAGCTTATTCGAGTTGAGCCGTCGCCGACAAGCACGAATCCAGCCCAATAGATGGGTGCGCGGTCTCCCACCATTCGCAGATAATCGAGCTTCGCCTGCCGAAGCGCCTCCGCCTCGTCTTCTCCTTGTGCGAGGTGCGAGTAAAACTGCTTCATCTGAATGCTGGTTGCGGAATCATCCACGCCCCATAATGACCCCACCACGCTCCGTGCGCCCGCAAAAAGGAATGCTGGCACAAGCCCTGCAATTCCCTCCTCGCCCTCCAGCTTGCCGGTGCCCGTATCGCAGGAAGAAAGCGTCACAAGGTCCGCATCAAGCGACAACCGCGCGATATCCCGGACCTCCAGCAATCCGTTCTTGTCCGAATGCGGCGCGCGGCCCAGCACCAGCGCCGACCGCTCCGGGAAATCCGGCCGCGCCAAGCCGTGCACCGCGAAGTGAATGATCTTGTAGTTCGAAGGAGGCGCCGCCTCAAACCGGGCCTCCGTCGCGTTGGTCCCGGTCAGCAAAAGCGACTGCCCCGGGTGACCCAGCGCCTGGTCTGCATCAATCAATTCCTGGCGGGTCGATGGCAGATCATAGAGATGCTTGCCGGAAAGGTCGTACACTCCGCGCGCCAGGAAATGCATCAGCCTTCCATTCGATCCAGTGGGCTTCGCCTCGTAGTCATATGGGACATCCCCAATGCCCAGGAAGGCCAACTGAGGCTCATGCGCGGGTCTCCGGCCACGCAGGTAGCAGAGCACGGTCACCGAAGGCGCGTAGCTGATGATGTGCGACTGAAGCAGATAATGGGCTGACGAATCCTGAAGGGCCTCGAAAGGCAAATCGTCGAGCACGCCGTCAGGAACAACAATCAAACGCTCAGGCCGCAATGATTGTGGCACTGGCTCGACGAGTAGTGAAAACAGCCTGCGGGCATCCTGCGCATCGTATTTTCCTTCAGCTATGCCGGCGAGATAGGTTTTTACCAGGGCGGCAATTTCGGCTCCTCCAGCCGGCAGCTTTACGATTTGCGAAGCGTTCCGGTTGAACGCCAGGCAGAACGAAACGGGATCGGCGAGCACATATTCCAGCACCGCCTCGCTCGGCAGCAGACTTCGCTGAGCCGCTGAAAGGACGACAGGATGCGTCGTCACGTTGCGCTGGTCTGGGTCAAGCCCGTCGTTAATGTAGCCGAGTTCGCGCTCGTCCTCAACCAGCTCTTCGGTCAGCCGGGCCGTTTCTTTGCCGTCCTTCGCTTTGAGAATTTGCGACTGCAAATCGGTGATCTCATCTGCGACGGCACCGTTTGAGTTCCTGGCGGGTGGATCAGCGGCCCGGCTCACCAGCGTGTCTGCCACGGTGCGGCCTCGGGCGCGCTCGATAGTGTCAAAGGCCATTGTGGAATCGTTCTGATCCGCCGCCAGTTTGAAGTCCCCAAGATAGGTGTCGCTCATCTCGCTAAGCAGCGAGCTTTCCGTGTAAGCGCCTGGAACGCGGCGGAGCATTTCATCGATCACTCCCTCGGCTTGCGCGTAGAGGCGGTGCGCCTCGTCCACCTGCCCTTGCTTCGCCTTCAACGCAGCCAAAGCGTCAAGTGAACGCGGCAGGTAAACGGTGTCGCCTACCATGCTGAAGTAGCGCACGCCCTGCTCGGTCTGATTTGCCGCCTCCGGCAGATCGCCCGCTTTCTGCGATAAAGCGGCAAGATCAAGATAGGATTGCGCCACGACGCGGTACAGGCCCATTCGCTTGGCCGATTCGACGGCGGCATTCAAGTATGTCCGGGCCACTGCGCTATCGCCTGAATCCGCTGCCATTTCACCCATGATCAGAAGGTCCTGCCCTTCGTGCTCCCACATCCTTTCGCGCCGGACCTCGGCAAGAGTGCGCTTCATGAGAGCTTGGGCCTGTGCCTGATGGCCGGTTGCCGCCAGCGCCTCGGCCTTGCCCTCAAAGGCCATGAACGGAGTGCCCACGTAGCCGTCGTGCCTGGCAATGCGAATGGCTCGGTCGAGAAAGATCATCGCTTCGGCGTGCCGGTTCAACCCATTCATCCCGTTCCCGACCAACTCCAGATATCGCACCTCGGTGCCGTCATCCCATTCGAGCGCTGCCGTAACGAGCGTCGCCTTCATCAGCGCGGCGGCTTGCTTGTAGTCGCCGTGAAGATACGCGACGATGCCGAGCTCGCCCGTGGCGCGATTCGCCCATTCCTTTTGCCCTAGCAGCGTGGCAAGTGTCTTGACCTGGTTCCAGTCCTGCTCTGCTGCAGCAACGTTGGTTTCCTGATCCGCATCGCCTTTCACGCCCAGGCACCACAGGCGGAGAAAGGGATCATTCTGAACGAGCGGCGTTTGAAGCTGGGATGCAATGAACGTGGAGATTTCAGGGAAAGATGTTTCGTCGCTGGTGCGCATTACGCCGATTTTGGCGTACAGCGCGTCGCGGGCATCATGAGCGCTGGTGAAGAGCGTTTCCGCTCGCTCGTAAAGCGGCGCGGCCAGCGGCAGGTTGTGTCCCCAATAAAACCGGTTCGCCTCGGCCAGCATCCGCTGCGGATCGCGGCCGTTGAGCAGGGCGGCCTCTTCTTTGACTTTGGCTGCCGCGGACGAGAACGAAAATGGACCCCAGAGTAACCAAGCAATGGCGAATCCAACCGCCAGCGCCGCCGCGCCGATGACGCTCAGTAAAGCCCACTTCCACCGCGCCTTCATGGAACTCCCAATCCTGCCCGCCATGATAAACCGCGTCGGAAGTGCTTTCAACGTGCAAGATTCCACGATTTTCAGCCGATCTTGTTTAATACAAGGCGTAACTCTGACGGACCTTCCCTTTTGTTGCGGGCGGTAATTTCTGTGGAACTGCTTGACATGAGAAGGGTTGTGCGTTCGGCGCGGGTCGGACCGCCTGACTACATGGCGGGAAGCGTGACGCCGAAAGCCTGGAGAATTTCTCTCTGCCGAGCGTCCGGCTGCGGCAGTTTGGTCACGGTCGTTTTTTCATCCACCCGATAATGCAGCAGGCACAGACGCGTTAACGACCGTAAGGCATCGGGCAGGGTGATGGCGTCGGCTCGGGTCTCGGGGGTGCCCAACGCGGCCTGCAACCGCCGCTCCATCTCGCGAGCGACTTTCAGCGCCAGCAGGCAGCAGAAGACGTGTCCTCGCGTCCGACTCTCCTTGCGCACCCACACCGGCCGCACTTCCAGCAAG
>Ga0209061_1004963_pt1 | contig 12184 bp, 9 predicted proteins | sample Coa_R1_10_FD_187157 | JGI IMG/M metagenome (GOLD analysis project Ga0209061, IMG submission 187157) | Surface soil microbial communities from Centralia Pennsylvania, which are recovering from an underground coalmine fire - Coalmine... | ecosystem: Environmental > Terrestrial > Soil > Unclassified...
AACTTTGCGCTGGCCCTGATCGGCTTCATTGTGGGCCTGGCCGTCGTCATTGTGGGTCTATCGCAGGAGGCATGGAAAGCGAACGCCGGCACTGGCGCTGTTGAACTCATCAACACTCTTCATCTGCTGCTTGGCCTGCTTGCTGCCGGCACCGGCGAAATGATCGCCTCACGCGTCAAGCGGCTGGCGAAAGTCGCTGTCTGAGCGTCTTTTTCTCCAATACCATACATGACTCGTTCTCAGCCGCATAGAACGCGGTTCATCAATACGCATGGAGCTGTGTCCCTGGTCACATTGGGCCAGAGACACAGTTCCATATACGTTCCTCAGACAAGTTTCTTTCCTAAGTAACTTTAAGAAAGACAACGTACTGTGCAAACCGATACGTTCGATAATGAGAGGGTGTGGCGCTTACTCGCTGGCCCATGACTGCGGCCGGCGGCGTACCGGCTACGAAAACGTAAGCAGGATGAGCAGCAGCCCGCACGAGAGGAGCATAATCTCGGTAGCGATTTGGGACGACATGCACATGATCGTCTACTGTGCTACAGGCGCAGAAGCCCGGCAAAACTTACCCGGACAAACATCCAACAATCACAACGAGATCGGACCAATTTCAGCAATTTCATATATCACTCCATTAACTGGTTACATCTAATGCAACAGATCTTGTTGCCCCCTCTGATCTTTCAGTAAATAAGGGCTAATTTTACTTTAGCATACTGAGTCAGGGAAATTGGAAGATCAAGCCTGCGATGCTTTTTACAGAGCGCGAAGGAGCTGCAGGCTGCGAATACGCCAGCCCGAGCAGAGAAATACCTTTTAATTTGGTCGCGATATCTAGCAGATGTATCTTGACATCGCCTGATGATTGTTTTACAACTAAGGAAGACAATATATGATACAGTGTATATCATATTCTCTGGGAAGCCTGTCTTGTCTACCAGGATTCTTGTCATGAAAGGAAGCAGTCACCGATGAAACTCCCCGCGTTTGTTAGCGACCTCTCAATGCCACCCGTTGAGTATCACCAGAAGTTGCGCCAATGGTCTCGCGAAATGCGCGAGCATTCTCCTATCATCTGGGAGGATGACAGCCAGAGCTGGCTCATTTTTCGCTACGACGATGTCACCCGCGTCCAGAGCGATTACCAAACCTTCTCTTCTGAAGGCACCGTCGGAAAGAAAGAGAAACAGCAGGCGAAGGACGGCACAAGCATTATTGAAATGGACCCACCGCGCCATCGCCAGATGCGTTCGCTGGTGACACAGGCGTTTTCCGCCAGAACCATTAGCGGAATGGCACCTCAAATCGAACAAATCGTGGATGAACTCCTCGACGGGATCATTGCGCGCAAAGAATGTGACTGGATGGTCGATCTCGCTAACCCTTTGCCTGTCATTGTCATCACGAACATGCTTGGGCTTCCTCTGGAAAAGTGGCCAAGCTTCAAGCAATGGACAGACGCGATTGTCAACGAGAGCGCAGATGCCCCTGAAGCGACGAAGCAATTCTCAGGATACTTTGACGAAGCGATCAAAAAACGACAGCAGCAGCCTGGCTCTGACATTCTAAGTCTGCTGATCAGCGCCGAGGTAGATGGAGAGCGCTTGAGCTACCAGAGTCTCATGTCGTTCTGCTTCACTCTCTTTATCGCTGGCAATATCACCACAACCAATGTGCTTGGCAATGCAATGCTCTGCTTTAACGAGAATCCAGAAGAGTTGGAGCGTCTGCGCAGGCAACCAGAACTTGTACCGAGCGCCGTCGAAGAAGTTATTCGCTATATGTCGCCCTTCCGAGCCGGCCCTAATGGCCTGGTGCTGGGACGCGTCGCCAAAGCAGACGTAGAGATAAGCGGTCAGCTTGTGCGCCAGGGCGAGTATGTGCAGGTGAATCGCCTCTCGGCGAATTTCGACGAACAGCACTTTCCCGAGGCCGAGCGTTTTGATATTGGGCGCAACCCGAATCACCATCAGTCCTTTGGGCACGGCATCCATTTCTGCCTCGGCGCTCCACTCGCACGCCTGGAAGTACGAACTGTGCTGGAGAAGATCACGCAAAAGTTTCGCGTGCTGCGCATTGTGCCGGACACGCAGTTAAAGCAGGCACAAAGCATGCTGATCTTCGGAGTACAGAGCCTACCGATGGAATTTCAGGTGGCATAGCCCTCCTGACGAATGCGTCTGGTTTCCGTCACCAAAGCGCACACACGCCTGCGGCGCATATCAGCTTTCTATAGCGGACTCTCTGACGCCAGTGGTGTGAGATTATGCATGAAACGCATAATCTCACACCACCATAGCTTCCTTGCGCAGGGAAGCCGCACGAATCCCCGGCGAAAGAAGACAAAGCCACACTTTTGCATAATTTGGTACAGTGGTCCCGTCATGGCAGGACTTTTTGGATATATTTTTCCTTTCCGGTAAAAATACCTCCCCGCTCTCAGTGTTAACCGACATAAGGCATAGTAATGTGGCAAACCCTCCGAGCTTTCGGAGCACTTGAGTAAGGAGGGAATGCCTAATCGAAGCGGAAAGGAAATTCGCATGAAGTCAACATACTCCTCTCGTTCGTCACGTCGTTCTGTGCTCAAGAGAACTATCGCCGGGGTAGCCGGGCTATCAGCTCTTGGTGGTATCGGCGGAGGAGCGTATCTCCTTGTACAGGAACACAACGCGAACGCTCATGCCGCCGGTGTCACACCTAATGTAGATTCGGTCCAGACCATTCTCAATATCGCCGCTACTGCTGAAGAACTGGGCGTGGTCTTCTACACACAGGTGATTGAAAACGCGAGGCTCCTGCATCTAAGCCAGGCGGCGATTCTGGATTTGAGCGCTGCTCAGATAGAAGAGCAACTGCACCTGCAATTCTTGCTCAAAGAGGGAGCCAAACCGCTAACCAATACTTTCAGCTTCCCTTTCGGCAAGGCAACCTTCCAGGTGTTTAATTTGTTCCTTGAGACCCAGCAAACGCTTGAAGCGGCCTTCGCTGCTGCCTATCTGGCCGCTACTCGCGAGTTCGCGCTGCTCAACCGCTCCGACCTAGCCCTGGTCGCCGCGCAGATCGCCTCAGTTGAAACTGAACATCGCGCCGTCGGTCGCGCGCTTGGCACGCCCCGACCAATCAACAACCAGGCATTCACGCCGGTACTGTTCCAGACAGTGAGCGCGGCCGCAACAGCGCTCCAGCGGGGCGGATTCCTGACTCCCAAACGGGGAAACAGCTTCCAGTTCCATCCTATCTCCACCGTCTTCAATGGAGTAGTGGCGCGCACACCGGCAATTGTGGCTACGACAACAGTAACTCCTACTACCACAACTCCAGCCACTACCACCGCCACGCCGACCACCACGCATCCCGCGGCAACCCCCATCAAGTTCTAAGCAGGCTTCAGGGGCAAATTCACGCATCGCTTTATCTGAAGTTGGATCTCTGGTGCGAAAAAGGGGCAGGTTCTTTTTCTCGCACCAGAGATGTTTTTACGACATAGAAATAAAAGAAATGCTGAAGCAGGCAATCAAATACTACCCGATGCAAGCAGATACTGCGCGTATATTCTCATAGAGCGCTCGCATTCTGGAAGCATTCCTACTTTCCAAAAGTTGCGGCCAGCAAGAGAATAAGGCCACCCATACGAACGATATCCCCCAATTGATCGAAAGCCATCTGGTCTACCACAAAGTACTTCTGGACAATCAACAGATACCCGATAGCCAGCAACAAGAAGGCCATACTCATGAGTAAACTGAAGCTTGTGCGCTTAGCCATGAAAGCGGACATATAGAAGATAAATATGATAAAGCACATCACTACACGTGAACCGCTTAATACGGCTTCTAGAGAAGATCCCGGGAGGGGAGGCAAGGAGGGCGCGAGAAAGAGCAATGCCAGGAGCAAAGCAGAGACTACAACCTGTAAGCGCATAAGCCGGTTAAGATGTTCCTCTTGCCTGTAGACAAAGCTCAGTAAGATGAAAAGGAAACTGACAGATTGACCGATAAACAGGAACCAGTCTGTATTGAGAGTAATACTGGTCACATTACTGGAGAAAAAGTCCGCAGCCGCAGTAAGCGCGATCATTCCCATTGACGTGCCAAGAATGAAAATGCGTGGGTTGCTGGTGTTTGAATACACGTAGAAGGCTCGAATTGCAATAAAGAGACAGACGAAAAAGAGTATGATGGCCAGAATATTCTGGACCAGATTGGCGGCGAATACACTTGTATTCATGCTACGTAATCCTCCTTCAAACAAAATATCACTACAAACATGTGCAAACCTATGGAGCTTTTTACGAAAGCGGTTTACCCGCTCCTATAAGAAAAGGGTGAGATTCACCAGTTTGCCTCCAGGTTCACGAACTTCGATACGTTGTTGATCCCAAAGCAACTGGAGAGCGTCTCTCAGCTCCTGGTTGCTCAGACCTGTTGAAGCAGAAAGCTCAGCAATGCTCATCTGGCCATCAATGGCGGCATGGAGCCGGCGAGCTTTCTTATCGGGGATGACGCTTGAGGTAGCAAACGGGTTGCTTGAAACCAGCACGTCCGCGTCCTGTTTGCGCTGGGGGATAAGCTGTCCAAGAGAAAGGGGTTGATTCTTGGCAGCAAAAGTCGGTTCCTGCGATGGAAACGGCGATGGCGTCAGAGGTAAGGGCAATGTTGGAGGTAAATAGGACGAAAGCAAAGGGTCCGACGACTTAGGTGCCGTTAGCAGTAAGTGATGCGTCTCGGCCAGTTCCATAGCCTTGTCCAGCGTAAGACTGCATATCGGCATCAGGTTGGGCTGGGGAGGTTGCTTAAAGAGACAGAGCGTAGTGATTGCAAGAAATGCCGGTGGCTCTCCCTGGGCGAAAATATCGGTGCGCGGAGGGAGCAGGGCATTCCTACTGGTGAAACAGGTCGCCCAATAATGCAACCCATAGCGCTTCAAGAGAATCGTTTGATAATGGGAGAAGAGTGCCTCAACTGGTTGCACATTATAAGCCATGCGCTCATTCATCAAACGCTGCATGAGATGCAACATCTGATCGTTCACAAGAATTTGCTCAGGCAACGAGGCATCCTGACGCGCCAGCGCCCGTAGCTGCACTGCAAGTTGACCTGACTGAGCAACATGGTTGGTCCAAAATACGAGTACCTGAATATTAAAATAGTGAACAAATGCCTGGGCAAGCCATTGAAATAGTTCATCAATATGATGCATAGAACCCACGATTTGCATCAGTCGTGGCACCAATGATGTCACTTGCTGCTTGCCCGGACTGGATGAAAAAAACTGATCATTATCTTCATACATATGCTACACATTCCGCTGCCGATGATCCGTTACCTGCGAGCGCAGGAGGAAGGCGGTACTCCTTTCTTCTTGTTCTCTCTAGCCACTTTCGCGAAAAGATGGCGCTGGATAGACATATACAAGCAAATCCAGATTTCTTCAGAAGCAACGCCATGATGTGGACTGCGCAATCGTCGGGAGAAATACCTTTGCCACTTTTCCCGCGTGTTCCCTCAGAGCATATCGCTGTCAAAGAGCCAGTTATCTGTCGCGACGGAAAGAAAGAAACAGTTTCGTCCCTTCAGAAAGCAAACCTGACCGCCTATGAATATTTACATCCATGTATATAATCCGCATCACGCGAACTATCCGAACATGTTCTACTTAAAAAGAAAGTATTTGACCTTATGCACTCAGGCAAAAGAGCCGGCGCAGATCAATAGCCGGGCCCATATCAAAAAGACGCGAGCCTTTTACAAAGATATCAAATAGAAAGAAGAAAGTCAACAAAAAAGGACTTTTTTCTGTAATACTGAAGTGATAGTATATAGAAAAGATAGATTATATCATAAAAAGTATTAAAGTAAGACATGTTTGTATTTAGAGCACAAGATATCGATATATACCAGGAAAATCGAAATAATTATTCTTGTAGCCCCTGATATCCAAGTCAGTCCTGGGATCCTTTCAGTAATCGTTCGCATCAGATGTGCTGTTTGCTTGTCCCGACGTTTACAGATAGCAGCTTTAGGGATAGTTATCAGGAAATCTTTTCTTTACAGAGAGAATCGATGTCGCATCATGAAGCAGACGAGGAAAATCAGCCGACCCATTTAAAGCTCAGCACAGAGAAAAAACGGCAAATCCCCTTGCCTAAGACCTATCCCTGTGGTACAATAAACTGCGGGCGAGGACAAACATTGGTCCCCGCCTGAACTTTTGAGAAAAGCGATTTGTACGATGGAAATATCCTGGTTGGGGCACTCCTGCTTTCTGTTGCGAGGCAAGAGTGCAACCCTGATTACTGATCCGTTTTCTCCCCAGGCTGGCTCTTCTACCGGAGACGTTGTCAGGCTGGGTAAGGTCTCCGCCTCTATTGTCACCATCAGCCATGATCACCAGGGACATAACTATGTCATGGGCGTTGGTGGCAATCCACGAGTGGTGCGAGGACCAGGAGAATACGAAATCAGCGATGTCCTGATTACCGGCGTTCCCTCCTATCACGATAATGAGCGGGGCAAACAGCGTGGGCGCAATACTATTTATGTTATTCACATGGATGATATCGTAATTTGCCACCTGGGCGACCTGGGCCACACGCTTCAGGAAGAACAGATGGAGGAGGTTGCCGACTGCGATGTGCTGCTTGTGCCTATCAGCGGGCAGCATACCATCAATGCATCCCAGGCGGCGGAGGTTATTAGCCAGGTTGAGCCACGCATCGTCGTGCCTATGCACTATGCGCTTGCGGGAGGAGATGCTCCCAACGCGCTTGACAAATTCTGTCGTGAAATGGGCGTTGGTACCGTACAGAGCCAATCAAAACTCAGTGTTACGCGAACAACCCTGCCTGCTGAAACGCAGGTTCTTGTTTTAGAAGCACGTCAAAAGTAATCTCTTATGTAGGGTACCCCAGGTGGGTGCCAGATCTCTGAGAGCGGGCGCTTTGCGGCGCTCCTGCGAGGGGATACGGGAGGACGTGTCCGCCGCCCACGAGGGAAGGACGCCCTACAATACCGTGCCCCCGTGTGTCCAGGCTCCGGTCAGGAGGATTCAATGTCTAAATTCATCTTTGTAACGGGTGGTGTGGCCTCATCAGTCGGTAAAGGTATCAGTGTCGCTTCCCTGGGCCGGTTGTTGAAGAATCGCGGGGTCTCTGTTTCCCTTATGAAGCTAGACCCGTATATTAATGTCGATCCTGGCACGATGTCCCCCTATCAGCATGGCGAGGTTTTTGTCACCGACGATGGAGCCGAAACAGACCTCGACCTTGGTCACTACGAACGCTTTACCGATGAGCCAGCTTCCCAGGCCAATAATGTTACGACTGGCCAAGTCTATGCCTCGGTGATCGGCAAGGAGCGACGCGGCGAGTACCTGGGTGGGACGATCCAGGTCATTCCCCATATTACGAACGAAATTAAAGAGCGCATTCATAACGTCGCGCGTCAATCGGATACAGATGTGGTAATCGTTGAGGTTGGCGGCACAGTGGGCGATATTGAGGGCGAGCCGTATCTGGAAGCTATTCGCCAGATGCGTAAAGATGTGGGACGCCGCGATGTGCTTTATCTGCACGTGACCCTGCTGCCCTATCTCATGGCAACCAAAGAGCTCAAAACCAAGCCCACTCAGCACAGCGTCAAGGAACTGCTGCGCGTTGGTATTCAGCCCGATGTTATTCTTTGTCGCTCCGATCTACCCATTCCGGATGAATTGCGCGAGAAGATCGCGCTTTTCTGTAACATCGACGAACGCGCGGTAGTTGCCGTGCCAACCGTCGAGACCATTTACGAGGTCCCGCTTATTCTGGAAGAGGCGGGTCTGGGCAAATTCCTGGTGGATGAACTGGGCCTGCCAGATCGGGATCCGCAGATGCAGGAATGGCGAGATCTGGTCACGAAAATCAAGAGTCCTCGCCCGGAACTGGTGGTCGGGCTGGTTGGCAAGTACGTCGAGTTGCACGATGCCTATATGTCCGTGGCTGAATCTCTGCGCCACGCCGGCTGGTTCCACGATGTTGACGTACGCATCAAATGGATCAATTCCGAGGCATTAGAGAGCATGGGCGATAAATACGCCGAATTGCTAGAAGATGTGGCCGGCATTATCGTGCCCGGAGGCTTTGGCCATCGCGGTGTGGAAGGCAAGATCAAGGCTGCGAATTTTGCCAGGATCATGAAGAAACCATACCTGGGCCTCTGCCTGGGCTTACAGGTAGCTGTGATCGAATTCGCACGCAATGTGCTGGGTCTGGAGGATGCCAACAGCACCGAGATTGACCCCCGCACATCCGCGCCGGTGATCGACCTGATGGGATCCCAGCGCAACCTCGCCGACAAGGGCGGCACGATGCGCCTGGGCAGCTGGGTTTGCTGCCTGACCCCCGGCACCAGGGCCTATCAGGCATACGGCGAGGCCATCGTCTTCGAGCGCCACCGCCATCGCTACGAGTTTAACAACGAATTCCGCAAACGTATGGAGTCTCACGGCATGGTGCTGAGCGGCCGCTCGGCAGATAATAGCCTGATTGAGATCATCGAGCTGGCCGACCATCCCTGGTTCGTAGCCTCGCAGTTCCATCCCGAATTCAAGAGCCGCCCCACTCGCCCACACCCGCTGTTTCGTGATTTCGTTGGCGCGTGCTTGCAGCAGGTTCGCGAGAGGCAGCCGCAGGCATACGAGACGCTTAAAGAGGCGTTGGGCGCGCCTTCCGGGGGAATGCAACCCGACGCCCGAGTCGAGATGTAAAGATGTTCTACTTGAGCCAGTTGCAGGGCGCCCCCGTGGAAGATTCCCACGGCGTGCGCATTGGCAAAATCAGCGATCTCCTGGTTTTCCGTGATGATCCTTCGCCGCGAGGTATCTTCCTTATCGAGGGTCTGGATAATGGGTCCTGGTACGCTCCCGCCGCCGGCGTAAACTGGAGCGAGCATACGCTGCACTTGCCATTCAGCGTTTCTCAGCTAGAAACCGCTGAGCAGGAACTTTCCCCGCGCCAGGTAGCTCTGGTCCGCGAGGTGCTGGATAAGCAGGTGATCGATCTCGCACGCAAAAAGCCAGTGCGCGTGAACGATATCTGCATCGGTGATGACTGGCACGTGCTGGGTATCGATAACAGTCCCCTCGGCCTGATGCGCCGCCTGGCGCCTCCCTGGCTGCTCGGCATACGCAGCAAACACACGCCCGCTAGCTTCATTCCCTGGGAACGCATTGAATTGATCTGCCAGCCTCAAGAGGAAATGCAGGACGAGATTCAGCCAGCTCCAGCCTCTGCGGCCGGACTACCCATCATCTCTCAGCCCTCCCACTCAACAGGCGGCCAGCTAGCAGAACTCCATCCCGCCGACATTGCTGATATCGTGCATCAGCTTACAGCCAGTGAGGGAGCGCACCTGATCGAAGGGTTGGATAACGAACTGGCCGCCGATACCTTTGAGGAGATCGACACCGACCGCCAGGTGCAGATTCTAGAAAAGATTAGCACTCAACGTGCCGTCGATATTCTGGAAGCTATGGGGCCTGACGAAGCCGCCGACCTTCTGGCCAAACTGCCCGAAGAGCGTGCCCAGGAACTGTTACAGTTGATGACCCCCGAAGAATCTGAGGACGTTCAGGATTTACTGGAGTATAAAGAGAATTCAGCAGGCGGTCTGATGACCACTGATTATATCGCGCTCAACGCCTCCCGCCTTGTCTCCGAGGCGCTGGAAGCAGTGCGCGCCAGTATCCAGGACGATATCCGGGCCGCCTATGTCTACTGCGTGCCTGACGAAACGCAGGATGAGAACCCACTGCTAGGCGTTGTCTCGATCTGGGATTTGCTGAGCGCTTCCCCCAATCAACATCTCCATGAATTGATGGAAACCGATATCATAGCCGTGCGCACCGACACCGAGCCGCACATTGTCGCCGAAACTATGGCCAAGTACAACCTGCTTGCTGTTCCCGTCGTCAATCCCGCTGGCTTTCTCGAAGGCATCGTGACGGTTGATGACGCGCTGGATGTGCTGCTGCCCAATGCGAGGAAACGCAAGCCGAGACGGATGTATTAGCTGAAGAAGCTGATCCCAAAAGACTATCGCTGGCACTTCCTTCGAGCGTAATCCCATCCTTTTCTTTCCAAGCCGATAGGTCGTCAATAATCTGAGCATCTCTCTGGAAGCAGGCAGTATCAGCCTGCTGCCGTATTTGACTGACCATCAGTTCGCGCGCTCACTTTCTTGAGCGTCGTGTTCTCTCCTGGTCCACCTCATCGAAGAAGGCCTGGTCATCATTCAGAGCCTGTGCGCCATGCTGTTGCAGCTTTGCTGCCAGCGGCATAACTCCTCTGGGAACACGTTCTCAATTGCGAAGCCTGGTGTCCGCTTGTTTTGCGCAGAATCCCGAAAGCGGTTCAAAACGAGCGATGTTATCTCTTGACAGCAGGCCACCTTTCAGCTATCCTTCGTTGTAGGGAAAGAACCCGACAGGTTTTTTCTTGCAAACATTAGTTTGAGCGTTCCCACGAAGGAATTTCTATGCGTTAAGTTCTCTACAACCTTCGCTTCTTCACTCTCTGGCCGCTACGAGTACGGTGCGAGACAAGCGGTAAGCCAGCCTCCTCCTGGCTTCTGTATCGTGCCCGCGGACCTCCGTTGCTCCTCTCTTGCCCAGCCTATATTGTCGCTAAAACAGCAAACACACTTCGAGAGGAGAATTTTCTATGGCTCAGATCAGAATCATGCGTGAAGACGAGGCGGAGCGCGTGCGCGATCTCTGGTTACAAATGTGCGCGGAGGTTGGAACGCCCCTTTCTGCCGCGTCCGCTCAACAGATTCTTACTAATCTCAAGCAGTATCCTGCCCTCCAGGATGTTCGCTGCTTCGTTGCAGAAGAACAGCAGGTCTTGATTGGTTTTCTCACCTGTAGTATTAGCGGACATCCGGTGCTACCCGGACGGAGCGGTGAGATCGAGGAACTCTACGTGCGGTCAGGACCAGACTCGCAAATAGTCGAGGCCGAGATGGTGAAACAGGCTGTCATTTTCCTGCAAACACAGGGCGCAGGCAGTATTCATACACGCGTCGGCATTGGAGCGGAAAGCCCAGAGGAAGGAGAGCGTCGAGCCTTCTGGCAAGCACTGGGATGGGAAAATGATATGACTATCTACTCTATCTACAGGAATGTTCCAGGCAATCCAACTCTCCAGCGCATTTGGAATGCATACAAGACGAACCACCAGACAATAGCTGACGATCCACACTGATAGACTTTGCTGTGCCAGGTGAAAGACGATATCGTCTTTCACCTGGCACAGCTGTATTCAAAAATAGTTCGGAACCCGTACTATTTACAGTAGAATAAACAAGAGTTTATTGCTAGAGAATGTATGAAGGATCCTGCTCATGCTGCTCCCATTTCATCTGCCAGTGCTGACTACAACCTTATTAACCTCTCTCATTGCCATCCTCACGCTCGTTGGTATCATGACTCGTCCATTTCAGTGGAACGAAGCCCTGATCGCGCTGGCAGGAGCGGCTCTGCTTCTCATCATGGGACTTATCAGTCCTCTTGACGCGCTCACGACCCTCTTGCATGACTGGAACACGTTTTTCTTTTTTCTTGGAATGATGAGCCTCTCTGCTTTGACCGAGGAGGCCGGCCTTTTTGATTGGTTGGCAACACAGGCCGCGCGGCTGGCTAAAAACCGGGCCTCCCTGCTCTACCTGAACGTCTTCCTGCTGGGCACGCTTATTTCGATGATCCTTTCTAATGATGCAACCGCTTTGATTTTAACACCCGTTGTATACGTTCTGGTCACACGCCTGCGTTTGCCGGTTTTGCCATTTCTTTTTGCCTGCACGTTTATTGCCGATACAGCTTCATTTCTTTTACCTGTAAGTAACCCTATTAATATCATTATCATCTCGCAGTTTCCGCTCGGCCTGTTCACGTTCCTGAGACTGCTCTTTTTGCCTGGTCTGGTGGTTATCAGCATCAATATCGGGGCCTTTTTCACACGTTACCGGCGGCAATTGCGCGGGCAATTCGATCTCAAACGCCTGTCTTCGACCGCAGAGGCTACCCAACACTCAACGTATTTTCGCTATACCTGTGCTGTCCTGGTTCTTGTGGCTATTGCCTATATTATCGCCTCGGCTGCTCAGTTCCCTCTTTCGCTGGTTGCTCTGAGCGGCTC
>Ga0209061_1004966_pt1 | contig 12177 bp, 12 predicted proteins | sample Coa_R1_10_FD_187157 | JGI IMG/M metagenome (GOLD analysis project Ga0209061, IMG submission 187157) | Surface soil microbial communities from Centralia Pennsylvania, which are recovering from an underground coalmine fire - Coalmine... | ecosystem: Environmental > Terrestrial > Soil >...
CCGCCCCGCGGCCCGGCCCGGCCGGCCCGTTCCCGTTCAGTAGTCTGGCCCGGCCGGCTCTGTGCCGGCCGGGCGGCGCGGGGATCTCCCCGGCCCGCCCAGGCGACCGTATCAGCACGCAGAGGAGCACAATGAGCGCAAGGCAGGAGATCCGCACCGCAGGCGCCCCCGCGCCGGGAGGCAGCTACTCGCAGGGCATCGCCGCCGGGAACCTGGTGTTCACCGCCGGCATGGTGCCCGTCGACCCGGCCACAGGCAAGGTGGCGGGGGACGACGTGGCGGCGCAGACACACCAGGTCATGAAGAACCTCGCGGCCGTGCTCGCCGAACGCGGCCTCGGCTTCGGCGACGTCGTCAAGGTCACCGTGCACCTGCAGGACCTGCAGCGTGACTTCCGCGCCTTCGACGAGGTGTACCGGTCCTACCTGAGCGAGCCCTACCCGGTGCGCACCACGGTGGGGTCAACGCTCAACAACGTCCTCGTCGAGATCGACGTCGTCGCGTACCAGGGCTGAGGAAGCCGGGCCACCCGATGGACAGCTCGGTGTTCGCGTGCGTGGAAGACCTGCGCGGCGAGGGTTTCGCGGCGGCCCTCGACCGGATCGCCGGGGAGTACGGCGTTACCGGGCTCACCGTCGCCGCCGCCTACCACCGGGCACGGGATGTCACCCCGCACGGCCGGGCGCGCGTCACCGTCCGCTGCGACGGGGCCCACTTCGAGCCGGCGGAGGACCTGTTCGCCGGGGTGCGCCTGCAGCCACCGGTGCAGCCCGGCGCCAGTGACCAGCCACTCAGGTCGCTGCGCCGGGCCACCGCGGAACGCGGGCTGGCCCTGCACGGCTGGACTGTCTTCTGCCACAGCACCACCCTCGGCACGGCGCATCCCGACTGCACGAGCCAGAACGCGTTCGGTGACCGGGCGGCGCCCGCCGACCTGTGCCCGTCGCACCCGGACGTGCAGGCGTATGCCATCGCGCTCGCCCGCAACGTCGCCAGGCACGGCGTGGACACCGTCGTGGCGGAGTCGCTGCACTTCGGCTTCTTCGACCACGGCTACCACCACGAGCGCAGCTTTGCGCCCCTGGGGGAGATCGACCGGTTCCTGCTCGGCCTGTGCTTCTGCCCGGCCTGCCGGGTCGGTGCCGCGCGGCACGGCGCCGACCCGGAGGCGGCACGCACGGCGTCCCGGCAGGTCCTGGAACGCGTCCTCGGCAGCGGGCAGCCCAGTCCCGGCGCCCTCAGCCTGGACGGCCTCGGCGCCGTGTGCGGTCCCGCTGTGGGCGAGTACGCGGCCGCGCGGGCGGCGACCGTCACCGGCCTGGCCGCCCGCGTGGCCGAGGCGGTGGCCGCGGAGGGTTCGCGGCTGGTGTTCCTCGACCTGACGGGCGCGATCAAGGGCTACGCCGACGGGATGCCGGCCGGGGCGCCCGCGGCCCGCGATGCCTGGCGGATCGGCGCCGACCCGGGGGCACTCGGCCGGCAGGTCCCCGAGTACGCGGTACTGGGCTACGCGCGCGACCCGGCGCGGGTGGCCTCCGATGTCGCCGCCTACCGGGAGGCCCTGGGGCCGGCCGCGGCGGGCCCTGCGGGCCCGGCGGGCCCGGCGCTGCGTGTGGTGCTGCGTCCCTGCCTCCCGGACACCGGTTCGGCGGGGAACCTCGCGGAGAAGGTGACGGCGGCCTGCCGCGCGGGCGCCACGGCGGTGGACTTCTACCACGACGGGCTCGCCCCGCTGCCCGCGCTGCGCCGCATCCCTGAAGCTCTGCGCAGCAGCCCCGGGACCCCGGCTGACAGTAGGGACCCCGGCTGACGGTAGGGACCCCGGCTGACGGTAGGGACCCCGGCCGCCGGTAGGGACCCCGGCCGCCGGTAGGGACCCCGGCCGCCGGTAAGGGGCCGCCGTGTCACACGTGCCGGCACGCTGCGGGACCGGGAGGCTGCCCGGTCCGGCACGCCGCGCTGGCTCGGCACGCCACGCGGCCCGGCACCCGGCCCAGGGGGTGTACCGTGCCGGGGCATCCTCACCGCCCGGACCCGGTACGCTACCCATGGCGGCCCGGCAGCGTCCACGCGCCCCGGGCACGGCCGCGCGGGCGTAGCTCAATGGCAGAGCCCCAGCCTTCCAAGCTGGTTATGCGGGTTCGATTCCCGTCGCCCGCTCCAGCGTGAAACACCAGGTCAGCGGCCATGTCATCGCGATAGCACCCGGCCATCATGACGCCTTGCCCCGCTTTCGTGCCCGTTGCGTGCCCGATCGACCCGGCGTGGCGTCCTTCCGCGCCCGTGCCCACGCCGCGCCCAGCGCCGAGGCGATCATCTCGTCTCGCTCCCGGCTCGCGTGCTGATAGATCAGCGCGGCCCGCGTGCTGGAGTGCCCCATACGCTCCATCAGCTCCCGCAAGCTGGCCCCGGTTGCCGCCGCCATCGTGTTGCCGGTATGGCGCAAGTCGTGAAGATGCAGCTCCGGGACACCGGCCCTCTCGCGTGCCCTGACCCACAGGTCGCGGAAGTTCGACCGGCGAAGGCGGCCGCCTTTCGGGCCGACGAACAGCAGGCCGTCATCGCCGGGCTCGGCGAAGCGCTCCAGATGCCACCGCAGCTCGGGGACGATCTCGCGCGGAAACGCCACCACGCGCCGGCCAGCGCGGGACTTCGGCGTATCCACGATCAGCGTCCCGTCATTCATCTCTGCCAGCGAGCGGACGACGCGCACGGTGCAACGCTCAAGTGCGGCGGCGCAAGCGCCGCCGCGCCCGGCCCGCTTCCGCCGCGCTCTGCCTCACGGCCCGCGCGGCGAGCGGGCCGGGCCAGCAGGCAAGACGCCGCCACAGGCCAGCACGCGCACCCGGCAGTAGCGCGCCGCCGCGACGCGCTGACCGTGCGGATGCCTCCGGCGGGGACGCTCCGGCTCCGGGATGACCGCTGGCCCCGCACGCGAGCGCCGGGCCGTAGCCGGTCAGGGGTGGCCTGGTCCTCCCGCCCGCCATCGATCCGGGGCAAGCCCAGCAGACCTCGCGCCACGCGTCAAGGTCGTTCCTCCAGCCGGGGGCTCCACCTTGACCCGTGGCGCGAGGCCCGCTCCCCTCCGGGGCGGATCGACGGCAGACGGGATGACCAGAAGGACAGATGCGCGCGAGAGCGCGCCGTGCCCGTTGCGTGCCCGATCAGGCGACCAAACCGGGGAACTCACGGTCACCCGCAGACACCCCGCCATGCCCGCTGACCTGGATAAGCACAGCTCCGGACGCTGTTCTCCGCAGCCTTCCAAGCTGGTTATGCGGGTCCGATTCCCGTCGCCCGCTCCAGTTGTGAAGGCCCAGGTCAGGAACACGCTCCCGGCCTGGGTCTTGATCTTCCCAGGATTCGCGCGGCCTGTACGTGCAATTAGCATGCAATTAGCCCACCGGCACGAGCACGCCAGCCAGGCCGTCGTCATCGTCTCCGTCACTGACCCGCTCAGATGCGATGTGCGCGTCGATGGCACCTGTGATGAGCTGATCGGCGCCGCTGGCCCGGTGCTGGTAGATCAACGCGGCTCGCTCGCTGTCGTGCCCCATCCGCGCCATGAGATCTTTGAGCCTGGCGCCGCTGACAGCCGCGAAGTGGTTCCCCGTATGCCGCAGGTCGTGGAAGTGCAGGCCCTCCGCGCCGATCGCCCGGACAGCATGCGGCCAGGCCGACATCTTGTTGAAGTTGTTACGGCGCAACGGCGCGCCCTTCTGGCCGGGGAACACCAGGCCATCGGGACCGGGCTTGGCGAAGCTCGCCAGGTGATCGCGCAGCGCGGGGATGATCGCCTTCGGGATGCCGACGGCCCGGCGGCCCGCCCTGGACTTCGGCGGCCCCAGCACCAGCGTGCCGCTGTACCGAGCGCTGTAGGCGAGCTGGACGCGAACCGCTCGCGCGTCGAGATCGATATCACTGCGTCGGAGCGCGGTCACCTCTCCCCACCGCAGGCTGGCGAAGGTAGCCAGCAGCACAAGAGCGCGATAACGCCGGTCATGATGACGGTCCGCCTTGCCGCGCCATGCCATGACCCACAACGCTTTCTCGGCCTCTGCCCTGGTCGCGTAGACCTGGGGCACAGTCCGCATCTCGCCATGACACTGGAACCGCACCCGGTAGCCACCCCCGGCTACACCGCGGATATTGCCGACAGGCCGCAAGCCCACCAGGTCGGCTAGCTCGAACACCTGGGCGACGGTCAGCACCGGGCGCTCCCCCGCATTCTCATCAGCAGCACCCCGGACACGGCACGGGTTACGCGACATGATCTTGTCTTCCTCGACCGCCGTCATCAGCACCCCGCGCAACAGCCGATACGCCTTCGCCGTCATGGACACCGAGACGCCGTTGCCGAGCAGTTCCGCTCGCCACTGGCGGATCATGGCCGTGGAAAGCTTGCCCAGCGGCACCCCGCCCAGATAGGGGACGATGTGGTTCCTGAGAAGGGAACTGTAGAGATCGACGGTACGGGGCCGCAGGCCAGGACGCTCCGCGATCCAGGCCCCGGCGTAATCCGCGAGCGTCACCTTGCCACGGTCGGGGTCGGACCACTCCCCCTTGACTACCTGCGCCTCGACCAGCGACAGCCATCGCTCCGCATCCCCCTTCCGCCCGAAAGTCTCGGGAGCGTAGTGACGCTTGCCGTCAGGACCGAGGTAGCTGGCCTGAAACCGCCCCGACGGCAACCGGCGGACGTTGCCGAAACGCCGATGCCCCGGCTTGTTGCCCTTGGCCATCAGGCCACTCCCCTCATGCCACGCCAGACGCCAGACGCAGTGATCGGCTCGACGCGGCCCGCCTCGATGAACTCGGCAAGGGCGGCTTCGCTGATCCGGACGTGACGGCCGACCTTGTGGAACTCGATGCGCCGTTCAGCGATCAGGCGGCGGACGAACCGCGGCCCGGTGTTCATCCGCGCGGCGGCCTGCTCGACGGTCAGCAGCACGGGCGCGGTCATCTGTGCCGATCGGTTCATCACGCGGCCCTCCCGATTGCCGAAACTTCGCTGTCTGGTGGCAGGGCAGCCTTCCGCCTGGCTTCGGTGAGCGCGGTATGCCATCGCTGGCGGTCGGCCACGGCGTGCAGCAGCCGCCTTGCGGGTGGCAGGAAGTCGTCGTCGCCGGGGGTGACCGGTTCCCAGGCGTAGCGGGCCGGGCCGGTTGCCGAAACGCCGAGGGCAGTCATGAGCCAGTTCTTGCGGTCGGCGCGATGGTCGGCCAGCGTCTTGCCCGACCACTTGCGCGAGACGAGCACGCGGCGGCCCGCGTAGCCCAGGTGCTCGCGGCGGTGGGCCTTGCCCTTGCAGGCACCGGGGCGCAGACCGGGCCGGGCGCCCTTGGGCTGGATGCCGTAGCGCAGCCAGTTGGCGCAGGTCGGTGAGCACGGCTCGAACTCCAGCGCCGCCGCGAGCCGTTCCGCGTGCATGTGCTGGGCGTCGGTCTGAGCGGTGTGGCAGTCGGCTACGTGCTTGGTGAGGTACTTGGTCAGGTAGCCGATGCACCGGGAGGCGTCCTTGGATCCGGCGAGCACGCCCTGGGCGTCGAACCGGGGGCCGAACCTTGCCACGTGGTGCGGCTCATCGTCCGGGCCGATGGCGTCCAGGGCCTCGTCCCAGGTGGGAAGCCTCTCGCCGGTGTCCGGATCGAGATACGTACCGGTGGCATCGTCCCATACGGGCAGGTGCCCGCCCTCGAACTTCACGACGGAGGTGCCGGGCCACCAGACCTGGTGGTAGGTGGCGGCCAGCACGCGGCGCAGGTCGGCGCGGGAGATGGTGCCGCGCATCGCGATGTGGATGTGCGGGGCCAGCCGCTTCTGGGGCTCGACGGCGGCGAAGTACTGCACGTCATAGCCCAGGTAGCGGCGCAGGTTCTGAATGAACCGGTCGAACAGCGCCGCGAAGTGCAAGGCATCGCGGGCCGCCGCCGTGTAGTCGTAGCCCTCCGGGTCTACCGGGGTGCCGTCCTCGCGGACCTTGCCGTAGCTGGGACAGGTCAGGGTCACGAACAGCGAAGGGCGGAACGTCTTCCCCTCCGCCGTGGTGTAGGTCCTGCCCACCGTGCGGGACGAGATTTTCCGCTTGGGCAGGTCGGGGGCGTCCTGGCGCCGACGGGTCGAGGCGGCGCGCTGCGCGCGCCGCGCCCGGCCCGCCCCCGCCGCGCTCTGCCTCACGGCCCGCGCGGCGAGCGGGCCGGGCAACACGCACAGGAGAGCCGTCACCCAGCCCGCACGACATCGCCACGCACGCTCAGCCGCCATGCTCTCCAGCAACGTGCCGCTGTCAGTGACGGCCAGACGGCAGCCGCCTGCCTCGCTGCTGCCGCGCCGCCGGTCCTACCCCGACTTCTTGACCATGGTCTTGCCGCAGCAGCACGTCGGGCTCTGCTGCCCGGCGCAGTCAGGCGGCGCCCCCTTGGTCACGGTCACCTCACAGCCGCAGGACTCATCAGGGCAACGGTAAACCTCACCCTCCCGCAACGGCATAGCATCTCACCTTCCCCTCGGTACGTTCGTCCCTACGCCTGCGACCGTAGAACCCGGCCCCAGGGGCAAGGTCAAACTGGAAGAGAGGAGGGCACCGCCATGGACCAACCAGGACTGACCATCGGGCAGGCCGCCGCAGCCGCCGGGCTCACCCGCAAGGCGGTACGGGTCTACGAAGCCAAGGGCCTGCTGCCGCCCACCGCCCGGACCATGACCGGGTACCGGCTCTACAGCGCCCGCGACATCGAAGTACTGATCTTCATCCTAAGCAGTAGGTCAGCAGTGTTCACTCCGGTAGCAGCGTCAGGGCCGTGACATGCTGGGGCCGGACCACCGTGAAGTCGCGTCGGTCCAGCGTGGCCACGTCGGTTATCTTCATGCGCTCAGCGACCGCGACCACCGACGCGTCGGTTGTCCCCAGCGGGAGACCGTGGTACTTCAGCACAAGCTCTGCCATCCGCGCATAATCAGCAGCGGTCAGCTCGACCGGCTTGAAATCGCCGCTGGCCAGGGATTGCAGGAACATCGACTCGACCCGGGCACCCGCCTCGCTGGCTATCAAGTAGCCAGCCTCCGCCGCCACCGTTGCGGGTACGAGCAGGTCCCTGCCCTCCGCATGCAATCTATTGAACAGGTCCACGCACGCCTGGTGATCGGCGTCGTTCTTCAGCGCGGCGGCAACAAGCGGGCCGGTATCGCACACGATCACGCTCGGCGCCCGAAGCCCTCCGCAAGCAGGTCCTCCGACCGGGCGGCCGTGTCAGTACGGCGGCCCTCGCCAGCGCCGAACCACGCAGGCGGCCAGGCATGCTCCCTCACCACCCGGAGGTGGCGTTGCACATCGTCCAGCACCGCCGGTACCTGATCCTCCGGAAGCTCCTCGATCAGCCGGAGCAGTTCTTCCCGCTGCACGCTCATACACCAAGCGTACGCGGGAGTCACGACACAGGCCGACCGCTAGGCCGATGCCGAACCCGCGGCGAGGCCCGCCCCCTGGGGGCGGGTTGACGGCAGGCGGGATGACCAGAGGAACAGGCACACGCGGGAACGCGCCGTGCAACTAGCGTGCAATTAGCCACGCGGCACAAGGGCCAGCCACGGTCACTCACGACCACCTAACCGCGCAGGTCAGGCCGCCTATGAGCCCTCGGTGGCCGAACTTCCAAGCTGGTTATGCGGGTTCGATTCCCGTCGCCCGCTCCAGTTGTGAAAACCCAGGTCACGGCCTCTCCCGGTCCCGGCCGCCGTCGTGAAGATCGCATGCAGCAGGGGGCCGGCGTGGGACACCCGGGCCGGGACGATCGGCCTGGCGATCCCGAAGCTGCGGCAGGGCTCGTATCCAGCGTGGGCAGTCCCCCGCACTGTCCAGCCCGGCTTCCGGGCGTCCGCAGACCCCCGCCAGGCCATGCAGCGAAACCGGCGTATCTGGTCGTATTCATCAACGCCAAGACCGGGGCGTTCATCGAAGGCACGGCCGGATCATAGGAGGAGCAGACGGAGCAAGGGGCTTGCCGTGCCACAAGCGTGCCAGGACAACCGGGAAACGGGGGTCACTGACGGTCATCCTCGGAGCCCGCAAACGCCCGCTCACCTGGGCAAGCGCAGGTCACGGCCCGGCCCGAAACGATCTCCTCAGCAGCAGGTCACTCGTAAGGCGGGTGCTGGTCAGCGTTCGCTGAAACCGATTATCCGCGGGCCGTCGTGCTCGGTGAAGTCGGTGAAGTCCTTCAGGTTCCGCGTCGCCAGCGACAGGTCAGCAACCAGGCAGCACGCCGCGACCCAGGTGTCGTTGATCGGGCGGGTGCGGCCACGGCGCTCAGAGCGGACGCTGAGCTGACCCCATCTCCACGCGACCCGCTCGTCATAAGGCAGGACGATCACCTTGCCCAGCCAGCGCACCAGCTCAGTCCGGGCACGCTCTCCCCAGTGCCGTTTCTCAGCCCACCGCGCCAGTTCCCCGACCGTCACGAAGGTCACGCACATCTCGTGGCCGACAAGTCGGCCGGCAAGCGAGGCGGGCAACCGGCCCTTGTAGCTCAGCGAGGCCACATCCGTGTCGAGGACGATCCGCGCCACGGCCTACGCCATGTGCTCGTGCCGGAACCCCTCCAAGTCGGCCAGGAACTCATCCAGCTCCTCATCCGACTCGAAGACATCGGCACGCAGCTCATCTACCGAGGTGATCGGGTGCACGCCCTTGCGCCGCGCCTGCTCCTCCAGCCCGGCAGCGTAGGAGCCGCGCTCCGCCTCTGCGAAGTCAGCAACGCTCACGGCGATCACCTTCCCGTACGGATCACCCCTACACTACTGCCCATCGCCGCCCGGCCCTGGGTGTAGCGACAGGGCAAGATCGCTATGCGGCCCTGGCTGCCATGCCACATACGTGCCACACGCCACAGCAATCAGCGGTCAGCCACGGTCACTCACGCGCGCTGTGCTGCCGGTGACCAGGACCGGTGTTCCCGCTGATCACGGGCAGGGTCATGCTACCGATCTCCTCAGCAGCAGGTCACTCGTAAGGCGCGCCGGGAACTTGTACATGGCGAGCCAGGAGCGTTCACTCCGGTAGCAGCGTCAGAGCCGTGACATGCTGTGGCCGGGCCACTGCGGAGTCGCGCCGGCCGAGCGTGGCCACGTCAGTTACCTTTACGCGCTCAGCGACCGCGACCACCGAAGCGCCGGTTGTCCCCGCGAGGCGGCGGCCGCTGCCAAAGGCGCGGCGGCCCCGGTGTGCCCGGGGGCGCCGCGCCTGCGTGCCCCGCGGAAAGCCGGCCCGTCACCAACGGGTGCCTGGCGCGGTCCGCCCGGGTGATCTTGCCGGGTCAGCCCTGGCCGGGCGGCGGGGCCTGGCCGTGCTGCCCGTAGTTCTGGCCGCCATTGGCGTAGCCCGCGGGCACGTCGTTCCTGCCGGTGCCGAAGCTCGCGTGAGCTACCTGCGGGGCGGTGCTGAGGGCCGCCGCGACGGCCACCCCGTTGCCGTTGAGGGTGAGGTGAACCGTGTTGTGCAGGCCGAAGACCGCGCAGCCGAGCAGGGTGAAGGACGTGCTGAGCCTGGCGGCCATGAAGGTGAACAGGTTGTTACCCATGGCGGGCACGGGCGACGTGAAATTCTGCAGCGCCTTCTTGTTCCGCGCCAGGAACGGCGTCTGGATGTTGAGTATGTCCTGGCAGAATGTGGCCGCGTTCTCGTTCGCGATGGCCGTGCTCTCGGCCGGGGTCGCGCCTTCCGGGAGCGGCGGCTGGCCGAGGCTGGTCCGGTAGAGGTTGGTCTTCCGGATACTGTACGCCCCATTGACGAGCGTCATGTCGTCGTTGACCGGTATCAGCGCGAGCGGGGCCTCCTGGTTCGACGCCGCCGACAGCTCGTTCAGCGCCTGTGAGGTGCCGGGCCGGCCGCCGTTGGTCAGGTCGGGGGCGGTGAACGCTTTGCATCCGAGCGCCGGGTCGACGAAGCCGCTCAGCAGGAGGTTGTCGCTGCCGTTGCTGACCAGGGTGGCACCCGGCAGCGCGGCGGCGTTCGCCACGTTGTTCTGCGCGGTCCGCCCGTTGCGGGTCACCAGGTACTCCGTTGTCACGTTGTCGCTCGGGTCCTGGTCGACCAGTTCGTACGAACGGGTGGTCGGGCAGGGCTTCCCGGACGCGGTGGTTCCGATGGGCGGCACCGTCAGCTTGCCCTGCTGCTCGGCCCGGAACGCGGCACGGAAGAACCTGACGCCGTTGAGGAACGACACCTGGCCGAACGGCGAGCCGGGCAGGCCGGTCACCGCATGCGCGCCTGCCAGGGTGCCCGGGGTGGCACCGACCAGGGTCAGTGTCTTCCCGTTGAAGCCGATGTCCACCGTGACCACCGCGTCCTGCGGGATGTCCGGGACGACCGGCGGGATCGCCGGCCGCGTGCCCCTGGTGATCACCAGCGGCTCGTAGGTCCTGAGCTCGCCCGTCGCCGGATCGAGGATCGTGGCTTGCACGAACGCCCCCAGATTCGCCGCGTTCGCCATGGTGCAGCCCGACCGCTGCGGAGAGGGCATCCCCGGCGGCCCCTCAAGCTTGTACGGCGTCGCCAGCCCCCGGGCGGTCAGCGGGTTGGCCGGCACGATGAGCCGGCAGTTCATGTTGGGCGCCTGGGCCGGCGACCCGGACGACGACGGGCCCGCCGGCGCCGCCGGGTTGCCGGATGACGCGGCCGGGCCCGGTGCCGCCGCCAGGCGTGCCGCCGCCGTGCTGAGTGCCGCCGTCCTGGAACTGGCGGCGCCGGTGACCGTTGCGATCAATCCCAGCACCGGCAGGGCCGCAAGGAGAATGCGCTCCGGGCGTCCCCGCGCCCGGCCGTGCCCTGGGAACCGATGGCCAGAGAACATGCTCCCTCCCCTGTGTGTGACATGACGCTCCCCTGTGGGCCTGCGCAGCCCCGCCGGCAGGCGGCCGACCGGGATAATGGCATTTCTTTATTTTTCATTGCGCATTTCTTGCAGATCGATATGCATTTCCCGGTTTCCGGCCGCCGGCGACACAAAATCGTCGCCGCCTAAGGAAGTAGCATACGGCCTGCCAGGCAGGGCTTAACGGGGCGGGGGAAAGCGTTAGTCTCCCATCACTTCGATGCGATCCTAACGTCGCCTGGTTTTCCGGCGCACCCCCCACCCGGCGCAAGCGGCCTCATGATTGTGGGGTGGCCATGCAGGGATTATGTATGTGCAATCGGTGTCCTGGCCGGGCGGGGCTGGCCCGGTACGCCGCGATCGTGGGGATACGCAGGCAGGCGCGGCTTGGCAGTGACCGCGAGGTCGCCATACGTCGTGATCGCCGCCGGGACCCGCGCCTGCCATCTCCGGGGCAGTCATCGCGCGATCCCGGCACCACCGTAGATGCCCGGCGCCGCGCCAGCATCACCGGCTGTCCCGGCCGGCGGGGCAAGGCGCTCGGCGGCCGGTCCTGGCAGCCGCCGGCCCACCATAGCCAGCACCCGGGGCACTGCCGCACCCGCGGCGTGGGCCTGGCTGGATGGAACGCCTACGATCGAATATGAGATGTCTGCGGCGAAGGCCCGGGGCCAGCTCGTGAGAGCGCGGATGGCGGTCCTGAGGGTGCCGGTGACACGCCGGGGACGGTGAGGATGCAGAAGGCGGGGGCCCGATGAGCACATTGCCAGGAGTAGACCCAGCCGTGCCGCCCAGCGGGCCTGGCTGCGCCGAATGCGAGGCCACCGGGGGCTGGTGGTTTCACCTGCGGCGGTGCGCCCAGTGCGGGCATGTCGGGTGCTGCGACAGCTCACCGTCCCGGCACGCCAGCGCGCACGCCGCGGCCACCGGGCACCCGGTGATCCGCAGCTTCGAGCCGGGCGAGGCATGGTTCTGGAACTACCGGACCGAAGAGTTCTACGACGACGGGCCGGCGCTGGCCCCTCCGGAACACCATCCCCCCGGCCAGCCCGTTCCGGGCCCGGCCGGCCGTGTACCCCCGGACTGGCAAACGTACCTGCACTGATCACGGCACACGGGGGAAACCAATGCCGTATATCACCGTCGGGGAAGAGAACTCGGCACCGACCGACCTGTACTACGAGGACCACGGCTCCGGCGGGCCGGTCGTCCTGATCCACGGCTTCCCGCTCAGCGGCCGGGCCTGGGAACGGCAGGAACGGGCTCTGCTCGCCGCGGGGCACCGGGTCATCACCTACGACCGGCGCGG
>Ga0209061_1004967_pt1 | contig 12175 bp, 14 predicted proteins | sample Coa_R1_10_FD_187157 | JGI IMG/M metagenome (GOLD analysis project Ga0209061, IMG submission 187157) | Surface soil microbial communities from Centralia Pennsylvania, which are recovering from an underground coalmine fire - Coalmine... | ecosystem: Environmental > Terrestrial > Soil >...
GATGATTGAAAGGGTGAGCAATATGTTCCTGGAGTCATTCCTGGAGTCTGCATCGGTATCGGTATCGGTTCCCATCCCGCCACAGACACAGACACAGACACAGACAGCAGCAAGCTCCGGGCGCGTCCCGATTCCGGCGCAGGGCAATGGGCGCCGCATGAAGGCGCTCCGCGCTGAACTCCATGCCGCCTGGAACGCGGTGATGGACGAAGCTGAGGAAAGCGGCACCTATACCCTGGGCGAGCCGGTGCGCCGCTTCGAGCAGATGGTGGAAGACGCCTGGGCCACGCCTAATGCCGATCCCCTTCATGCCGTGATGGTCAACTCCGGCACCACCGCGCTCTACGGGGCGTTGCTGGCCTGCGGCATTCAGCCAGGGGACTGCGTGATCGTTCCGGCCATGACCTTCATCTCCACCGCGCTGGCCTGCGCCTGGGTTGGAGCCACGCCCATCTTTGTCGATGTGACGCCAGGAACCTGGACGCTCTCGCTCGATGCCGTGCGACAGTTCCTTGTTGAACGCGCTGATCTCCGGCAGCGCATCAGAGCTATCATTCCCGTACACCTCTACGGTCAGATCGCCCCGGACATGCCTCATATTCTGGCCCTGGCGCAAGAGGAGGGCTGGAAGGTGATCGAGGATGCCTCGCAGGCGCACGGCGCGACACTGGTGGCAGATGGCCATGGTAATAAATTCGCTGGAACAATGGGCGACATCGGCTGTTTCTCGATGTCGGGAGTCAAAAATGCCGGGGTAGCGGAGGACGGCGGATGCCTCCTCACGCGCGATCCGCAGATGGCGGACTTCCTGCGGATGTGGCGCGACCTGGGCAGAAAGAGCGGCGACCGCTACGGCTTCCACGCGCCGGGCGTGCGCGGGCGCATGGGCCAGCTAAACGCCGCCTGCGGCATGATCCAGTTCCTCCACCTGGAGGAATGGAACGCGCGCCGCCGGGCCATCGCTGCCCGCTACACGCAGGCCATCCGCGAGGCCGGGCTGCCGCTCGTCACCCCGATCGTGCCGGATGGCAGCGCCTCTGCCTGGTACAAGTACGTGGTAGTCGCCGGGACGCCACAGGAACGCGCGCGCATCGAGGTGTGCCTGCGCGCGGCAGGCGTGGAGACCGAGCGCTATTATCCGCTGACGCTGCCGGAGCAACCGGTCTATCAGTCCGGGCAACTGCCCTGCGTCGTCGCAGGCGATCTGGCGGTGGCGCGGCACCTGGCGGCCTGCGGCACCTGCCTGCCCATCTATCCCGAACTCTTGCCGGATGAGCAGGAGCGGGTGATCGCCGCCCTCACGCAGGCATATGCCAACAGGCAGCCGCAGCCAGGGGGAACCATATGACGCATCTCATGACCACCCATACGGGCAGCCTTCCGCGCCCGCAGAAACGCGCAAGACAGGCCGCCTCTGCGGCCTGGACGGTGCTCTGGCAGCAAATGCAGACGTTACCTGCCAGTCAGCAGGCCGAGCTACTGAGCCTGATGCAGGAGATCGTCAGGGGCTTGCTGACGCTGCCGCCCGACCTGCCCCCGCTGGTCGCCTTCTACGGCTCCACGCGCCTGGCCGACGACGATCCGCTGTACCAGGCAGCCTATGAGACGGCGCGGCTACTGGCCCAGGCAGGATGTAGCATCCTGGTGGGCGGGCAAAGAGGCATCATGCAAGCGGCTCTGCGCGGGGCGGGCGAGAGCGGCATGCTCTCCATTGGCTGTCTGCTTGAACCAGAGCAGGCAGAAGAAGGCCAGCGGATAAGCAAGGGTGGTTCAGGCTCAGGCGGCTGTGAAGAGGAAGGCGCGGGGCAGCCAGCAGCGCAAGAGCCGACCGATGACGATGACCGAGAGACGCCGGATGTGTGCCTGCGCTTCCAGCACGACCTGGCGCGCCAGGCCGTGCTGCGGGTCGCGACGCAGGCCTGCGTCGTGTTTGCGGGCGGAATCGAGACGCTCAGTGATCTCTGTCAGACGCTGGCTGCTCTGCGCGCCGGAGCCTGTCCTCGCCTTCCCATTATCCTGTATGACCATGCTTCGTGGAACGGCCTGCTGCAATGGTTGTGGATGGATGAAAGACGTGAGGCCGGGGCGGCTCTCGATGGACGAGAGAACGTCCCGTTGTTCTTCCTCTGCGACAGCCCGGCAGAAATAGCTGCTTGCCTTCTCGGTAGCCTGTTTCCTGATCGTCCCTGGCCCTGGTTGCCCCCTGAGGCAACGGTGGACGGCATGAGCGGAGAAAAGCAGGCGGTGAAAGGAGAAAAATGATGGAACAAAGAGGCAGAGAAGAGAGAGCAGAGACGCTCCCGGCAAGGACGGTGAGGGCGACGAGGGCGGCGAGCAGACCCGTCCAGGTTGCTTGTCCCGATCCCCATCCCGATTTGCCCTCTCCCACCATGTACCAGCAGGAACTCGAGGATGTCATCATGTCGTTTGTTCTCGGACCCACTGTGAGTCCGATCAGAGGGCATGATCCCCTGGTGCTGGCGGCCTGGTATCGCAGGCAGCAGCAGGAGTGTCCTGTCTTGCGCAGCCAGACCCCTGATGGGAAATGGGTCTGGCAGGTTTTCCGCTACGCGGACGTTGTACGCGTCCTCACTGATGACAGGACGTTCTCCGCGCGCATGTACGTGGAGCGTTTTCCGCGCGAAATCACGTTGAACTCAGATAACCCCGACCACCAGAAATACCGGAGGATTGTCCACAGCTTTTTTACGCCCAAAGCTGTCGCGCACTGGCGCCTTCGTATCGAGCAACTCGTCGATGCGTTTCTTGAGCGAGGCGTGCATCGGCTCAGCGATCAGGAAGGCGACATCGATATGGTCGAGGCGGTGGCCTACCCGCTTCCGGTGCGCATCATCGCCGCTCTGCTGGGCCTGCCCCAGGAGGATGAGGAGCAGCTACGCGCCTGGTCCTACGAACTGGCAAGCCTGATGGGCCAGCCCGATGCCGCCTTCGCGCAGTATGTCAGCGAGCAGGTTGAAGAACGCGCTCGCACCACGCTCGAAGGCGAGGCCGACGACCTCATGGGGACGCTTCTACGCGCTGAGCAAGCAGGAGAGCTGACACGCGGGCAGGTGGTGTTCCTGGTGATGGGCCTGGTGGCGGCTGGCAATATCACCACGACCATGCTGTTGAGCCTGGCGGTGCGGCGCTTTGTGGAACAGCCGGAAATTTACCAGCACCTGCGCCAGCAGCCTGCGCCCGCGCTGCTGGCTTCTACGTTGGAGGAACTCTTACGGGTTGATTTCTGTCGCACGCCCACCATGCGGGTGGCGCGGCAAGACACGGTCCTTTCCGGCCAGGAAATCAGAGCGGGCGAGGCGGTGATCGCCTGGGTGAGCGCGGCCAATTTTGACGAGGCAGCCTTTCCCAACGCGCTGCAGTTCCAGCCTGATCGCTTCCTGCCGGAGAGGAAAGCCAGCCGCCATCTGGCATTCGGCACAGGCACGCGCACCTGTCTGGGAACCCATCTGGCAAAGCTGGAAGGTCTTGTGTTCCTGGAAAGGCTCCTGCACCGATTTGCCTGTATCAAGGCGCACCCGCAGCGTCCCCCTCTGTATCCTGATGAACGTTTTGACCTGATGCTGAGTTACCCCGTGCGCGTGTTTTTCGGGGAGTACCCGCGGGCAGCATGAGCGAGCAAACGTGGAACTGAAAGGAGAAAGATGATGGAACAAAGAAGATGGAGAGAAGAGAGAGCAGAGACCCCACTGGCTGCTCTGGGAGCAACGGTGACAGGAACAGGAACGGGGGCCGGAACAGAAACGGGAACGGGGCGGCTGCATTGGCCCTGGTCGCCGCCGTCCTTCTCGTCGCCGCAGCATTGGCACGTGAGGACGCTGCTGCAGGAATATCTGACCGGCATGGCGCTGCTGGCCGGATTATCCCCGACGCCCATCGTTGCCATCTTTGGCTCGGCGCGTACCACCCTTGACCATCCCCACTACCGGGCAGCCTATGAAACGGCGCGGCTGCTGGCACAGGCAGGCTTTGCCATTATCACTGGCGGCGGTCCCGGTATCATGGAAGCGGCCAATCGCGGGGCGCGTGAAGGCGGCGCGCGCTCCATCGGTTTGCCCATCCGGCTCGCACGCGAGGAACGGCCAAACGCCTATCTGGATGTCGCCATCCCCTTCACGCAGTTCGCGCCGCGCAAGGCGGCCTTTCTGGCCGCCGCCTCGGCCTTTGTCATCTTTCCCGGCGGGCTTGGCACGCTGGACGAACTCTTCGAGGCGTTGTGCGCCATGCAGGCAGGCCATCTTGCACGCCTTCCCCTCATCCTCTACGGCAGCGCCTTCTGGGACGGCCTCATCGCCTTTCTGCGCGAGCGTCTGGCGCAAGCGGGCCTGATTGACGCCAGCGACCTGCATCTGCTCGCCGTCGCCGATGCACCCGCTGAGGCGGTGTCGCTGGTCGCTGGCGCTCACGTGGTGGCCGAAGCGGAACCGGCGACGGAGCCACTTTCGCCCCTGCGGCAGCAGCAGGGACAAGAGCAAGAGCAAGAGGTGGCGCTATGACCAGGACGAGGCAGACTTTCTTTGCCACAGGCGCTCCTGTCGGCCCGCTCGTGGGCGTGGGCGTGGGCGTGGGCGTGGGCGTGGGCGTGGGCGCGGTGATTCTCGACGAGGACGGGCGCGTCCTGCTGCTGCGGCGTGGCCCGTGCGCCCGCAACGAGCAGGGGATGTGGGCCTGCCCAGGCGGGGCCTTGACCGTCGGCGAAACGCTGCAAGAAGCCATTGTGCGCGAGGTGCGCGAAGAGTGTGGCCTCACCATCGTGGTATGCTGCCAGATCGGCGCCTTTGACCACGTACTGCCGGACGGCGCGCAGTGGGTGTCGGTTGCCTATCTGGCGCAGGTGGTGCCAGGTGGTGAGCCTGTCGTGCGGGAGCCGGGCAAATGCTCGGCCTGCGCCTGGTTCCCGTTCGATCTCACTACTTTGCCCAGACCGCTTTCGCCCCTGGCAGGCATGCAACTGGAAGCGGCACATCTGCTTATCGTCTCTGCGGCCTGCTCCCTGAGCAAGGCTGTGCCAGCCCATCTGCCCGCAGCCCTCCCACCGGCTTTGCCTGATGCACCCGCCGGTGGAGATGGTGGCACGTATCAGGGCCTGACAGGCAAAAGCAAGGTGCTCCGCTCATTGCCGCGCCGCAACCGCAACGCTCAGCGGTGAGGGGGCCAGCCAACCAATCAATCAATCAATCAACCAACCAACCAGTTACCTATCCCTGTCCTTTTCCCTTCACATCAGCAGGGAAAACAGGGACAACACCGAAAGGAGATGTTTTCATGAACCCACGTATGCAGCCTGGCTTGCGCCTGGCGCCTGTTCTGCTGCTGGTGCTGGTGGCCTTCTTGCTGGCCCTGGCATGGCTCAGCCTCCCCATCGGCATGGGCCAGGCCCACGCGGCAACGGTTGACCCCCCCTGCTTGCAGATCAAAGCCAGCATCATTCCGAGCCGCAATATCCTTCCCCTCACCGAAATCCTCTCGGTCTCCGTCACCAACGCCTGTGGGGAGATGGTCAATGACACTACCCTGACCATCACAGACCACATTCGTTGTGGCAGCGGCAGATGGGTCATTGATCTGCAAACAACGGTGGGGCCGCAAGTCCTGACCCCAAAGAGCGTAATGGCCTGGTGGATCACCGGCGAGCAAACTGGCTGTCCGTTCGGAGAGAACGGGCCGTTTGCGCAATGGCTGCACGGGCAAGCCAGTGGAACGGGGGCCAGTACAGGCAATCTGGACACCGGACAGGGCGGCAATGCCTACCTGAATTTGCTCCTGTGATCTCACTCCGGTCACTCGTCCCCTGTCCCTCTCACACGGCAGGAACCATGCCGTGCCGTGCCATTTCCCTGAAAATTCCCTGAAAGGAGATGTTTGATGATCCCCACGTTGCTACTCGTTCTGATACGCGGCGCCGTTGCCAGCCTGTTTCTGCTCTACGGGGTGGAGAAAATGCAGGATCGGGCCGCCTTCAGGCGCGTCCTTCAACGCTACCTCTCCGGACGCTGGCCGCGCCTCACCGCAGTGGGAGCCACCGTTTTACCAGTGCTGGAGATCACCCTGGGCGGCCTGTTTCTGTTCGGGGTCGCTTCCCCGCTCGTTGGTTCGGCGCTCGCCTTGCTGCTTCTCCTGTTCACCGCTGTCCTTCTGCAAGAGTGGCTTCGCCATTCCGGCGCCAGTGATTGCGGCTGCGCGAAAGCGCCGATGCCCGTGCGCCGCGCCACCCTGCGCAATCTCGTCCTGTTGGCCGCCACCCTGAGTGTTGTCCTGCTGCCCGGCGGGCAAGCTCCACTCGCCTTTGCCTGGCTTGAGGCCGCGTTGGGCCTGCTGATCGTGGCCGGGGGGATACTGACCCGACAACGCCTGCAAGCGGCTCCGGCGGCTCCGACGGCTCCGACGGCGGCAAAGCAACAGGAGACAACGGTTGGGCAAACCGATCGGTTGCCAGAACCAGGGCGGCGCGCTTTCGGCAAACTGGCCCTGAAGGGGGGCCTGCTTCTGGCCGTTGCCTCCGTAGCGGCCTGGAGTCTCACGCTCGCCACCAACGGAGTGGCGCTGGCAAAACTCTGCGCCTGTGAGACCTGCGCTATCGTGTACGAAAAGGTCTGCAATTGCGGAAGCTATGCTCTCTACGAGTGCTATGACATCAACTGTAACGGGGAATGCCTCATGCCCGACTGCGCCTACGATTGCGTGTTTGTGGCGTATACCGGACCGGCTTGCTGATAAAGGGGAGGGGAGGGGAGCAAAGCGCAACGTTCCCCCCCCATAAGGAAAAAAGGAGCAAGTGTATGCAGCACCTCTTACGGATTCAGGAAGATCACAGTGGGAAGGGCAAGGAGCATGGCGTCTACCCGGCGCAGGAACTCAAAGCGGCCTTTCCCGCCGCAGCTCTGGCACAAACGAGTATGCCCTGCCTGCACTGCAAGGCGCTCATCCCCGTGCCAGATGGACTGACCCTGGGCGCCTTTCTCGACCGCGAGACCGCAGGAAAAGAAGGACAATTCGTCACCCTGCATCTGATCCACGTGGAGCGCGACGAGTGGAACGCCTGAGAGAAAAAGACATGAACCAGACACCAGAGCAGCGCATTCGCTCGCGCTCACCACCGTTTTCCATCCATTCATTCAGGCGTCCTCGCCACGAAGAGATCGCGGACGACTGCGCAGGCATGTAGAGCAACCGTTGTTGAACAGAGGAAGCCGCTTGCACAGATGGGATATTCGGGACCCTCATACGTGCGCGGCATTCCTCGTCTATCCCCGCTTTTGGAGGATACCATCATGATACCAAACACACACAACGCTTGCCGGGCCTCGATACGGCAGGCACTCATCCTTCGCGATCACATGACGCCCATCGAACTGGCCTTAACCTCGCTCTCGGAGGCGACTGCCATCACCTACCACCGTGAGCGCGAGAGCCAGGGCTTTCCGGCCCTCAAACGTGATGCCACCGACGCAGGGGAAGCAGCAGGAGACGCCCGCCGCGCTCTTGAGGCACGGATGGGCAGAGCTGTTGTCAGCAGAGAAAATTCCCTCGACAAGCAGACTCCCCGTCGACGCTTGAAGCAGGCAAAGCCGCCACAGCCACCAGAGGACTAGCGCCAACGAGGATGCTCATGCATCCTCGTCTTTCTCTCGCTTTTGGAGCGGACAACTTGACAAGCGGACAAGAGGATGCTATACTGGAACAAAGAACAGGTGGCATAATGTCCCTTATGCCATGACTTTTGCCAGAAATGCTGAGAGTACAAGCGTGAACGATGATGCAATCAACGAGAATCAGCGCCAAAATCTGTCGGCATAATCTTTTAGCAGAGGAGCGAACACCGATGAAGGCAGACGAAATTGCCAGAACGTTCTACGAGCAGGGGTTGTCGAACACCTGGCTGGGCGCAAAGCGTGCGGCATGGCTCTACGATCAAGCGTGCCGGGAAGCACAGCGCAAGCTGACCACGCATGGCACGCGCACGGCGGATGGGCAGTTCACGAATGAGGCGGGCGAGATGATTAGCTGGCGCATTGTCCTCTCGTCGAAGAATGGCTGCGCCGCGTTCCACACCGAAAACATCACGGAGACGGTGCGCAAGCAGGAATCTGAGCGGGCCGAGCGCGAGGCGGCGATGGCTCGCGCCATCCTGGTCGCGCTGGAACGCGGCTTCACGCTTGCCCAGCTCGCTCAAATGTGGTGTCTGCCTCTGGAAACGGTGCAAGGCTATCTACAGAACGAGAACGAAAGCGAGGCACGGGCATGATAAACGCTCATTCCACGCGCGTCTCCCCGTTGCCTGGCCGGGACGGGGACGAGAAAAAACAGGCGATCAAGCACGCGCGTCTCGCTGGCATAGCGGCGCTCTTCATGGAGTGTCCGGACTGCGGCGGCGCCTGCGTAGCGCCGGATGGCTCCTATCTGATCGAGCCGTCTCACCATGAGGTGGTCTGCCAGGACTGCGGCCAGCATCTCAGAGTGCCTCGCTCCTTGTTCGAACGAGCAACGCGCAGAGGAGGAGGCAGACACCGATGAAGGAATTCGCTGTCGTCCAGTTTCCCGGTCGAACGATTGAAGACTGGCTGGCCGATTACCGGCTGGCACTTGCAGGCAAAGACGCTGCCACCATCGATGCCTACCTGCGGGTGATCCGCCAGTTCGCCCGCTGGTTTGCCTGCCGTCCCGGCAACGATGGGCAGTTCTACCCGCAAAGCATCACGCGCACGGCGGTCGATATGTATCTGTCTACCCTGAAGAGTACCAGTCACAAACAGCTTGCTCGCTCGGCCCTCTCCGGCTTTTGCATCTGGCTGATCGAGGAGCAAGGGGTCCTGGAGAAGAATCCAACACGTGGCATCATCATTCCACCGCAGGCTGCCCTTGCCCCACGTCTGCTCAGCGAGGATCAACGCTACGTGCTGCGTGACCTGGTTGATCGTGAGGCCGACCTGCGCGGCAAAGCGGCCTTTGCCCTGGGCTATTGGGCGGGCTGCCGTGTCAGTGACGTGTCCTGGCTGCTCATGGAGAACCTGCATGTCACGCAGAAAGCCGGATGGATGATCGTTGGTCACAAGGGCGGCAAGAGCCGCGAAGTTGACCTGACCAACGAGGCTCGCCGGGCCGTGCTGGACTATGTGACACAGGGTGAACGGAAGGACAGCGCCTATGTCTTTACCTCACAACGGGCCAAGAAGACGCTTGCCGGAGGGGAAAGCGACGGCTGGCGCTGGTCTGAGGACGGCATTCATGTCTGGTGGCAGGGCATCAAGGAACGGGCGAGGCGATCAGAAGCCGAACTGATCGGCGACATTACCTTCCATGACCTGCGCCACGATTTTGCGCACCGGGCGCGGGAAGCGGGTTGGTCGCTTGAGGAAGTGGCCTACTATCTGGGTCATATCACGAAGAGCGGCACTCCGGCGATCCAGACCACCGTGAGGTATACTCAGGTGAGCCGAGAGCAGGTCAAGGGCAAGCTGAAGGAGATCAAGGGATAAGGGGAGAATTATGAGATGATCAGAGCAGAAGAACAGGCGACCACTGGTACTGGCGCGGCCACCGATGAGGTGGATTATCCCATCACGCCGGACAATGCGGCGCTGCTGGCAACGACGTTGCTTGAGGCGCGCACCTCGGCAATCATCGACCTGTATGAGTATCGCCCGGCGCTACGCCAGCAGATCGTGCGACGCTTTCTGGACGCGCTCATCAACGCGCCAAAGTCCTTGTGGCACGATTGCCTCATGGTGCTGGACGAGGCACATGTCTTTTGTCCGGAGCAGAAACCGGCTGAAGCAAAGGAAGCGGTGGAAGCTTTGTGTTCGCGGGGGCGAGCGCGTGGGTTTTGCGCCATCCTTGCCACACAGCGCATCTCGAAACTCGATAAGGATGCCGTCGCCGAGTGTAACAACAAGCTGATCGGGCGCACCTCGCTGGATGTCGATCTGAAGCGCAGCAATAGCGAACTGGAACTGCCTGCCAGGTCACGCGAACTCACCACGCTTGCGCCAGGGGAGTTTTTCGTCTTTGGCCCGGCCCTCTCGCCGACGGTGCAGAAAGTGACCATCGGGTTAGTCTTGACGACGCATCCACAGGCCGGCTCGCGCCGGTTGATGAGCAGTCCGCCACCGCCGGAGAGCCTGCGGGCGGTGCTAGAGATGCTGCGCGCCTTGCCTGCGCCCGTGCCAGCAGCAGAGCCGTCTCCACCCGAAGCACACGATGGCGAGAGCAAGCAACCAGAGGCATCCAGGCGACGCCGTGTGCGTCCTTCCCCGTCCGATGTCGATGCGCCAACGGCGGCACAGCAGCCGACTGTGCTTTCGACAGAGGCTTCGGACGGCGAACTTGAGGCATTGCGCGAGCGAGTGGCCGCCCTTGAAGCACAGATCAACTTGCTCAAGACGATCACCGTCTCGGTCAACGGTTCGCTCGTTGCGGCCAGCGACTTGCCTGCTGTCCTGCACCTGGATGAACTCCATACACAGGCGCAGCAGGCGACCATCACCGTTGCGAGCATGGGTGCAGAAACCGTACCGCCCGTTCAACTGGTACAGAGGGAAGCACAAACGACAACCGTGCCAGAGCCGAGCGTTTCCACGCCTGCTGTGCAGACACAGGACACGCCGGCATTGCTCTATAGCGAGAAGAAGCTGCTGGCACGTCTCGTTGCGCAGGTGAAGGCTCTCTCACGCTCGGAAAAAGCCCTCTTCGTGTGGCTGCTTGAGCATGATGGGCAGAAGGTTTCATCGAGGCAGCTTGCCGATGCGGTGGGGATGGATGTGCGCGTCACGTGGTCAGATCGCACAAGAAAATTGGTGAAATTGCCCTTTATCCAGCAGTGGGGCGCGCATCAGTTCTGGTTTCGCGCTCGCTTCGGCGAGTATTGCCGGCGATCCTTCTCATCCCCGGCAGCCAAACAGACCATTGCTGACGCGCTCATCAGAGCGGCGCACTGAGTGAGAGGGCAAAGCGCGGCTATTGCGGCTCTGGCGCCTGGACATCCGGGTACATCTGGTGATAGCGCTGCCAGTTGTCGCAATAGAATTGCTTGCCAAACTCGGTGATGACCAGCGCAAACGGCTCACCTCGGCGGCCTTCACGAAGAAGGGCCATATCCTGCCCTTTGATCTGATAATCTCTTAGCCGCAGGCAGGTCTTCCAACTGACATAGCCGAAGCCATCGCCGAGATCGTTGTCATAACCCATCCCTTGTTCTCCACGCATATACGCGCGACAGAGCGCCCGCCAGTGCCATTGGCGCAGCGTGCCGACCGGCAACGCTTTCGGCGCTTTGACGCCCAGCGCCTCGCGCACCAGCTTGCGCCCTGCTTTCGTGATCTGCACAAACAGGATCGGACTACCGAGTGAGCCGGGCTCGTACTTGCAGAGAACGAGTCCCCGACGTTCCAATGCCTCCCAGGTCGAGCCGGTACCCTGATCCTGGTAGCCTGCCTGCTGAATGCGCCGCAAGAGCGCGGCCCCGGCGGCATTGTAGGGCATCCAGCGCCATTCAGATGCTGGAGTGCTGCTCCACCTGCCACGCGCTGCCCAGTACCGCTTATCCGCCTCTCTGGCCTGATCGAGTTCAAAGACGGCCTGCAGGTACGTTTGCTGGCGCTTGTTCAGACGCTGCCACGCCTCAACCGGAGATCCTTTTGTGCGCACCGTCACCGCTCTGCCCCTTGCGGCTCATCTTCCAGCTCGGTGCTATCCAGGCCGAGCAGCAAGGCATGGATGAAAACCGCCTCGATTTCTTCACGGCTGCGTTCGCGTTTGTGTCCAAGCTGGCTCATGAAGTACTCATAGCCTTCGACGCTACGAGCCTCATCTGGCAAGAACCGGCAGGGATCACAATCGCATTCCCGACAATACATAGAACGCTCCTTTCTGTATATTTCGTGCTTTAATATATTTTTCGTGTAATATGTACCATAGCTTTGAGCAGTTGTCAAGTCAGTGGTGGTGCCAAAAACACAAAAGCCGGGGGTATTCACTGCTGTCCTCTGGATGCGACCAGTGAAGCCAGAGGACAGCAGCAGAAAGAGCATGAGGCTACCAGTCACGAGGATGCTGCTCGCGCAGACTGAGCCAGCATCCCTGAGCAATGATGAGATGATCGAGCAATTCTATATCGAGCAAGCGACCTGCTTCGCGCAGGTGACGCGTCACCTGGCGGTCT
>Ga0209061_1004969_pt1 | contig 12169 bp, 7 predicted proteins | sample Coa_R1_10_FD_187157 | JGI IMG/M metagenome (GOLD analysis project Ga0209061, IMG submission 187157) | Surface soil microbial communities from Centralia Pennsylvania, which are recovering from an underground coalmine fire - Coalmine... | ecosystem: Environmental > Terrestrial > Soil > Unclassified...
ATAACTACGACTATCCCAATGTCACCACTTACAGCGCAAACAATTCTCGACACGGTTATCTAAATGGAATGTTTTCACCAGGCCAGTTCACGCCGCCTTCCACCTTCGGCACGGAGGGCAACGAACGTTGGGGCGGTTTTCGCAATCCGCCGTTCTTTGAGACCGATGCGGCTCTGTTGAAGGACACCGCAATTACAGAACGGGTAAAGCTCCAACTACGGTTCGAATTCTACAACGTCTTTAACCATCCGAATCTCCAGCCTGTAGATGCCAATCTCGCCGATGCGACGTTTGGACGGTCTACCAGCCAGTATCTGCCGCGCTGGATTCAGTTCGGCGCTAATGTGATCTTTTAACGCTCAGGCTGAGAAGGAATTCTTGAAAATCGCGGACTTGGCCTAGGATGACCTACAGTCAACCGCGGGCCGGTCCCGAGCTCAGCCATTTGGGCCTTTTAAGGACATCCCCCAAACTCATTCGCCTGTTTCAATCGCGCCTGAAACGAGGCATTTTCGGGGGCCAGTGCAACTAAATTCGCCGCCACTTGGCGGGCGCGGAGCACGTTGTTACACGTCCCCGAAAGTGGAAAATGCTGCTGGATGGCCGCCAGTTCCAGCAGCGCTTCAGTATACGAGTCTGCAACGGCCAGCGAATAAGCGTCTGCCTGCATCAGCGTGCCGTACTCGTTTACTGCGTTTTGCTCCCAAAAAAGCGCTTCCTTGTTATAGCCAGCCAGTTGTAACGCAAATCCCAGGGTTGCCCACGCGGCGGCCCGATCCTCAGCGTTCTGTAGATTGTTGCGGTCAGCCTGATACAGAGCGTCCGACATAGCGGCAGCTTGCCGGCAGTATGGGAGCGCGCCCGCTGCATCGGAGGAACGCGCCAAGCTCTCGCACAAATTCTCTTCCGCAACAATGACATTTCTTTTGAGATCGGTATCGATTGGAGAATGGCTGGCTAACTGTTGAAAAGTTTGCAGTGCAATGGCATGTTCCGCAGCGGCCTCGCGATAGCGATGCAGGCCCGCAAGCGCGTAGCCGATGCTCTCATGCGAAAGCCCCACGACTCGTTCCGCCCGGTCACGGTTGGAATCGGTCGCGAGGAGCCTCTGCCGCACGGCGAGTCCGCGCTTTCCAAACTGGAGTGCCTCTTCCCACTTACCGCGAGCTCGGTCCAGATCGGCATAAGCAGAGTATGTGGTCGCAATCATGTATTGAAATTGCCTTGCGCCAGCTACCCCTTGCAGAAGCTGAAGACGTTCGTCAAGGCAATGCTGGGCAGCATCATAGTGTCCCTGCATTTGCTCGATGTTAGCTACCGTCCAGAGTGCAGCCGCTAAATCTTGCCGCGCGATGTCGTTCGGATTGGACTGAAACAGCCGTCGTCGGATCGCCAGAGCTTTATGAAACGTAGCGGAAATGGTGCGAAAGCTGGTCTCATTGGCGCCAAGATGCGGGCCTCGTTCGCCAGCCAGGACACTCCCAAGCCGCAGATAGGCGGCGGCCAGATCACGCTGAAAGGCAGGCTGTTGATTCTCTTCGGTGGCCATCTGGTCCAAATACTCGAGTGCACGCCGGGCAACTAGCGCTCGAGCGTTTGTGGAACCCGGCAAATTCTCAACTGCATCGTAGAACTCAAACAGGAATGATTCGACAATTCGGTGCAAAGTCTGCAAACGACGGTCTGCCCGCGCCTCGGCCGCCCAAGCCCGCCGGGCGTAAACCATAGTTCCGCTGATCCCAGCCATGATGAAGGCGAACAGGAGTGCTGCAAGACCCAGGGGCACGCGTCGCCGGCGAACAAATTTTTTCGTGCGATACAGCCAGGTTTGCCGCTGCGCCCTGACGGGATATCCATCCAGATAGCGATGCAGGTCGGCAGCAAATGCTTGCACAGTCGGGTAGCGCCGCTCCCAGTCCTTCTCAAGCGCCTTAGCAAGGACAGAATCCAAATCGCCTTGGAGCACATGCCGGAGGCTTGGCGAAAGTCCCGGTACCCTGCTCGCCAGTGGCGGATCATATTGCTGGATCATGCGGCTTGGATCCATATGCAATTGGTGCGCGCCGGCATACGGCGAAACACCGGTCAGCAGACGATATAAGAGCACCCCTAGCGCATAAACATCGCTGGCTGTGGTCACAACTCCGCCGCTCACCTGTTCAGGGCTCGCCGCGGAAGGCGTCAGCAGCCGCTCAAACGGTTGCGTATGCTCTGCGCCAGCGCCGCTATCGGCGAGCAGCCGTGCAATACCAAAGTCCAGCAAGCGCGGTTCCCCGGCTTCCGTCACCAGAATGTTGCCCGGCTTCAAATCCCGGTGAACGATCAAGTTTTGATGAGCGAATTGGACCGCTGAGCAAACCTTCAGGAAAAGGCGCAGCGTGTCCCGGATCGATAGCCCATGGTTATCCACATAGCAGTCAATTCGCTGGCCGTCCACATACTCCATAACCAAGTAAGGACGGCCGTCGCCGAGAGTGCCGCCATCGAGCAGACGTGCGATATAGGGATGCTCCAGTTTTGCCAGAATCTGTCGTTCCCGTCGAAACCGCTGTTCCAGCTCCGGGCCGCCGAAGGTCGGAATCAGCTTAATGGCGACGAATTTTCGGTACTGATCGTCGCAGCGCTCGGCCAGATATACGGTTCCCATGCCGCCGGCGCCGAGTATTTGGCAGATGCGGTAAGGTCCAATCCGCGTGGGGTCGCCAGCCGCAGCGTGGTCGAACAGGTCGATCCGGTCCTCCTGCGCCAGAAGGGAAAGGACTTCCTGCCTCAACTCCTCATCGTCTCCGCAGACATCCGCTAGTGCAGCCTCGCGCGATTTGCCTTCTCGTCCTTCGAGAAGAACCAGCACCTGCTTGATCTGTTCCCAGCGTTCGGCTGTCATGTGAATTTGGGCTGCATTTCGCGGAGCAGCCACATGCGAGCCACCTTCCACTCTCGCTTCACAGTGGCAGGGGAAAGATCCAGGACTCTAGCGGTTTCTTCCAACGTTAACCCGCTGAAGAACCGCAGTTCGACGATCCGCGCTTGCCGCGGATCGAATTCCTCCAACTTGGTGAGAGCCAGATCCAGTTGCTCGATGTCCAGTTGCCCATCCCGGCTGAAATGTAAGGTGTCAGCAAGCGGAACGCGAACACCCCAATCTCGCTTCTGTGCGCTTTTTGCGGCGGCATGATTCACTAAAATGCGGCGCATCATGGTTGCCGCCAATCCCACAATCTGAGCCCGGGAAGACCATTCCACCTCTCGCTGGCCAATGAGCCGGAGATACGCTTCGTGAACCAGCGCAGTGGGTTGCAGCGTATGGTCTGGGGCTTCGTGCGCCAGATACCGAGCTGCCAGACGACGCAATTCTGCGTATAGGATCGGGAACATTGCGTCCAGCGCACGCTTGTCGCCGCGCTCCAGTGACCTTAAAGCTGCTTGGAAGTCACCGGCCGCCACAATTCTTTTATTATCCGATGATCCGGTTTAGCCAGTTTTGCGGCGTTATTAGACAAACGGAAAATGTCAAAGGCTATCATTCTGAACTCTCTCATCCTGATCTCGCTGCTCAATACCACCACTTTGCTGCTAAGGGCCGCCGACGTTCCAGTCACGGTGGAACTTACAGCGCCGCTCAGCACGGCCAGCAGTCACAAAGGAGATCCAGTGACTGCCCGTGTCATCGACCCTCCGGCGCTCGCCGGCGACAGCTTGGAGGGGCATGTGACGGAGTGCCGGCAAGGGAATAAACTGCACGGAGAAGCTGTGCTGAATTTCCGTTTCGAGACGCTGAAGCATCAGCAGCAGCCCATTATGGTGGAGGGATCCATCACTTCCATCTCGAATTCGAAAGGGCAGGCCGACGTGGACGAGGAAGGCCGTGTGCTTCGTCATACGAGCAATGTGGGAAAACTTGCCGCCGGAACTGGCGCTGGTGCGCTGATCGGCGGACTTGCACATGGATGGAAAGGAGCAGCTATCGGGAGTGTCACCGGCGCGGCCGCATCGGTTGTGCTGATTGAAGTTGCTGCGCAAGGTCCTAGCGTCGAACTCGCGGCTGGATCACGGATCGGGCTTTCCCTAAAGTCGCGTAACGGCCCCGATTTGGCAAGCCTTGCGGCTCAAAACACGTCTGCATCCGCGGCAGGCTCTAGTCCTCGCTCAGAGGCGCTCGCTACTCCAGCAAACGCCGAAAGCGCCACCCCTATTTCTCCCTCCACTGCTCCAGTCTCAGCGCCGCAACAGCCTGACCTTAAGGCCAGCAAGATGGAATTCCTGCCGGGTGAAAAGACAGTCTTTTTCGATGACTTCAGCGACATGGCTGAAGACGAGCCGCCGCCACACTGGAAGCTGCGCGATGGTGCTGTGGAACTGCGTACGGGCGGCGCCATTCGGCAACTCACGGCGGTTTGCCCCGCAAAACCCAGCCTAAGCTCAAGCAGCTTCACATTTCCCAAGAATTTCACGGTTGAAATTGAAGCCGTATTCGGCTCCGACGGACCGTCGATGACATTCCTTGCATGGCCGAAAGATGTGGATTGTTGCCAGTCGCCGCTTTGGAAAATCGAGATCTCTCCTACCGAGGTGAGCTTTTTCGGTCCGAAAGAAGACAAGATTGGGACGATGAGTTTGCGTCCGGCATCGGTGAACCAACCAATTCAGATTGGACTCTGGGTACAGGAAGGCCGGGCACGCGGTTATGTAAACGGAGAACGAGTGGGCGATGTCAATCAGATGTTTATCCCTGCAGGCTCCCAACCCGCCGATCACTGGACGATTCGTGAGCGCTGCGATTATGCCAGCGAGCAATGGATTGGGCTGCGCCGCATTCGAGTTGCGGAAGCCGCTCCCGATTTCTCCGCTGCTCTCTCATCGAATGGGCGCTATGTGACTCATGGGATTCTTTTTGATACAGACAGCGATCGTCTCAAGCCTGACTCTGCTCCAGTCATTAAGGCCATTGCACGAGGACTCGAGAAAAATCCCGCTTTGAAGCTGGAGATCGATGGCTATACGGACAGTACCGGAAATGCCGAACACAACCTGGATCTTTCAAAGCGCCGTGCCGAGGCTGTGAAAAGCGTGCTCATCTCCCAGTTCGGTATCGATTCCACCCGGCTGACTGCGACGGGGAAAGGGGACGCATCGCCAATTGCCTCTAATGACACCGCCGAAGGAAGAGCAGAAAACCGGCGGGTGGAGTTCCTAAAGAAATAGAACCTCCCCGAGAAAGGAAAAGTGCGGCGATCCCAAACCGGCTCGAAAAATAGAGTGCTTTCAAAAACGAGGAGCTGCTCACTACTGGTTCACCTCTACCAGAGCATACCGATGTTCGGCCGCTTCCTTTGCGCGCGCCTGCTCGCGCAATGCAGCCAGTCGTTTCGCCAGTTGTGCTACTTCTTCCCGATTGCCGCCTTTCCGCAGCGCCAGGATCAAGTGATACAGAGCGGTTTGGTCCTCCGGGTCTTGTTGAAAGGCTAATCGGCTTTGTAAGATCGCCTCCTGCGTCTTGCCCTCCTCTAAATAAAGGCGGCCCAGCAGGTCGTGCGCTAAAGGAAAGTTTGGCTTGAGTTGCACGGCCCTTCGCGCAGCTTGCAGAGCCTCGCGAAATTCGGCGCTGCCGGCCGCCGCGCCCTCACGGGTCAATGTCTCCCCCAGCAGATACCAAAGAAACGCATCCTGGGGCGCTTTGCGTAAGCGGCTTCGAATATCTCGCTCGGCTTCGGGCAAACGATTCTGCTGCAGATCCGCCAGCCCCGGCAGCGCGTGGCCATATTCAAGATGCGGATCTAGTTCCTCGGCTTTGGCAAAGTCCTTTTGCGAGTTCGTAAAATCGCCGACTTGAACGTATAAAATGCCGCGTGCCAGATACAGAGGCGCCGCATTGGGCAGGCGCTTTAATCCGGCATTTAACATATCGATGCCCACTTGATAGGACTGATGCGCCATGCAGATGTCAGCAAAATCCAGATAGTACCGGGGCACGTCAGGACTGGACACAATCGCCTGGCGCAAGGCCGCAACCGCATGAGGCGTGTCCAGTAAAGCCTCATAGGCCTCGGCAAGCAGATCAAGGCTGTCAGAATCATGAGGATTCTGCGCAACCACCGGAGTCAGCGTTGCAACCGCATCGCGATAACGCTTCGCCAGCAACTGCACGACCGCTAGGTTGTAACGTGCTCTCCGGTTTTGTGGCTCTAACTCAGCCAGGCGCTCGAAAATCGCAACCGCATCCCCTGCCTGCTTCAGCTTCACTAAGCAAGAACCATATTCTTCAAGCGAGCTTTTGTTGGAAGTAATCAAAGATTGGCTTTGCCGGAATTCTGCTACAGCCGTGCCACAATCCCCGCGCCGGAATGCCAGCGCGCCCAGCATAGCGTGGCTCGTTTCGTCTCGAGGATTGAGGGCCACAATCTTCTTGAGCAGCGCAACTGCTCTCTGATCCGACGCCTGATATTCAATCTGCGCAGCCCCTTCTAGCGCAGGTAAGTAATCTGGAGCGAGCTTGAGCGCCTGATCATAGGAAGCCAATGCTTCCCGGCTCTGGCCCAGGTGGGATAGTGCAAAGCCGTTCAGCGTCCAAAGCGCCGGATCATTCGGTGTTTGTTTGATCGCCTCTTCCAAAGCCTCGTGCGCTTGTTCATATTGACCGGCGCGGAGCTCCGCAACAATTACATCTTTCTGTGTGCTGGGACCCAGAGACGAAACGAAGAATGCGGCCAGGAGAGCCAGAAGCGCAAAGATTATTCCACCTTCCACTTCTGCACTCCAGCAGACCACCCCGGCTGCATCGTTACTTCCAGCCGTAAGGCGCTTGTGGTTACCGGAACAAATCTCACCGTGTTGTAGCGGTCCTTTGCAAGACCATACGGATCCCGGTTCTGCACCGGCTTCCACTGGTTGCCGTCCTTGTAGAGGATTCGCCACGATGCCGGGACGCGTACCTGTCCGCGCCCGGTGTCATCAAACCAATAAACCTGCGTCTCGGAAACCCTCGCTACGCCCGGAAAATCATATTCAATCCATTCCGTTTTGCCTTTCTCCGGCCACCAGTCAAAATAGGAACTCGGATCGTTTGACGCCGTGGGCTCATCGCCGTCGTTCACTGCCTGCGGAGTCTTCGAGATACCTTCACCAGTGATCCGGTTCCCGCCCGAGGCAGTTACGCGGCTCTTCATCGCTAAGGTGGGAAAAGGAGCAGGCTTTGCAGAGGCCATCTGGTCTGCAATCCAAACCTCCATCTCGCCTTTCCCGCGATTCGCCCAGGCATAATAAGGAATCGCTGCGAATGTCTGCTCCGTGCGCATGATCTTGCCATTTGCGTCATAAGCTAACGCTACAGCCTTGCTCCGTACCATCTCTACGCCTTTCAGGACGCTCGGCTCAAATTCTGCTGTGAGCCTCTCCTGATCCGGCAGCAGAAGATTGCGTACCCTGTGCTGCGGATTATCCGGCCACTCGGCCGCGTAGACAATTGGGCCGCGTTCAATCGCCACTCGGCCCCGGTCGGCTGCTACCTGGCTGTTTGCCAGCACCCGGCGAACGGGCATGGGAAGGTCCAGTTCCACTACCTCGCCGCTTTTCCAATTGCGCGTGAGCGTCGCATAACCGCGGTCCAAATGAATCGGAACACTGCGGCCGTCTACCCGCAGCTTCACCGGCGCAGAAGCCGCATCGGCAAAGCGATACAGATCGCTCGGAACCACTTCACCGCGCGCCCATCCCGGAATACGAACCTTCAGTGCAAATGCATAGCTTTGTCCCGGATCCACCGTGATCCGAATATGGCCGTCCCAAGGATACTGGGTCTGCTGCGTAATTTTAATCGTTCGCCCGTCTAACCCAATTTCGGCAGTGTTGCTGGCGAACAGATTAACGTAGATCGTCTTCTGAGCTGTCGCGTAAATGTAGCCCGGAACCGAGGCCATGAATCTCGTGATGTTTCCCGGACAGCAGGCCACCCCGAACCAGGGCTGACGCGCCTGGCGGCCGTTTGATTCCAGGGGATTCTGGTAGAAGAAAGTTTTGCCATCCAGTGATACTCCCGAGATGAGCCCGTTGTATAAGGTCCGTTCAAGCACATCGATGTACTTTGCATCACCGTGGAGAAGAAACAGGCGCTGATTCCAGAACACGTTCCCCACTGCTGCGCAGGTCTCGTTGTACGCGCTTAAATTGGGCAATTCATAGTTCGCTCCAAAGGCCTCGCCCGCTCCCGTAGCGCCAATCCCGCCCGTGATGTACAGCTTTTTCCCTACCACGTTTTCCCAGATCGTATCGATCGCGTGGATGTACCGCACATCCCCCGTCATAGCCGCTACATCCGCCATGCCGGAGTACATGTAAGTAGCCCGAACCGCGTGGCCTACCGCTTCGGTCTGGTCCACAACCGGCTCCCAGGATTGGTTGTACTTCGACCCATTGCCTCCCTCGCCGCGAACATCCAGCATGAATTTCGCGAGATCAAGATAGCGTTCATCGCCGGTTACACGGTACAGTTTCACCAGTCCCATCTCCACGATCTGATGCCCGGGCCAAATCGTGCGTTTGCCCGGTCCGAATGTGTTGCACAGCAGGTTCGCCTCGCGCAGGGCGACCTCAAGCAGAGTGCGCTTGCCAGTCGCCTGATAATGTGCTACCGCAGCCTCAAACAGATGTCCCGCGTTGTAAAGCTCGTGGCTCAGAATCTCTTCGTTTTCCCAGCGCGCCGGACCGGCCCACGGGTGTGGGTGCAGCGGATCGATCGTTCTCGCCGTGTAAAGATAGCCATCCTGCTCCTGTGCTGCTGCGATCTTGGCGATCAGTTGATCAACATACGCCTCTAGTTGAGGGTCCCGGTGCACGCTCAGTGCGTAACTTGCCCCCTCAATGATCTTGTAAATATCCGTATCATCAAAGGGATAGCCCGGCAGCTTGCGATCCTTCTCGCCAAGCTGCCCACGCAGTGCCTCCGCCGCCCGTTCAAAATTTGCAACGCGGCCTGTGATCTCGCACTCCTTAAACGCATACGGAATGGTGACCGTGCGGTTGATCTCAATCCGCGGCGCCCAAAACGAGTCGGTCATGTGGACGGAGGTAAAAGGCACGGGCTTCACCGGATAGTCGTGATCCGGATCTGCGTGCAAAACTGCACAAAACGTCGAGCAGAGGAAACACAGAGCCAGCGGTGCCCGGGAGATCTTTCTGGCGAATATCATGGGTAATCGCCTTCAGTATATGCCCATCAGGCCAAAGCAAGCAGGCGAAAAAACTGTTATGCAACCGCTTGCATTCAAATGTCCTATATTTTAAAAAGGTTCACAAACATGAAAAATTCCCGCGCTTTGACCCGCCGCCGCTTCGCTTTCACGTTCACGGCAGCCACCGCTGCAACTTCGGCACTCGCGCAACAGCTCCCGAACCAGACCGCGGCCCCAGGCTCCCCTCAGCAGGGTTCGCAAAACACAAACGCTGGAACTCAGACTCCGGCTGCTCCCCGCAGGCGGTTTTTCCCCGAGGAACAACCGCCATTCGGTGAAACCATCGTGTTCACTCGCAAGCTCGTCTCGCCTAAGGTGCAAGCCTTCCCGATGAGCGATGTCCGGCTCACACCGGGGCCTTTCTATGATGCACAGGAAGCTAACCGCGCCTTCCTCAAACGACTTGATGCCGACCGTCTCTTGCATAACTTCCGCGTCAACGCCGGTTTGCCCTCTTCCGCTCAGCCTCTGGGCGGATGGGAGGCCCCTGATTGCGAATTGCGCGGTCATTTCGTTGGCCACTTCCTCTCCGCCTCCGCGCTCATGTACTCCTCTACCGGCGATACCGCCGTCCGCGACAAAGCCAATTACATGGTCGCGGAATTGGCTAAATGCCAGAGTAAGTTAGGCGGTGGTTACTTAAGCGCATTCCCCTTAGAATTCTTCGACCGCCTCTATAAACGCGAAAAAGTTTGGGCGCCCTTCTATACCATCCACAAGATCATGGCGGGCATGTTGGATATGCACCAGCATTGTTCCAATCAGCAGGCGCTCACCGTCCTCGAAGGCATGGCGGATTGGGTCGATCATTGGACCGCTCCCATTCCAGAGCCGCACATGCAATCGATTCTCGACACCGAGTACGGCGGAATGAATGAAGTGCTCTACAACTTAGCCGCTCTCACCGGCGATGACCGCTACGCGCAGGTAGGTGACCGGTTCACCAAGAAAAAGTTTTTCAATCCTCTCGCATTGCGACGCGATGAGCTGCGCGGACTCCACGTGAACACTCATATCCCGCAAGTGATTGGCGCTGCCCGGCGATACGAAATCAGCGGAGATGAGCGCTTTCATGATGTAGCTGATTTCTTCTGGTACGAAGTGGTCACCGCCCGCACCTATGTTACCGGCGGCACCAGCAATGCTGAGCTCTGGCTTGTCGAACCACGCAGGCTGGGCGCGGAGCTGAAATTAAGCTCCAATACCAACGAATGCTGTTGCGCCTATAACATGCTCAAACTAACTCGCCATCTCTATCAATGGACCGCTGATCCACGTTACTTTGATTACTACGAGCGAACACTGTATAACCATCGGCTTGGAACCATCAATACCCAGAATGGCCACACCCAGTATTATTTGTCGATTGTTCCAGCAGCTTGGCGCACATTCGGCACAGAAGATCATACGTTCTGGTGCTGCAATGGCACAGGCGTCGAAGAATTTTCAAAACTGAATAACAGCATCTACTTTCACGACGGCGAAAACCTGTATGTCAATCTCTTCATCCCGTCAGAATTAAATTGGAAAGAAAAAGGCGTCCGGGTGCGTCAGGAAACCAAGTTCCCGGAGTCCTCTCGCACGCTGCTGGTAATGAGCCCCAGCGCGCCGGTTCGCATGGCCGTTCACTTACGCGTTCCGCGCTGGTGCGCAGCCAGTGCTTCACTCCGGATTAATGGCGAATCCTTTCCGGTCAGCGCTGGTCCCGGGAGCTATCTCACCATCTTGCGCACCTGGAAACACGGAGACCGCATCGAGTTCGATCTTCCCATGCATCTCTATGCCGAGTCCATGCCCGATGAACCAGCCACCCAGGCGTTTCTCTATGGTCCTTTAGTCCTGGCCGGAAAAGTCGGCGACGATCTGACCGAGCAAATGATCATCGGCCGTATGGGACCGGACTTACGGCATCATCCTCTGAGCGTTTCGCCGTTGCGCGCCGCAGGCCAGGATCTCTCATCCTGGATAAAGCCGGAATCCGGCCACGCGCTCGCTTTCCGCATCACCGGACAGACGGATGCGATTACATTAGTTCCTTATTATCAGATACCCGAAGTGCGCTACTCCATTTATTGGACAGTTACCTAAGGCTGTAACTCGCTAAAAGCTCGTTTTAATTTCGCATAAGTATCCGGCAACGCCTCCGGAATCACACGCGTCCCTGCGACCGTGCTCATAAAATTGGCATCGCCCACCCAGCGCGGCAACACATGCATATGGATGTGCTGCTCAATGCCGGCTCCCGCCGCTTCTCCCAGATTCATGCCCAGATTGAGTCCGTCCGGCTGGTACACCTGTTGCAGAACGCTCTCGGCCCGCCGCGTAAGGCGCATGATCTCCATCGCGGTCGCTTCTTTAGCTAGTGAAAGGCGGGCCACGTGCTCATAGGGAGCAATCATCAGATGCCCGCTCGTGTAAGGATACCGGTTGAGCATGGCGAAGCAAGCCTCGCCGCGATAGATCACCAGGTTCTCTTCATCCCGATTCGGCTGAGCCGCTTCACAAAAGATGCAGCGGTCTTTGGCATGCTTGCCTTGTATATAGGCGGATCGCCAGGGAGTCCACAGATGTGTCACAGCGCCGTCAGGATTGGGAAGGATCTTGGTCCGCGGATGCGGGAGCCGGTTCTGCCGCTGCATTCCCCGCCGTATGCGCCGGCGTCGTTTGATTCACCAGATCGCGCAGTTCCTTGCTTGGCTTAAAGTATGGAATGCGCTTGGATGGCACTTCCACGCGCGATCCGGTCTTCGGATTCCTTCCTACACGCGGCTGCCGCTGCCGTGTTCGAAAACTGCCGAATCCGCGTATCTCAATCTTCTCACCTCGATGCAGGCTGTTTACTATCGCATCAAAGATAGTCTCCACGATCGTTTCCGAATCCTTACGCGTCATCTCGACCACCTTCGATACTTCCTCAATCAACTCAGCCTTCGTCATAACTCTTT
>Ga0209061_1004971_pt1 | contig 12167 bp, 9 predicted proteins | sample Coa_R1_10_FD_187157 | JGI IMG/M metagenome (GOLD analysis project Ga0209061, IMG submission 187157) | Surface soil microbial communities from Centralia Pennsylvania, which are recovering from an underground coalmine fire - Coalmine... | ecosystem: Environmental > Terrestrial > Soil > Unclassified...
CGAGACGATGGTGAATTTTCGGCCGCCGGAACTATGGCCGCGACGCAAACTACGTCCCGCTGACGCCGAACAATTGACCCGGCTTGTCCTCGCTGAATTATCGCAAACTGGGTTGATGGCCGAGCCCGGCGACGAAGCGGCGCGAGGTGCTGTAATCAACGAAGCTGTCATGGCCCTCCTGCCCGTGTTCGACACGCACATGCGCGAGTATGCCTACCAACGCAATCGCGAATTCGAGGAGCAACTTGGCGATCGTCTGCTGCGGGCCGGCCGGACGCGCGTGCAGGAAGCGTTGTGGAAAAACGGTTCCTTGAAGCGAGATTTTAGCGCCCTGGAAAAGGTACGCTTGGCCGAATCGGAGCGACAGAGCGAATTGAGGCAGAACGCCTATTTGCTCCAGTTGGCCCGCGACCTGACACTCCAGGACGTTGACCGTCTGGTCCGCGACTCGCTGCGCCGGATGGAAGAGCTGGGGTTGCTCCTACCGGGGAGCGATCCTTATCGCTATCGTCCGGGGTTGTTAACCCGTGCCGTCAAGGAGATAGACCAATTTCTTGGGGGAAGCACGTCGGATCTGATCGGCTATCTTCATGCCCAGCTTAGCGCCGAACGTCTCGCTCTTTGGCGCGAACACATTCACAAGCTCAATAACGAATTGCCCTTGCGGGCCGCAGAGTTGTTTATCTACCTCATCGTAGAGGAACTGAGCGCTCGTACAACCGTCCTCGATGCCGCCGTCTTGGACTACATTCAGAAACGTCGCCGCTCACGCCTTGAATTTCCTGCCGTTGCCTTTGAGCACCATCACCATGCCGCTACGCCGGAGGGGCGTTCGCAAACAAAGCCTGGGGATGCGGGCGGGTATCTCCACTTCGGTATGGACATGCGGCCCGGACATCAGCACATCATGCGTGTTCCCACGGTCGCGCCCCTGCCGGTACCTGGAGTGTTAGCTCGCCTTCAGGAGGATTTGAAACACCGTCTGGCCGAGCAAATCGTGCTTTGGCCCGCCGAGCGCACAGAGTTGGCCGGACCGGGCGGCGAACTGGACCGGGCCATGCAGATGCCGGGTTGGACCAACGTTTGGACCATGCCTATCCAGAACCGTGTGGACATGCTTTCCACAGGCGTGAACACAACGGTCGGCGTGCGTGTCTTGGGTCGGCAGCTCGATGACGTGATTCGCGCTTCGGAAGAGGTGGCGGCCGTCGTGGCCAAGGTTCCGGGCGCGGTCAATGTGGTTGCCGATCGTCTGCGCGGCAAGGGCTATCTGCAAATTCGCCCCGACCGCGAACGCGCTGCCCGGCTCGGCGTCCAGGTGGACGACATCAACGAGTTGGTCGAGGTCGCCTTGGGCGGCAAAGTGGTCACGCAGACTGTCGAGGGCCGCGAACGTCATGCCGTGCGCGTCCGTTATTCTCCCGAATGGCGGGCCGACGAAGAATCGGCCCGCGCTCTGCCCGTGCCGGTGTTCGGCGCACCGGGTCGATACGTTCGCCTCGCCGACGTGGCTGAGGTACGCATTGCCGAGGGACCGGCGACAATCAAGAGCGAAAATGGCTTATTACGTAATTACGTTCGGCTCAACGTGCGCGGTCGGGACAGTAGTGAATTCGTGGAGGAGGCACGGCGTGCCGTCGCTGCGCGGGTACAGTTGCCTCCCGGCGTTTACCTCGAATGGACGGGCCAATTCGAGCACGAGCAACGCGCCGGCAACACGTTGATGCTGATTCTGCCGGTGGTGATTTTGCTCATCTTCTTCGTTTTGTGGCTGACGTATCACGACCTGGCTGATGCGGTGCTGATGATGCTGGCAGTGCCGGGAGCGTTGGCCGGTGGCATCTTCGCCCAATGGCTGTTCGGCTACAAATTCTCGGTAACAGTATGGGTGGGCTATATCGCCTGCTTCGGCATGGCCACGGCTACCGGCATCATCATGCTCGTCTACCTGCGCGAAGCCGTCGCGCGTGCCGGCGGACTGGAAAAGCTGAATCTGGAGCAGCTGCGGCAAGCAGTGATGGATGGGGCAGTCCACCGTCTGCGCCCCAAACTGCTGACCGAAGGCACGATGATTCTCGGCCTGGCCCCGTTGTTGTGGAGCAGCGGCGTCGGCGCCGACGTCATCAAACCGATGGTTGTGCCAGTGCTGGGAGGCATTCTCATCGCCGATGAAGTGATCGACCTGTTTTTGCCCGTGTTGTTTTACTGGGAACGCCGCCGGCGCTGGCAACGCTTCCGATTGATCGTCTCACGTGAACCAATCGATCGGAAGCATTCTGTAGTGGAGGTTTTATCATGAACTGTCGTCGTTCTGCGTTCACCCTGATCGAGCTATTAGTGGTGATCGCCGTCATCGCTATTCTGATCGGCCTGCTGCTGCCGGCCGTACAGAAAGTCCGCGAGGCCGCTGCCCGCGCACAGGACGCCAACAACTTCAAACAACAATGTCTCGCCCTGCACAACTGCAACGACACCTACGGCATTCTGCCGCCTGTGTACAACAACTTCCCCAATCCCAACGGTGCGATGGGGCCGCCCGCCGGCATGGGTACGCTGCAATATTTTCTGCTGCCCTTTCTTGAACAGCAAAACCTGTACAACTCGGTGTCGATGACTTCCGACAACGCCACGAACTCGCCTCTGAAAGTGTTCATGGGGCCGGCCGATCCGACCATGCCAGCCAACGGTCTGGTTATGATGATGGGAATGCCCTACGGCGGTTGCAGCTACGCCTCGAATTATCTCGTCTTCGGCAACACGCCCGGCGGCTCAGCAAAAATCCCGTCCACGTTCAGCGACGGCACCTCCAATACCATTGTGTTCGGCGAACGTTACACGATTTGTAGCGGTATCGCCGTCGGTTGGCAGATGGGCATGTGCGGCAACCCGCCCACCTGGCCTTACTATTACGATCCGTCTAACGATTACCTGGCGTTACCCTTGCCGCAATTGGCCCCAAATGTCTACCTTTGCGATCCGGGACAGTTACAGTCGCCTTATACGGGCGGGATCATGATAGGCTTGGGCGACGGCAGCGTCCGACTCGTATCTTCGGGTATTTCGTCATATTCCTGGAACCTGGCTCTTAATCCAAACGATGGGCTGACGTTTGACAGTAGCTGGTGAGACCAGCAACAGCGGAGCGAGGCGTACATGAAGCATTCTTGTTGGCACGCTTGGCGACTTGGACTGGGGGCGTTGTTGACGCTCCTGGCCTGGAGCGCTTTTGCGCCGCCAGCAAGCGCCGGCTGTGAAAGGCCAACAGTCGTGATGTGGCCGAGTACCGAACCCTCGCATCAGGCTGAGGTAGATTTGTCGTCGAGGATCTTACCCGTTCCGATGCTTCCTCCCTCTATGCCTGATCGGCAGCCCTGTCGTGGTCCGCACTGTTCGCGTGCGCCGCTGACGCCGCCAACTTCGCCGGTAACAACAACGCTCCCTATCCAGGAATGGGCTTGTTTTTCTCTCATGCCAAGCGGTGCAGACTGCCAAGGCGTCACTTATTCATTCCAAGACGATTCCCACAAGCCGATATTCCACAAATTCCGCATCTATCATCCGCCGCGCTGATTGTTCTCCATGCTCACCCATTCTCATATGCCAACCTGTTGATGCTGTCCGATTTTTTCACCCTCCCCCCTTGTGGGGAGGGTGAATCAGACAGAATCAGCGGGAACGTGTATCAGACATTCGGTTCGACCGGATAAGGGGGCGTGCGCTCCGACAAAGCGCGCGGTCCACGAACAGTTTACGTCTTTGAACACGAAAAATTGCGCTTTTGTACTTGAAAGGTTTCCTCATGACTCGTTCTCGTTCTGCGTTCACCCTCATCGAACTCTTGGTGGTGATCGCCATCATCGCCATTCTCATTGGCCTACTCTTGCCAGCTGTGCAAAAAGTCCGTGAAGCCGCTGCTCGTTCCCAGTGCCAGAACAATCTTCATCAACTGGTATTGGCCGCTCACAACGCCCAGGACACGTACAATTATCTGCCTCCTGGGTTCGGTTGGTTTCCCAACGGTGGTTCGGTTCGCGGCCAACAGGGCCAGGCACTGGGCACGGCACTGTTCCTTTTAATGCCCTTTTTGGAGCAGCAAAATCTCTATAATGTTTGTCAAGTGCCGGTCAATCAGGTTTCGGGACAAGATACCAGTGGGCTGGGTAGCGACACGGCCTTGATTTATTACGCCCAGGCGGGGCTGACTCCTGCCGTACAGAATACGACAATCAAGGTCTTCCTTTGTCCTTCCGATCCCAGCGTGGGCAATTGGAGAAATGGCGGGCCCTATGGAACGCCGGGAGGCTCTTACGATTGCTCCTACGCAGAGAACTGTTTTGTATTTATGAATGCCCCCGCGTTCACGAGTCCCGCAGCGGGTGGTCAGCTGGCTGCCCAATTCCAGCCCAAGATTCCCGCCACATTCACAGACGGTACCAGCAATACGGTTCTCTTTGCCGAGAAGTACGCCGCGTGCGGCCCCCTATCCGGTGGGGTACCAAGCGGCGGGAATATCTGGTTCTCGCCCTGGGGACCGTGGAGTGGACCTTATTTTGCCGTCCCTTGCTTCGACATGGGCGATTGCTATGGCACAAGCAGTTTCGGCCCCGGTCAGCCGCCCATGATCCCGCTCTGGCAGCAACAGCCTAATCCGTGGCAGAGCGTCTGCAATCCGCTACTACCCTCGACCGGGCATACAGGCGGCATGAACGTGGGTATGGCCGACGGAAGCGTCAGGCTCGTCTCGCAGGGTCTGAGTGTGTTCACCTGGTCGCTCGCATGCAATCCGCAGGATGGTTTGCCTATGCCCAGCGATTGGTAGCGACAACAAACGGGGCCACTTCGTCGCGGCGAGGTGACCTTGTTTCCTCGAACAAATTTTTCCTTGGGGGAGTCCTCGTCATCATGACAGAAAAAGAACGTAGGTTGAGAAACTTCTTGGTGATTGTGTTGGCCGGAGGGTTATTCTTCCCGCTCAGCGGTTGCAACTTCTTCGACAACACGAGTACCGTCTCAGGGACGGTGCGCTATAAGGGGCTGCCCTTGACTGAAGGCAGCGTGAGCTTTGTCAGCGAGAAAGGGCAAGTGGCCACAGGAACTATCGATTCCTCGGGGCATTATACGGTTTCGCACGTGCTGCCAGGACCGGCGAAGGTCACCATACAAGTTGTCAGCGCCGAGGGACCGCCGCCTATGTCTTTCCTCGGCACACCAAAGCCCGCCCAAGGGACGGCAACAGGCCCCAAGATCCCGCTGCGTTACAGCGTGGCGGCAACCAGTGGCCTGCAACTTAACGTGACCAAAGGCAAACAACAATTCGACATCGATCTCAAAGAGTAGCGGAGCAAACACATGACGAATGCAAAAGCAATACTGATGGGCGTATTGGGACTGCTGCTGTTCCTGGCTGCTGCGGATGCTCAGGAGCCGCGACACAAAGCGTCGCAGGCGGACGTTCCCACGCCGAGCGCGGTAACGAGAAAAGACGATCCCAAAGCAGCCGCGGCCGCAGCTGCCTTGCTGGAAAGCGCTTATCAAGGTCAGACACCGCCGGAAGCCGTGCGCATGTTAACAGCGATCTTACGGGGTTCGCAGATGGGGCCGGGCGAGGGATGGTTTGGTCCCGCGCAAACCCGCTACAACTGGACCTGGTTGGCCAAACGTTGCGGCGTCGATCCGGCCAAGGGCGCCATCACGCGCAAGCAATTTCCCGGCTTGGATGCCTGGTTTGCATGCCTGGACCGCGATAAGGACGGTTCGATCACTCCAGGGGATTTGGATTGGTCGGATCGCAATCCCTATGTGCAAATGTTGTATTTGACCAATCGTCTCTTCCGCAGGATGAATAGCAGCGGCAATGGGCGGCTCAGCAAGGACGAACTGCTGCAATTTTTCGACAAAGCAGCGGCGGGAAAGAATTACGTTTCTGCGGAGGACTTCCGAGACACGCTGTTGCGCGGAATATCCGGGGGATTTCAGCCGGGTGACGCCCCCCGGAAGGACGTCCTCATTCGCGGTTTGTTTGCTGGAGAGATTGGCTCGATGAACGAGGGGCCAAAACTGAACGAGCCGGCCCCGCAATTCACCTTGAAAACTGTGGATGGCAAAGGGACCGTTGATCTGGCGAAGCTGATCGGTCCCAAACCGGTTGTGCTTGTTTTCGGCAACTTCACCTGCGGCCCATTCCGCTCGTTCTATCCCGAGGTCGAGACAGTCTATCAGCGATACAAGAGGGATGCGTGTTTTTTGATGATCTACGTCCGCGAAGCGCATCCGACTGACGGTTGGAAGATGGAGTCGAATACACGTGCCAGTGTGGCGATTTCGCAGCCGACAACATTTGCCGAACGCGTCGCTGCCGGAAAGCAGTTTTGCGCCCGCCTGAAACCGACTATGCCTGTGGCGATCGACGAGATCAACGACCCAGTCGGGAATGCCTACAGTGGGATGCCGGCCCGGCTTTACGTCCTCGACCGTGATGGCAAGGTTGCCTACAAGAGTGGGCGCGGCCCATTCGGCTTCCGCGTGGGTGAGATGGAACAAGCCTTGGTCATGCTGATGTTGGATCACCAATCCTCCCCTCCTGCCAAGCTCTCGGAGCGTTCATCCATGTTGACAAATGAACAAGCCTGGAAACGTTTGCCTGGCGCACCTGCCAAGGTGCAACTGCTGCCGGCATGGGCGCGGATGCTGGCCGGCCGGATGCCTTTGACTACTGCCCGCATGTTGGAATTGGACGCCCTGCATCGCAGCGGCGATCGGCTGGAAGCGAGACTGCGCGGGCTGGTCCGCTGGGCCGCCGCCGACGCCAACCGCTGCGACTACGCCAAGGCTGTTGCTGTCGCCGACCTGCGTCGGGCTGGGTTGACGACAGAGGAAGTCCAGGCGCTGATCCACGACCCGAATCGGTTGTCCCCAGCGGAACGAGCAGCGATGGTTTTCGCTCGCAAGATGATGCGTGAAGCCCACGCCGTCACGGATGAGGAGATGAAACAGCTCCTGGAGTTCTTCGGCGAGGAGAAAGTCGTGGCCCTGGTTGCCTTGCTCGCGCATGCCAGTTTCCAAGATCGCATTTTTCTGGCGGCCAAGGTGCAAGTCGAGCCAGATGGGCCTCTACCGCCGTTGCCGGTGCGTTTCACCAGGCCGTCATCGAAGACCTCCGGCGGTGTGCATTCACCGATCGCAAAGACAGCGAACACCAACGAAACCAGCGGCCGTGACGAATGGATCGCTTTGCGGCAAAGCGTGGAGCAACAAAAGTTGCGGCCCGGACGCATCCGCGTGCCGTCCAAAGAAGAAGTGCGCCAACGCCTCGGCAACGATCATCCGGGATTATGGCAACTCGACATTGTGTGGAGTCGTGTCTGTTACGGCTACCAGCCCGAGTTGACACAAGCGTGGTTCGACTGTGTCGCCGCTTTTCGCCAAGAGTCTGGGTTGGACCGCGTTTTCGAGCAATCTCTGTTCTGGATCGTCACGCGGTCGTTGCATTGTTTCTATTGAATGGGTCACGTCGAAATGTGTCTGGCGGTCGCCGGGCTTGACGACAAAGAGGTCAACGATGTGACGCGACGCCTGGCCGGTGATTGGTCGGATTTCTCCGATGCAGAGCGGGCCGCGTTTGCCTTCACGCGCAAACAAGCTCACGATCCTGCATCGCTCACTGATGCCGACGTGCGCGCGTTGGAACGACACTATGGCCGAGAAGGCGCGTGGCAGGTCATTTGGTGGGCCTCGCGTTGCCATTACATGACCAAAGTTGCCGACGCCTTCCAACTGCCTCTGGAGCGGGAAAACCCGTTCTGGAACATGCCAGGGGCGAAGGTCAAGCCGAAGGAGCAGAGGAAAGCTGCAAAGTGAACCGCCAGGCAAACTCGGGACAGGTCAGTGGTAAGGGAGCTGAGGTTTTTATGCACGCGAAAAGCTCGCTTCCACTCGTCGTGGTCTCGGACGATCTCTTCCACGACGAGACCACTGGCCCCCGAGCTTGTCGGCCGGTCTCCAAGCAATCCGATGGATCATTGGTCATAATAGAACTCTTTTTTGAAGAAAGGAACTTACCATGACTCGTTCTCGTTCTGCGTTCACCCTCGTCGAACTCTTGGTGGTGATTGCCATCATTGCCATTCTCATTGGTCTACTCTTGCCAGCTGTGCAAAAAGTCCGTGAAGCCGCCGCTCGTTCCCAGTGCCAGAACAATCTCAAACAGTTCGGCCTGGCCCTCCATAACTACAACAATGCGTATGGCTACTTCCCCCAGGCTCGTGATTTTCCCTCCACCGGGTCTATGTCTTTTTCTATCCATAGTCAGCTCCTGGCTTTCGTGGAGCAAGACAATGTCTATCGCACCATCAACTTCACGGTGCCGTGGTCCGATCCCAGCAACGCCATTGCTTGCGCGGCCCGCGTGCCCATTTTTGTTTGTCCCTCCGATCCAATGTCTGCTGTCCCTGCCAATTGGGCGCCGACCAACTACCGGGCCAATGAGGGAACCAGCATCGTCTTCGCTTACGGCCAGTCAGACAAAAACGGCGTCAACACCGCTATGCCGCCGCCTAACGGGCCGTTCGACATGAACCAGCCGCACACCATCGCTTACATCATCGACGGCACCAGCAACACGGCTGCGTTCAGCGAGCACATCACAGGCGATTTCAACCAAAGTGTAATTACGCCCAACGCCGATACCTTCGAGCCGGGTACTCACCCAACCACCGCTGATCAAGCGTTGGCCGACTGCCAGAACGCCACCACTCAGGGCTATTCCAACGTCGGCGCCCCCTGGCTATATGGCTACCACTCCACGACGAGTTACTGGCATGCCTTCCCACCGGGTTCACGCTCGTGCATGTTTCCGCCGTTGCGGATAGCGACCACGGCCAACAGCGGCCACACCAACGGCGTCAACGTCGCCTTGTGTGATGGCTCGGTACACTTTGTCGCCTACAGCATCAGCTTGTACACCTGGCGCGCTCTGGGTACGTGCAACGGCGATGAAGTGCTTGGTAGCGATTGGTAAGCAAGAGTTTCCCTACCAACCCGCAGCACCAGCAAGGATAAGAGCCGCCCTTGCTGGCGCTGGGGGCTAGTCAAGAAAGTTTTGAACAGGAGAATACCTATGATGATGCGTTCATTCGTGACTCTCGCCCTCGTGTTACCGGCGGCGTCTCTTTCCATTCATGCAGCCGAGCCGGCTCCTCCGGCCCCGCCACTGACTCGCCCGGCGATGAAACAAGCCCTCGAAGATCGCAAAAGAGCCTTACCGCGTTTGCCTTTGCCGCCTTTGAGCGACAAGGAAAAGGTCGAGCGGGATGACCGGTCTATCGTTAACAATGGCCGTATGCGCCAGCTCTATCTTCCCGAAGAACTGCGCGGCGGCGACTTCTTCCGCGGCCGTGATCCGGTCATGACTCTCGATCCGACCTTCAAGACGATGCTTTTCTGGATCGTGTCCCGTGTCAACAACTGCTACTACTGACTGGGCCATCAGGAACGCAAGCTCGCGGTCGCGGGTTTGACGGAGGAACAAATTGCCGCGCTAGACTCCGACTGGCAACGCTATTCCGCCGCGGAGCGGGCCGCTTTTGACTTGGCCCGGCGGCTGACCTACGCACCATATTCATTGGACGCCACCTCCATCGAACGGCTACGTCAACACTACAAGGACACGCAGATCCTGGAAATCATCTTCACAGTCGCCAACAATAACTCCACCACGCGCTGGACGGACGCGTTGGGTATTCCACAGGAGGACGACGGCTCTTTCTTCGCCAAAGATAAGGACAAGCAGCCAGCGGTGCTGCGTACGTTCTTAACGCCGACCCCTGACGCCTACAAGGAGCGGTGTAGCTCGACGTTGCCGGACAGCGACGCCTGGAAACGGCCTGCCCTCGGCAGCCGCAAAGAAGCGGAGCAAGCCTTGGCCGCTTGCCGCAAACGCCAGCCTCGTCTCACCCTGGTTGTGGAGGAAGCCGCCCGCGCTCTACTGCCGACTGATTGGCCGAAAGGACCGCTGCCACAGTGGGTCCGACTGCTGGCCCATTTCCCGAAAGCCGGTGTGGCTCGTGCCGATAGTCTGCGCCGCGCAGAAGAGAAGGGCTGGCTTAATCCGCGTCTCAAAGCACAAATCGCTTGGATTGCAGCGCGGCATGACCGAGCCTGGTATGCTTTGGGACAGGCCGAACGCCGGCTACGCTCGCTTGGGTTTTCCGCGGACGAGATTTACCAACTCGATGGTCCCTGGGACTCGTACTCCGCGGCAGAGCGAGCTGCCTTCAACCTGGCCCGTAAGTTGACAGTGCATCCGTCTACGGTTACGGATGGAGACATCGCCGCCTTACGCAAGCTGTATAGTGACCGGCAAGTGGCCGAGTTGATCTATCACCTCTGCAATGCTGCCTTCTTCGATCGCCTGACTGAAGCATGCGGTTTGCAGCTGGAAGAGTAATAACCACGGCTCAAGATGGGGAACATCATGACAAACCGAAAAGCAACGCTAACAAGCGTATTGGGACTGCTGCTGTTCCTGGCTGCTGCGGATGCTCAGGAGCCGCGACACAAAGCGTCGCAGGCGGACGTTCCCACGCCGAGCGCGGTAACGAGAAAAGACGATCCCAAAGCAGCCGCGGCCGCAGCTGCCTTGCTGGAAAGCGCTTATCAAGGTCAGACACCGCCGGAAGCGGTGCGCATGTTGGCAGCGGTTTTACGCGGCGCGCGGATGGGGCCAGGCGAGGGTTGGTTTGGCCCGGCCCAAAGCCGCTATTCCTGGAAATGGCTCGCCCAATACTGCGGCGTCGATCCGGCCAAGGGCGCTATCACACGCAAGCAATTTCCTGGCCCGGATACCTGGTTTGCCCGTCTCGACCGCGACAAAGACGGGGCGATCACCCCGGAGGATTTCGATTGGTCGGAGCGCAGTCCTTACATCCAAATGGCGCATATAGTCGATCGCTTATTTGGGAAATTGAACTCAGGGGGAGATGGCCGGCTCACCAAGGATGAGCTAATGCAATTCTTCAACAAAGCCGCCCAGGGCAAGGACCATCTCTCTGCCGAAGAGTTTCGCGGTGCTCTCTTGGGTGGATTGTTCACGCGGTCTCGTCCCTCGGATATGCCGTCGCAGGCCGTGCTGATTCGCGGCTTGTTCTCTGGCGATCTTGGCTCCCTAAACGAGGGACCGAAGCTCAACGATCCAGCCCCCGATTTTACGCTGAAGACATCCGATGGCAAAGCCACGATCCAGTTGGCGAAGCAGATCGGCCCCAGGCCCGTGGTGCTCGTGTTCGGCAGCTTCACCTGAGGGCCGTTTCGGTCCCAGTTTGGGGCCTTGGAAGATCTGAAAAAGCGCTATGGCGATCAGGTAGAGTTTCTCGCCATCTATGTCCGCGAGGCTCATCCGATCGATGGCTGGCGGATGAAAGCGAACGATGTAGCCGGTATTGCTCTTGCGCAGCCGCGTACTGAAGCCGAGCGCGGAAACGCGGCACGACGCTGTTGCAGTTCGTTGCAAATGAGCATGCCGCTTTTGATAGATGAGATGGACGATCGTGTCGGCCATGCTTATAGCGGTATGCCGGATCGCTTATATCTGATTGATCGCAAAGGCCGGATTGCCTATAAGAGCGGCCGCGGGCCGTTTGGTTTCAAACCGGGCGAGTTGGAGCAAGCCCTGGTTCTGCTGTTGCTGGATCAAGGAAACGCCGCATCCCAAAATTCGGCTAACCCGCCACGCCGGCAGGGGAACGCCCCCCTTTTGAGGGCGCGACGGCCTGGCAATAAGGTTGCGGTCCTTACCGATACGGAGACGTGGAAGAAAATGCTCCCCTATATCGAAAAGGAAAGCGGACAACAATTGCCTGTGTGGATACGGGCACTGGCTGTATCGTTGCCCAAGACGGCTGCGGCCATGCTCGACCTCGATTATGCCCAGCGCGTTGAAAGCACGCTACCTCCACAGCTACGCGCCAAGTTACGCTGGATGGCGGCCGACGCCAATCGCTGCAATTATGCCAAAGCTTACGCCCGTTTCGATTACGTCCAGGCCGGCGGCAAGGCCGAGGACATCGACCAGTTGTTGAAGCAACTCGACAAACTGCCGGAAGCGGAGCGGTTGGCCCTGCAACTGGTTCGCCAACTGGTTGAAGCCGCCTACAGCGTCCGCGACGAACAGA